>Ga0187894_10001750_pt1 | contig 27260 bp, 24 predicted proteins | sample GBC1701081metaG_FD_136650 | JGI IMG/M metagenome (GOLD analysis project Ga0187894, IMG submission 136650) | White microbial mat communities from a lava cave in the Kipuka Kanohina Cave System on the Island of Hawaii, USA - GBC170108-1 metaG ... | reverse complement strand
TATACGGTCACGCAGCGGACGCGCGAGATCGGCGTGCGGATGGCGATGGGCGCGCAAAGAGCCGATGTGCTGCGTCTGGTTGTCGGAGAAGGTATGAAGCTGGCGCTCATCGGCGCCTTGCTGGGATTGGGCGGAGCGTTGGCGCTGACGCGATTGTTGAAGACCTTGTTGTTCGGCGTGAGCGCGACTGATCCGTTGACATTCATCATGATCGCGGCGCTGCTGACTGCGGTGGCGCTGCTGGCATGCTGGATTCCGGCGCGGCGGGCGATAAAGGTTGATCCGCTAATAGCTTTACGGTGTGAATGAAATCGAGGCGTATGTGAGAAAGTAGCAAAAGAACAGGAGCGTGAGCATGAAATTCCCATGGTTCCGACGCCGGCGCCGTGACGAAGAACTCGAAGCGGAAATCCGGAGTCATCTCGATATGGCGGTTCACGACCGGATGGAGCGCGGCGAAACCGCCGAGCAGGCCAGAGAAAATGCCCGGCGCGAGTTCGGCAATGTCGGATTGGTCAAGGAGGTCACGCGCGAGATGTGGGGCTGGACATCGCTCGAACGATTGTTTCAAGACCTGCGTTTTGGCGTGCGAATGTTATTGAAGGCGCCCAAATTCACTCTTATCGCCGTCTTCACGCTCGCGCTCGGGATCGGATTAAGCACGGCGATATTCAGCCTGACTCACAGCATTCTGCTGCGCGCATTGCCGTATCCCGACCCGGAGCGCATTGCGACACTCTCGCTCACCAATACGGTCGCGGCTGCCCTTGGCGTGCCGCGCATCAGCGTAAACTCGGCGAATTGGCTGGAATGGCGGGAGCAATCCAGATTGTTCGAAGACATCGCCCTCACCAGAGGCGCGGTCAATTTCAATCTCACCGGAGATGGCCGGCCTGAGCGCGTGCAAGGAGCGCGGGCGACGTCGAATCTGACGCAAGTTCTCGGCGTTCAGCCGCTGCTGGGCCGAAGTTTTACGGAGGAAGAGACCCGTCGGGAGGCCAAAGTGGCCGTCCTCAGCTACCGGTTCTGGGATCGGCGGTTCGCTCGTGATCCGGCTATCGTGGGCCGAAAGACCCAGTTGAACGGCGAGGCCTTCGAAGTGATCGGCGTGATGCCGCCAGAGTTTCGCTACCCGGCCAAGGATTTCGATTTGTTGGCGCCGCTGTTCATCCCACCGGACGAGGCTCGGGCCTTTGGCCACTTTTACTATAGAGCAGTCGGGCGTCTCAAAACCGGCGTCAGCTTGCAGCAGGCGCAGGCCGAGGTGTCCACGATCACGCAGCGTCTGGCCGAGCAGCGTCCTCTCGGACGGACGGGTGGCCCGGGCGCCGGTCAGGATGGAGTCTGGGTGGAAACTCTGCTTGACACTAACGTCGGACAGTTTCGGACAACTCTCTATGTCCTCCTTGCGGCGGTGGGTTGTTTGTTATTGATTGGCTGCGTCAATCTCGGTGGGCTGTTGATCGTCCGCGCGAACGCCCGGACGCAGGAGTTCGCGATTCGCGCCGCGCTCGGCGCGAGCGCAGCCCGCTTGCGCCGGCAAACGCTCGCCGAGGCGCTTCCGCTCAGCCTGGCGGGCGCCGGCGCCGGAGCGCTGCTCGCCTGGCTCCTGCTCAAAGTTTTGGTACGGCTGCTCCCGCCGCATTTGCCGGGCTTGGAAACGATTGGGCTGCACGCGCCTGTGCTGGCGTTCGCGCTGGCGCTCAGCGTCCTCATCGTGCTCCTCGCCGGGATGCTGCCCGCTCGTCTGGCTTCACGCGCGCAACTCGCCGCAACGATCCAGCAAGGCTCTCGCACGATGGCGGGCGGGGGCGCGTTGCGGAATGCGCTCGTGGCCGCGCAGATCGCCGTCACACTGGCGCTGGTTTTCGCGGGCGGATTGCTGGCCCGCAGCCTGGTCGCAGTCATGCAGGTGAATCCTGGCTTCTCGACGCAAGGCGTTCTGACCCTGCAACTGCAAGCGACGCGCGCCAAATATCCCACTGATACTGAAGTCGCGGACTACTATCACCGCCTGGCCGCGGGGATAAAAACCATCCCCGGCGTGATTGAGGCCGGAGCGGTCAGCCGGCTGCCCTTTCATGAGGGCAGTCCCTCCGGCCCGGCCGAGTTTGAAGGCAAGCCGGACGCAACCACCGTCGCGGAATTCTGCTCGGTCACGCACGGTTACTTTGCGGCGATGGGCATTCCGCTGCTGCGCGGGCGAGACTTTTCCGAACACGACAAGGAAGGCGCGCCGCCGGTCGGCGTCATTGACGAACAACTGGCGCGCAAAGTGTTCGGCAATGAAGACCCTTTGGGCAAGCGCCTCAAGTTCGGAGTCATCACGGATCGCACGCCCTGGATCGAGATTGTGGGCGTCGTCGGCCACATCCGGTCCGGGAGCCTGGAGGCCGATCCACGGTTGCAGTTGTATTGGCCGAAAGCGCAGCAGAGGCCGGAAGCGCAGCGCTCGCAGGAGCGGGGTACGCTCGTGGTCAGAACCACCGGGCGCCCGGAGTCATTTACTTCGGCCGTCGTGGAGCGGATTCAAAAAGAAAACCCGGATCAGCCTGTCTTCGATGTCCGTTCGATGGAAGACCGGCTCGATCAGAGTCTCCAATCGCGAAATCTGCTGACCGGAATGGTCGCGCTGTTTGGCGGCTCGGCGCTGCTGCTGGCCTGCCTGGGATTGTACGGCGTGGTGTCATACGGAGTCGGGCTGCGTTTGCGGGAGTTCGCCATCCGAACGGCGCTCGGCGCGCAAGCCAACGACATTCGCCGGCTCGTGCTCACCCACGCGGTACGGCTCTGGATATTGGGTTCGGCGATTGGGCTGGTCCTGGCGTGGATGGCGGGCCGCGCGTTGAAGACTCAATTGTATGGAGTGGGAAACGCCGACGCGGTGGCGCTGGCGATTGCGCCCGCGCTGTTGCTCGTGATCGCCTTGCTGGCCGGACTCGGGCCGGCTCGAAGAGCGGGGCGCGTCGATCCTGCGGTCACACTGCGCAGCGAGTGAGATTCCAATACCAGCGCGATGTCGTGGAAGATTGAAAACGCGGCGCGCAATGTACCGTCAGTAGATCACGAAACCAGCCTTTCGCCCCGAAGGGGCTGCGGACATTAGTCGGTGGTGATAACCACCGGAACTGTAGCGGTTAAATACCCGCGCCCTGGTAAGGGCGCAGGACAGCGAATCAGGCAATAAACACGGAGCTTCGATCTGTCGCCCCTGCCGGGGCTGGAGTTATTTGTGACGACGTCCCCGGTGGTTATCACCACCGGCTAATGTCCCCAGCGCCTCCGGCGCAAAGACCTACAATTTCGCGATTTACTGACGGTACATTTTTTCGGAGGAACAATGTATGAAATTACCATTGTGGCGACGAAGAAGGCGTGAAGAGGAATTGGAAGAAGAGATCCAAGGCCATCTGCGGATGGCGATCCGCGATCGAATGGAACGGGGAGAAGGCGCGGAAGAGGCCGAATTGGCGGCGCGGCGTGAATTCGGCAATGTCGGGTTGATCAAAGAGACCGCGCGTGAAATGTGGGGGCTGGCGGCGCTTGAAACATTCTGGCAAGACCTGCGCTACGGCGCGCGGATGTTGTTGAAGAATCCCGGCTTCACACTCGTGGCCGCGGTCACATTGGCGCTGGGCATAGGGGCGAACACGGCGATCTTCGGCCTGGCCGACGCCGCGCTTTTTCGACCGTTGCCTGTTGTCGAAGCGCCCGACCAACTCGTCGCGCTCACGCGCGGCGCGGAAGCGCAAGGGGCGCTCTCTTACCCAGACTTCAAAGTTTTGCGTGAACCGAGCGAAGCGTTGTCGGACTTGGCGCTCTACATGCATACGCTGGTCAGCTTCGGCAATGGCGTGCGCAGTGAAGTCGTACTTGGCTCTCTGGTTTCCGGAAATTACTTCGACGCGCTCGGAATCAAGCCTGCTTTGGGGCGGACGTTCCTGCCCGAGGAAGACCAAACGCCCGGCGCGCATCCGGTCGTGGTCCTCAGCCACGGTTTTTGGCGAACCCGTTTCAACAGCGATCCGGCGCTGGTCGGCCAGACGATCGTTTTGAACGGCCAGCGATTCACCGTCGTCGGCGTTACGCCCGCCGGATTCGATGGTGAGACCCCTCCGATGAAAGTCAATTTATGGGTCCCGCTGATGATGACCACTACGCTGATGGCGCCGATGCCGTGGGAGCAGCAACCCCCGCAAGACCTTCTGAGCGACCGGCGGCATGAACGCTTCGGCGCGATCGGAAGACTCAAGCGCGGCGTTTCACTCGTTCAGGCGCAAGCCGCGCTCGAAACGATCAACCGCCAGCTCGAACAGGCCAACCCCATTGCGCCTGAACACCGCGATCCGAATGCGGATCGCGCTCTCCGGCTTATTCATCCACGAGGCATCGTCATCGGCAATATCCGGGAAATGTCTGTGACAGCCACGAGACTGCTCGCGGCGACGGTGATCACGGTTCTGCTGATCGCCTGCGCCAACGTCGCCAACCTGCTGCTGGCGCGCGCCGCGACGCGGCGAAAAGAGATCGCCGTCCGGCTGGCGTTGGGCGCCACGCGTTGGCGATTGATTCGACAGTTGCTGACAGAGAGCGTGCTGCTCGCGCTCGCCGGAGCGACCGCCGGGTTGCTATTAGCCTACTGGATCAATCAACTGTTGATGGCTTTCAAACCGCCATTCCCGTCGGCGTTTACTTTTACTCTCGATCTGTCACTTGACTGCCGCGCGCTCGGCTTTACTTTGTTGCTGGCCGTTGCGACCGGCGTGATCTTCGGTCTGTTCCCGGCGCTGCAAGCCTCCAAGCCCGACGTCGTCCCGGCTTTGAAGGATGAGAGCGGCGCGGAAGGCGCCCGCAGGCGATGGTTGAATTTGCGCGGCGCGCTGGTCGCCACGCAGATCGCGCTATCGCTGGCGCTGCTCATCAGCACGGGGTTGTTCTTGCGCAGCCTGCGTTACGCGCAACAAATCGATCTGGGATTCAAACCGGATAATGTGCTGGAGGCTTCATTCAATCTGGGGCTTCAGGGTTACAGCGAAGCCAGAGGCAGGGAGTTTTACCGGGAGATTGTCGAGCGACTTGAAAGGCTGCCGGGCGCCCAATCGGCGTGCGTGACTAATATGCTGCCGCTCGGTTTTGTGGCGCTCGGTTCGCCTGTCGCGCCCGAAGGCCGGGAGATTCCGCCGAACGAAAGGCTTTTCGCAGGCAATTTTGCCGTCGGCCCGCGATATTTCGAGACCATCGGCACACCGCTTATTCGCGGGCGTGATTTCACCGCGCAGGACACAATCAATTCTCCCAAGGTGGCGATCGTCAGCGAAAGGTTGGCGCGCAGCTTGTGGCCCGAGATCAAAGACCCCGGAGAGGCGATGGGTAGACGGTTGCGCGTAGGCGACTCGGATCCGATTACCTGTAATGTAATCGGCGTCGCCGGAGACTCGAGAAATAACATCTTCAATTCCATCGACAGGGAGCCGGAACCGACCATCTACCGTCCGTTCGCACAGAACTACACCTCCTCCGCGTCGGTGGTTGTGCGCGCAAGCGGCGATCCGCGCGGATTGATTCCCGCCGTGCGGCGCGAGGTCGCGGCGCTCGATGAAAACCTGCCGGCGCAAGACCTGCAACCGCTCACTGAAACCACCGGTCTCGCGACGTGGCCGGCGCGTACGGCCGCGGCGGCGCTGAGCTTTTTCGGCTTGATCGCGCTGGCGCTCGCGTGCGTGGGGATTTACGGCGTGATGTCCTATTCGGTCGCGCGGCGCACGCGAGAGATCGGTTTACGGATGGCCCTGGGCGCGGAGGCGCGCGATGTCGTGAAGTTGATCGTCAAGCAGGGAATGGGACTGGCATTGATCGGAGCCGTGGTTGGCATGGCGCTGGCGGTGGCGATGACGCGCCTCATCGCGAGTCTGCTCTACGGCGTGACCGCGACCGATCCGGCGACCTTCGCCGGAGTAGCGATCTTTTTGATGGTCGTGGCGCTGCTCGCCTGTTATCTGCCCGCGCGCAGGGCGACCAAAATTGATCCGATGACGGCGTTGCATCATGAATAAGCGCGATCCGTTTCCTAGAAAAGATATTGGCGGCTTGTCACTGATTTCACCTCAGCCTTACCTCGACTTAAACCTCACACCTTATGATTTGGTTCTGTTCCGCAGTAAGCCTTGATCCCGCCGCTAAAGTTGCGGCGATCCACTAATTCCCTAAAAACCGATCGGCGCGCCGATTCATTCGACCTACCCCCAATCGGCGCCGGAAAGAGGTGTAGACAAATGCGGAGCGACTCCCTGCTTTTGCCCCTGGCTTTGCTACTCGTGTGGGAAGGCGTGATTCCGGCGCAGAGCCGGCTTGCAGGCGAGTTCGGCAACGGAGCGCCGCTCGCGACGGATGCGGGGCGCCTGAAACTCAAATCCGCCGAATGGCGCGCGCTCAATGAAAGACAGATCGTGGCGCGCTCGCTCACCGGCAGCCACGCCAAAGAAATGGCGGGGTTTGGAGCGGTGATCGCTGACGCCACTCCGGAGGAGTTCGTCAAGGCGTTCAGCGCGCTCAGCGTCTTCAAACGCAGCGAAAACACGCTCGCCTGTGGCCGTTTCAGCGCGCAGCCCGTCATTGAAGACCTGGCCGGGTTGGAGATCAACGACAAGGACCTTTACACGCTGATGCGCTCCAAGGTCAAAGAATCCGACATCAAGCTCACCGAAACTGACATCGCGCGCATACGCGCCGTCGCCGGCCCGTCGCCGTATTTTTCGACCAAGCTCAAGACAAAACTGGCCGCCGAGTACAAACAGATACTGCTCGACAAAGCCAGAGCCTACGGCGAAAACGGCGAAACCGCCTTGGACATTTACGCCGACCAGGAAGAGCCTGTCAGCGCCAGAGACGCTTTCACCGCGATGGCGAAATTCCAGGCGGCGTCTGGGCACAATCCGCGGCTCTATTCCCTGCTCGGCCAGGCCCCACACGACGCTGCGCAAAACACCGAATCATTCCTCTACTGGGCTCTGCAAAGGTTCGGCCAACTGAAACCGGTCATCAGCCTGGTTCACGTCGTGATCTATCGGGAGAACGACCGCGTCTTCATCGCCTCGAAGCAGATTTACTCCAGCCATTACACCGAAGCGGGCCTGAGCGTCGCCGAGTTGATTCCGTTCAACGATGAAAAGGGCGCGAAGCGCACGCTCGCGGCCTACACGATCCGTTTACAGGTAGATCTGCTCGGCGGTTCGATGGGCTTTATGAAGAGGCGCGCCGCACAGCCGCGTATGCTCGAAACGATCAAGACCGGGCTTGAAGGCTTGCGCCAATGCGCCGAATCGCTGCTCGCTGAACAGCGGGTATAACCACGATGGCCGAGTTGACCAAATTATGAAGCGTGACCCGGACAGAGAAGAAGAAACTCCCCGTCTGCGGCGCTGGCAATCATTGACGGTAACCCTTCTTGTGTTCGGCTATGCCGGTTATTGTCTCTGCCGGTCTAACTTTTCGGTCGCATTGCCGCTGATCATTGACGATCTGACTGCAAGAGGTTGGGATGCGAACAGCGCGAAGGTCCGCCTCGGCGCGCTGGCTTCGATTGGCGTCTTCGCATACGCCGCCGGCAAATTCCTGAGCGGCGGCCTGGCCGATCTTCTCGGCGGGAGGCGCGCGTTTTTGCTGGGCACGGCGGGCGCGATCAGTTGCACGGCGCTCTTCGCGCTTGGCGGCGGCGATGTTCCTGATCAACCAGAGGCGTGACGAACAGGCGCGGCTGAAAATGTAGGGGATTAACCATGCTCTTTTCTTTTGCGCGCTGGTATACTGTTCACTATGACAATGCAAACGGTCACAACAGCGGTAATCGAGGATGACTCGAAGGTTATTGAGGGCGTTATCTGGATTCACCCTGAGCGCGTGAGCGGCGCGCCTTGCTTCTACGGCACTCGTGTGCCGATTCAGAACCTCTTTGACTATCTTGCGGGCGGTGAACCACTCGACGAATTTTTAGAAGGCTTCCCGCCTATCACACGCGAGCAAGCGATTAAAGTTTTAGAGCTTGCTCGAACTGCTCTCTTTAACTCACTTCTCAACGGTGAAAATCCTTCTCGACCATAATCTTGATTGGCGGCTTTTCCGCTCACTCCCTGACCACGATGTAAAAAGCACTCGCCAACAGGGATGGGACGCGCTCAAAAACGGAGCGTTGTTAGACGAAGCCGAAAAAGAGGGATTCTTTGTGATGCTCACGGCTGATAAAAGCATCAAGAAACAGCAGAGAATGGCAGGCCGTTCAATCGCTCTTATTGTTCTTCGCGCCCCTGACAATCAGCGAAAAACTCACATTCCAATGATGCCCGAAATAAATCAGGTTTTGCTCTCTATTCAGCCGGGGGAACTCATCGAAGTGTTTCACTCGGATATGAAGCCATAAGAGGCGGCATGAGTGTCGTTGACGAAATCTTCGACCTGTTTTTGCGCCGCGGCGGGGCAGCCTACTTCGGCGAGCCGGTCTCGCAACTCGAACATGCGCTGCAAACAGCGTTTCAGGCCGAACAGGAAGGCGCGCCCGACACTCTAATCGCCTCCGCGCTGATGCACGACATCGGCCACCTGCTGCATCATTTGCCGGAAGAGATCGCCGTCCACGGCGTTGACGGTTGGCACGAGCGGGTCGGAGCGATGTGGCTCGCGCGCTATTTCCCCGAGGCGGTCACTGAACCAATAAGACTGCACGTCGCGGCCAAGCGTTATTTGTGCGCCGTTGACGCCGAATACCATCAACAACTTTCCATAGCCTCAATCCGAAGCCTGGCGCTGCAGGGCGGGCCGATGAATGAAACTGAAGCTCGTGAGTTTGAAGCGATGCCTTATGTTCGCGAAGCCGTGCGGCTGCGACGGTGGGATGACCAGGCGAAGGTGATTGGGTGGAAGACGCCGGATTTGCCGCAGTATCAGTTTTTGCTTGAGAAATTGGCTGATGAAATCATCTAGCCCCATCTCGGTTCCCTCTAACGCTTAGTGTTCACCGGTGTCACAAACCACCATCGGTGACCTTCAAGATCGCGCGCGCCATATTCACGCTGGCCATACGGCTGATCGACCGGCTCGCTGTCGATACGGGCGCCTGCTGAACGAGCGCGCTGATAGTGCGCGTCGACATCATCGACATGGACGACGAGTCCCGAATTAGCGACATCTACGGCGAGGGGAGAATCGAGATGATGCTCTGGGGTCATGCGGTGTAGCCAAATGGTCGCGTCCCCGGCGCGGACTTCGCCATGAACCGCCGGACCCTCGGGGGTTCTATGGACGCCTCCCGCAACAAACCCGAATGCCTGAACTAGGAAGTCGCGTGCAGATGCGATGTCCTGATACGTCAGAACCGGGATTATTCGATCGAAAGTAAACATGTAATTCTCCTTATTCGTCCGCCTAACGGCCATGATCAGCGGGCGCGCCCTGAAATGTTGGTAGTAATCGAAGCCTCCGTTGGGCGCGCTCCGCTGCATTGATGTTAGGCTATCGCCTTTGATCCCTTATATTTTCCATCTACTAAAACCACTGACGTCTCAGCTTGCCGATCTGGAATCGCCCAATATTTCTTTAGTAGGCGATTCTTCTCCTCTTCCTCCACAAGACGAAAACCGTGCTTCTCATAGAAACGGACCGCCCAATCGGCAGCTTTCCAGGTTCCGATCAAAATCGGCTTCTTTGCATCGTTTATCAGTTCCTGAAGGAGGAGCGATCCAATGCCTTTTTTTCTTTGTTTCGTTCTTACATATGCGTGGCGAATCAACTCTACATCCGCCTTATCCTGAACCCCCATGACTCCGATAATTTCATTGTTATCAACGTAACATGAAAATCGCACGCCATCCTCAATTTGCGCTCGTAGCTCTTCTTTGGTCATATAAGGTTCATGCCACCGATCTGGTGGAATCACTCCTTTGTAGGCAATCGCCGCATCATTAATGATAGAGAAGATTTCCTCGAAGTCTTCATCAGTTCCTTTTCGTATCATACTGTTCTCCGTTAAATCCTCCTTCTTGTTTTTCAGGACATCGCGAGTAAGGCGGCGCCTAACGCCGCCGTTAGGCGTGATACAGCCGCTTCTGTGTGACCGAGAGGTCGTCACTGACCGGAGTTTCTTCAATCAATTCGTGCGCGGGAACCGTGTGAAATGAGAAGCTCACGAAATTCTCCGGATCGATCCTGATTCGATGCCATGTTCCAGTGGGAATCGAAACCGATTGGCTACTGACTTCGCCGCCGCCAGAAGCGCCAATCGGGCGTGGTAACCAGGTGTTGTCTTCAAGCGTTTCGAAAACTGCGCTGCCTCTCAGGGCTATCGTGCGCTGATGACTATTGGGGTGGCGCTCAGCCCCGAATCGCGCCCCGGCTCGAAGAATAAAGACCCAACATGATTTGATTGAACCGGGGAGGGCGGCGCCGAACACATCGAGCGGAACCGGCTCCCACGATTGTGGTTCCAATGGGTTGGCGGCCAACGCCTGCTCGACACGCGCCAGGATTGGTGAGAGTTCGGCCTTCACCAAAGGATCGTTGAGCAAGGCCGCGAGTTCAGTCAATACAGTATCTTTGTTCATGACAGCTCCAATATTGCGTCACTTTGCCTTCGCCTGTCCAAGGCGCGTCATAACAACGTAGAGATGATGCGCCTCGTGAAGAAGGAAGAACTCTATCCACAGAGCAAGGCTCATCTCCCCAAAGAGAGGATGGATGCCGACTCGGTTCTCTTCCGCCTGTGACAGCCCCTTGATAAGACTAATGATTTCTCCCCTGAGGGCTTCAAGGCGAATGAGTACTTCCTCTGTGGATAGGCGAGACCATTCAGGCCAGGCCGAGTCTTCCTCCGCGCGGTATCGACTCAACTGCGGCGCGCTCTCGCCCAGGATGCGATGAAGCCGCTCCAGGAAAACATCATGATGGCGGGCCAAATGGGCGAGGTTCTCATGGGCTGACCACTGACCCGAAGCCGGACGAGCCATGACGGCCTCAGGAGTAGCGCCGGACAACAGGAGGGGGATGACGTCGAGTTGCGTTTCCAGACGCAGGAGTGTGGATTGGGTTAGCATGGGGCTTACTTTCCTGTCCATATCTATGATCTACTCGTTTGATGATTGCTCCTGTTCATCTTTGTCATCCAGGCGGAATTTGTCAACGATGCCGGGCTCCAGTCAAATATTCAGTCAATGATGGTAGGATAATCGGGTTCGATGACATACTTGACGGGAGTAGATAATGCGTCGTTGTGAATGGGCCAAAACTGAACTCTATATCGCATACCACGATCGTGAATGGGGCGTGCCCGTTCACGACGATCGTGACCTCTTCGAATTTCTTATCCTGGAAGGCATGCAAGCGGGGCTGAGTTGGGAGACCATTCTCAAGAAACGTGACAACTACCGCGCCGCCTTTGATAATTTCGAGGTCTCTGCTGTCGCTTCCTATAAACAGCCGAAAGTCCGTCAACTCCTTGCAAATCCCGGCATCGTTCGCAACCGGCTGAAGATTGAAGCCGCCATTCAGAACGCCCGGTTATTCCTCGCCGCTCAGGAAGAGTTCGGCAGTTTCGACGCGTATGTTTGGGAATTTGTCGGCGGCAGGCCGATGCAAAACAAGTGGAGGTCTCTGAAGGAAGTCCCTGCTCTGACTGCGGAAGCGGACGCGTTGAGCAAGGACTTGCGGCGACGCGGCTTCAAGTTCGTCGGCCCGACGATCTGCTATGCGTTCATGCAAGCTGTCGGTATGGTCAACGACCACCTCGTACACTGCTTCCGGCACAAAGAGTTACGCGAGAAAGCGCGACTCTCGCGCGCGCGGTAGAGCCTCCACTTGTGATGTCGCTAATGGGCTTCAAGTTCTTACGCCAAGAAGATGAAACCGCATAAACGCCAGTATTTGTCTGATAATCTCGCGAGAGGTCTCGCTGTCATGAAGCAGGTCAAACGCGTGCGGCGCCTCGGGGTGATTCACGAACGTAACAGGCAGATTGCACGTCAACGCCTTGCCCAGGAAACGATCGAGCGTTTCGTTCAGATGAGGAATTTCGTCTCGACCTGATCTCGCAATAAACAAGGGGATATCGTGCGGAAGATCTTCGACCGACTTCCCGGCGCATGGGTTGACGAACCCCCATTGCTTGGCTGCCTCAGCCATGTGGGCGCGCCCATCGAGGTCTAGCATCCATCCGTAGCACAGTACCGCGCACTTCAAATACTCCCGATCTTCCCGCATCAGAACCGATAACGCATTCGGAACATTGCCGGAGCAAGCCCACACGCCGATCCTGTTCTCGTCAATTCCCAAGACGGCGGCGTTCTGCCGAACATATTGAAGCAATGCGTGAATATCTGTCGCCGGTTCTTTACCGGTCGTGTAGGTAATGGCCGCCAACCCCGAGGCCGCCGTCAATTGTCCCCACGAGATGTACGATTCCATCTCCTTGCCCTTGCATCCGAGCAGCTTTTGAACTCCCGGATCGGGATATCCACTCACAAAGACGACAGCGGGTATTCGCGCTTCACTCTTTGAATCAGGGGGATGATAGATATCCATTGTGAGCACACTGGCATCAGTGACTCGGTATTCCACGTCCCGTCGAATTGTCACGGCATCAATGCCGGGTATTTGGTAGACCACCCTTTTCTTCGTAATTTCGTGTCGCTGAGTTTCTTGGTTCATTTGTGTTTCTCCTTTGTGGCCCCACGACAGGGCTCCATAATGTTCCTGGAAATGCAAAAGCCGACGGGCAGTTCCTGCCACGACGGCTTATTGTTGGTCTTCTACTAATGTCTCTGGAAATGCAAAAGCCGGCGGGCAGCTCCTGCCACGACGGCTTATTGTTGGTCTTCTACTTTTGAAGCAACCCGACCATACCAATCTGCCGAGTCGGTTGCAACTAAAAAATGCCAGCCTCTGTCATTTGATTGAACATAATCACGTCAGGCCTTGAACATGGCGCTGATTTCCCGATAGCTCACAGCCTCATCAGCGAACGTGAATGTGCCGTGTGTCCTCATCTCCCGCGCGGCGCGAAGAAAAGCGCCAAGCGCGGCGCGTGAGAGCGCGCTTCCAACGCTGATCCGTTTGACCCCGATCTCGGATAGCTCCGCAAGGCTTAATTGAACGCCTTGCAGTCCCATGACGACATTCACGGGACGATCAAGAGAACTGACCACCGAAACCATGTCCTCTTTACTTGTCAGACCTGGCGCATACAAAACATCCGCTCCGGCTTCCTGATAAGCCTGAAGCCGCTTGATTGTGTCTTTGAGATCGGGCCGGCCGACAAGGTAGTTTTCCGCGCGCCCGGTTAAGGTAAAAGCAAACGGAAGCGCGCGCGCCACCTCAGCCGCCGCACGGACACGCTCGACCGCATGCTCGAACTCGTAGATCGGATTATCCGGGCGCTGGGTTGAATCTTCGATTGAGCCGCCGACAAGTCCGGTCGCCGCCGCAAGCCGGATAGTTTCCGCAACCGTCTCAGGACTATCTCCAAAGCCGTTTTCAAGGTCGGCGCTCACTGGCAGATCAGTGGCTGACACGATGTCAGCGGCATGCGTCATCATCTTATCGCGGTCAATCGTGTTGTCCCTCTGTCCAACAGAAAACGCATAACCGGCGCTGGTAGTCGCCAGCGCCTCAAACCCGAGGTATGCCAGCAATCGAGCCGTTCCAACATCCCAGGGATTCGGAATGATAAATGCGCTATTTCGTTCATGGAGCGCGCGAAAGTTTTTTCCTTTTTCAGTCTGAGTCAACATTCGGAGCCTCGTCATATTGATTCGGGGTGATTTGGAATTCTCGTACGGACATTTCTCTCAATTGGTTCCGGTCCTGATTGATTGTGCCAAGCGTCATATCGAGCGCCATCTAATTGCATTTACCCATTGGGCGAGTCGAAACTGTATTGCTAAGCCGTGTTATCCGTAACCGAGACGCGACGGAGTATAAGACTGGCGACCACGGCGGAGCAAACATTTGCGCGGGGGAATACCCGGATGATGGCGCGCCGCCGCGAGTGTCCGACATGAATTGGCAGGAACCCGGGATGGCTCAAACCGCGAGCAGTTCTGGCAACTCCGCCACCGTGCCGATTAGATGGTCGTGCGGGAACCGCTCCAACTGCTCACGCGTGCTCGCCCCCTGCGTCACGCCGATGACCAGGCCGCAGCCGGCGTTCCGGCCTTCAAGCAAATCCGCCGGTGTGTCGCCGACTTTGGCTACGCGCTGTGGATTGGTTACGCCGAGCTTCAGCATCAAGTGGCGGATCATATCGGGGTGGGGACGACCGCGTTCGACCTCGTCGCTGCTCACCGTGGCGTCAATCAACTCGCCATTCGCCCAACCTAAACGTTCGAGCAGCCCGTTGACAATGTCGCGGCTGAAGCCGGTGTTGAGCGCGACCTTGACGCCGGCTCGACGCAGGCGGCGGAACGTCTCGCTCGCGCCCGGCATTTCGCCGACCGACGAGTCGCCGCGATAAAACCCGATCATCCGTTCGACGAAGTCTTCGTGGATGGCGTCGAGTCCGGGCAGTAGCTGTTCACGCATAGCCGATCTTTCAATCAAAGTCCGCAGCGCCTCGCGCTTATCCATTCCTTTGACTTCATGCACGGCTTCGGCTGGGAGATCGAGGCCGTTGGCCGCCAGCGTGTCACGCAAACATCGGTAGACCGCGCCGCCTTCCGAGACGGTCGTGCCGGCCATATCGAAGACCACTAGTTCAATTGGCAGTTCAATTGGCAGTTCGATCCGCATCTCAATCCTCCCCCAAATTCTCTTTGACGACCTTCTCCGCCAGCCCGAATGACAACGTCATTCCCGCGCCGCCGACGCCGGTAACGACGGTTACGCCCGCCGCAGGTCGCGCGATGAAATAAGGCTCGGTCGGGTGTTTAACGTAGACGCCATTCCAACGCGAAGCGATCCGCAGCTCCGGCGGATTGAAAAACGTGTTGAGGTAGCGCAGTACCAACTCGTCAATCTCCTGTTTGTCGAAAGGCATGATCTCAGAGCCGTATTCGTGAGAATCGCCGAGCGTGAGTTCGCCGAGACCGTTCTGTGAGACCAACACATGGACGCCGTAGCGGACGTAATCGGGCGCCTCGTCGGCAAAGCGGTTTTTCAAAGCGGACAGCGACGGGCAATCCTGAAAAGCCCGGTAATGCGCCAGCGTCAGCCCGGCGGCGAGCATCGGTCCGATGCGCCAATCATCGCCGATGGGGCGCGAGCGCATCATTTGCAGCTTGCAGCGAATGAGGCCGCTGTCGTGAAAGACCATCGGAAAGAGCGTTTGCAAATCGTCGCCAGCGCACACGTACAAGCTGTCCGCAACATACTCGGCGCCGCCCGCATGCGCGCGACAGTCGCTGTAAGCCGTCACCGCGCGATCAAAGACGAATTGAACTTTGTATTCTTTGCCGAGCCAGGCGGGTAGATTGACAACGACTTCGCGCGGATCAACGCAGGTTTCGATAGGACTCCACATCGCGCCGCGCAAACCATCGGGTTTGACGGCTGGTGATTTTGATAAGACCTGCGGCGGATCGAGCCACTGGCATTCGAAGCCGTTTGCCGGCGCGGCTGTAATGAATTCGCGCAGCACCACCGCTTCGTCGTCGTGATAGGCCAGGTGCAGTGAACCTGTGCGCTCGTGCCAGAGGTCGGTAGTCTGCAGAACGTTCATCCATACTTCGCGGCTGCGGCGCGCCAGTTCATACATCTCACCCGCGGGTTGGCCAATCGGCCAGATCATCCCGAAGTTGCGGACTGAAGCCCCAACCGCTCGCGAGCTACGCTCAAAAACGATCACACGACGTCCGCGCATCGCCAGATGATAAGCGTGCGCCAGCCCCATGATGCCGGCGCCGACAATCGCATCATCGAATTCTCTTGGCGCCATTGCGCGTCCTCCTGTTCGTCGCGAAAATTGAAAAAGTGGGGTGGTAAAAATACCACCCCGCCAATGAGAACCACTATGGCAGTGAAACAAGTTTCAGAACTCGATGCGCAACGCCAACTGCCCCACGCGGGCGCCACCGCTGTCCGCGCCGCGCGCCCGCGTGATGACGCCGAACTGGCTGCTTGAAATGTTAGTGCCCGGATCATCGAGGTTCGGATGATTGGGCAGGTTGGTGAACGCGCATTCCAGCTTCTCAAGCGCCAGCCACCGAGCAGCGCGTTGACTACCGGGACGACATCGCCGCCGAACTGGCGGCCCTTGCCGAACGGCAGGTCGTAGACGAAGTTCGAAATCGAACGATGGCGGCGATTGAAGCCGACGTTACCGCGGTCTGCGCGCCGGTCGTGTGAATTCGACAGACGCCCGCCTCCGTTTTCAGCCGATGTTTGTTGGAAATGCTTTTTGAGTGGAATCAAGCGGACAGAATACGGCTGGCGTTTAATATTGACGTAAGTTGCGTTTGATCTTTTTGTAAATTTATCCGTCGAGATCAACCGCGGATTTTCACGGATACGACGGATTAACGCGGATGCGACATTCCAAAAGGGATAACGAAGAATTAAGCGCGACGTAACTCATCGTTAATCCCGTTGGGCTACGCTTAAGCTCCTACTGAACCGAAGAAATCAAAGCTCCCTATTAGCCCTAATTAGATGGATGCGAATGCGGTCAGCCTATTCAATACTCGACGCCCTCGGAGTTCGCGTGAGAAGCGGCGGCGCCATCGTCGAATCGCTGCCCTTTTCGGCGGGCGACGTCACAGCCGGGACAGAGTCGGAATTGCAGGCGGTAGTCGCCGGCGACAAGAGCGCGGTTGATCTGGCGCGCACGATCGAGCAGTCAAACTATTACGCCAACATCACTCGCCACATCGCCGCCGGCGACACTCCGCGCCGCGCGATTACCCGCCTCGAACGTTACCTCAACGACAATGACGAAAAGGTTTGGGAGAACAGTTGGGTGCGATTTCCGCTGGCTGCGCTCAGCGAGTTTGCGCGCCAGACATTTCGATCCGACCTGCTGGCCGACAAACGTGATCACCGGCGGGGAATGCGCGCGGACATGAATCGTTTCATCACGAGCGAAGGCGGCGAGACGATGGTTCGAATCCCAGTCAGCTACCTGCTCAAGCTCTCGCTGGCGGAAGCTTTAGGCTCGCAGCCCGACCTCCCTCCAGCCATCAGCTCGACGGGCGTGCGCGTCATGGCGCATTTCCTCAACGACAACACCTCGCCCGAAACGTTCTCGTTTCACGTCACTCTTTTGCGGCCTGAGAACGGTCTAGGATTGAGCGTGGCGCGCGAAAAAGCCAAGCGGTTTCTGCTGTCGCAACTGCTGGTGATGTACGCCAACCGGCGGCTGGGGCTGCAAGCGAGCGGGCAGCGCGCAATGGTCTACTTTGCGCCACACCCGCCGGTCCGGCAGAAACAACTCAACGACTGCATCTCCGACGCCTTTTACCGCGAGTTGTTCATGAGCCCTTGCCTTTCGGGCTGGGATGACGGCGAATCGAAGCATGCATACATGAACCTGTGCCATCAGGCGCTCAGCCGCAGCCAGTTGAACGCCGTGGCCAAGCTGCGCGAAGCCGGAATCATCGCCAACAACTTGGTCGTGCTGCCCAGCGTTTCAAACATCAGTCTGGCCAACAACGGCTCGCACGTCAGCCTCGGAAGCCGCAAACTGACCGAAGCCATGCGCTATGGCGCCACGGCGTTCGGCGCCGCCGAAGAGAAGTTCCTCGGCGACCTGACGATCAAGATCGTGGAGCATTTCCTGCCCCTGTTCGTCGGCGCATACAGCGCCGCGCCCTACCGCTTCGATTTCGCCGACTTCCATCCCGAAAAGGCGCTCGGCTTCCTGCCACACGAGCTGGATTACACGCACCTGCGGATGATCTGGCGGCGCTGGCGTAATAAAGCGGACCTGAGTGTCTTCGGTTACCGGATGACACCGTGCGGGCCGCCCTGGATTGACCGCGCGTTGAGCGCGATCTTTCGTTTGCGCGGCGATTGGGTAACGGATTTCCGCCTGATTGATTACCTCGTCTCGCTGATGAGCACGGAGCGCAGTCCGGCGCTCGACGGCTCGCCCGGCAATGGCGAGCGGTTGAAGAAAGATCTCGCGTCGCTCGGCGTCTTCGACACAAAGATGCCGCTCTATCTGCTCTACCGAATGCGCGAATTCGCGGTGGCCGGATTCACGGGCTTCGAGGGGCGCTATTACAGCTTATTTGAGAACTTCGTCAGCGACATGGCTTGCGCCGTGGATCTGCAAGTCCTGATCACCGCGCTAGCGTTCAAATATCAGGCGGAGGGCCGAATTACACATGCGGACATCCCGGACACGCCGTTTATCGAGAGCGAGCGTCGCCAGATCTTTTTCGGCGCCGCCATCGGCATCCCTACTTTCTTCGTGCGGCGCGATACGCCGAATCAATTGATGCGCGCGATACTGGCGCGGACCAAACGCGAGCGAGCCAGCCGCCGCTACCCCGGCTTCGTGCGCGTCCACAATGATGATTATCGCCAGGCGCTCACCGCAACCCTGATCGAAGACGCGGCCGATTTGATTGAGATGTTCGGCCTGCGCGAAACGATCGAGGACTTGAAAGCGCGGCTCGACGATCCGGGCGCTCGCTCGACCGGGGGAAAGTTGCTGCTCGGCATACTCTCAGGCTCGAACCGCAAGTCGCCGATGCGGATGACGGCCGAAGAGTTCAATCTGCGGACGGAGCGATATTACCGCGAAGAGTTGCGCCGCAAACATCTGGCCGAGGCTTTGAGCTTCCTGATCGAAGACCTGCGCGGGTTGGAGTTGATCGAAACGCATTTCGACGAACAGATCAAACATTCGCTCGACGCCTGCTTGCCCTGTCTGCATAGACACGGCGCCGCCGATTTCGTCGTGGAGATGCAACACCGGGCCATCAACGACCTCGCGTCCGAGGACGAAATCCGGCAGCTCATCAACCTCACGCTGCTCACGATCCATCACGACCAGAAAGTCTCCGAGAGGATGTTGAATGAAGAGAGTCGCAGCGCCGCCGCCGCACCAATACATTGACCGGCGCACGGGCCGCGTTTGCGCGGAGCGGCTTTTCAACGACGCCGTCGTGCGCTGGCTCTACGCGGGTGTGAGAGAAAACGCGCCGGCGCTCTACCGGATGGCGGTCGGCAGCCGGTTCTCCGGCGTCCTCGGCTTTCTCAACTACGACCTGCCGCTCACGCGAGCGCTGTCGGGCAATCAAGACTTTTTGCGCGAGAGCGGAATCAATCTGGACGAATGTCTCGATCCACCTGAAACGCTGAACACGGCGCGGAAGATTTTCGAGCGGCGAATCCGGTACTGGGAATGCCGCCCCGCGCCCGACGAAACCGGTGTCGTCCTTTCGCCCGCGGACTCTCGTGTGTTGACAGGGTCGCTGAATGAGACTTCGGCGCTCTTTCTCAAGGGCAAGTTTTTCGACCTCGAAGAGCTGATCGGGGCTCACAAAACGGAGTGGCTCGCGGCGTTTGACGGCGGGGATTTTGCGATCTTTCGCCTGACGCCGGACAAGTACCACTACAACCACACGCCCGTGGCCGGAGTGGTCATGGACTTTTACGAGGCGCCAGGGCGCTACCACGCCTGCAACCCGTCAGCGGTCGTCACGGAAATCACGCCGTATTCGAAGAACGCGCGCGCGGTGACGATCATTGACACCGATGTGAGCGGAGGAACGCGGGTGGGGTTGGTGGCGATGATCGAGGTCGTGGCGTTGATGATCGGCCAGGTCGAGCAATGTTATAGCCGCGAGCGATACGACGACCCTCAACCGATTTCGCCCGGAATGTTCGTCGAACGCGGCTGCCCGAAGAGTTTGTACCGTCCGGGCAGCAGCACCGACGTTCTGCTCTTCGAGCGCGGGCGCATCCGCTTCGACGACGATCTGCTCCGTAACCTGCGCCGCGGCGACGCGCAGAGCCGCTTTTCGCAAGGCTTCGGCCAGCCACTGGTCGAAACCGAAGTCACCGTGCGTTCACGCATCGCCGCTCGGCTGTATACCGATACGGGCACAAATTGAGTGAGAGATGAATGCGAGGATGGAAGCAAAAAGGGCAAAAAGAGGGGCAAGTTTCATAAGAAGCAAAAAGTAGATAACAGTTCGCAGTTCACCGCCGCAGACGCAGAGAACGCTGAGGAAACGCAGAGAGGAGCCAGAAGACCTCTCTCTTCCTCTCTCTGCGTTTCCTCAGCGTTCTCTGCGTCTGCGGCGGTGAACTGCGAACATTGATCGAACAGGAGGCTCCGAAATGACGATTGAGCTATTCATCATCTCGCTGGCAATTATCTTCGCTGTCTGTTTCGCGTGGGCTTTCAACCGGCTCCCGCTGGAGCGATGGCAGATGATCGCCGCCGTTCCGACGGTGAAGATGGAGTCGGGTGATTGGCGCGGGTTGAATCTGACTTTTTACGGATTCTTCCAGGCCACCGCCAACGTCTTCGCCGTCGCGACTGTCTTCGTTCTGCTTGGCGCGATCAACGTTCCGGCGCCCTGCGTCTTTGTGTTGATCTCAGCGCTCTTCGCCCTCTGCTGGCCTTCATCGCGATGGATTGCGCGCGCCGTCGAGAAGAAGGCCTACACCTTCACCGTCGGAGGCGCAATCTTCGTCGGCGCGCTCCTCGCGCCTGGGCTGATTCATTTGATGAACGTGACGATGAGCGAATGGCTGGGAGGGCGATTGCCGATCATACCCGCGTTTGCGGCGGGCGCGATCTCCTACGCTTTCGGAGAGGCTATTGGACGGCTGGCGTGCATCAGCTTCGGCTGCTGTTACGGTAAAAACATCGAGCGGCTTTCGCCGCAACTGCGGCGCGTCTTCCGGTCAATCAGTTTCACGTTCGTTGGCGCGACGAGGAAGGCGGTTTACGAAGGAGGGTTGGAAGGCGCGCGCGTCGTCCCGATCCAGGCGATCACGGCCTGCGTCCTGGCGCTGATTGCGCTCATCGGCGCTTACTTGTTCTTGAACGCTCACTACGTCGCGGCGCTGATCTTGGTAACGACGGTGACGCAGGTATGGCGCTTCGTCTCAGAGACGCTGCGCGCGGATGAGCGCGGCGTCTCGAACAAGATCACAGCCTATCAAGTGATGGCCTTGTTGATGATTGTTTATGTGATCGTCGTGGCCGTCTTCTCTCCGGTTGAGGCGCCGCCCGCCGCGAACATTGCGGGGGGACTCCGGTCGTTGTGGGATCCGGCGGTGATTCTTTTCTGCCAGGCGTTGTGGCTGGCGATCTTTCTTCACACCGGGCGCAGCATGGTCACCGGCGCGACGCTCTCTTTCTTCGTGCATAAGGAAAGAGTTTAAGAGATCGCAATCCGGTTCATATGCCATATTTCATGTGGCACATGAAATATGGCATATGCCGGCCTTGCTTCAAGCAGTCTGCGGCAATTTGAAGATTGAAAAAACCGCGCCTTGCGGATCTTGGATCACCGCGAAGCGACCGACGTTCGGGATGTCGGTCGGCGACACGGGCAGGGCGGCGCCTAATCCTTTGGCCTTCTCCGCCGTCGCGTCGCAATCGTCAACCGCGAAGTAGACCGTCCAGTGCGGCGGGACGCCCTGAAAATGCGGGCCGTCCATCGGCATCATCCCGCCGATCATCTCGCCCTTATTACCGATTTCAGTGTAATGCATGCCACCGCTCGATTCTTTCAACGACCATCCGAACAGGCTCGCATAAAACGCGCCTGCCTTCGACACATCGGTCGTGGCCAGCTCTCCCCAGCAGAAAGAACCCGGCGCATTCACCAGGTCGGCTCCGAAATGCGTCTTTGACTGCCAGATCGAAAGCGCCGCGCCGGTCGGGTCTTTGAAGGCGGCCATGCGTCCGAATTCCATCACGTCGAATGGAGGAAAGAGCAATTCGCCGCCAAGCTCGGTGACCTTCGCCGCCGTCTCGTCCGCGCTGTCAACGGAGACGTAAGGCATCCAATGCGGCGGCGCGCCCTGATGTTGCGGGCCGAGCTGATACATCGCGCCAACCTCTTCGTCGCCGTTCAGCAGCGTCGTGTAAACTCCGCCCATCTCAGGCGGCAGTGGCGCATCGTTGAACCGCCAGCCGAAGAGTTCGGTGTAAAACTCTTTGGCGGCGTTTTGATCGCTCGTTCCGAGTTCGAACCAGCAGAAATTGCCTGCGGGGTGTTTCATTTTACTGCCCATGGAATTTTCTCCTTGTTGATTGTCTTGAATAGATCGTGGTCAGGCGAGCGAATTCTGTCTCAAGTCGGGCGAAGATTGAAGCTATGTAGAACAATATTTTCCCGTTCCCCATTTCCCTGTTGGTAAAACCAGAAACAGGGAAATGGGGAACGGCTGCTCGAAAAGCGTCGCGGAGCTGATCGTCGGTGAGCTGGCCGACGATCCCCGCAAACCATCTGGCGTGCTCGACGGGCACTGACCTGAAGAGGCTCTGGCTGCGGCCCCTGTAATGCAGTTTGAGTCTGCCGCCCGATACGCCGTCAATGAGCGCTGTTACGTTTGCGTTCGCAAAGAGCAGGATCGCAGCCATGGCCAAGCCCAGCGTCACAACCAAAGGTGTGTGTGGCATAAAAACCTCCCTGTAGAAACGATTAGGCTTTTAAACGGGCGATGCCCAAAGTAGTTGTGAGTAAGGCGCAGAGTAGCAACGCGAAGTGAAATCAACCTTATTACGGTTTGAAATGTCTGTAAATTGGGCCTGCAGCCGCATCCGCGACTAAAAGTCGCCACGGATTTAGACGGATGCGAAGGATCGGAACGGATTTTTTTGATCCGTCACACGACTTGGAAAATTACCGTCTGTGAGCGCCGAAGATGCGCCCTCGCGGCGCAAGGCCATTGGGTATCGGCTATTGGAAATTGGTCATTGAAAAGCATGAAAGAAAGCGTCTTTTCCTGGTATGACAATGGCCAATAGCCAATTGACAATACCCAATGGGATAACTTTCCAGGTCGTGCCCGTCACAATCCGTCGCATCCGCATAAATCCGCGGGTGACCTCCTTGGTAGCGAGCGTGATTTTTGGCGCTTGAATTGCAAAGAGGGGCGCAGGTTAGCAATCCGAGGTTAAGGAAGGCTCAAACGTATCTCAATTTTGTGTAAATCGTGCGCAACCGTTCCGCAGAACGCCTGTCAGAGTAACGAAAACTTCAAAAAAAGCGCAGCCCAAACCTTACTCAATCTTCACGTCCGCTTGAGACGCATTTAAGACCTTGCGGCTATTTTTATTCCCCGCTCCCAGTCCTTGCTATCAAAGGCTAGGAATCCGATTTTAGCGCGCAAATGTGCCCCCAGAAGCCAATAGGAAATCAGAGGTGAAAAACGTTTATCAGATTGCCGCCGGGTTGGGGGCGCTGGCGACCTGGGTCGCCGCCGTCGAAGTCGTAGGATTGGTTGATCTGCTCAAAGGTGATGATTACATCACTGTCTTTGCGCCGAATGAAGAGGCCTTTTCCAAAATGCCTCGCGCCTGGGTGGAGGAGTTATTGGGCGATTTCGAAAAGTTCGCCGCCAACATCAGCTACCACATTGCGCCGGGCAGAATCACGGCGGGCGAACTGGGCAGGATAAATTCGCTGCGGACGATGTTGAGAGACGATCTGCTCGTTGACACCAGGCGCGGGCTTCAGATCAACAACGCGCGCATCGTAGAGCCTGACATCGAGTGCCGCAACGGCATCATTCACGTCATTGACTCAGTCCTGATGATCCGGAAACACAACAAGGTGAGAGCCGGGCAGTTTGCTGTGGAGCAAGAATTGGGAATTGGCGCTTAGTGGTTGGTGGTTGGTGGTTGGTGGTTGGCGGTCGTTGATTTAACCACCAACCACCGATCTTAACGGTGATTTAGCGAAATCTTGATTGCGAATTATTTTTCGCCTGACCCGGACGTTACACTGTTCGGGTAGCCTTCAGCCTCACACCCAAAACAAACACAACAATCGGGAGGAACGCCATGGTATCCGACTTGACGCGGTTGCACGTCTACGAGCGGCGCGGTCATTTGCCCCCACGCGCAAAAGGCTTTCGCACGGCTGTCTCGCTGCATTGCCATACCAATCATTCGCGAGAGTTGCTGACCTTCATCCCGCATTACGCCAAGCGCATCCCCATCATCTCGCGATTTTACAGAAGGGAGATGGATCGTTATCCGGTCGTCTATGGCAAGACGATTGACTTCTCCCGCGCCTGGTGGACGCCGCCGCTGACGGCTCGGCAAGTCTTCGAGATGGAGACGCTGGAGGTCGAAAGCCGGCTGGGGATGCCCGCCATCGTCTCGATCACCGATCACGACGAGATCGCGGCCGGGTTGTGGTTGCAGGCGTTCGATTCGCAGGGGCGCATTCCGGTCTCGGTCGAATGGACCGCGCCCTACGGCAAAGGCTTCTTTCATCTCGGCGTTCACAACCTGCCGCCTGATCAGGCGTCGGAAGTAATGCGGGAGATGTCCGCCTACACCCAACAGGCCGAGCCGCGAATGGAGCTGCGCGACCTGCTCGTGTGGATCAACGAGTTTCCCGAAACGCTGGTCGTGTTGAACCACCCACTCTGGGACATTGAATTCATCGGCGCGCAACAGCACGCCGTCGCACTGGGAGTCTTCCTCGGCGAGCACAAAACCTTGATCCACGCCCTCGAGGTCAACGGATTCCGCTCGTGGCGCGAGAACAAAGCAGTGATGGAAACAGCGAAGGATTTCGGCCTTCCGGTGGTGTCGGGAGGCGACCGTCACGGTTGCCGCTCCAACACCGTGCTCAACCTGACACGCGCCGCGAGCTTCGCCGAGTTCGTCGCCGAAGTGCGCGATGACGGGCGCAGCGATGTTCTGCTGATGCCCGAATACCGGGAATCGCGCGTCCTGCGCACGCTCGAAGTCGTCGCCGATGTGTTGCGCCATTACCCGAACCACCCGCAAGGGCAGCTCATCTGGACCAACCGCGTCTTTATTAACTTCGAAGACACAGGCGCCCGTCCGCTATCGGATTACTGGAAACGAGGCGGCCCCGTCTGGGTGCGCGCCGCGCTTTGGGGATTGCGGACGATGGGAAGCCGTCACATCAAACCGGCGTTGCGAATGGCGCTCGCGCAGGAAAGGGTGAGTTATGAGAGTTGAGCCGCGCGTGGCGTTCTTTCCCGATTCGTTCGTCGAAGTCAACGGCGTCGCGCACACGAGCCGTCAATTGGCCGCATTCGCCGAAGGGCGCAACCTGCCCTTACTCTGCGTTCACGGGGCGGGGCGCGCCGGGCGCGTCATCGAAGGCAGCGTGACGAAGCTTTCGCTCAGGCGCGGAGATTTCGGTTTCGGCCTGGACGCCGATTTCCGTTATGACCTGTTGTTCTGGCGTCACGCAAAACAGGCGGTAGAGGCGGCGCGGGAATTCAAGGCCGACCTGGTTCACATCACCGGGCCGAACGACACCGGACAACTCGGAGCTTACGTCGCGCACAAACTACGGCTGCCGCTGGTCATCTCGTGGCATACGAATGTGCACGAATACGCGGGCCGGCGATTGAACAAATTGATGGCGCCGCTGCCGAACGCCTGGCGCGGCGCCCTGACGCGTTCGGCCGAACGGCAAAGCTTGCGCGCGGCGATGCGGTTCTATCGCCTGGGTCGCGCGCTCCTTGCGCCGAGCGAAGAGATGCGCGACCTGCTCGCGCACGAGACAGGCCGGCCGACCTATCTGATGTGGCGCGGCGTTGATACTTCGTTGTTCTCTCCGGCAAAACGTTTGCGCAGCGACAGCGCGTTCCTGATCGGATACGTCGGACGGTTGACGCCGGAGAAGAATGTGCGTTTGCTGGCCGAATTGGAACGAGGCTTGATCGAAGCGGGCGCGAGCGATTTCCGTTTCCTGATCGTAGGCTGTGGCAGCGAACGCGCCTGGCTGGAACGACACATGCGGCGCGCCGAATTCACGGGCGTATTGCGCGGCGAGGCGCTCTCTCGCGCCTACGCGAGCCTGGACCTCTTCGTCTTCCCTTCGCAAACCGACACCTTCGGCAACGTCGTGTTGGAAGCGCAGGCGTCAGGCGTTCCCTGCCTCGTCAGTTCACGCGGCGGTCCGAAGTTCATTATTCAAACCATTCGAACTGGCGGGCAGAACGGCGTCAGCGGTCTGGTGGCTGACACTCCGCGGGAGTTTCTGGCGGCGGCGCTGAGCTTGATGTTACAGCCCGAGCGGTTGAATCGGATGCGGGAGGCGGCGCTCGCGCGGGCGCGCGAGTTTTCGTGGGAGAGCGTCTTCGAGCAGCTCTATCAGGCTTACGAAGATTGCCTGCTGCGAGCTGAAGATATTTCAACGGATTCGATTCCGGCGCCGCAGCGCGTGGCTATCACCGATGCTAATGCAGCGGTCAGATAAAACTACACTACCGCCTGTGAGCGTGCCGGAGGCGCTCGCCGATCTGCTCCTCAATCCGGGGCAGCGGCTCCTGCGGCGCTGGAACTGGAAGACTGCGCTGCTCAGCGCCTGTCTTCGCGGGACGATCTTTTTCTGCGCCAACATCGGCGCAGGGCTTGGCGCGGCGATTGGCGCGATGGGAGTCGAGGCGGCGTTATTCGCGACACTCGCCGGTTTTTACGGAGCGCTGGCCGAGGCGTTTCGCCGGGCGCAGCCTGTGTGGGCGGCTACGATAACGGTCATGGTGTTGATGCCGGCGATCAATCATACGCTCGAATACATCCTGCATTACGCGAGCGGCACGAAGAGGCTCTCGGCGGGCGTCGCAGCCTCAATCTCGCTTTCGATCTTCTCCGCCGTGTTCAATCTGTTCGCGATGCGCCGGGGCGTTTTGATCGTCGGAGAGGAAAGAGCGTCTCTGATTGACGATCTGCGCCGTATGCCGCGCGTCGTTCTCGATTTCGTCATGGCCGTCCCGCGCGCGCTGTGGCGAATGAGGAGGCCATCGCTGTAACAGCTGATGGATGCCACGACCTTGCGTCATTGGTATCTACACAAATCTGATCCTGGAATCCCCCCGATGGCAATCGGGGGATCGTTAAAGTCCAGCCTACACGGGAGGCAGCGGATTTCCTTGAATCCCCCCAACGGCAGTTGGGGGATTGTTAAAGTCCAGCCTCCTGATTCCGTAAGCAGTGGCGCCTCCCGCAATCTGGCAGGTTGGACTTTAACGATCCCCCAACCGCCGTTGGGGGGATTCGGAAGAGTTTCTGCTCGCTGTGTAGGTTGGACCTTAACAATCCCCCAACTGCCGTTGGGGGGATTCAAGGAACCCGGATTTGTGTAGATACTAATGAC
>Ga0187894_10001749_pt1 | contig 27264 bp, 16 predicted proteins | sample GBC1701081metaG_FD_136650 | JGI IMG/M metagenome (GOLD analysis project Ga0187894, IMG submission 136650) | White microbial mat communities from a lava cave in the Kipuka Kanohina Cave System on the Island of Hawaii, USA - GBC170108-1 metaG ... | reverse complement strand
CTTGGTCACGCTCTCGGTCTGCGGGCCGGGGTAGACGTAGGCGATGATCGGATACTTCTTCGCCGGGTCGAAATCGAACGGCTTGTACATCACGCCGTAGAGGTCCGTCACGCCGTCGTCGGCTTTGACCTTGAACGGCTCCGGGAATTTGAATCCCGCCTCCACGAGCGCCGTCACGTCGGTCGCCTCAAGCTCCATCAATGGGCCGCATGCGCCGTTGCCATTGCCGGCGCCATTGCCATTGCCGTCGCTATCATCGTTGTCGGCGCTGTTGCTTTTGCCGGCGCCGTTGCCGTTGCCTTTGCCATTCCCTTTACCCGGTTTCGACTTGGAAGCCGAACCGCCTTTGGACGAATTGTCCGCAAGTTGCTGGGGGTGGCATTGGATTTCGTAGAGCGTCGAACGGGGCGGGGAATCGATCCGCGAGGAGTTGTTCACAAAATACCTGCCCGAATCCGACACGCTCACCGCGTGCGAAGCGTCTCCCGGATCGAGCAGTTGCAGCCCCGCGCCGTCCAGGCTGGCGCGGTAGAGATGCGTGTAGTACGGGTCCTCGCCGGCTTCGCGGCCGTTGGCTGTGAAGAAGATCGCCCGGCTCTTTTCGTCAATCGTTTCGAGAGCGCCGCAAACGAACTCGCCGGAGGTGATCTGGCGCTTGAGCGCGCCGGCGCCGTCGTAGAGGTAATAGTGGCCCCATCCGTCGCGCTCTGACCAGTGGATCAGTTCCTGCCCGTTGTTGATCAAGCGCAGCGGCCTGGTCTCGATGTAGGTGTTCAGGCGCTCTTCGATGAGCGTCTTGACTTCGCCCGTTTCGGTGCTGGCGACGCAGATGTCAACCTTGTGCATGTCGCGGCTGGTGCGGCTGAAGTAAAGCTTATCGGATGTCTCGCTCAACCATTTGGGCGTAATGCCCGGCGCGCCGAACTGCTGTTGCTGTTGCTGCTGTTGTTGCTGTTGCTGCTCCTGCTCGATCATTCGCTCCTGCTCGCGCTCCAGCGCCGAGACGCGGGCGGTCGCAATGGAGAGGGTCTGGTCCTTGAACCCGTCGGCCTTGACCTTGACCCGCGCCTTGGCGCCGGGATCGAAGACGTAGAGCTCCGCTTGCGGAATGTTGACCTCGCCGGGCATGGCGTAGCGATAGGTCTCCAGCCTCGGGCGCGGGTTGGCCAGCGAGTTGATGACCCAGAGGTCCGCGACCTTCCGCTGATCCTGCCTGATGAGGGCGAACTTGCGTGAATCCTTCGACCAGACGGGAGTGATCGGAGCGACGCGCGGCTCCTTCTTCTCTCTCTCTTTCTTTCTTTCGACCTCTCTTTTCTCCTCTTCGTTCAAGCGGCGGGCATAGCTGTAATGTTCTTCTCCGTCGGTGGTGATCTGCGTTTCGACGATGGCGGGATCGTCTTCCTTCTTCTGCGCCTTGGCGTAATTGTCCGCGTCCATCATAAAAAGATTGTGCCCGCGGGCGAAGATCACGGTCCTGGCGTCGGGCGAGACGGAGGCCCATCGCGGCTTCCTGGGCGCTTGATAGTCCGCGAGCAGCGCGAGGTTGCCAGCGGCCAACTCGTATTCGAAATAGAGCGGACGGGTTCTGGGCGCTGGGCCACGCTCTCCCGCGCTCTCCTGGCCCCCGTCCTCTTCGCCTCTGGCGCCGGCCCTTTGCTCTTGCTGATCGGCCTTCTTCGCTCCGGGGATCTCGGCGTCCCTGGGGACCTGCACCTCGAACTGGAAGGCGGTGTCCTTCTTGACGAACTTCAGCGTTCTGATCGGCAGGTGCTGCGCGTCGTAGGGAATGCGGGTGAGACTGGTCAGCAGGGCCGCCATCCTGACGGTGTCGAACAGCGGCGTCTTGGTCTTTTTCAGCGGGTCAACCAGATAGAACTTCCTGCCCTGGCTGGTTTCGTAGCTATACCAGAAGCGGTCGCCGGTCTCCAACCAGTGCGGGGTGACCGCCGTGTCGAAGACCAGTTTGCCGACCTTTTGCGCTGTCCAGCGCGCCGCAAGCTCGTAATTGGCCCGCGGCGCCTTGTCGTCCTGAGCGAGGGCGCTGACCGGCAAGGCCGGCGGCGACAATAGGGCAAGACATAATGCGAAGATCAGGCGTTGTTGAATGAGGCGCTTGAATGGGGGACGATTCTCCATAAATGACTCCCTTGTTGTCCTGGACGATGACGCCGTATTCGCGTCATCACAGGTTTCCTCCGGAAAATAATGTGAATATGTTGTTCGCTTACGAGCAGTTGATCTCTGCCCCGATAATGCATGGCTTGCGACGTTCTTTGAGAAGTCTTGGGGCTAAGTAGAACGCTTTTGCGAAGGGATTGTCTTGAATCCCCTTTAGGTTGGTTGAACGCTCTTTACGTGTGGAAGGGTTTGGGCGCTGTCGCCAACTCTCGATATTGAGCGGGTGTCACTCCCCGATGGCGTTTGAAGATCCTGGTGAAATGGCTCTGGTCGGAAAAGCCCGCCGCCAGGGCAATTTGGCACAGCGGCATATCCGAAATGACGAGCGCCCGGCAGGCGAATTCAACCCGCAGGCTTCGTAGATACTCTCCGACCGTAGTGTGATAGTAGTGGTGGAACATCCGGGCCAGATAGGCATGATGCACGCCGACGCTCTGCGCAATTTCGTTCAAGGTGGGCGTCTCATGAAACCGGTCGTGCAAGAGTTGTTTGGCTTGCCGGAGCCAGCGCGGCGGCTGGTCGGTTGAAAGAACCTTCGCGCGGCGTGAAGTCGTGCCGGCGATGGCGAGCATCAGCCCCTCGACAATGAGCGGTGAAACCTCATCCATCTCCTGAAATTCTCGATAGAGACTCAGGCTGAACAGGGCCAGCGAACTGCCATTGAAGTCAGCCGAACTGTCGAGCCTGCACCCCTGTTCACGCACCTGTTCCAGCCACCACGGCTCGATCTCAATGATGAAAAAGCGTCCGCCGGAATTCTGGAAATGTTCCGAATGCAATTCATTGGGAGCGTGGTAGAGCAGGCTGGCCGGTTTGCATGCGTAGGTCTTCAGTCCGTACCGGGCGGTATAAGCCCCCTCGATGGCCAGGCAAAACAAGGCGCGCTCATGCGCGTGCGGCGGAGTTTTCAAGCAGGGAGCATATTTCCACTCGGATAAAATAAAGCCGGGGACTCGACAGCTTTTGAGGCTCTCGCCGTGGAATCGCTCAGCGGCGATCTGATCGCCGTGAGCGCCATCTTTTTTGAGAACTCCTCTATCCGCCATTTCTCCAATCACCTCCGGAGCGAATTTTGAAAATGCGCCGCCAATCGGAGAGACATTACCCGCGAGAACGAAATCAAACCAATTTGATTTTTAAACGGACTGGATATTGATGGGAAATAACGGCCAAAATCACGCAAGAGGTATGCCGATGAAATGGAAGGGGCTTTCAAGCGCAAACGGCCTCGCGCCCTATCAATTAAGTTGTCTGTAAGCTATCGATTGGGATTTGAATCGAGATGGAATTGCCAATCCTGATTGAGATGATGCGGCGGGCCGGAATTCAAAATTTCGGATTTGATGCAAATTTCTATTGCTTCTCCGCCTCCAGCCTGGCGTGCGAAAATCCCTGCCCCACGCTGGAAACGGCGTCCGGGGAATGAAGGGGCATTCACGAATCAAGCTCAATGCGTTCGATGTGAGCGATGAAGCATCCCGCCTTAGTACTGTAGACGTGGATATAGCGCACAGCCGGGTTACGGAATATGCGGTCAATGGCCTCTTCGATTTCGTCCTCGCTCGGTTGTTCGCGCGCGACAAGCCAACGCCCAGCGCCATATCCTTCAAACGTGAGGTTGAGCTTTTTAAGGTCCTCCGGAAAAGTAGAATCACGCTCAAACGAAGAACACTCCTCCTCATGAATGAAGATAGGTCCGGGCGAAGGATACGGATCGGAGATTGCGAAGGAATTGTAAGTGAACAGAATTCGCCGCTCTTCTCCCGGCCGGATTCGCCGTAGGCACAGCCTGCAAGGGGGATGGTCGCTGCCTACATCGACATGAGCCGGATGTCCGTATTGCGGTGATCTGAGAGATTGGCGAACCTCGCCAGCGATGGCAGGATCAATAGGAACGACTCGAAATGACATAAATCACACTCCTCCAAATATCAGTGTGGACGCGGGCGCGTCCGTTCGCCGACAGCATGAATCGTTTCGGCTTCGGTTATCTATCCGATTCTTGCTGTCCAATTCATTCGGCCGGAGAGTGAGGGCCGCGCCAGGTCAGGCCAAGCCAGGTCAGGCCGGGTCAGGCCAGGTCAGGCCAGGTCAGGGATGATTGGGCTTATTTTTCAGGTATGCGTATAGCAGCTTTTGACCGGTCGGTTTGGGACTGCCCCCCGGCGGTTCAATTGTCACGAAGACCGAATCGATCTGCGCCAGCGCGCGCGGGTCATTGAACTTGAGAGCCCAGCGATTCTGTTTCCGATCGTCTACATAGAAGATGCCGAGACTTCGTGATCGGCCGTCTGATTCCTGATACCCCCAGGCCTGGAACGCATGATTCGCCTTGAGGACGCGTTTGTCTTCCAGATCGAACGCGTAAAAAATCAGCGACTTGGCCTCGGTGTAGAAGACCCTGCCGAAAGTGCGGCGCGTGTTGCCTTTGCCATCGACATCGAAAACGTCAATGATATGGAGATTGCGGGCAGTCATCAGGTCGCGGATGTCGCGGTCGGCCACCAGCAATTGCTTCTGGCGTTCGATCGCTTCAGACTGCTCTTTAAGCTTCTCCGCCCAATCCTTCAGCCATGCTTCTTGCGCGGCGATCATTGACGCGTCGTTCGAGCGGCCCTCACGCAGGTAGCGCAACTCGCCTGTCATCTGATTGATTGTCGCCGTGGCTTCGTTCAGTTTGGCGATTAGCTCTCTCTCCGCGCTCTTGCCGGAAACGATTTCCGCCCGGAGCGATTGTTCCTGCGAGACAGCCATTTGCTGTTGCTCTTCAGCAGCTTTGACGCGCGCAAGGAGCGCGGCGGTTTCTTCGCGGGCGTGCGCAAGTTCGGTCTCAAACGTTGCCAGGGCAATGGCGTTCGGCTGCGCGGCTCCAAGCGGGTTCATTTGTGGTATGGGAGCGGGGAAGGCGCTTTGGGGATACGGTTTGACCCCCGATGAAATGGATGAATCGGATGAATCGGTGGCTTTATTAAGCTCTGACAGTTGACGCCGAAGCTCAGCGATCTGGGCATTGAGCGCGGTAAGCGTGGCTTCGTCTATGGCGCGTCGGGCCGCGCTCTCACGCAATTGGTAGCCCAACACCGTCACTGCCGCGATCAAAAAGAACCCGATCAGCAACGAAGTGGAGGGCCCTCCCCAGCCGCGCCAGAAGTGTAGGCCCCTTTGAGCATCCTCGGAAAAACGAAACCCGCGCCGGCGAGCCTCGGCGAAAAAGCGTTCCCTGACGCCATCCTCTCCGACAAATGAGATGACGAATTTATGCTTCGGCTCCGGGAAAGGAGCCGCTAAAGGCAATCGATTATGAGCTAGCTCCCGGTAGGCGCCGTATTCACGGCGGCAAGCCGGACACACATCGAGATGCGCTTGCAGTTCGGTCAATTCTTCCGCTGAGACCTCACCGAGCGCCGCCAGCGCGCAGAACTCTTCAAAGCGCTCATGTCTGCTTAACATTGGACGCCCGTCACCTTTCTAGCGCGCCAAAGCGCGCATCGCAAAGTACCTGCTTCATCGCATAACGGTTTCATTTGACCAACTTCCCGTGAACGCCAGCCAGTTCCTCTTTTACACAGGTTCTGTCTTGCAAAAACTCCTTGAGCTTTTTCAATCCGCGATAGTAGTGGTTTCGCACGTTGGCGACCGATCCATTCATAGCCGCGGCAATCTCGCTCATGCTCTTGCCCTGGAAGCAAGCCATCTCGATTATCGCGCGCTGCTGATCACTCAATGTCGCCAATCCCTGCTCAATCACACGCCGGCATTCCTGTAGAGTCAAATCGCCCCAACCACCCTCTGAGCCGGCGACGGCGAACCGTTCGATCTCAATAGACTCAGGCGGGTCATAAAAGCGCCGCACCCCGAGGTACTCCAGCCGGTTGTAACTTCGGCGGTAGGCGCGACTGAATAACCAGTATTTCAACCGGCCTTTGGATGGATCGAACGATTTCGCGTCTTTAAACAAGTCAAAAAACACGTCCTGCATGAGGTCTTCAGCCTCCGCCTGGACGCGCAGGATTCTCAGAGCGATGCTCAAGACGAGCCGGTAGTAACGATCGAAGAGGTTGGCAAAGGCGTCATGATGGCCTTGCTTGACCAGTTCCATCAGGTCTTCGTCAGGCATTCCGCTGAGTTGTGAGTAGGTTAGCTCGGGTTCACGGCTCATGCCGTTGAACGTCGTCAGCTCTTTTTCCGAAAGCATGGCTTACCCCTGTTATTAGCCCTTCTTCGGTCAACCCTGAAAAATCCCGACCCTGCAAGATCGTCAGAGCTACTCTGACGTTGGAGACAAATAGATCGGCTGAGAGTTGGTCACTGCTCATCGGCATCAAGACACGGAATGGCTCAAGCTTGCTCCAGGCTCGCAAAATATTGGCTGGCGCCTCAGGCAGGACGCTCACGTATATTTCCAATTGCCGCACCAACTCCGCCAGAGAGGCGTGGACTAATCGCTCGAAGACTTCCTTGTGACAGGCGGCCAGAGCTCTCTCCATCGCTTCTTCGCTGAAACGCCGCGCCAGTCCTTCGTGATAATACCGGCCGCTGTTGTAATCCCGCGTTGAAGACAGGTAGGTCAACCCTGAGAACTCGCTGCGCAGCCCCGATAGCTCTTGTCTCTTGAGCGCCTCAATCGCCGCCTCGACCTCCAGATCCTTGATTCGACTCATCGCTCGCGTAGTCCGCTTTTCACCATCCGCGATGAGCGCCGATTGCTTCCAGTCAGCCTTAATCCGGTGGAGTTTCGCCGGGTCAATTCCAACCAGTCCGGTTCCAAGCAAGTATTCCAGCCGTTGCGCGATCTCGGCCAGACTGAGCGATGTTTTGGCGAAACGGCGCGGGTTGCTCAACTCAGGGAAATTCAGAAGCGCGGTGTACGCCACGCGGAACAGCGCATAGTTTCCCAATAGCTTGAATTCAAAGGCGAGCTTCACGCCGAGGTTCGGCCGCAGGGCCTGGCCATGAAGACTCATCAATTGATCTGCTTGCCGGCGCATCTGGCGCAGCCATAGGCGCATAATCGCTTTCCGCTCGCGATTGAACATCTGCCGCGGTATATCCGTGGGTTGGCTCGCAATAAAATCCCAGTCGCTTGTGGAGAGGATCCTGGCTACGAGCGCTTCTGGCAGGACTTTCAACCCAATCGTGGCAAGCGCATCCTGCGGCTCGGATGGCGCCGGTCTGCAGACGGCGCCATCCCTATTCGCAACCAGAATCGATCCCAGTAGCAAAAGCGGAGCGCAAGCCAGCAAAATGAAAAGGGTTTCGACAATCATCGCTTCTTTATTCTTGAAATCTATATTCTTGAAATCTATGGTTTGAGCAAAGCGAGAGCCTTGATGCGCCGGACAAGCCGGATTTTTTTGATGGACTACATGTCTCTTCCGCCTCGCAAGCCGTGGCTATACAGCGACGTGCGACTTTTGCTTAAGGATGATGTCGTTTCAGCAAATAAATACGGAGCGTTGAATAAAACTCAACTTGGCTGTTTTCGGCCAGGATACCTACGCCTCTTGAGAAATCCTTGAGAAATCCTTCGAGTTGGTAATTTTCGACATTGTTTGGTATCTTACCAGCCAGCTAGATGCTTAATACTAACAATCAGTTGCGACAACTTATGCTTGACGCGTTCTCACCAATTAAATGATGAGAATCGCCGCGGAAGTCAAAATACATAAACTCCCGGCGATTTTTATTTTCGAAGTAATGCTAGTCCAGGATTGGACTAGCGTCAAGCATAATGTGGAGCCGGACGTTCTATCAGGAGGGGATGCCTGATGGGACTCTCTCCGCGCTCGAAGCCGGAACGCCTGGCTGAAAAGCTTCGCCAGATCCGCGAGACCATGCAGCTTTCCCAAAACCAAATGGTTGCGCATCTCGGACTAACTGATGTGCTTTACCGGAATAACATCTCCGGGTTTGAAACCGGAGAACGCTTGCCATCTCTGCCAATTCTGTTGGCATATGCGCGAGCGGCGGGAATTTGCATGGATGTCCTCGTTGATGACGAACTGGACCTTCCCGATCAATTGCCCGGCGTTCCACAACACAAAGGCGTGAAGATGCCGGTGACACTAAGGCCAAAGCCAAAAAGCACGCCCAAAGGAAAGCGTTGAAAAGAGAAAGATCAAGAAGAAGGTATCCTTCCATTCCGTCGTTTGACCTGCTTTTTTCCCAAACTTTAAGAAAATGTATCACCGCTTGATACAAATTGCCTCTCTCGCCTGAATTACTGTGGTGTACGAGACATCTATTGAATGAAATCAATTGCAGTGTCACATTTTTCGGTAAACCTGCTGTAACTCACCATGGAAATGTGACAGTAAGCAGCTAACGAGGGCTTATAAAAATAATCTACCCCTCAACGAAAGCAGGTGTCTCACCGAGATCGCAGAGAGCAGATGCAGGGGGTGGGGAGATTTATCGTCGGCCCCCTAATTCTTCTCTGCGATCTTAGTGGAATTCCCGCGCCCTCTGCAGAGAAGCTGCTTTTTTAATCCCAGCGGATCGCTTCCGAAAGGCTTCATCAGTATTTCACTGTCATCTAAAATCATAGGTAAAATCACAGGATACATTTCAATTTCAACAGCTCGTAACGTTGTAACAGGAGGTAATCACACAATGAAACGACATGGGAGTAGTGTATCTTCATGCGCCGGCAGAGCCCTCTGCGCTGTCCTTACCACCGCCTGTCTCTGCGGCGCCATCTCCGCCTTCATCTTTTCCACCGCCACGATCACGGGACGCGTGACCGATTCAAATGCCGCCGTGATTGCCGGAGCCAAAGTCGATGCTAATAACATTGATACCAACGTGACCTTTTCTACCGTGACTAACGACGAAGGTTTGTTCGTTCTTCCCAACCTTCCTCCCGGACGTTACCGGATATTTGTACAAAAAGACGGTTTCCAAACGATAGTCAAGCCAAACGTCGTGCTGCACGTGCAAGATATAATCAGCCTGAGCTTCACAATGCAGCTTGGGTCAATTACTCAGAGTGTTACTGTCGAGGGGGGCGCGCCGCTTATTCAGAAAGAATCCGCGGCCGTCGGCACAGTGGTTGATCGCCAGTTTGTTGCAAACCTGCCGCTTAACGGGAGAAGCTTTCAATCGCTAATCGCGCTCACACCTGGAGTTGTTCTTACCAGGACTGACCCTCAAAATGCCGGGCAATTTAGTGTTAATGGTCAACGCGCCAATGCTAACTATTTCATCGTCGATGGCGTGAGCGCAAACATCGGAGTTAGTAATCAGGCCGGCTTTGGCCAGGCTGAGGGGGGGGGCGCGCCTGGGCTGACTGTCTTCGGAGGCACGAACAATCTCGTCTCGGTAGATGCGCTTCAAGAATTCAAGATTCAGACTTCCACTTATGCGCCCGAGTTCGGGCGCACACCTGGGGCGCAAGTCTCTATCGTCACCCGCTCCGGAACGAATAATTTTCACGGGAATGCGTTCGATTACTTTCGCAATGACGCGTTGGACGCCACTGATTGGTTCGCCAACAGCCGCCGTCTGAAGAAACCGCCTCTCCGTCAAAATGATTTTGGTGGTGTGATTGGAGGGCCGATAATCAAGAATCGAACTTTCTTCTTCTTCTCTTATGAGGGGCTGCGGCTGCGGTTGCCAAGCACGTTGATTTTATCAGTGCCTTCGGTGAATGCGAGGCTGATAGCGCCGCCCGCGATCAAGCCGTTTCTCAATGCGTTTCCAGTTCCCAATGGCAGAGACTTGGGGAACAATGTGTTCGAATTCAACGCTGCCGTTTCAAATCCAACGACATTGGATGCCACGAGCATTCGGGTTGATCACACCGTAAGCAGCAAGTTGAATCTGTTTGCCAGGTACAACGACGCGCCTTCTGAAGCAGTGAGTCGCAGAGTCACTTTGGATACCAGCAAATCACACACTCAGACTTTAACGTCGGGGGCGATATGGTCAATCACTCCAGCCGTGAGCAACGATTTCCGGGCAAATTATAGCAGGCATGAGGCGGCGTTATTTGCTCGTATCGATGATTTTGGAGGAGCGGTAATTCCTCCCGACTCGGCTCTCTTTCCATCACCGTTTTCAAGCCAAGACAGCCGGTACAACTTTTTTGCTAGCCCTGTCAGCTTTTTAGTAGGCAAAACGGCGGACAACTTCCAACGGCAAATCAACCTGGTCGACACTCTCTCAATTATCTCTGGCGCGCACCAACTGAAATTAGGTATCGACTATCGGAAGCTTTCACCTATCTTCGACCCAGCGAAATACTTACTGGGTCCGAATTTTGGTAACATCAATGGAGCTTTGACAGGAAGGGCTTCTGTGGTTTCCATTATTCATATCCCCAATCCGACATTCCCTGTATTTACCAATCTGTCTGTCTTCGGTCAGGATACCTGGAGGGTATCACCAAGGCTGACCCTGACTTTCGGTCTGCGATGGGAACTGAATCCCCCTCCCTCAGAGAAAAACGGCCGTGATCCTTTCGCCTTGACTGGCATTGACAATCCGGCAACCTTGACTCTGGTGGCCCCACAGGGGACGCCGCTCTATCAAACCATCTACGGCAACATTGCTCCACGCATCGGCGTTGCCTATCAGTTGTTACAAAAGAAGGGTAGGGAAACGACCCTCAGGGGAGGATTCGGCGTATTTTATGATTCCGGGTTCGGCGCGATTGCAAATGCATTTGCAAATTCTTTCCCGAATAGGCTAACCAAGGTTCTGCGCAATGTACAATTTCCACTTGACCCCGCAGCCGCGGCGCCGCCCACCCTTAGTCTCACTCCTGACAGCGTCATCGCCGGAGTCGATCCTAAACTTAAGCTGCCATATACGCTCCAGTGGAACTTCGCCGTGGAGCAATCATTGGGATCAGATCAGACTGTCTCTGCTTCTTACGTAGCCGCGGTGGGGCGCCGCCTTCTACGAAACGGACTTTTATTCAACGCCAGTGGCAGCCCCGTTGCTCTCGCAACCAGAAACGAAGATACGTCGGACTATCACGCCCTACAACTACAGTTTCAGCGACGCCTTGCGCGGGGACTGCAAGCCCTGGCTTCGCATACCTGGTCGCACTCAATTGATTCCGCCTCTGGTGACTCGTCACAAAACCTTGCTGGCAGCGCTGTTGATCCGAAGGTGGACCGCGGGCCATCCGACTTCGACATCCGTCATACTTTCACCGCAGCCGTGACATATGATCTTCCAAAACCGAATTTCGGGACGATTGGGAATGCAGCCTTACACCACTGGTCGATTGACAGTATTGTTATGGCCAGGTCCGCCGCGCCGGTAAACGTGCTCACTGGGTCAACACTCTTTCTTTTGCCCGTGACTCGCCCGGATTTGGTGGCAGGAGCTCCGCTTTATGTTAACGACCCGGCAGTGGCGGGCGGTAGGCGGATTAATAGATTGGCGTTTACCACACCCGTGGGGCGGCAAGGCTCGCTGGGGCGCAATGCGCTTCGCGGGCTCCCAGCCTGGCAGGTAAATTTCGGGCTGCGTCGGCAGTTCAATCTCACAGAGCAACTCAACCTGCAGGTCAAAGCCGAGCTTTTCAATGCTTTCAACCATCCGAATTTCGCCAATCCGGTGGAAAACGCATCACTGACTTCCGGGGCGGCATTCGGAACATCAACTTTAATGTTAGCGAGTAGCTTGGGAGGACTTAGCCCGCTCTATCAGATCGGCGGCCCTCGTTCCATGCAGTTGTCGTTGAAGATAGGTTTTTGAGAGGCTCAAAATCGCGGTTGAAATGCCAATAGTCCAGGTGATCACAAACAATGAAAACTTTACTTCGTAACCTCATACCATTCTGCGTTTTCACGGCTCTTTTGCTATTGACACTCGCGCAAGAAGACCGAAAGGCGCGCTTTGTAATCATCGCTTCGGCGAGCCAAAGCGTAGATAAGGGAATCTCCGTTGGCGCCAACGTTCAAGTCAGCAAGGCTTTGGGAAACTATGCGCACTATGAAGTTCTTCTAGCAGCCGACGCGAAGAACCCAAACAACCTGCTTGGCGGCTCGATGGTCTTTTCGGAGGAGACGAACAAGTATTCGATTGTGGCTTACGCCTCTTTCGACGGAGGGCAGACGTGGGCGCCGACTCTGACCGCAGATGAATTTTCCTACCATTTTGACCCAACGATCGCATACGGCCCGGATGGGGCGGCGTATTTTGTTTATGGCGCCCCTACTTCAGAGTATAAATATCATAAGTATGTGTATCGCTCGAAAGATGGTGGCAAGAATTGGCTCCCACGGATTATGCTTCCTAACGGTTCTTTTGATCGCTTTTTCTTAGCCATAGATGATACTGGCGGGAAGTACCACGGACGGATCTACATCGGAGGCGTGGGGGGCGCGCCAACAACTGACAGTACACGTCGTATTGCCTTGAAGGTCTATCGCTCCAGCGATAATGGAGCAACATTTGGTGGGCCGGCGCAACTTATATCGGAGGGTGACCGTTGGATATTCGGCAATGGACCCGGTGTGGTTCTATCAGACGGTACTTTGGTATACCTCTTCGGCGAATTCCAAAACGTGAGTGGTCGCTCCTGGGGATTCGAGGATATTGAAAGAAGACCATCCAAGCCGAACGCCTGGATGAAGGTGGCAGCCTCCGACGACGGCGGGGAGACATTCTCAAAGGCTGTTACTATAAGTGACCTCACTCTCTACACAACTCGTTCAGCAGGCGCTATACCTTATCTTGCGGCAGACCGAAGCAGCGGGCCTTTCAAAGATCGCCTCTATGCGGTGTATACGGATGCCCGCTCCGGCCGCTGCGACATCATGTTCTCTTATTCATACGATAAGGGTAAAAACTGGTCAAAGCCTGCCGTGGTTAACGACGATAGTCCGCCCATCGACCTGACTAACGGGCCGGATCATTTCATGCCGGTTGTGGCGGTCAATCGAGAAGGAGTAATAGGCGTAATGTGGTATGACCGGCGGGACAGCCCTAATAACCTGGACTGGGCGGTACGTTTTACAGCCTCGCTTGATGGAGGAGAAACATTCATGCCGAGCGTCAAAGTATCTGCCGCGCCCTTCACACACGGCAGAGATGGCAATAAGTGGGTAACTATGGCAAACGGAGCAGGGGGAGGCCACAATTACCAAAGCAGATCTTTCAACGCGGGCCCATTATCACTCGAACTCGGTGTGAGCGTATGGTATTTCAAAGGAGGAGATACGGCGGGTATGGCGGCCGACGCCAACGGAGTCTTCCATCCCTTCTGGGTGGACAATCGGACAGGTATCTCGCAAGTCTGGACTGCGCCCGTGATCGTGAAAGGAAAGGCGATGCGCAACGGCGGCGCGGGGCTTGCGGACCTGGAAGATGTCTCCAATCGGGTCGTGATCAACTACACCCGGCTGAACTACGATCGCTTAACGAACACGGTATCCGTTGATGCGCGACTCGAGAATGTCTCTGATGAGACTCTTATCGGACCGCTCAAAGCGCGGGTGATCTCATTGAAATCCGACGCGGGAGCGCCAACAATTCTCACTACTGACAATCAAGAGAATGGCGTCGGGGTGGTGTGGGACTTTACCCCGTTGCTAACGGAAAACAGGCTCAAGCCGAAGCAAAGATTGGGAGTGAAGCGCCTGGAATTCAGGCTCTCTGATTTGCGACAGCTTGAGAGCTTGCGGCCATCTAGGGATTGGGCGCTTCTTCAGTTCGTGCGAGTCGAAGCCAGGGTGTTAGGTGTGGTACAAAAAGAGTTTCCTTAAATACAACTCTAAAATTAGGTATGTTCGCCAGATAATATTCGGCGGGTTGAAATGCCAATAGCGCCTGTGCCTGCAAAATTGGATTCACTCGACAAATCACCTGGCGAATATACCTTATCAATGAATGGGGAGCTGAATCCAAGGGACTATATCCTCGGCTTCAACTCTATTTCTATTCATCGAAACCGTCTTCCACGGTGAAACCTATGTCATCCAGGCCGCCAAGGGGCTTGCTTCCCAGAATGACATCTTGCGCCTTGCCGATTTCGACGACTTCAGACATTGTGTATTCGCTATTCATTGTTGTATCTCCTTTTGACTAAAGGTTATCGCCCACCGGAATGATGGGCGACGACTGAAGCGACGCCTGCGGAGCGCATATCTCACGTTCCACAAGCGATGCTTGCGCTTATACCGCCGTGGATTGGGCAAGTAGCCCTATTGGCGCGGCGGCGCTTTTGGCCACGGAACTCCGGCGTTCCAAAGCTCGCAGCCAAAACTCCAGGGAAATCGTTTGTACCAGTGCGAATGAATGTAGCTCACAGCCATGCCGGGCTCGCTTCAGAGCGGTAAGCAGCGATTCCGCATTCATATATCCGTGCGCGCTTACGCGAGCGTTCTCAAATATTGGCTGAAGTCGGGGCCAGCCCCGTAGGGTGGCGCGGAATAAAGCTTCTTCCGGCCCCTTCTTGGTTTTGCGATTCAGCACCTTTTCGGGTAACAAGCCACGCAGCGCCCGGCGCATTAACGACCTAGCTTCATTGGGACGTACCCGCTGTTCAAAAGGGATGGCCTGTAGAAATTCAACCAGAGGGCGATGTAGGTATGGATGACTAACCTCAATACAACCTCGCGCCCTATATGAAGCCTTGGAAGTCATCCTCATTGCGGACAAGAATCCCACAGCCTGATCACGTCCGCTAGGAAGCCCAAAGCCGAAGACGTCTTCAACCCCTAGGTTGCGTTCGCGTAGTTTCATCCTGTCGACGAATTGCGCGTCAAACCATGGGGGCAATTTAAAATTTGGCTTGAGACCGCACTCAACCTGCATTCGCCTGGGAAGGCGCGGCATCACTCCTTCCCGCCATAACAGTTCAAAGTATGACTTCTTCAAAGCCCGGCTCCAGGTCTGAAGGGAGCGATGTAAGGACAGGAACCGGCATCGAACCAATAAGTCTCCAAACTCGGGAGAAGGGCTCGGATTACTGCAAAGCATCTCATCTCCACCGTGACCGGTGAGGAGTACGCGTGCGCCGTCCGCGCGCATCGCTTCGCAGAGCCCTTTGTGGCGGTCAAGGAAACAATCGAGAAAATCCGGGAAGCCAAGTTCAGACAAATCCGGAAACGACGCCAGAGGCGGATAATCCTCTTCCCATAAATAATGCCCAGCCCGCCCTCTCTTCTCTTCCACATAGCCTATGAAATCGCGCTCGTCCGAACTGCTAGACTCGCCGTAAACATAGGAGACTGTCTCCAGTTTGGAAGCCTCCGCCTCGCCGCTTTCCATAATGTCATCTGCCAGGCAGACGATAGCCGAAGAGTCCAATCCGCCGCTCAGCGTCGCCCATGCTGGCCCATCAGTTCGCAGGCGACAGCGTACCGCCTCGCGGAGCAGGCGCCGAAAATGCTCTTCATACTCCGCATCCGTGCGGTAACGGATCTCGCGCTGCGGATCCAGCTTCCAGAACCAGCGTGTCCGGAGCTGTTCATTTCGCAGTATGACGGCATTACCTGGCGCCACGGCGTATATGCCTTGATAGGGCGTCAGCCCAGGGTCCGGGCGGCCTATTAAGTAAGCCGCGACATATTCGTCGTTCACTTTAAGCTCGCCGCCTACCGCATCGAGTAAAGGGGAGAGCTCCGATGACCAGATGATCCTCTCCTGGTTTGCCTGGTAGAACAGAGGGCGAGGCCCGGCCAAGTCGCGCGCCAACAGGAGTGTTCGCAGGTTTGCGTCCCACAAAGAGAGCGCAAAGTCACCGATGATCCTGAGTAGGAAATCATTCCCCCATCTTCGGTAAGCCGCCATGACGATGGCCGCGTCGGTGTAATCTCCGCATCGTTCGTCGCGCAGCAACGGGATAAGCTCATCCCTATTATCGAGCCGGCCATCCCAACACAACACGTAGCCGTCGCTTGAAATCAAAGGCTGTCTTTCCCGGCGCGATTCTTTGGTGGTATGAAACGCGTGGTGGACCATTCCCAGCGAACCGCGCCGGAATTCGCTTCCACTATCAGGACCGCGACTGGCAAGCCCTTTACCCAGGGCGATCAGCAGCCGCTCGTCAACGGGCGCGCCATCGAAGTTGTAGATTCCACCGAGTGTGCTCATAGAAGGTTATTCAAGCTTTCAATGACAATGGACTCAGACCTGTTAGCTCTAATCCGCTCTGGCCCGGACTGCTTTCAGTTCTATTACTGCGGCTGGTTCAGACGCCGTCATGCCTCGGCGCTCCATGGCGCATAGCCAATGTTCAAGAACAATTGGGAAAACGATTGATAAAGAGCCGGTGTCGGAACCGCTCTTGCCTCGCTCCAAGGCCATCAACAACGCTTCGCGATTCACGTAGCCATGGGCGCAAATCCTTGCCTCCGCGAGCATCTGACGCAGCCGCGGCCATTCCCTGGCCACGGCGCGAAGCGCGGCTTCGGTATTCAATGTCTTGCCTTTTCGATTGGTAATTCCTTCCGGGAGAACATCGCTTAACGCGCGGCGAAGAATGGAGCGTGTTTCGTTCGCGCGCACCCTTTGGTCGAAGGGGACGGCTTGCATGAATTCGACCAGCGGCCGATGCGTGAATGGATAGCTAATATCGGACTTCACGAACTCCCGCCAAAATCCGGCGGAAAGTTCTCTGACGACGCGTAAAAACCACTGAGCCTGGTCGCGCCCGCTGGGATAGCGGAAGCCGAAGATGTCGGATATTCCAAGCCTGCGCGCGCGCAAACGCATGCGTTTGGTAAAATCCCGATCATATAGATCGAGTATTTCGGTCTTACGGCCGCACTGGAAGATAGCCTGTAACCTGCGTGGCAGTGTGGGCGAGATAGTTTGTTGCCATAACAGCTTGTAATACGATTGCTTGAGAGCCTGGCTCCAGACTCGCAGGCGACGGTGCAAGCGCAACAGCCGCCATTGAACTAACAGATCGGCCAGTTCGGGAGCGGGGTCCTTCATACTGCTGAGTATCTCGTCGCCGCCTTTACCGGAGAGCAACACGCGCGCGCCGCCCTCTCTCATCGCCGCGTCCAGCGCATTGTTGTATGACGCAAAATTGACGACGGGGCTTGGGATGACAGGTCTATATCCGTCCGGCAGCGGCGCCAGCATCCTATAGTCGTCTTCGCGTAGGTAGAGGCCCTTCCGGCCCACCTTCTCCTCGACGTGATGAATGTACTTGCGTTCATCGGATTTCGCGGCTTCGTCAAACACGTAAGAGACCATTTGAAGGGCGGGCGCCTGCGCGTCGCCGCTTTTGATAAGCTGATCGGCCATGCAAACGATGGATGAAGAGTCCAAACCGCCACTCAGTTCGGCCCAAACCGGCCTGTCCGTCCTTAGACGACAGCGCACCGCTTCACGGAACAAATACAGGAAATGCTCTTCGTATTCCGCGTCGGTCTTGTACCGAATTTCCCGCTTTGGATCGAGTCCCCAGAATCTCCGCGCCTGAACTTGTCCGTTACGCGCAGTCACAACATTGCCGGGCGGTACGGCGTGGATGTTTTTGTATGGTGTTTGCGCTGGATCGGGCAAACGAGTAAGAAAATCGGCGATATAATCGTCATTGATCTCCATCTCGACGCCGGCCAGGTCTAACAGGGCGCCGAGTTCCGTTGACCAGATGACGCGGTTATCGTTCGCGTGGTAATAGAGCGTGCGTGGTCCGACCGCGTCACGCGCGAGTAGTAACATGTTGGCGCCAGGCTCCCAGAGCGAGAGCGCAAAATCGCCGATTAGCCTGGGCGTAAACTCAACCCCCCACTTCAAGTAGGCCGCCATCACAATCGCAACATCGGTCTGATCGCCATTGAGATCCTCGCGCAGCAGCGAGATCAGCTCCTCCCGGTTATCAAGCCTTCCATCCCACGCAAGAACCTGTCCGAGTGTCGAAATGAAAGGCTGTTTCTCCAAACGCGATTCACTGTTCGTATGGAAAGCGCGATAGCACACTCCCATTGAGCCGGCGCATACCTCGCTCCCGCCATCAGGACCGCGAGAATCCAATCCACGCCCCAGCGCGGCCAAGAACCTGCCATCCGCAGGCCCTCCATTGAAGTTGTAGATACCGCCGAATGCGCTCATTGTGGGCTCCGATTCAGGATTTGGAATTCAGTAACATGCCTCGGTTGTCACCTCTAACACCGGTCGAGGACGCGGTATAACTCCTGGACTTTTTTTTTATCATTCACGACCAGGCCATATAACTCCGCCCAGGCGTGACTCTTGAATGGGATTTTGCGACAACCGATAACCATCTGCGCCGGCAACCCGCAACTGCGCAGCAGGCATGTGGCAACTGCGGAGCGCTGCAAACACATGGCCTGTTTGGGGTACCAGGTAGTCGCCTTGTCCACTGCGTCACAGACCGGCGCCGCCGCTTCAGGATCTCCATTCTTATCGCTCACCGGCCAGCGTTTGACTGCGTAGTAGAATGCGCTGAAGCTCACCAGTTTGAGCATAATGTTGATTACGGTCAGTCCGAGAAACGCCGCCAGCCCATATAGCTTGAGCTTCAGCAGCAAGCCGGTAGCTCTGCGCGCCAGAAATAAGAACCCGGCGTGGCTCCGGTCGCGCCATACTGCGGCGAATCGGTTTTGCCGCTGCTCGCCTGTCCGGATGAATCCGTTCCGCTGAAAGCCGCCTAAGAGGCGCTCGACGTCGCGCTCAATCCGAGGACGCGGTACGTCCTGATACTCGGCGCTTAGCGATTCCACGATGGCTTCGAACGTTGCTCCGGTCGGCTGGGCCGCCAGTTTGGCCCAGACCGCGCTTCCGACGCCGATGACGCTGTACATCCTGTCACGCCCGACGTCGAGGATCGCGCTTCCGTCCTTATCGGTGAATGAATAGATATCCGGGGAGACGATGAAGCGGGTAACGACGCTGTTCTTTTCTATTCCTTTTTGTAATGGCTCTCGCTCACCAGACAACTGTCCGGTTTGCGGAGCGGCCATTTGCTCAAGCCGTTGCATCATCTCCTCCTATGTGGACACGCGAATTTATGGGTTCGTGTTTCTGCTGCGAAGGGTATTTGAAAATAGCTCAGCGATTAGCGGTGAGAACGAGGCTTAAGGCACATGGGGAATGGATTGCCTCGACCGCTCAGGTAGGACCGGATGTCAGTTGTCATACTCCATACGGCTACACAGAATGAGGCGCTGAGCTATTTTCAAATACCCCCGGTGAGGCAGAGTCGGTCTGCTTCGGCGCGCGGGCGTCAACCTGTTTAGATATGCGACATGGCTTCGTTAGCTGCGACTATACAGCTACGCTAGTCGGTGTCGTATGTAAAGATGCGATCATGCTGGAGGTCGTTGACAGGGAAAGAACGGCTCTGATCTCGCTGACGGTAGTATTGGGGAGTTATACTGTGTTTTGATTTATGTTTGATGTTACTACCTTGGCGGTTATTGGTAGCTGCGATTCGCGTGCCACCTTGCGGCCGTTGGAAACACTCGATGGGATGAAGATTCTAAACGGTTGCGAATAACGGTGATTATGCGAATGAGGCTCATTGGCAAGGCTTGTGGCGCGCTATGCAGGCCGGTGTGAGAGCGCAAACAAGCGCAAAAAGGCGGCGAATTATTTTGCGGTATTATGCAGTCGTGTTCATCCGTCGGCCGTCTTTGATGCGGAGTGAGCGGGTTGGATGGAATCGCTATCGCTTGATCATCCGCTCGATCAGTCTCAAGCGGTAGTCCAACTGACCGCGCGTCAACCCAAGCTCCTTGGCTGTTTTTGTCTTGTTATTTCGATTTCTAGCCAGCGCCTCTGTGATCGTGCGCGTTTCGGCTTCTGTTATAAGAATACGTTTGAGATCCTTATAGGATGGCTGTGGGGCGCCGAGACCGGTTGGGCGATTGGGGTTGAATAGTCTCTTTTCTTCTTCCAGTGTGTGATGGATTGTCTGGGGCGAAATGACATCGCCGCTTTCGAGTATGATGGCGTGCTCAATGACATTCGAGAGCTGCCGCACATTGCCCGGCCAATCGTACTGTTTGAGCAAGTCCTCAGCTTCCGGCGCAAGACTCCCGGCGCGATATCCCTTACTCCTTACCGGTTCGGCGATGAAGTGGCGCGCAAGTTGGATTACGTCATCACCCCGGTTGCGCAGAGGAGGCAGCTCGATGCGCCAGGAACCAATCCGGAAGAAGAGGTCGCGGCGGAGAGTGCCGTCGTTGAGAGCGATTTCGAGAGGGCGGTTGGTGGCGGCTATGACCCTGACGTTGATGGGGATTGCCTGAGCGCCTCCGACCCGGCGCAGCTCGCGTCCCTGCAGCACGGTGAGCAATTTGACCTGCAGGTCGGGCGGTAATTCGGCGATTTCGTCGAGGAAGATCGTCCCGCCGTCGGCCTGCTCGAAGAGGCCGATTTTGCGCCCCGTCGCGCCAGTGAAAGAACCTTTTTCATGACCGAAAAGCTCGGACTCGATCAACTCGTGTGGCAACGCCGCGCAGTTTACCTCGATGAAACGGCCGCGAGCGCCGGCCCCTTCGTGAATAGCCAGCGCACACACCCCTTTGCCGGTCCCCGTCTCGCCCATAAACAGAACCGAATCGGTTTGCTTGATAATCGCCAGCCGCAAAAGCTCACGCACTTCCTGTATGGCCGGAGAATCGCCAATGACTTGATCGGCCAGCCAGGCAAGCTGTTGCTGCTTAAATTTGCCGATGAGCGAATGATTGAAGTCGATCCGGAAGCGGCCAACGGATGTTTCAGGCTGATTCCACCTAACTGATGATCTGCGACGCCGCTTAAGCTCAGCAAGAGCCAGACCCGCAAATGCGGCCAGCGCCGATTGCGTTAGCCAAAGATCTTTGATCGGTTTGGTGTCTAAAATTGCAATCGCCCCGAATCCTCGTAAGGCTGGATCGGTAAGTTTGATCCCGGCGTAGCTTTCTATTTGCAAATCGGTCATGTGTTGCTCGCGGGGGAATTGACCTTGCGCTTTACTCGGGTAATAGATCTCGTTCTGATCCGCATGTATCAATGGGATATAGGGCCAATTCGCTGTGCGGTGATAATCTCGCTCTTGACCTATGACGGCGCCTGCGGCGTAAAAGGCGACGGTGGCGGGCAGCCCGGCGCCGTGTTCGCCAGGGGCGCCGATAAAGACATAAGCGACATCCAGAGCTTGGGCCAGGTTTTCGGCTAAGACTTGCAATAACTGCTCATCAGCCGCAATCGACGTCGCGTACGACGCCTCGTTGGCCAAGGAAGCGATGAGAGTGGACATGCGGTTCGCGGTCAAATGCGATTCAATCAAGTCAACGACCAGCGCGGCCATCCGGCGGAGGAACTCTTTTTCCGATTCGGAAATATCGCGTGGCTTGCGGTCGATCACACTCAGTGTTCCCAGGCTGTGTCCCCCGCGAGTGCGCAACGGCGCGGCGGCGTAAAACCGCAGACCGAATTCGCCGGCCACCAATGGATCGGCCGACGAGCGCGGATCTTCCAACGCATTGGCGATACAAAAGACATCATCTGTCGCGATTGCGGCTGCGCACCATCCGGGCCGCCGATCAGTCTGAGCCTTCTCCAAACCGTAATGCGACTTGAAAATAACGCGATCTTGGAAGACTAAGACAATAGCGGAAATAGGCGCGCTGAAGAACCAGGCGACGAGCGCAGTGATAGGATCCAGCGCAGGCTCCGGCGCCGCGCTGAGACCCTCGAAGCGGCGCAGCGCCGCCAATCGCGCCTGCTCATCTTGAGAAAAAGAGTTGCCGGCCATCGGTATAACCTTTGCCAGTTGTTAAGAAGCGCTCTACCAGAGCTATTGCTCATTCAGCTATTTTTGCGGCGTAACGTGGAGATTGGCAGAGACAGCGCCGCATAAAGGCTCAGGAAGAAAGCGTAAGTGAGAAAAAGCTTGAGCCGGGGTTATGCTCGCTCTCCTTATCTTCCTTCGACAAGTGACGGGGACGGGGGACTTGACCAGCTTCAACAGCCACTGAGGCTCAGATCATACAAATGCAGGATCTGTCTTCATACAATATGGACGCAAAACGGAGGAGGATTTGCCCATTTCAGGAATTTTTTTTTTGCTCTTTGCGAATCGTCATAAACGCCTACAACATCCGTTACGCGCAGGTTCAATCAACTTGCTGACATTGCTTGCGCAGGGCGGCGCGCGGATGGTATAAGGTTTTGCGTCGGCGGGCGGCGGTTTGCTAAACCGTTGTAGAGGCTAAAACTTCTACAGAAGGCTTGAATCCTTCTGCCTCCGGTTTCTCTTTATCATTGTTATCATTGAATGATCAGCGCGTGGCGATTTCCGGCGAATTGCTCCACGTAAAAAACAGCTAAAGAGCCAAACCGGAAATCCGGTTTAGTTGTGCGTAATAGGAAATCGCAAAAGACCTCGCGTTGTTTTGGCGCGAGGTCTTTTGTTTTATCCCCGAATCTTATGGACCAATTCCGCGAATTCATCAGGGAAGATCGTGTCCGCGTCTTCGATGGCGCGATGGGTACGATGATCTATTCCAAAGGCGTATACATCAACCGTTGTTACGACGAGTTGAATCTGTCCGGCTCCGACATCGTTCTCGCCATACACCGCGAGTACGTCAAAGCCGGCGCCGAGATCATCGAGACCAATACCTACGGCGCGTCGCGTCTCAAACTTGCGCAGCAGGGCTTGGATGACAAACTCGCCGAGATCAACGTCACCGCGGCGAAACTCGCGCGCAAGGCTGCCCGGGAGGCGCATCACGACGTCTTTGTGGCGGGCGCCATTTCGCCGCTCGGCGTCCGCATCGAGCCTTACGGCCCGACGTCGGTTGACGAAGCAAAAGAGTTATTCAAAGAGCAGGTTCAGGCCCTGCTCGAAGGCGGCCCGGGAGAGGGAGTGGACTGCTTCGTGCTCGAAACCTTTCACGACCTGGCCGAGATGCAACAGGCGATCCGGGCCGTGCGGGAGTTGTGCGATCACGTCATCTTCGCGCAGATGACCATCAACGAGCAGGGGGCGACCGCGTTCGGCGCTTCGCCCGAAATCTTCACGCAGCGACTGGACAAGTGGCTCGACGCCGACGGGTCTGACGTGATCGGACTGAACTGCTCGGTCGGTCCGCAGACCATCCTCGAAGCGGTCGAAAAGATGCGGCCGCACACGACGCGCCGCCTTTCGGCGCAACCCAACGCCGGATTCCCGCGCGATGTCGGCGGGCGCCAAATTTATCTGGCCTCGCCGGAATACGTGGCCAAATACGCGAAGCGGTTGATCAACTCCGGAGTGAAATTCATAGGCGGCTGTTGCGGCACGATGCCGGAGCACATCAAGCTGATCGTGGACGCCGTGCGCGCTCTCAGTCCCGGCCGGCGAACGGTCGGCGCAATCACGGTCGCCGAACAGAGCGCGAAAATCGATCCCACGCCGTTCGCCGAACGCTCGCGCTTCGCGGCCAAGATCGCCGCCAATCAATTCGTCACCAGCGTCGAGATCGTCCCACCCAAAGGCTGCGACGCCACGTCAATGCTCAAAGGCGTGCAGGCGTTGAAGGAAGCCGGCGTGGACGCCGTCAACGTGCCGGACGGCCCGCGCGCTCAATCTCGCATGGGAGCGCTGGCCGTATCGTTGATTATCGAACAGCAGGTCGGCATCGAAGCCGTCACGCATTACTGTTGCCGCGACCGAAACCTGCTGGGAATGCTCTCCGATCTGCTCGGCGCGGCGGCGCTGGGCTTGCGCAACTTCCTGATCATCACGGGCGATCCGCCGAAGATGGGACCGTATCCGGACGCCACGGCCGTCTTCGATATTGACGCCATCGGATTGACTAATCTGGTCAACCGCCTGAACCACGGCCTCGACCCGGGAGGAAACCCGATCGGCCAGCCGACGAAATTCGTCATCGGCGTGGGCGTCAATCCCGGCGCGATAGACCTCGATTACGAAATCCGCCGTTTTGAATGGAAGGTCGAAGCCGGCGCGGAATACGCCATCACGCAACCGGTCTTCGACGCCGTACAGTTGAAAAACTTCCTCAAGCGTATCGAACATTGCCGCATCCCGATCATTCCGGGCATCTGGCCGCTGGTCAGTTATCGCAACGCCGAGTTTTTGAATAACGAAGTGCCCGGCGTGTCAGTGCCCGATTCGGTGCTCGAACGGATGCGAAAGACGCCCGACGGCGCCGCCGGATTGAAAGAGGGCGTTAAGATCGCGCAGGAGATGTTGATGGAGGTTCGACCTTACGTGCAGGGCGTACAAGTGTCAGCGCCGTTTGGTAAGATTCCACACGCGCTGGAAGTGTTTGAAGTTCTGTAATCGAAAGTGAGGCCCCTATGAACTTTCTGAAATTGATTCTGATTGGCATTGTGGTGGTGTTTCTCGCCTTCACCAGTATGGCGTTGGTCGGCGTGGCGATCAGTTTGCTGCGTTCCCTGTTTTGGCTGGCTGTGATCGGCCTCGGCGCGGTGATTTTGTGGAAGATGTTCGGTCCACAAGGCGCCAAGCAGGTCGAGGATGTAGAGCCGCAGGACAAGTTGCAGAACAATGAGTTGACGTTGGAAGAGTACAAGCGAAAGCTGGAGGCTCAATTGAAGGATAGATCGCGTGGATAAATTGAATACCAGGGAAAAGCTTGAAAATTTGCTTAGCCAGCGCATCGTCATCATTGACGGCGCGATGGGGACGACGTTGCAGCGATACCAACTCGATGAGGCCGCCTACCGCGGCGACCGGTTCAAGGACTGGGCGCAGGAATTGAAAGGCAATCACGACCTGCTCAACCTGACGCGCCCGGATGTCGTGGCCGAAGTTCACCGCGCCTACCTTGAAGCCGGCGCGGACATCATCGAGACAAACACCTTCAGCGCGCAGGCTGTCTCGCTTGCGGATTACAAGCTGGAGCATCTGGCGTACGAGTTAAACGTCGCGGCGGCGAGCATCGCGCGCCGAGTCGCCGACGAGTTTATGGTCGAGCGTCCGGAGCAGGCCTGCTTTGTCGCTGGAGCCATCGGGCCGATGAACCGCGCGCTTTCGCTCTCGCCGGACGTGAACAACCCGGCCTTCCGCGCGGTGACGTACGATCAGGTGATGCAAGCCTACTACGATCAGGCGCATGGATTGATGGATGGCGGTGTGGACATCTTGATCGTCGAGACGGTCTTCGATTCGCTCAATTCCAAAGCTGCGCTCTTCGCGATCCAGAAGTATTTCGACGACACCGGCAAGAAGGTCCCGGTGATGTGCTCGTTCACGATCACCGACGCCAGCGGGCGCACGCTCAGCGGGCAGACGGTCGAAGCTTACTGGAACTCCGTTTCAAACAACGACCTGATCAGCGTCGGCATCAATTGCGCGCTCGGGCCGAAGGAGATGCGGCCTTTCATCGAAGAGCTGTCGCGCATCGCGCCGATCTATGTCAGCGCCTATCCGAATGCGGGGTTGCCCGATCCGTTATCGCCGACCGGTTTCCCGGAGACGCCGGAGACAATGGCCCCGCAACTGCGCGATTGGGCGCGGCAAGGCTGGCTCAACTTCGTCGGCGGATGCTGCGGCACAACGCCGGAGCACATTCGCGCAATCGCCGCGGCGGTAAAGGACTGTCAACCGCGTGTGATTCCGAGGCCTGAACCTTACCTGAGGCTGAGCGGGCTGGAGCCTTTGACGCTACGGCCCGACACCAACTTCATTAACATCGGCGAGCGCACCAACGTCACCGGCTCGCCCAAATTCGCCAAGCTGATTTTGAACGGCGAATACGAAGCGGCGCTCAGCGTGGCGCGCCAGCAGGTCGAGAACGGCGCGCAATTGATTGACGTGAACATGGACGAAGGGCTGCTCGATTCCGAAGCGGCGATGGTCAAATTCCTCAACCTGATTGCCGCCGAGCCGGACATCGCGCGCGTGCCCATCGTAGTTGACTCGTCGAAGTGGACGGTCATCGAGGCCGGGTTGAAATGTATTCAGGGCAAGGCCGTCGTCAATTCGATCTCGCTCAAAGAAGGGGAAGAGAAGTTCAGGGAGCAGGCGCGACTCATCCGTCATTACGGCGCGGCGGTGATCGTGATGGCCTTTGATGAACAAGGTCAGGCGGACAACTATGAACGCCGCAAGGAAATCTGCGAGCGCGCCTATCGCATCCTGACTGAAGAAGTCGGCTTCCCGCCGCAAGATATCATCTTCGACCCGAACATCCTGACCGTGGCGACGGGCATGGAGGAGCACAACAACTACGCCGTGGACTTCATCCGCGCGACAAAGTGGATCAAGGAGAATTTGCCGCTGGCCAAAGTGAGCGGCGGAGTGAGCAACATCTCGTTCTCGTTCCGCGGCAACAACCCGGTGCGCGAGGCGATGCATTCGGCCTTCCTTTATCACGCGATCAAGGCCGGGATGGACATGGGCATCGTCAACGCGGGGCAGTTGGACGTGTACGACGAAATCCCGAAAGATTTGCTCGAACTGGTCGAAGACGTGTTGCTCAACCGGCGAGCGGACGCGACCGAGCGATTGATCGCATTCGCCGAGACGGTCAAAAAGCAGGATAAAGCCGAGGTCAAAGAGGAAGAGTGGCGGTCGGAGCCGGTCGAGGAACGGTTATCCCACGCGCTGGTCAAAGGCGTCGCCGATTACATCGAGCAGGACGTCGAAGAAGCGCGGCAGAAGTACGGGCGTCCGCTGAATGTGATCGAAGGGCCGTTGATGGACGGCATGAACGTGGTCGGCGACCTGTTCGGCGCGGGCAAGATGTTCCTGCCGCAGGTGGTCAAGTCGGCGCGCGTGATGAAGAAGGCGGTCGCCTATCTGCAGCCGTTTATGGAGGCGGAGAAGGCCGCGAACGGCGGCGGAAGAGCGCAGGGCAAGATTCTGATGGCCACGGTCAAAGGCGACGTGCACGACATCGGCAAAAACATCGTCGGCGTGGTGCTGGCCTGCAACAACTATGAAATCATCGACCTTGGCGTGATGGTTCCGTGCGAGAAGATTTTGAAGACGGCGCGGGAACAAAACGTGGACATCATCGGTCTAAGCGGATTGATCACGCCGTCGCTGGACGAGATGCAGCACGTGGCGCGCGAGATGCAGCGCGAGGGCTTCACAACGCCGTTGCTGATCGGCGGAGCGACGACCTCGCGCGTGCACACGGCGGTCAAGATCGCGCCGAATTACGAGCCGCCGGTCGT
>Ga0187894_10001748_pt1 | contig 27273 bp, 24 predicted proteins | sample GBC1701081metaG_FD_136650 | JGI IMG/M metagenome (GOLD analysis project Ga0187894, IMG submission 136650) | White microbial mat communities from a lava cave in the Kipuka Kanohina Cave System on the Island of Hawaii, USA - GBC170108-1 metaG ... | reverse complement strand
GCGCGCCAAGGAGATCGCCGATCGTGCCAACGCCGTGGCCGAACTGGCGGCGCTGGCCCGCACGGTGCGCGCCGAGGTCAAGACCTCGCAGGCGATCACCCGGACCCAGACCGATGCCGGCGCCGGCCTGTCGGCCCCGCTGGTGATCAAGCTGTTCGAGCTCGAGCTGGGCAAGTCGACCGCCGTCACCATCGACGACGGCGCTGCCGTGGTACGCCTGCGCGAGATCATCCCGGCCGATCCGGCGGCGCAGACCGCCGAGGTCGAGAAGCTGGGCAAGGAGCTCGACACCGCGGCGGCCAACGACCTCGCCGGCCAGCTCGTGGCGTCGCTCGAGCGCCGCTACGGCCTGCAGCGCGATGCGGCGGCGTTCGCCTCCCTGTTCCGCCCCGAGCAACAGCAATGACGGCGATCGTCATTTCGGACCGCGCGTGTCCACATGCGCCTCGGCGCATGAGCGCCGACAATCGCTCGCTCTTCGCTTCACTGCGAGCGATTGCGCGCGTGGACGCGCGCGGTCCGAATGACAACCTCCTCCCTCATCGATGGCGTTGGTGACGTTCACGCACCCCAACGCCACGCCGGGATTCCCCGGCTTTCGATGAGATCCGTGTCATGACCGTCTTTCCTGCTTTCGAGTCGTTCGCTGCCACCTATGCGGCCGGCAAGCCGCAGCTCGTGTGGACCCGCCTGGTCGCCGACCTCGAGACCCCCGTCTCGGCGATACTCAAGCTCGCCGACGGCCGGCCCAACGCATTCCTGCTCGAGTCGGTCGAGGGCGGCGCCGTGCGCGGCCGCTACTCGATCCTGGGCTTCAAGCCCGATCTGATCTGGCGCTGTGTGCGCGGCAAGGCCGAGATCAACCGTGCCGCGCGCGTCAATGCGAACGCGTTCCAGCCGCTCGACGGCAAGCCGCTGGACACGCTGCGGGCGCTGATCGCCGAGTGCCAGGTCGACATCCCGCCCGAGCTGCCGCCGATGGCGTCGGGCCTGTTCGGCTTCCTGGGCTACGACACCGTGCGCCAGATGGAGCCGCGCATCCCGGACAAGAATCCGGATCCGCTTGATCTGCCCGAAGCGATCATGCTGCGGCCCACGATCATCTGCATCTTCGACCGCCTGGCCGACATGGTGTCGCTGGTGACGCCGGTGTGGCCGGCGGCGGGCATGGCCGCGGACGCCGCCTATGCGCTGGCCGGCGAGCGGCTGGCCGATGTCGTGGCCGACCTCGACCGCTCCCTGCCCTACCGCCGGGAGGCGACGGCGGCGACGCACGCCGCGCCCGAGCCGATCGCCAACATGTCCAAGCAGCAGTTCCAGGACATGGTGGCGCGCTGCAAGGAGTACATCCACGCCGGCGACGCCTTCCAGATCGTGCCCTCGCAGCGCTTCGCCGTGCCGTTCCGTCTGCCGCCGATCGCGCTCTATCGCGCGCTGCGCCGCATCAACCCGTCGCCGTTCCTGATCTATTTCGACTTCGGCGACTTCTCCATCGTCGGCTCCTCGCCCGAGATCCTGGTGCGCCTGCGCGACGGCGTCGTCACGGTGCGGCCGCTGGCCGGCACCAAGCCGCGCGGCGCCACGCCGGAGGAGGACGCGGCGCTGGCCCACGAGCTGCAGACCGACCCCAAGGAACGGGCCGAGCATCTGATGCTGCTCGACCTGGCGCGCAACGATGTCGGCCGCGTCGCCAAGCTGGGCTCGGTCAAGGTGCGCGAGCAGTTCGTCATCGAGAAGTACAGCCACGTGCAGCACCTGAGCTCGCACGTCGAGGGCACGATCGAGGACGGCCTCACGGCGCTCGATGCGCTGATCGCCGGCTTCCCGGCCGGCACCTTGTCGGGCGCGCCCAAGGTGCGGGCGATGGAGATCATCGACGAGCTCGAGCCGGTGCGGCGCGGCATCTATGCCGGCGCCGGTGGCTACATCTCGGCCAACGGCTCGATGGACACCTGCATCCTCTTGCGCACCGCGCTGGTCAAGGACGGCACGATGTATGTGCAGGCCGGCGTCGGCGTGGTCGCCGACTCCGACCTGGAGGCCGAGTACCAGGAGAGCCTGCAGAAGGCCCGCGCCCTGGTGCGCGCCGCCGAGGAAGCCATCCGCTTCGCCAGCGGGCGATAGTTTTTCGGACCGCGCGCGTCCACGCGCGCCTTCGCGCGCAGCGCGAAATGTCGGCGCTGGCGCGCCGAGGCGCGCGTGGACGCGCGCGGTCCCAAGCCCTACGCTTTCATCGTGAAACCGTAGGGAGCCCGACATGTCCGACTGGCAACAGCGCTACCAGCGTCTCGCGTTCGACCGCCCGCATCCGCGCGTGTTGCGCATCACCATGAACCGGCCCGAGCGGCTGAACGCGACCGACGAGATCATGCATCGCGAGCTGGTCGACGTGTGGCGCGACGTCGATGGCGACCAGACGATCAACAGCGTCATCCTGCAGGGCGCCGGCGGCAAGGCGTTCTCGGCCGGCGGCGATTTCGACCTGATCGAAAAGAACATGACCGACTTCAACCAGCTGATGAAGGTCTGGAAGGAGGCGCGCGACATCGTCTACAACGTCATCAACTGCTCCAAGCCGATCGTCAGCGCCATGCGCGGCCCGGCCGTCGGCGCCGGCCTGGTCGCCGGCATCCTGGCCGACGTCTCGATCGCCTCGAAGAAGGCGCGCATCATCGACGGCCACACGCGGCTGGGCGTCGCCGCCGGCGATCATGCCGTCATCGTCTGGCCGCTGCTCTGCGGCATGGCCAAGGCCAAGTACTACCTGCTGCTGTGCGAGGCGGTGAATGGCGAGGAAGCCGAGCGCATCGGCCTGGTGAGCCTCTGCGTCGAGGACGAGGAGCTCGAGGCCAAGGCCGTGGAAGTCGCCACCAAGCTGGCCGAGGGGGCGCAGACCGCGATCCGCTTCACCAAATACGCGCTCAACAACTGGCTGCGCATGATGGGGCCGAACTTCGACACCTCGCTGGCATTGGAGATGCTGGGCTTCCTGGGCCCCGAGGTGAAGGAAGGCCTCGCCTCGCACCTGCAGAAGCGCAAGCCGACCTTCCCACCGCACTCGCCGCTGTGAGGATCTAAATCGGGAATCGCTTCATGGTGAGCCTGTCGAACCATGAAGCGCCACTCCACCGCCGGTACGGCCTTCATGGTTCGACAGGCTCACCATGAAGGCTGCATGGACTTTGTGAGTAATCACTGGCATTATTGCCGGCAATGAAGCCTGCCCGGTAGCGGGCCGTCAGGGGGAGATCGATGGAGGAGTTCGCGCATTTCTCCGCCAGCATTGTGAAGTTCCTGGCCTACCTGCTCGTGGCACTGGCGCTCGCCGGTGCGTTCATCGTCGCCTACATGCGCGTGACGCCCTACAACGAGATCGAGCTGGTGCGGAAGGGCAACATGGCGGCGGCGCTCAGCATGTCCGGCGCCTTCCTCGGCTTTTGCGCGCCGCTGGCCAGCACCATCGCGCACAGCATCAGCATCCTCGACGTGGTCATCTGGGCCATCGTGGCGATGATCGTGCAGGTGCTGGTGCACTTCGCCTGCCGCTTTCTCATCCCGGGCCTGGTACGCCTGATCGAACAGGAAGCCAACCCGGCCGCCGGCGCGCTTAGCGGCGGCTTGGCATTGGGTATCGGAATCCTGAACGCCGCCTGCCTCACCTACTGAGGGTCCCAAGATGCGCGCCACCTCCCGGATCGCTTTGGCCGTGCTGGGCGTCGGCACACTGGGCGCCGGCACGGTCGCCATGACCGGCACGAGCCGTGGCACGCCGCGTTGTGCCAGCTACGCCTACCCCACGATCGAAGCCTGCCAGCTGCGCCACACCGGCTCGTCGGCCTGCCGGCAGAATGCGCAGACCGGGATGTGGCATCCCGATCGCTGCGGCTCGAGCTCCAGTTCCGGCACCAGCAGCGGCGGCACGGGCGGGCGCACCTACGGCTCGTCGGGCACGGGCTGGTGGTGGTTCGGCGGTGGCCGCGGCGGTGACACGACCACGACGCGCTCGCCCTCCTCCGGCTCGCCGCCCTCGACCGTGGTCGGCCGCTCCTCGCCCTCGTCCGGTGGTTCCACCACCACGAGTTCGCCGGGCTCGACCAGCAGCCGCGGCGGCTTCGGCAGCACCGGCGGCTCGCACTCGTCGGGCAGCTAGCTCCCGCCATGCAACGCGAAGCCTCGCCGCCGCGCGCCGACTGGCAGCAGAAACTCGAGTCGATCGGGTTCACCTACCATCATCTCAACGGCCAGCCCTACTGGACCGAGGACGCGCGCTACCGGTTCCGGGTCAGCGAGATCGATGCGCTGGAAACCGCCACCGAGGAGCTGCACAAGATCTGCCTGCAGGCTGTCGAGCACGTGGTGGCCAACCGGCTGTGGGACAGGCTCGCGATTCCGCCGGCCTTCGGTGACTACATCACGACCAGCTGGAAGCGCAGTGACCCGACGATGATCGGCCGCTTCGACCTCGCCTACGACGGCTGGAACCCGCCCAAGATGCTCGAGTACAACGCCGACACGCCGACGGCATTGCTCGAGATGGCGGTGGCGCAGTGGTTCTGGATGAAGGACGTCATCATCGGCGCCGACCAGTTCAACAGCGCGCACGAGAAGCTGATCGATGCCTGGAAGGCGCTGGGCACGCGCATGCCGCCGGGCAGCACGCTCCACTTCGCGCGCTCCGAGGAGGATCCGGAGGATTACGCGACGTCGGAATACATGCGTGACACCTGCGTACAGGCCGGCCTCGCCACCAAGACGCTGCGCGTCGAGGACATCGGCTGGAACGGATCCGTCTTCACCGACCTGGACGAGAAGCCGATCGGCTTCCTGCACAAGCTCTATCCCTGGGAATGGATGGTGCGCGAGGCGTTCGGCCAGCACATCCTCACCGACCAGACCGGCTTCCTCGAGCCGCCGTGGAAGATGGTCCTGTCCAACAAGGGCATCCTGCCCATCCTGTGGCAGCTCTTCCCCGACCATCCCAACCTGCTGCCCGCCCACTTCGAGGAAACCGGCGCCGGGCTCGGCCTGCGCTACGTGCGCAAGCCGCTCTACAGCCGCGAGGGCAGCAATGTGAGCCTCGTCGGCCCGGGGCTCGGCCAGAAGACCGAAGGCCGCTACGGCGAGGAAGGCTACATCTACCAGGCCTACAGCGAGCTGCCGGTGAACGACGGCCAGCACGCGGTGATCGGCTCCTGGGTCATCGCCGGCCAGCCCGCCGGCATCGGCGTGCGCGAGGACCCCTCGCCCATCACGCACAATTTCAGCCGCTTCGTGCCGCACTATTTTTGATTTGAATCCTCCCCAACGCAGTTGGGGAGGTGCCCCGAAGGGGCGGAGGGGAGCCAACGTAGTCTTAGTAAGAGAGACCACGTCGGCTCCCCATCCGGCCTTCGGCCACCTTCCCCACTGACGTGGGGAAGGGACTACGGGATCTCGTAGACCGCCAGTTCGCCCGATACGCCCTCGACCGAGCGGCGCTGGGATGTTGGAACAAGCCCGCTGCTTTTGAGCAGCGAGGCGGTGCCCGGGTTGTCGACCACGGGGCCGGTGGCAAAGATCGATCGCGATATCGCCAGGCCCTGCACGCGCGAGGCGATGTTCACCGTCTGCCCGAAATAGTCCTGCCGGTCGTTGAGCACGACGGCGAGACAGGGCCCCTCGTGGATGCCGATCTTCAACGTCAGGTCCTGGCGCTGGCGCTCGGCACCAAGGTCCAGCATGGCTTCGCGCATGCGGATGGCGGCGGCCACCGCCCGGTCGGGCGTCGGGAAGGTTGCCATCACCGCATCGCCGATGGTCTTGACCACGGCCCCCGACTCGGCGGCGACGATGCTGTTGAGGACCTGGAAATGGGCCCGCACCAGGTCATAGGCCGCCAGGTCGCCGACGCGCTCATAGATCGACGTCGAGCCCTTGAGATCCGTGAACAGGAACGTAAGGCTCGTGATCTTCAGGCGCTGTTCGATGTCCAGCGTGTCGGTGCCGTACACATCACGGAACGTCTGGTTGGTCAGCAGGCGCTTGGCCGTGAGCGCCGGGCGGCGCGGGTCAAGCAGCGCATGCAGTCGCGGATCGGCGATCCACAGCACCGGCAGCACGCGCTTGCTGCTGCGATTCTCCAGTGACAGGCGCAGCGGCCCCGGTTGCAGCTGCAACGGTTCGCCCGCTCCTAGCACGTCGTTGTAGATGACCGACAGGTTCTGGCGATCGCGCGTCGGCTCGCCTTTGACGTCGATGTACTGTGTTGCGTGCGTCACCGGGTCGAACAGGATCAGCGCCCCGGCCGGCACCTGCAGCGACAGCAGCGCCTTCTCGCCCGGTGGCAGTTCGACCGACTCGAGCGCAATGTCCTGAAAACGCCGCTCCGCATCCGAGGGCAGGTCGACACCCGATCCCAGGAAGACCTGGCGCAGATACTCGAAGGGCGGCAGCGTGTCAGGATCGTGCGCCCCGATCCGCCGCAGGCGTGCGCTTACCGTGAACGCCACCTCGACCATGTCGTCGAGCGTCGGTTCGACATTCACGGTGCAGAACGCACAGTGATACTGGTCCGAGCGCACGGATTTCAGCGTCGCATTCGCGTCGAGCACGCCGCCGCAGCTCGGGCACAGCACGTTCCACGACATCTCGAACAAGCCCAGCCGCGCGGCATGCACAAACGCCGCGATCACCCGCTCTTCGTTGAAGTTCTTCTTCCTGGCGAAGTCCAGCACGTTGATCCGCGCCAGTTCGTGATCGGGCGCGTCACGCACCAACGCTTCCATCGCGGCAACGACATCACTGTCAACGGACTGTCGCAAGACGCCGAACAGGTTTTCTGCATCGCTCATGGTCTTGGCTCCTGGCCTGCGCGCACCTTAGGCCAAACCTATGATTGCCGATACGACAGACGGACTCCGACGTCCGCTTTTCGCCAAGGGGTTACTTCACCTCATCCTGAGGAGGCCGCGCAGCGGCCGTCTCGAAGGATGGGCTACAGACGGAGTCACCGAAAGGCTGTTCGCGGCATCTACGCTGTTGCCCACCCTTCGAGACGCGGCCCTGCGGGCCGCTCCTCAGGGTGAGGGTGGCGTCACTATCCGGTTCCGGCCGGCATTTTCACGGCGGCGTTGCGCCGCTCGTGCATGTTCTCCTCGAAGGCGCGTGGATAGCGGTGCGGCAGGACGGAAATCGCATCGAGCCGGGCGCGCGCCTCGTCCGGCAGCCGCCATCCCCCCGCCGCGAGGGTTTCGCGCAGCTGGTCAGCGCTGCGGGCGCCCACGATGGCACTGGTGATGAAGGGCCGGTCCAGCACCCAGCGCAACGCCACCTGTGCCGGCGATCGATTGAGGTCGCGCGCCGTGTCCAGCAGCGCCTTCAGGATCTCGTCACGCGTCGGCGCGAAGAAACGGTCGGGAAACGCCCAGCCCTCGTCCGATCGCGAGCCGGCGACCTTGCGGTCGCCTGGCTTGTAGCGCCCGGCAAGGTAGCCGCCGGCCAGGGGCGACCACACGACGACGCCCAGCCCCTTGAGCTCGCAGACCGGGACCAGTTCCTGCTCGATATCGCGCACGACCAGGCTGTATTGCGGCTGGTAACACTCGAAACGCGTCCAGCCCTTGCTGTCGCTGATCCACAGCGCCTCCATCAGGCGCCAGGCTTCGTAGTTGCTGCACGCCGTGTAGAGAACCTTGCCCTGGCGCACGAGATCGTCGAGCGCCCGCAGCATCTCCTCCAGTGGCGTCTGTATGTCGACGTGGTGGATGTAGTAGATGTCGATGTAATCCGTTTTCAAGCGGCGCAGGCTGTCCTCGACCGCCTGCATGATGTGCAGCCGCGACATCCCCGAGTCGTTGGGGCCGGGTCCCATCGGATTGAAGACCTTGCTGGCGATCACCGCTTCGCGCCGTCGCCCCTTCAGGATATCGCCCAGCATCGCCTCGGACACACCGCCGTTATAGGCGTTGGCCGTGTCGAAAAGGTTCACGCCGGCATCGAAGGCCGCCGCCACCATGCGGCTGGCCTCGGCTTCGTCAGCGCCATGGCCGAAGGTCATCGTGCCCAGGCAGATCTCCGACACCTTGAGTCCGCTGCGACCCATGCGGCGGTATTCCATGCTGTCCTCCCTGCCGCGGTACCGCGGTTGTCAGCCTGCGATGCGTGACATAGTGTTCGACCATAACAGTCAATCAAGCAGCATTCAGCCCATGCCTGACGCCGCTCAGCAATGGTCGCACGAGGGAGGAACCCAAGGAAACCGGCGGCGGGACGGGCCCCGACGCGCCGCCCTGGCGCTCGCGCTGTCCGCTGTCCTGTCCATCGGCGGCGGGACGGGCCTTGCTCAGCAGACCGGCCAGCCGACGCCCGCAACCGTCGACATCGCCTACCTGACGCAGGTTGTCGATCACGCACCGCCGCTGTCGCTGCTCGACACCGTCCCGGCCGACGAGGGCCTGCAGGGCGCGCGACTGGGTATCGACGACAACAACACGACAGGAACCTTCACACAGCAGAAATTTGTGCTGAGTGAAGTCGTCGTGCCACAAGACGAGGATGTTGTGGCCGCGTTCCGCAAACTGGCCGCCGCCGGACAGAAGGTCTTTGTGGCTGACCTGCCGCGGGCGACGCTGCTGGCGATCGCCGACCTGCCCGAGGCCAAGGGCACCGTGATCTTCAACGTGCAGGCCCGCGATGACGCGCTGCGCGGCGCCGACTGCCGGCCTAACGTGCTGCATGTGATTCCCAACCGCGCCATGCTGGCCGACGCGTTGGCGCAATACCTGGCGTGGAAGCAGTGGCGTCGCTGGTACCTGATCGCCGGCACCGGTGAGGGTGACAAGTTCTATGCCGAGGCGATCAAGCGGGCGGCCCAAAAGTTCGGCGCCAAGATCGTCGAGGAGCGCAGCTATGACGGCGGCTCGACGGCACGGCGCACGGACACCGGCCATGCGCTGATCCAGAAGCAGATGCCGGTGTTGACGCAAGGCGCCGACTACGACGTGCTGGTGGTGGCCGACGAGAGCGATCTGTTCGGCGAGTACCTGCCCTATCGCAGTTTCCGGCCGCGGCCGGTGGTCGGCACGCAGGGGCTGGTGGCCACCGCCTGGCACCGCACGCACGAGCAATGGGGCGGCACGCAGCTACAGAACCGGTTCGAAAAGCTGGCCAAGCGCCCGATGACCGAGCGCGACTATGCCGGGTGGCTCGCCGTGCGCAGCGTCGGCGAGGCGGCGACCCGGACCATGAAGACGGATGCCGCCAGCCTCGAAACCTTCATCCGCGGCGATGATTTCGGTGTCGCCGGCTTCAAGGGGCAGAAGCTTTCGTTCCGCCAGTGGGACGGGCAGCTGCGGCAGCCGATCCTGCTGGCGGCCGCCCGCACCCTGGTGTCGGTATCGCCGCAGGAAGGCTTCCTGCACCAGCGCAGCGAGCTCGATACGCTGGGCTTCGACCAGCCCGAAGCCAAATGCCGGCTGACGCGATGAGAAGCACTTTCACATCCTGGGAGCGCGGGCCTCCGGCCCGCATCAAGGCGAAAGCTTTGCTTTCGCCTGGCATGAGCGGGCCAAAGGTCCGCGCTCCCAGGAAAGATCCGGGGAGAAACGAACGATGAAATTGGGACTGCTGTCTGCCGCAGCGGCAATGCTGCTGGCGTTCACCGCACCGGCCGCCGCCGAGACGATCTATGTCTCCAACGAGAAGGGCAACAGCATCAGTGTGATCGACGGCCAAAGCCTCGCCGTCGTGAAGACCATCGCCGTAGGCAAGCGGCCACGCGGCGTTACGCTCAGCCCCGACGGCAAATGGCTCTATGTCTGCGTCAGCGATGACGACGTCATCAAAGTGATCGACACGGAAAAGCAGCAGGTCGTCCGCACCCTGCCCTCGGGCGACGACCCCGAGCAGTTCGCGCTCAGCCCCAATGGCAATACGATCTACGTTGCCAACGAAGACGACAACATGGTGACCATCATCGATGTCGCCAAAGGCACTGTGCTGGGCACGGTCAAGGTCGGCGTCGAGCCCGAGGGCATGGCCATCAGTCCCGACGGCAAGATCGTGGTGGTGACATCGGAAACCACCAACATGGTGCACTTCATCGACACCGACACACGCAGCATCACCGGCAACGTGCTGGTGGACAACCGGCCGCGCGCCGCCAGCTTCACCGCCGACGGCAAGCAGGTCTGGGCAACGGCCGAGATCGGTGGCAGCGTCAGTGTCATCGATGTCGCCACGCGCAAAGTGATTCGCCGCATCGCCTTCGAGATCCCCGGCGTACGACGAGACCAGATCCAGCCGGTGGGCGTGCGCATCAGCCGCGACAGCAAGCTGGCGTTCGTGGCGCTGGGCCCGGCCAACCGCGTCGCCGTGATCGACGCCCAGAGCTTCGAGGTGAAGAGCTACCTGCTGGTCGGCCAGCGCGTCTGGCAGCTCGCCTTCAACGCTGACGAGACGCGGCTCTACACCACCAACGGCGTCAGCAACGACATCTCCGTGATCGATGTGCCGGCATTGAAGGTGATCAAGTCCGTCACCGTCGGCCAGGCTCCCTGGGGCGTCGCGGTACGGCCGTGACGAGCGACGACTCTGCCAGCAAGCCGGCGCTGGCGGTTTCTGGCCTCAGCCACGCCTTCGGCAAGATCAAGGCGCTGGATGATGCTTCGTTCAGCGTGCCCGCCGGTCGCTTCGCGGCACTGCTGGGCCAGAACGGTGCCGGCAAGACGACGCTCTTCTCCCTGATCACGCGGCTCTACAACAACCGCACCGGCTCGATCCGCATCTACGGCGTCGAGGTTCGCGAGGATCCATCGGTGGCGCTGGCGCAGATGGGGGTCGTCTTCCAGCAGCGCACGCTCGATCTCGACCTCAGCGTGCTGCAGAACCTGCACTACCATGCGGCACTGCACGGCATCGCGCCGTCCGTCGCCCGGCCGCGCATCGAGCAGGAACTGACCCGCGCCGGCCTGATCGACAAGGCCAGGCAGAAGGTACGCACCTTGAGTGGCGGCCAGATCCGCCGCGTCGAGATCGCCCGCGCCCTGATCCATCGCCCGCGCCTGCTGCTGCTGGACGAGCCCACGGTCGGCCTCGATATCGGCAGCCGCCAGGACATCCTTGATCACGCCCGCCAGCTGTGCCGTGAACAGGGCATCGGGCTGTTGTGGGCCACGCACCTGATCGACGAGATCGCCGACGGCGACCAGGTCATCATACTGCATCGTGGCCGCGTGCTGGCCGACGGCACGGTCGAGGACGTCGTGCGCCAGGCCGGCGCCGACACCATCCGCGACGCCTTCACCCGCATGACCGGCCCCGCCGCCGGTCCGCGCGCTTCCAGAGACGGCAAGCCATGACGTTGACACGGTTCCTTTGGACCGCGGGCGTCCATGCCCGCATTCGCTCGAAGCGAAGCGAAGAGCGAAAAACTGTCGGCGCTACCGCGCAACAGGCGAAAGCAAAGCTTTCGTTGGAGATGCGCGTGTGGACACGCGCGGTCCGAATAGGAAAAGCAAAGCCATGATCGCGGCCTACATCCACTGCCTGCGCGGCATCATCGTCCGCGAAGGACTGCGTTTCGTGCATCAGCGCGAGCGCTTCATCTCGGCGCTGGTGCGTCCGCTGGTCTGGCTGTTCATTTTCGCCGCCGGCTTCCGCGCCGTGCTGGGCGTGTCGATCATGCCGCCTTACGACACGTACGTGCTGTACGAGGTCTATATCGTGCCCGGCCTGGTGGCCATGATCCAGCTCTTCAACGGCATGCAGAGCTCGTTGTCGATCGTCTACGATCGCGAGATGGGCAGCATGAAGACGCTGCTGATCAGCCCGCTGCCGCGCTGGTACCTCTTGATCTGCAAGCTGCTGGCCGGCGTCACCGTATCGGTGCTGCAGGCCTACGTGTTCCTGGCCATCGCCTGGTTGTGGGGCGTCGAACCACCGCCGCTGGGCTACCTGGCGGTGCTGCCGGCGCTGATCCTGTCCGGGCTGATGCTGGGCGCGCTGGGCCTGCTGCTGTCGTCGTTCATCAAGCAGCTCGAGAACTTCGCCGGCGTCATGAACTTCGTGATCTTCCCGATGTTCTTCGCCTCCTCCGCACTCTACCCGCTGTGGCGGGTGCGCGAGGCAAGTCCGTGGCTGGCCGACATCTGTGCCTTCAACCCGTTCACCCAGGCGGTCGAACTGATCCGCTTCGCGCTCTACTGCCAGTTCGACCTGACCGCCTGCCTGGGTCTGGCCGGTTACCTCGTGCTGTTCCTGGGCTGCGCCATTGTCGGCTACGACCCGGCGCGCGGCCTGATGGAGCGGCGCGGCGCACCGGGCTGATCAGCTCCAGCCGGGGAACCGGGTGGGAAGCAGCCAATCCTGCTTGGGATTCCCGTCACCGGATAGGACAGCTTCAGCGAGCCATCGTGCCGTGGCCGGCGCGGCATGCATGCCGATCGAGCCCATGCCGCCGTGCAGAAAGAGCCCCTGTATCGCGGTTCGTCCAGCCACCGGCATGCCGTCGGAGAGCATCGGCCTATTGCCGGGATAGACATTCTTCACGCTCACCGAACCTAGGCCCGCAATCATGCGCAGAGCTCGCGCGGCGATCCGGCTGGGCATGTCGGTGTTGCGTACGAGGTCCCGGAAGGCGGGCTGAACGGAAGCGCCGAGCCGCGCGTCGCCACCTTGCATCGGATTCAGGCAGATGGCTTCAACGCCGGGCCGGTCATCGCGCTGCTCGGCCACATCGGCGAGCCTGCCGAGTGACATGCGTCGTCCGAGCTCCTCCTGGTCCGGCCAGGTCAACTCCTCGACGATCCAGGGCAAGGCGACATCAAGCTTGCCGAGCTGGATCAGCCACCCTCGGCCAGCGGTGAACGGCAAGCTTGGCAGCGGACCGTCGCCGACGGTTCGACGCAGCAGCTCCGTCAGCCATAATCCGTTCGCGATGAAGACCATGTCCGCCGACATGATGCCCTGATCCGTCAGGACGCCTTCGACCTTGCCGCCGCGCGAAACGATCTGCGCGACGCGCACGCCCGTTGCGATCTTGGCCCCCGCCTCGCGTGCCGCGTGGGCAAAGGCATGCGTTGCGCCCATCGGCTCCAGTGTCCATGCCCGCCCGACGAAATAACCTCCGGCTACCTTGAAATCGAGTTGCGGCGAGTCGCGAGCGAGTTCGCGTCCACTGACTTTTTCCATCGCGACTCCGGCTGATCTGTAGCGGTCGGCAACCAGGGATGCCTGCGAGAAAGCTGCCTCGTCCTCCGAAATGAGAAGATGGCCGATCCGGCCGAATTCAAATGGGACCGGTCCTTGGGCGAGCTCGGCATAGATGTCGGCACATGCGTCGAGCAATTCGACAACCTCTCTCTGAGGGCCACTCAGCAGCGTTCCGGTGTTTCGTCCCGACGATTCGGCGGCGATCGCGTTCTGCTCTAGGAGCACGACTTTGACGCCGCGCGCGGCAAGCTCGTAGGCAAGCGTACATCCGGCGATGCCACCACCAACGACGATCGCTTCGGATGGTCTTCCGCCTGGTCTGGGACTCGCTGAACTGGTCATGCGTCTCTCCATTGCCTGAATGGTCGACCGCCATTCTGGTTATGAATACTCGTATACGAGAATACCTGTGTGCAACAAGTGGATTTCTGGTAGGAACCCAAGGCAGGTCGAAATAGGAGTTCGGATGGACCGACTGGCTGGACTCTCAGGGGCCGCAATGGAGCGACCGCAAACCGTGGCGGAGCGCGTCGCCGCCATCCTTCGGGAAGCGATCGCCAAGGGTTCACTGAAGGCCGGGACTGTTTTGCGCCAGGACGAGCTTGCGGCCCGCTTCGGGTTCAGCCGCATGCCGATCCGTGATGCGCTGCGCCAGCTTGAAGCCGAGGGCATTGTATCGATCCACCCGACGCGCGGGGCGTTCGTCGCCGAAATGGACGGCGCCGAAATCAGTGAAATCTATGCCGTGAGGGAGCTTCTCGAGGTCGAGGCGCTCAGGCTTTCCTGTCCGAACCTGACAGAGGCGCAACTGAACGAGGCCGGTGCCATTCTCGACAAGATCGATGTCGAACCGGATGTCGGACGATGGGGCACGCTCAACCGCGAGTTCCACCTAGGACTCTATGGTGCCTGTGGCAACACGCGCCTTCTCGGGCTGATCGAGGCTCAGCACAACGCAGCCGACCGCTATGTTCGCGTCCTGCTATCGAACCTCGATTATCGCTCCCGATCCCAGTCTGAGCATCGCAAGCTCCTGGCGGCGTGCAGAAAGCGCGATGTCGCGCGAGCCGTCGTGTGGCTCGTGAAGCATCTTCGCGAAGGCAGTGAAACCCTCGTCCGTTCCAATAAGTAAGGCGACCTGCGGCATCGCCCGGCGGGAATCAAGGTTTCAACCAATGTGATGGCGACCGCCCGATGAGGACGAGGCCGGCGCGAAAGAGGATCGCCACGCCGATGCCGAAAACCGCGTGAAAACCGACCTCGATCGGCACCATCGCGAGATGAAAACCGCCGCCCATGCCGGCGCCCTTCAGCGGCAGAACGACGAACCAGTACGCCAGCAGCGGCAGCGCGAGGCCGAAGACGAGGCCGCCCGACCACCAGGCGTGAAGCGCCGTCAGCCGCCGCTCGAGCACGGCGTAGAGCAGACCCCAGAGCCCGGCCCAGAAGCCCAGCGAGAGGCTCCTCGGCACACCGAGCGGTGGCACGGACGCGAGGCTCCATGGCAGGGTCGGCAGCAGATGCGCGGCGTAGAGAATGGCGCCGAACCCGCCCTGGAAGATCAGATGCGAGAGGAAACCGGCGAGGAAGCCGAGCAGAAGGCGCGTTGCGGTCGAAGACATGGTGGCGTCCCTTCCTGTGAGCGGCGTCGGGCCTCTACGGCGCCCAACGCGTAAAGACATAGTCATGGCCTTTCACACCGGCCTGATGACAGGCAAAGCAGGTCTGGTGCTGTGCCTCGTCGACAGGTTTGCCGTCGATGAATCTCCCGAACCCCCAACCGCCCGTCGCTGCGTACCTTTTGGAGTCCTTCACCATGATCTGAACCGTGGTGGCGGCCCCTGGAATGGTGGCAGGTTCGAACTCGGGCGACGGCATCTGTTTCCAGGCCAGCTTCACGAGAACGGTACCGTCCGGAAACGGCAGCGTTCCCTTGCGGTATGCGTCGACCGCCACGGCGTTGCCGAGGACAGCCCGAAGCTCATCCAGTGGCTGCGCCTCCAGGGCCGGCGCGATCAGCTGCCATTGTCGATATCCATCGGGGATCGTCACGCCATAAATCGGTGACGCGTCTGGCGCGTTCGCGCGACCCTCGGCTCGCAGCGACGCGGCGAGGACGAACGACGCCGTGGTCGCGGCGCAGAGCACGAGACAGGCCAATCTCGTCATCCGGGTCCTTTCAGATTCGGTTCAGAACCTGTCGACGTCGACGACGGCCTGGGCAAAGGCCTGTGGCGCCTCCTGGGGCAGGTTGTGACCGATGCCGCTCGTGATCAGCCGGTGCGCATACTTGCCCGAGAATTTGCTGGCGTAGGCGCTTGGCTCCGGGTGCGGTGCGCCGTTGGCGTCACCTTCGAGGGTGATCGTGGGCACTGTAATGGCGGGCGCCGCGGCAAGCCGCTTCTCCAGGGCGTCGTACGTCGCCTCTCCCTCGGCGAGGCCCATCCGCCAGCGGTAATTGTGGATCACGACGGCGACATGGTCGGGATTGTCGAACGCCGCGGCGCTGCGTTCGAAGGTGGCGTCATCGAAATTCCACCTGGGCGAGGCCAGCTGCCAGATGAGCTTGGCGAATTCGCGCCGGTTCTTCTCGTAGCCGAGGCGCCCGCGTTCGGTGGCGAAATAGAACTGGTACCACCATTGCAACTCGGCCTTCGGCGGCAACGGCATCTTGCCGGCTTCCTGGTTGCTGATCAGGTAGCCGCTCACCGAGACCATGGCCTTGACGCGCTCCGGCCACAGCGCCGCCATGATGTTGGCTGTCCGCGCACCCCAGTCGCATCCGGCGACGACCGCCTTCTCGATCTTGAGCGCGTCCATCAAGGCGATGATGTCGGCGGCGATCGCCGACGGCTGGCCGTTGCGCGCGGTCGCGTCCGACAGGAAGCGCGTCGTGCCGTAGCCGCGCAGATGCGGCACGATCACACGATAGCCCGCCGATGCCAGGATCGGCGCCACGTCGACATAAGTGTGAATGTCGTACGGCCAGCCGTGCAGCAGCAGGACGGGCGGACCACCGGCCGGGCCGACCTCGGCGTATCCGACGTTCAGGACGCCGGCGTTGACCTGCTTCAGGCCGGTGAACGACGTCGTTGCGCCCGCTTTTGGCGACTGCGCCCGCGCGGCGCCGATCACGCCCAATCCCGTGGCCGCGACGGAAAACGCGGCAGCACGCAGCAAGCGGCGTCGTTGCCCGTCGATCGCTTCGGGTGAATTGATATCAGACATGGCTCCCTCCTGGGTATGGCGCGGCGTGCCGCGGCTTTCCGCGACACGCCCCTGTGTTCGCTGGTCTCAAATCGGCTGGCGCAGGGATCTGAAGGCGGCCCGCAGCTCAGCGCTGAAGAGTTCGGGTTCTTCCCACGCCGCGAAGTGGCCGCCCTTGTCGACCTCGTTGAAGTAGATGAGCTTGCGGTAGGCACGCTCGGTCCAGCTCCTGGGCGCCTGATAGATTTCGCCGGGGAATACCGTCACCGCGACCGGGATGGTGATCTCCGCTGTCTTCTGCGCCTCGGCGCTGAAATTGTTGTTGTTGTTTTCCCAGTAGAGTCGCGCCGAAGAGATCGCGCTGTTGGTCAGCCAGTAGAGCGTGATGTCGTCGAGCATCTCGTCGCGGGTGAGAGAGCGTTCGGGCTCACCGCCGCTATACGTCCACTGGGCAAACTTGTCGTACATCCAGGCCGCGAGGCTGACGGGCGAGTCCGACAGCCCGTAACCGACGGTCTGCGGGCGCGTGACCATCATGGCGCCATAGCCGGCGTTCTTCGCGAAGAACGTGCTCAGCTTGTCGAAGGCGGCCTTTTCCGTGGCCGACAGCCCGGCAGGCGCCGGATCGCCGGCCAGGATCGCCTTCATGAGGTCGCCGGGCACGGTCGGCGGCATGTTGACGTGGATGCCGAGCAGCCCCGCCGGCGCCTGGCGCGCCATCGCGTCCGCGACGACCGAGCCCCAGTCACCGCCTTGCGACACGTAGCGCACATATCCCAGGCGCTTCATCAGCACATCCCAGGCGCGCCCCATGCGGTCGGGCCCCCAGCCCGTGCCTTGCGGCCGGTCCGAGAAACCGTAACCCGGCATTGACGGCACGACGACGTGGAAGGCGTCCTCGGCGCGACCGCCATGGGCCGTGGGGTCGGTGAGCGGACCGATGGCTTTCAGGAGCTCCAGCACCGAGCCCGGCCATCCGTGCGTGATGATGATCGGCAGGGCGTTCGCATGACGCGAGCGGACGTGGATGAAATGAATGTCCAACCCGTCGATCTCGGTGACGAACTGCGGCAGCGCATTGAGCTTCGCCTCGACCTTGCGCCAGTCGTAACTCTTCTCCCAGTAACGAACGAGCGACTGCAGCTTCTCGAGCTGCACGCCCTGGGATTGATCGGTCACGGTCTCCCGATCGGGCCAGCGGGTCGCCGCCAGGCGTCGACGCAGATCGACGAGCGCCGCCTCCGGAACGTCGACGCGGAACGGGCGGATGGCGTCGCCGCCAGCGGCGAAACTCGGCCGGATCGGCAGCAGACTGGCAGCGCCAGTCAGGGCAATACCTGTGGCGACGGTACCCAAGAAGAGCCTTCGGCGATCGAGGTTGATCGTTTCGGTTTCTGCAGTCGTACGCATTGGCAGGACTCCTGGTGGTCATGGCCGCCGGTGCGGCCTGCTTGCTGGGAGGACATTGGGGCTGCAGGCGGCGAACCGCCCGTTAGGTGTTGTGAGGTGTTGTTAGCGCGTGCCGGGGGCCGCAACGCAGCGACAAGCGACGCTGCACGACGTCCGCAGAGTGCGATTACCGCGTCGTGCCGTCCCGTTCTTGTTCGAATCTGACGTCACCGATGTCGATCGAGACCATCAGCAGGTCGCGAATCGGCCGGCGGTCGGACGCACGGGCATAGGCACGGCGCCGGGTGGGCAGCCGGATACCGTTCGCCTCGGTGTAGTCCGAGACGAGCTGGGCCGCCGCAAAACCGCCGGCGACGGTCACCGTGTAATCGTGGCGACGCAGCAACAGGTCTTCGCCGAAGAAGAAGTCCTGGACCAGGCAATGCGTCTCGATCGAGCCTGGAAGGTAGGCACGCAGGACCCGCCACGTCTCGGCCCCTTCCTGCCACGGCTGCGTCTCCTCGACGCGCACGCCGTCCATCGCCAGGAAGAAGGGCGTGGTGAGGTAGGTCCACAGTGCCTCGCCGTTGAAATAAGCGCGATGGAGGGGATCCCAGGGCGTGTTCATCTGATGCCCGGCAAACGAATCGCGTGGTGCATGACGTTCCGCCACCAGTTTGCCGTCGAGCTTTTCGATGGCGACGCGCTCCGGCGTGAACATGGTGCACTGGTCGGGCGCACCGAACGGCATGACGGAGGCGCGTTCTTCGTGCAACCAGGCGGTCATGCGCCGCGATGTCGAATCCTGTGGCAGGCCTTTGAGCGCGAACAGGCCGCCGCCGCTCACGATGCTGGCGTCCACCTTTGCGTAGCGCTTCCAGCGGTCAAGGCCGCCATGGGCATCCAGAATGTTCGCCAGTAGTGCGTTCACGGTGAGCCTCCATCCCTAGGCCGGGCGGCGCAGCACCAGCAGGCTGCCTACCGCTACCTGAACCGGGTCGCCGTTCTGGTTGCGCGTGACCGTGCGGACCTTGATCAGGCCCTGCCCCGGTCGCGATTTCGAGGCCCGCACATCCAGGATCTCGCTCTCGCTCCGCAGCTCATCGCCGGGCCTCACGGGACGCGGCCAGCTGAGCTCTTCGAAGCCCATGCCGACAATGCCGCCGGCGGGCTTCAGCGCGCCCTCGGCCAGCAAACGCATCGTCATCGCGGCCGTATGCCAGCCGCTCGCCGCCAGGCCGCGAAACACGGTATCGCGGGCGGCCTCCTCGTCGAGATGGAAGGCCTGGGGATCGAATTCCGCCGCAAAGCTTTTGATGCGGGCGGCATCGACGCTCAGCCGTCCGGAGCCGAACGTCTGTCCCGGCGCGAAGTCCTCGAGGTAACGCTCGCCCGGCGACGCGGGAACGGTCTGTTCGCTCTCCAGCAGATCTCGCGGCATGGCGTGTCTCCCTTGCCTGCCTGGTTGTCTGCAGCAGAAAGTGATGCGGAAACCTGAAAAATGCCCGCGAGGCGTTGTTAGATGTTGTTAGGGGGCGTTGGAGCGCAACGAGCTCACCCAGAATCGGCCCTTGCCGTCGTCCTGAGCGTAGCGAAGGACCTTGCGGTGAGTCGTTCAAAGAACGTCGGCGCGGGGTGATCATCGGCGCCGACAGGGTTGATGCCAGCACCGCAGGATCCTTCGCTTCGCTCAGGATGACGATGGCTGCCGACCACTTGTGCGATTCTATGCCCCCAGGCGCGCCAACAGGCGTTCGGCAGATTTCAGGTCTGCTGTATCCAAACCTTCGGCGAACCGCGCGACTATCGGGTGCAGAAGCGCCCGGGCGTTGTCGGCCTCGCCACGCGCTGCCAGAAGCGTCGCGTAGTCGACCGCGGTGCGCAGCTCCCAGGTCAGCGCTCCCTGGCGGCGGCTCCACTCCAGCGACAGCCCGAAGCAGTGCGCCGCGTCCTCGTCGCTCGGCGGCGTACCGGCAAGCAGGATGTTGCCTTTCACGCGCAGCAGGTCGGGCATGTAGACAAGATCGCCGTTCGCCTCGCACCGCCCGATGGTGTCGTCCATGAGCGCGATGGCGTCGGCGCGCCGACCAAGAGCGGCAAGCCCTTCGGCAAGCGTTGCATTGAACGGCGTGGTGAGGAGCTGGTAGCGCGTCGCGTGGAACTGCGCCAGGCAGGCTTGCAGGGTTTCCACGCCGCCCTTGGCATCGCCGTGCAGCAGCGCCAGCCTGCCTTTGAAGCCTTGTCCAACGGCCAGATAGGGCGCCAGGGAGTGGCGCTGGGCGTGAGCGACGAACTGGTCGACATGCCTCTGCGCGCCGTCCACATCACCGGTCCAGAACAGGACAGAGATGGTGTAGATCAGGGCAATCGCCAGCGTGACAGGATGATTTCGCCGTTCCGCGTCCTTGACCGTCTGGTGCAGGAGGTCCAGGCCCTTTGCGGGGTGACCCTGCAGCCACAGGTTTCGGGCCAGGACGACGCCCGCCAGCGTCTGGCCGTCGAAGCCGAGATAGATCGCCCGCGTCCCCTGCGAGTCCCGGCTGTGCCGCAATGCCGTCTCGAGTTCGACCCGGGCCGCGCCGAGGTCGCCGACAAAGTGCCGTGAAATTCCGGCCAGGGCGTGGGCCAGCGTGCGGGCCGCCGGATCCTCGACGTCCTTGGCAGCGGCCACCCCCTGCTGCGCGTAAGACAAGGCGTCGTTGAAATGCCCGATACGCAGATGGAACATATGCAGCGGACCCAGGACCTGGAGCCGGTGCAGGGCGTCGCCGCACGCCTCCGCGATCGCGAGGCCGCGGTCCAAGGCCTGCTGTGCCTTCTCACTGCTGGCGTGAATGAACATCAGCGACATGCCCAGTGCGGACTGCAGCCGCATCTCCTCGGCGCTGCCGCGCGTGGCATCCGTCAGCGTCCCGATTGCCCGCTCCGACCAGCGATGGCACTCGGGCAGCAGCGACATCGCCAGGAACACGGGCGCCGCCGCAGCGGCGAGCTCGACACCGATGCCGGTATCGCCGTCTGTGCCGAAGCACCACTCCAAAGCCGCGCGCACGTTGTTGAGGTTGGCCAGCAACGGCATGCGATCCGCGGCAGCCGACAGCGCCGGAGCGGCGGCACCGACCTGCTTCAGCCAGTCCCGGTAATAGGTCGCATGGCGCACCGCCAGGTCGGCAAGGTCTGATTTGGCAATATCGGTGTCGAGAGCGTAGGCGCGCGTCGTGTCCAGGAGCCGGTAGCGCATCATCGCCCCGGCCGGACGGGTGGCGAGCATCGACTTGGCGACAAGGCTGTCGATGGCACCGAAGACGTGCGACTCGTGGGTGCCCTCGCTGGTCACGACCGCAAGTGCTGCATCCATCGTGAAATGCCCGACGAACACGGCCAGGCGACGCAGCACCTTGCTTTCCACCTCGGACAGCAGGGCGTAGCTCCAGTCGATTGTCGCCTGCAGTGTCTTCTGGCGCGGCGGTGCCGTGCGCTGGCCAGGCCACAGCCGAGTCAGGCGTTGGTCGAGCAGGGCCGCCGTCTGCTGCAGGCCATAGGCGCCGACCCGACCGGCCGCCAGTTCGATCGCCAGGGTCACGCCATCGAGCTTGCGGCAGATGTCGGCCACGACGGAGGCGTCCGCATCATTGAGGTCCAGCCGGGCGCCGCCCGCCGCGGCGCGCTCCATGAACACCTGGACCGCGGGAAACGTGCGGGCAACCTCTGCCGTGAGTGCCGGATCGTCGGGCGGACACGCCAGCGGCTCCAGCCTGTAGACATGCTCGCCCTCGACCCGAAGCGCCTCGCGGCTCGTCGCCAGGATGTGGACTTGCGGTGCTGCGGCGAAGATGCCGGCCGCAAGCGGTGCCACCGCGTCGATGAGATGCTCGCAGGTATCGAGAATCAGGAGAATCCGCTTGTCGCGCAGATAGGTGATCAGGCTGGGAGTCGCATCGTCGGATCGGACCGGCAGCCCCAGCATGGACGCCAGCGCCGTGACCATCAGATCAGGCGCGATCAGCGTGCCCAGATCGACGAACAGAACGGCGCCGCCGAACGCATCGATCAGATCGTGCGCAACAGCGATCGCAACGGTGGTCTTGCCTACTCCACCGCTGCCCACGAGCGTGACGAACCGCTCGTCGGCCAGGAGCTTGGACACCGTCAGGATGTCATCGGCGCGGCCGACCATGCGCGACAGCCGGCCCGGCAAGTTTGCGTGCGGAAGATGGATCGTGTCGGGCGCCTGCATAGCGGCCGGTGCGCGGGATCGCGAGACCGGCGCGACGAAGCAGTAGCCGCGCCCGGCAAGGGTGGTGATGTAGCGCGCGCCATCCTGTCCATCGCCCAGCGCCTTGCGCAGGCGCACCATGTGAAAGCGCAGGCTGCTCTCTTCCACGGTGACATCAGGCCACACCTGGGCCAGCAGATCCCGCTTGCTGACAGCTTCGTTGGGGCGCGACGCGAGCGCGATCAGGATGTCGAGGGTGCGCGCGCCCAGGTCGACCGGCACGCCGTCCTTCGTCAGAAGCCTTCCACGCGCGGACAGGCTGAAAGGACCGAACGATATGACGTCTCCGGCCTGCGCCGCCGGCCCAGCCATGGCGTCCCTCTCCTCAGTCGCATGAAAAGAGCGGCACTCTAGCCCATGGCGCGCGCCGGTCATATGGCGGGTTGCCGCACCCACGCCGGCATCGCTCACAACGTCTCACAACGCCTAACGGGCACTTTCCACCGCCCCCGCCTAGATTTCGGGGCATCGCAGCTTTGTGACCGCTTTGTGCACCACGCACTGAACGAACCTCATGAGGAGAACCACCATGGCCACGACCACAACAACGCGTGAGAAGGTCCTGTACACGGCGAAAACCCATACGACGGGCGGCCGTGACGGCGCCTCGCGCAGCAGTGACGGCCGCCTGGACGTCAAGCTGTCGAGCCCTGGCACACCGGGCATCGGCACCAACCCCGAGCAGCTTTTCGCCGCCGGCTGGTCGGCCTGTTTCGAAGGCGCGATGGCGCTGGCCGCCCGCAAGCGGAAGATCGCGCTGCCGGCGGACACCGCGATCGACGCCGAGGTGGACCTGAACCTTGCCGACGGCGCCTACTCCCTGCGCGCGCGCCTCAACGTGAGCGTACCCGGCATCGAGCGCGACCTGGCGCGGGCCTTGATCGACGACGCGCACCAGACCTGCCCCTACTCCAAGGCGACGCGCGGCAACATCGACGTAACCATCAGCCTGGTCTAGGTCCGGATCGGCAGCGGTCGCGTTGCTGAAATCAGGCAACGGGCCGCCGGCCGCCCGCACGATGGTCGAAGGCTTGAACGAGGAGATTTCCCATGGCTCCGGTCCAGACATCGGCGGCGATCAACCGTCGCCGTCTCTTCGGCACGGCGGCCGGAGCGCTGATCGCCGCCCAGATCGGCCTGGTCGCCACGGCACGCGGTCGGACGAGCGCGGCCGACTTGCCGGTTGAGGGTAAGATGCCGTCTCTCGCCGATGCCACCGGGTGGCTCAACAGCTCTGCGTTGACATCGGCGGACCTGCGCGGAAAGGTCGTCCTCGTCCAGTTCTGGACCTACACCTGCATCAACTGGCTGCGCGCGCATCCCTATGTCCGCACCTGGGCCGACAAATACAAGGACCAGGGCCTGGTGGTGCTGGGCGTCCATACGCCCGAATTCCCCTTCGAGGGGAACATCGAAAACATCAGGCGTGCGGCGCGCGACATGCGGATCACTTATCCGATCGCGGTCGACACCGACTACGCGATCTGGCGCGCGTTCGACAACCAGTACTGGCCGGCGTTCTACATCGTCGATGCGCAGGGACGCATCCGCCATCATCAGTTCGGCGAGCGTGGATACGAGCAGTCGGAGGCAGCCATCCAGCGCCTGCTGGAAGAGGCCGGCGCCCGCGGCGTCAGCCGGGAGGCGACTGCTGTGGTGGGCCAGGGCGCCGAAGCGGCCGCCGACTGGACCAACCTGAGAAGCCCGGAGAACTATCTGGGCTATCAGCGCACCGACAATTTTTCGTCACCCGGCGGCGCCGTCCTGGGTCGCGGCCGCAGCTTCACCGCCCCGGCACGCCTGCCCCTCAACCATTGGGCTCTTTCGGGCGACTGGACGATGGAAGAAGGCCTGTCCCTGCTGAATGCGCCGGCCGGCCGGATCGTCTACCGCTTCCACGCGCGCGATGTTCACCTCGTGATGGGATCTTCCGCCGCCAGCCGGCCCGTCCGCTTCCGAATCAAGATCGATGGTGCGCCCCCGGGCGCTGCGCATGGTTCGGATGTCGATCCCGCCGGGCTGAGCAGCGTCCAGGAGCCGCGCCTGTATCAGCTCGTGCGGCAATCCGGTGCCGTCGCGGAACGGACCTTCGAGATCGAGTTCCTCGACGCCGGTGCGCAGGCCTATGCCTTCACGTTCGGCTAGCGCGTATCCGGTCATATAGAATCGGCCCTCCTCGTCGTCCTGAGCGCAGCGAAGGACCTTGCGGTGCGTCGTTCCATGAATGCCGGCGCTGGTGATCAGCAGCGCCGGTCGCATTGCTGCCAACACCGCAGGACCCTTCGCTCCGCTCAGGATGACGATGACGGCAGCGCTCTGTTTTTCTCCGCTCGATCCGCCGCTAAGATAGTCTCGATGAGAGCTGCGTGAAGGATCGGGGATGGTTGCCAGCGCCAGCTTTGCCGAATTCCTGCGCGAGCAGCTCGCGCCGCTGGGCCACGTTTCCATGCGGCGCATGTTCGGCAAGACCGGCGTGTTCTGCGACGGCGTGATGTTCGGGATGGTCACCGAGGACACGCTCTACCTGCGCGTCGATGATCAGAACCGCACGGCGTTCAAGGAAGCCGAATCTTCTCCGCCGCTCAACTACGCCAAGAAGGGCTCCACCATCGACCTCTCCTTCTGGCGCCTCCCGGAGCGGTTGATCGACGAGCCCGATGAACTCGTCACCTGGGCGCGCGTCGCACTGGCAGCAGCGCATCGTGTCGCGGCCAAGCGCGAGCGGACGGCACCAGCGCGCAAGGCGAAGCCTCGGTCAACATAAGCCCAGTATCGCCAGAAACGATCGGGGCGCCGGCATGAGCGGGCGCCCCGATTCTTTTTCATGAGCGGGCTGGAGGCCCGCGCTGCCGGGTTACGTCGAGAGCTGATCGCGGATCGGCAGCTGGCGGATGCGCTTGCCGGTGGCGGCAAAGATCGCATTGCACAGGGCCGGCGCGAACGGCGGCACGCCCGGCTCACCGACGCCACCTGGCGGCACGGCGATGTTGCCCGGCACGATGTGCACGCGCGTCTCGCGCGGCGCCTCGTTGATGCGCGCCACTTCGAACGTGTCGAAGTTGTTCTGCACGACACGCCCGTCCTTGAACGTGATCTCGCTCTTGAGCGCGAGACTCATGCCCATGACGCAGGCGCCCTCGAGTTGCGCCCGCACACGTTCCGGGTTGACGAAGAAGCCGCAGTCGATGGCGATGTCGACGCGCGGCACCGTCAGGTTGCCCTTCTCGTCGACCGCAGCTTCCACCACGGCTGCGACGTAGCTCACGAAGCTGCGGTGCACGGCGATGCCCAGGCCGTGCCGCGCCTGCAGCTTGCGGCCCCATTCGCCCTTCTCCGCGACCAGCTCGACCACGCGCCGAAGCCGTGCCGTGTCGATCGGATAGAGGTTGGGATCCTCGCCGTAGTTCCAGCCGACGCCGGCCTTGGCCTGATCGACCAGGCGGGCCGGACCGATCAGCTCCAGCAGGTAGTCCTTCGGGTCCTTGCCGGCGGCATGCGCCATCTCGGCCGCGAAGGATTGCACCGCAAAGGCGTGCGGGATGTTGGACACGGAGCGGAACCAGCCGATCCGCGTGTGCGCCTCCGCCTCGCCGTTCTCGACCCGGATGTTGGGGATCGCAAACGGCATGTCGACAGCGCCCATGCTGAGCTCGAAGGCCGCCTCGTGCTTCACGTTGGGCGCGAAGATCGAAGCAATGCTGGGCGCCACGGTGCGGTGCTTCCACGCCACGGGTTTCCCCGCGGCATCGAGCCCGGCCTCGATCCGCTCGACCGAGACCGTGTGGTAGTAGCCGTGGTGCAGGTCGTCGGTGCGGGTCCACACCACCTTGACCGGGGCGCCGCCGATCTCGCGTGAGAGCAGCGCCGCCTCGACCGCGAAGTCGGGCTTGGACTTGCGGCCGAAGCCGCCGCCCAGCAGGGTGACGTTGACGGTCACGTTGTCGGCCGACAGGCCCAGCCGCTTGGCGACGGTGTCACGCGTGCCCTGCGGGCTCTGCACGCAGGCCCAGATCTCGCACTTGCCGTCCTGGATCCGCGCGGTCGCCGCCGGTGGCTCCATCGTGGCATGCGCGAAGTGCGGCAGGTAGTACTCGGCCTCGACCTTCTTCGCCGCCTTGGCCATCGCACCGTCGGTGTCGCCCTCGTTGCGCACGACCTTGCCTTCCTTGCGCGCCGAGGCCTCGAGCTTGGTGCGATAGTCCTTGGACTCGTAGACCTTGTTGGGTCCGTCGTCCCAGACGATCTTGAGCGCCTCGCGGCCCTTCATCGCGGCGTAGGTGTTGCGCGCGATCACCGCCACGCCGCCCAGCGGCTGGAACGTCGATGGTGGCGGCGTGCCTTCGATCTGCACGATCTTCTCGACACCCGGCACCTTCATGGCCTCGGTCGAGTCGACCGACTTGACCTTGCCGCCATAGACCGGCGGACGCGCGATGACGGCGAACTTCATGCCGGGCAGCACGGTGTCCTGGCCGTACTTGGCGCGCCCGGTGGTCATGTCCATCGCGTCGATGATCGGCGTGTCCTTGCCGATATAGCGGAAGGCCGCCGGATCCTTGAGCTTGAGCTCTTTCGGCACCGGCAAGGCGGCCGCGTCGGCGGCGAGATCGCCGTAGCCCAGCTTGCGGCCCGACGTCTTGTGCACGACCTCGTGGTTGCGCGCCTCGACTTCGGCCACCGGCACGTTCAGCCGCTTGGCGGCGGCCGCTTCGAGCATCATGCGCATGGCGGCGCCGCATTCGCGCATCGGCTTCAGGAAGTGCCGCGTGCTGCGCGAGCCGTCGGTATCCTGGTTGCCGTACTTCACCTCGTCGCCCTGCGCCTGCACGATGCGCACGCGCGACCAGTCGGCCTCCAGCTCGTCGGCCAGGATCAGGGGCACGCCGGTGCGTACGCCCTGCCCCATTTCCGAGCGCGAGCAGACGATGGCGACCGTGCCGTCCTTGTCGATCGACACGAAGACCTTGGGATCATTGATGGTGCCGTGCGGCATGCCGTCGGCGCCGTATTTCGGCGCCTGGGCGAAGGCATGGTTCACCGGCAACAGCCGGACCGCCACGACCAGTCCACCCAGCGCCACCGCGCCCTGCAGCAGCTTGCGGCGGCTGACATTCTCGATCATCGCGGTCATGTCACGCTCCCTTGGCTGCCGCCTTGATGGCGGTACGGATGCGTTGATATGTGCCGCAACGACAGATGTTGCCTGCCATCGC
>Ga0187894_10001747_pt1 | contig 27274 bp, 28 predicted proteins | sample GBC1701081metaG_FD_136650 | JGI IMG/M metagenome (GOLD analysis project Ga0187894, IMG submission 136650) | White microbial mat communities from a lava cave in the Kipuka Kanohina Cave System on the Island of Hawaii, USA - GBC170108-1 metaG ... | reverse complement strand
GGGACTGGATTCCCGGTCGATGGACGGAATGAGCCGGCCGATGATGCCGAACTGCTGCCGGGCGTCGTGGATCGCGCGTACGATCGCCTCCAGTGCCGCCGGGTAGCCGATGCCGGACACTTGTACCGTGCCGGTGGGGTTCCAAAAGAATTCGCTGTAGCGCACGTTGTGTGCTGCCGCATCTTGCAGGTATTCGACCGTGAGGCGGTAAAGGTCGTCAGGTCTGCGCACCAGCTGCGCATCGAGCGCGCGCAGTACGCCCAGCACGCTCACCCGCTTCTCGCCGCGCGCGTAGACGGCCTCGATGTCGGCCTCCGGCAGCGGCGAGCCCGCACGGCGGTTCAGGTCCTCAAGGGTGGCACGTCGCACGGTGCCGTAGAGGTGGCAATGCAGTTCGGTCTTCGGGATCGCCCGCAAGAAGGCTTCCAGCGCTGCGGGTACCGGACGGGTGATCTGTCTCATCCGTGCAGTCTAGGCATGGCCTGGGGGATATGAAAATTTCTAATTTCTATCCGGCGCTACACGCCAATGCGGGCGGGACGCCCGCGTTCCCAGGTACCCGCCTCGCCGTATGGGTCTGGTGCAGGATGATCGACGCCGGGTCCACGAAGCGTGCCAGACAGCGGGCCAGGCGCAGCCTGGCCCGCTCTGCGTCAGGCCGAATAGTGCTCCCAGACCTTCTTGGTTTGATCCTCGATGAAACCCTTCTCGGAGCGCCATTTGTAGCCAAGCTTCTTGGCGCTGGTAAAGAAACCAGGACCCGTCTGCTTGCCGACCTTGCGCCGGACCAGGACCGACAGCAGAAACTTGTTGGCGCCGTGACTGGCGATCGAGGCACGGTCCAGGATGAGCGCCATCACGTTGCGATCGCGGGACAGCGTGTAGTCGAGGCCCAGCTGCTCCATGATCGGACGGTAGGTGATGGTCTGCTTGTTGCGGGCAACCTCCTCCAGGATCTGCACCGCCCTCTCCTGCTGCTTGTCGCCCTGCCGGACAAGATCGACAACGCCGGCGGCGACGACGTAGTTGCGACCATCGACTTCGAGCGGTGTCAGGCGACCATCGGACAACATGCGTTCCACGGTCCCCCGCGTCACATCGAGCGCGCTGGCGGCCAGCTTGGCCGAGATGATTGAACTGGCAGCAGCGTCGTGGGCCAGTTGAAGGATGTAGTTGCGAGCTTCCATTCTGTCTTCTCTTAGTGATACATTTTCACTACACTAGGAATAGTGATTGTTTAGAAACTCGTCAAGGACCCGATGATGGGTGACATGAGCGCGTCGAGGTGACTCCCATGGTTTTCTGGATCGCGAGTGTGGCTGGATGGGCGATCGCATATCTCTTCGGTTCCACGCCCACGGGCTATCTGGCGGGGAAACTGCTCAAGGGCATCGATATCCGAGAGCACGGCTCCAAGTCCATCGGGGCAACGAACGTGTTGCGAACCCTGGGGACGTGGCCCGCGCTGGTCGTGCTGTTGGTGGACGTGCTGAAAGGCGTGGCGGCGATCGTCTTCGCCCGCTGGTTCTATCGTTGGCTCCAGACATGGCCATCCGTCACGCCGCCGACAGCGCTTGATCTGCAAACCTGGGTGCCTTGGGCTGTGTGCCTGGCCGGACTCGCCGTGTTGTTGGGCCATAGCCGTTCGGTCTGGTTGAATTTTACCGGTGGCAAATCCGCTGCGACGGGGCTCGGCGTGTTGCTGGCCATGTCCTGGCCCGTCGGCTTGGGTGCTGCGGCGGCTTTCGGCGCTGTGCTGGCCGTTTTTCGGATTGTCTCCCTGAGTTCGATGCTGGCGGCGTTGACGGCGATCGCCCTCGTCTGCGGCCTGGAGCAACCGTTGCCCTATCGGTTGCTGGTGATGGCCGGAGGCCTTTACGTGATCGTGCTCCACCGTGCCAACATTCGGCGGTTGCTGGCTGGGACAGAGCCACGCCTGGGGCACAGCAGCCCAGAATCGAAAACGGGATCGCGAATCTAGTCTAATGGTTGCGCCTCGCTTCGCTCGGGATGACAGCGAGGCTGCCGTCACGAAGGCAGACGGGGCTTGCTCTCAGCCGGCCGTCTCGAGGCAAGCGCGCAGGCGGGCCTCGCGCAAGGCCGTCATGGGATCGGTGCGATCCTGGGTTCGCAGCAGCGCCCGCCCTTCCCGCGCCAGCGTATCGACGATCCGCTGCCGCTCGGCCTGGATCGCCGGAAGCTGCACGCCGGGCAGGAACGCTCCCTGGTAGAGTTGCAATGCCCGGTCCAGCGCCGCCAGACGCGTGGCGACCGCCGCGGCCGGCTCCTGCAGCTGCACCAGCGCCTGGCGCAAGGCCATCAGATCGGTGCGTACGATCGCCGTGTTGAGCCAGATGCGATCGTCGGCGTTGCGGATCGCCTCCGCGGGGAACAGCTTGCGCAGCCGATAGATCGTCGTCTGCAGTGCGTGCATCGCCCGGTCACCTTCGAGCTCCGGCCACAGGCTGTCCGCGAGGTCGGTGTGCGCCAGGGCGTCATCGCCGGCGGCCAGCAGGTGCCACAGCAATTCGAGCGGCTTGCGCGCCGCCTTGACCTGACCGGACGTGGCCGGCTGCCCGTCGATCGTGATGGCAAAGGCGCCCAGCGTGCGGATCTCGACGGGATAGGGCCAGGAGTCGCTCGCCGCGTTGGCCGGCGGCGACAGCTGCCACAACGCGATCAGGCGGCGGGTCGTGGTGACGTCGGCGTCCTGCATCAAGGCGAAATTTGCCACCCGTGCGAGGTGTTTCCGGTTCATGCCCGCGATGCGCCGCTCACCCAGTTCGAGCGCGGCGCGCGCCATGGCCGGCCACAGCCGCTGGAAGTCGTCGTTTCGACCCTGCGCGTGCGCGAGAGCGGCCTCGGCCAGATCGGCATGCAGGCGGAAGTTGGCATTGTGGCTCTGGCCGGCCACATACCGCAGCGACCCGATATGCGTCAGGGCCGTCGCATCACCCTGCACCGCCAGGGCCATGGCCAGCACCTTGTCCTGGCTGGCGATCGGGTGCGGGCGGTTTTGGGCTTCCGCATAGGCACGGGCCTGGCGGGCTTCTGAGATCGCGGTGATTTCGTCGCCAGAACTCAGGGCGATCAATGCCTGCAGATGATGCGTGGCCGTTAAATTGGTGTGCCGCCAGTGCGCCTGGTTATCGACATAGCGCTGCAGCATGGCCATGGCATTCGTCCGATCACCCGCATCGGCGTAGGCCACGACGTTGAGCCAGAAGATGTTGTAGAGACTGCTTGTGACGCCCCACTTTTCCGCGAAGGTAATCGCTTCGTTAGTCAGTCTCTGGACCATGCCGCCGTCGCCAGCACGATAGGCGCAGGAGATGGCGCCATACTGCCAGAGCATGACCGCTCGCGGCATCATGTCGGTGCGGCGCGCCAGCGGGCTCAGCATATCCCGGAAGGTCCGCGCGGCCCTGACGTCGCTGCACCACCACGAGAGGTAGGTGACCAAAGCGGCGCCGAGAAGCAGCTGCTCCGCCGGTGGCAGACCCGGGAGCATGGCTTCTATCTGCTGCCGTGTCTGCAGGATGTCCGGATGCGTTGGCCAGGCAAACATCAGCGTCATCGACCGGGCGATCGCGATGCGCCGCTGGAGCGCCGGCGGCAGCGCTTCCAGGACCAGACGGTTGCGGTCGATCTCCTCGATCAGCGGCGGCAGATGGTGGTGCTCAGTCCAATCGTTCAGGGCTGCCTGAATCTCGCCGCAGATCGCCAGCGCGTAGGCGATCGGTTGGCTTTGCGGGCTGGCCGCGAGCCGCACCTCGTGGAAGGTCCTCTGGGCCACCCAGGGCTCGAAGGCCATGCGTCCAAAGGCGTCCCAGATCCGGACCACGGGCTCGGCCCGGACCGCTTCCGGCAGCAACGCGACGAGATCCATCAGCTCTCGATTGCGGCCGAACTGGTTCAACACGGGCCCCAGCCCGACGACAAGATCGCGCGCGGCATCGATCGCGCCGGCCTCGACCATGAGCTGGACCGACGACCGGTATTCCTGCCGCGCTGCCAGGATCGACGCGGTGGCCATCCGGGCCTGGTTCAATACGCCTGGAGGGAGCGATTGCGTGGCTGCCTGGATAAGGTGCGCGTGAAACAGGTCATGCTTGCGCAGGCTGCCATTGGTGCGGCGCGATACCAGTCCGGTTTCCATCGCCAGGCGCTGCAGCAGCGCAACGGCTTCAGCGCCGCCCAGCGCCTGCCATTCCGCCTCGCTGCCGGACTGCAGAAACGCCGTCTGCAGCAGCACGGTGCGTTCGGACGAGCCGAACTGTCCCATGGCGCCGGCATGCCCCGCGTTGCCGCCGGCAAACACCTGCAGCGATGCACGGCGGCCGGATCCCGTCGACAGCTCCGAGATCCAGCCGCCGGTACGTCGCACCCAGTCGCCGAACGTCTCGCGGGTCAGCGTCTCACCGGCTGTTCTGATATGCGCGAAATCGTCGAACTCGTCGGGGCGCACGCGCAGGTCGGTGATTTCCACCAGCCGCTTGCCCGGCTTGACGCTCTTGAGGACTTCGGGCGGTTCGCCGCGCGACAGGAACGTGATGCGGTCGTTGGCCTTTTGTGCCCCGAGCATCGCCTCGAAGAGTTGCCAGGTCGCCGACGAGTCCGGCAACCGGTGCATGTCGTCGAAGGCGAAGAGCCAGGGCTGCCGCGTGCGCGCGCGCAAATCCCCGAACCAGCGCCGTGCAAAGGGCCCGATCTCGGCGGCAGCCTCCGGCGTGAACCGCGGCAACGTGTCGATGTCGATATCCAGGCCCTGTGCCAGCGCGCGCCGGAGGTGCGCCAGAAAGCCGATCGGATCGTGGTCGCCGTCGTCCAGGCCGTACCAGATCGACTGCACGTTCGCCGCGGCCCGGCGCGCATCGATCCAGGTGGCCGCGAGGGACGATTTTCCGGCGCCAGGCGCCGCCGCGACCCAGATCACGGCGCGCGCGGGTGCCGAGTCCAGAATTTTGAGCAGCTTCGAGCGGGCAACCAGCCCGTCCGTGACCGGTGGCTCTGTCCTGTTATCGAGTACCGGTGCGGCGGCGACGTGGCCGGCCCCGGGCGACGACAGTTTCGGACTACTCGCGCTGCGCTGCATGTCGTCCCGTTAATGCGCAAAAATCTCAGATCCATCAATAGCAACGGCGCCATTCTGGCGTCGCCGTGACAAGTGAACAAGCGCATCGACGCGCGTGCGATCAACTCACTTCAGTGAAACTGAACTTGGCACGGAGCGGTCCTAGCCGGCGGCCATCGGCATCACCGAGCCGGTGCCGGCGCGTTCCGCCAGCGCCCGCGCCAGGCGCTCGCGCGCGATGTTGGGCACCTCCATGGGAAGGAAGTGACTGGTGCCCGACATGGTTTCGATGCGCAGGTCCGGCTTCAACAGCCGCAGATGCTCGGCATCGATCTGAACCGCCGAGCCTCGCGCGGCGAGCAAAAGGTCGACCGGGCATGCAATGGTCTTCAGCGCCGCGGCGACGCCGGGGCGCACGCCGGCGAACGTGGCGGCCTCCCAACCCGGTGCGCAGGACAACGTCACATCGCCGGCGTCGGTGTCCCGGAAGCCGTCCTCGACGTAGTCGTTCAGGAAGACGGCCTGCCAGGTGGCGAACGCGCCGCGCCCGCGATAGCTGTCCTGCGCCGCCACCCGCGAGGGGAACCGGTCGCGCCGCCGCTGAGCCGCCGCGGCGATGGGAAAGCGGGCGATGCGCTGCGCCTGCGGCACCAGCGGCAGCAGCCGCAACCGCAGTCCGTCCGGCGGCACGACGGGATCGAAGACGACCACGCGATCGGCCAGGCCTGGACGGCGCGCCGCCGCCATCAAGGCCACCGCGCCGCCCATCGAGTGGCCGGCGATCACCGGTGGCGTTGCCTGCCCCCACAGCGGCGCCGCCACGGTCAGAAAGTCCTGTACGTACTGATCCCAGCTGCGCAGCGCCGTGGGCTCCGCCGGCAGCGGGCAGCGACCGTGCCCGCGCTGATCGAGCGCCAGGATGCGATAGCGCTGGCCCAGCGGCGCCAGGATCGAGCGGTAGGTGAGTGCGTTGAACCCGGTGGCGTGCAGGAACACCAGGTCGGGCGGTCCCTCGGCGCCAAAGGCAATGGCGGTGGTTTGTCCTTCCGCGAAGGCAACAGTCAGTCTACGCATCGAGGTCTCCGCCACGCACCACCCCAACCGGCACGGGCGCTGACAATAGAGCGCAAAACGGGGCCGGCGACTGCGATTGATATTGTGGGCGAGCCGCGCAGCGGTATGGCGACAGCGGTCTCCTGGCTTCATGGTGAGCCTGTCGAACCATGAAACCCCCAGGCACGCCGATGGTGCGAACCGCTTCATGGTTCGACAGGCTCACCATGAAGCGACCCTTAGGCGTAAGTTTCCGCCCTGTCCCAGCAGGTCCTAAGCGTGGAACAGCTCGCTCACCGACTCACCCGCATGAATCCGACGCATCGCCTCGGCCAGGGTCGGTGCGATGGACAGCACCACGAGCTTGGCGTGGTGTCCGGTGCCATTGACCGGGAGGGTGTTGGTACTGACGATCTCCAGGATGTCGTCCTGACTGCCCAGACGCTCCAGCGCGCCGCCGGAGAACAGGCCGTGCGTGCACGCCACGCGGATCGATCGCGCGCCGCGGCGGCGCAGATGCGCCAGCACCTCCAGGATCGTGCTGCCCTTGGCGATCTCGTCGTCGATGACGATGACGTCCTTGCCCTGCACCTCGCCGATGATGGTGCTGATCTCGACGCGGTCGTTCTCGAAGCGCTGCTTGGCGCCCATGGCGACGCCCGCGCCCAGAAGGCGCGCGAATGCCGTGGCGCCCTTGGCATAACCGAGGTCGGGCGCGACGACGATGGTGTTGGAGAGATCGTAGCGGCGGAAGTGGCCGGCGAGATCGCGCAACGCGTGCAGATGATCGACCGGAACACTGAAGAAGCCGTGAACCTGCGGCGCGTGCAGGGCCATGGTCAGCACCCGGCTGGCCCCGGCAGCGGAGATCAAGTCCGCCACCAGCCGGCCGCCGATCGAGATGCGCGGTGCATCCTTCTTGTCCGACCGCGCATAGGCGTAGTGCGGCATGACCACGGTGATCCGCGACGCCGAGGCGCCGCGCGCCGCGTCGATCATCAGCAGGAGCTCCACGAGGTGCTCCTGCACCGGCGGGCTGAGCGTCTGGATCAGGAAGACGTCGCGCTCGCGGCAGTTCGCCTGCAGCTGGACCTCGAGGCAGTCGTTGGCGAAGCGCTGGACGCGCGACGGCAGGAGCGGCACATCCAGCGCGGCACAGATCTCGCTGGCCAGGGTGGGATGCGACCTGCCGGCAAAAACAGCGATGTCACGCATCCGTCCCTCTGAAAGCCACGCTCCACAACGCGGCGGGAAAATAGACGGACCCGATCACCCTGTCCATCCGAGGCCAGGCGGTGACGGTCCCGTCGCCGTTCACGCTGACGCCAGCCCTGCCACGACCTGGTTCACCAGATCCGGCAGGGATGCCGTGCCATCGAGGCGGAAGACCGGACAGGCGAGCCCGGCAAGCCAGGCCTCGTGGGCGGCCAGCGTTCGCCCCGCGCGCGTGCCGTCCTCGTAGCCTGCCGCCCAGGCGAGGAATTCCTCTGTTTCCGGGTGCCGCCAGCCATCGGCGGACACCGCGTCGGCGCCGAAATGGCGCGCCTCGCGATCGCGCAGCCGCTGGATCCGCACCTCGGTCGGTGCGCGCAGGAACACGACGGCGTCGAGCAGCGGCACGATGGAGAGCGCCCAGTTCAGCAGCGAGCCGCTCAGCACCCAGTCGGCGCGGCCGAGAAACATCTCCTGCATCAGCCGCAGGCGATCGGCGGCGGTGCGCTTTTCGCGATAGGGCGGAATCGTCGGCTGCCAGTAGTAGTCGTCCACGTCGTGATGCGGCACCGCCAGCGCGTCGGCCAGGGCCCGGCCCAGGGTCGTCACGCCTGTCCCGGACGCGCCGGTGACATGAAGTCGGCAGGATTTCATGACAGTCACCGTCACAGTCGCCGGGCGGTGGCAAAGGGCGCGAGCCCTACGCCGCCCCGGCCGCCGGCGCCACAAAAAAAGTCCGGCGGACCTGTCGGGTTGCCCTCGACCCCATCGTCCTCGGGGCGGGCGTGATGTCGCAGGAGGACGGTCATGACCAAGGTTACCCAGCATCTCTGGTTCGAGGAGGATATGAAGGCGGCGCTCAAGCTCTATACCTCCCTCGTGCCCGGCTCGACGCTGCACTCGATCTCGACCCTGGACGCCGATACCCCGAGCGGACCTCCGGGCAGCGTCACGATCGCGTCCTTCACCTTGGGCGATCAGCGCTACATGGCGATCGAGGCCGGGCCTCTCGATGCGTTCAACCACAGCTTCTCGATCATGGTCGAGTGTGACACGCAGGCGGAGATCGACCGGCTCTGGGACGCGCTCAGGGAAAACGGTGCGACGGAGCAATGCGGCTGGTTGAGGGACCGCTGGGGGCTCTGCTGGCAGATCATCCCCAAGCGGCTCGGCGAACTGATGGGCGATCCCGCCAAGGCCAGGCGGGTCACCGAAGCGATGCTGAAGATGGTGAAGCTCGACATCGCGGCATTGGAAGCAGCCGCTGAAGGCTGAGGCGCCGAGGCTGTAACCCCTCACCCTCCCACGGTGCTGCGCACCGTGGGCCTCGCCCGCTCGCGGGAGAGGGAAATCATTCCTCCGGTTCGGTGGTGAACATCAGCGGGTAGCCCTTGCGGCGGCCGGCCTCGGTGCCTTCCGTCGCCTTGGTCTCGGCAACGTCGCGGGTGAAGACGGCCACGACACAGGCGCCGAGCTGGTGCGCCGCCATCATGATGCGGTAGGCCTCCTCGTCGCTGGTGTGAAAAACTGCCCGCAGCACCATGACGACGAACTCGCGCGGCGTGTAGTCGTCGTTGACCAGAATGACCTTGTGAAGGCGCGGCCGCTCGGTCTTGGTCTCGACCTTGGTGCGCGGGTTGGTCACGATATCGCTCATCGACCCCTCCTACGCCATGTCTGCATCGTGCCGGCGATTCTAGCCCAAGCACCGGGTTTGCCAAGACACCCGGCCGCTGCCTCGTCGGGCCTTGACTTCAAGTCAGGTTGATGTCGCATAACCGCTGGCATGAACCTCGCGACCGACGCTGCCTTCCCCGACGTCACCCGTGCCGATGCCGGCACCATCCTGGTCAGCCCCTGGATCGTGGGCACGCCACAGCGCCAGCACGCGGCGATCAACGCCACGTTGGCCGAATGGACCCACGCCCCGCTGCCGCAGGGCTTCCTGTCGCTCAGCTGCTTTGCCAGCACCGACGGCAGGACCGTCCTGAACTACGCGCAATGGACCAGCGATGGGGCCCATCTCGCCTTCATGCAGACCGCGCGGCCGGCGCTGGTGCGCGAGATCGACGCCGTCGTCCCCGGCATCGAACGTCCCGGCGTAACGCGATACCGCCTCGACCGCAGCGTCGTGCCCAAGGACCAGCCGCGGCGCACGCCCACGGCCATGATCGCCGTCACCTTCGACGTCGACAATGCTGCCGTACAGCGCACGCTGATCGACTCTCTGGTCACCACCGGCCCCGCGCTCACCGACCCGCATCCGGGGCTGATCGCGGCCCACTTCCACGCCAGCATCGACGGACGCCGGGTGCTGAACTACAGCGAATGGACCGACATCGCCGCGCACGCGGACTTCCTGGCGAGCGCCACCAGCGCCCGCACCCGCGCCATCGTCGAGACCATACCCGGCGTCGCATTGTTCGGCTTCACGCGTTACCGCCTGCACGGCAGCCTTGCGGCACCCGCATCTCGAATTCTCGCGCAGAAAACGGAGTGACCTTGGTGCCGCGCCGATCGAGAATGGCCGGCCCGTGGCGATGAGGATCGCGCATGCGCCCGCTGCTTTGGTCCGTGCTCGTTACAACGCTGTCGGTTGCCGTCGGCGGCGGCGCGCCGCTTCTCGCGCAGCAACGACCGCCCGCCGACCAGCCACAGACGCAGCGCCCGTCATCCGTCACGCCATCAGGGCCACGGACGGGCAAGGAGCGCCTGGGGGGCAAGTGGACGGACGAGCAGCGGCTCGACAACTGCAAGGTGCCTCTCGACAAGCGCGGCCCCAAGCCGCGCCCGGATGCCTGCACAACAATGCCGCTGCTGTGAAGAGCAGCCTCAGGGCAGTTTCGACGCCAGCGGACCATCGCGGCGGATCAAGGCACTGGAGTACCGGTAGCGGAACGCCACGTAATAGGCGTCGGACGCGTAGGGCCCGATCTCGTCGGCGTTGAAGACGACCTCCAGCCGATCGTCGCGCGCAATCCAGCGCCGCGGCTCGCGCAGCAGCTCGGCGAGCTTGTCCGCCGGCACGGTCGTGTCGAACCCTTGCCGCTGGCGGAACTGTACGCGCAGATATTCGCGCACGATCGGCAGCATCGACGCCAGCGCGCCGTCGGTCAGGAAATCGGCCGGCACCAGCACCCGGCCGGTGGCGAAATCCACCATAGTCGCCTCGGTCCCGCCCGTGGTGTGGGTGGTGCCGATGTAGCCGGCGTGGGTGGTGATGACGGTCACCAGTTGCGGCGCGGCGAAGACCAGCGTGTAGTCGAAGTCGAAGATCAGGCGCCGGTTCTCGTCCGTCGACTGCTCGCCCAGCCGCGGCTTGAACTTGTCGATGGTGTTGGCGGCGATCCGCGATACCAGCCCGTTGGCGCGGTTGTTGTCGGCATCGGGCCGATCGAAGCGCGGATAGCCGGCGACGAACAGGAAGCGCACGCCGTCCTTGGATCCCGCCTCGACGCGGATGTGGTCCGAGATGAACGGGTAGTCGCGGCCGCGCGGCATGACGTCCAGCCGCCGCAGGCGCGCCTGCGTGCGCTCGACCACGCAGTCGCGCGCTTCGGCCGCCGACGACGGCTCGGTGCCGGCGCTGGCGACGCAAAAGGTCTCCGCCGCCGAACGCCAGCGCGCCAGGTCGGCCATCAGGTGGTCGCGCGCCGCCCCCTCGATCGAGGACGCAAAGCGCTCATAGGCCGTGGTCATCGCCTGCTGGCTCTCGGCCATGCGGGCACAGCCGGCCTTGTCGGTCGCCGTCGCGGGCTTGCTGCAATCGATCTTCAGCCCGCCTTGGGCGAACGCGCCTGTTGTCCACGCCACGCCGATGACCAGGAGCAACGCACTTTTCAGCCACATGAACGATGTTTTCCGATCAGGGCCGTGACATCACATCTGTCGCCGTGCTGCGGTCCTGCGACGGCCAGCGCGACAGCGCAATCCACCACAGCAGCACCACGCCGATCAGCGGCACCACGGCCAGCAGCGCCAGCGCGCCCGGCCGCCCCGTGCGCTGCAGGATCTTCCAGATCGGAAAGACCCAGAGAAACGCCACCACCAGAAGGACGAGCCAGTGAAAGATTGAAACGCTGCCCATGCCGACCCCTTCTCTTCGCGACATCTATAGTTGACCTTTCGCGGCCGGCCTAGAGCATGCGGTGTCAGCCGGGCTTCGCCAGCGTTGTCGCCCAATTGTGCCAGTAGGCTGCAACTTCGGAGGTCTGTTTGACGACGCGGTCCGCCGTTCTGTCGGCGCGCCACAGATCCAGCCTGTACGTATCGACGACGGAGGACGTTGCGTTCGTATCGAGGTCGCTGCCGGCCTGCATGTTGCGGGCATGGTATCGCGCGCGATAAAGGCCTGATGTGATCGCCATCGTGTGTCCGTCCGCGGCTGCCCATTCGACCAGCGATATCGCGGTCCTCGGCGCCAGAAGCGACACTTCGACAATCTCGTCCCAGGACGCGTCGATGCCTGGGTCTTCTTCGAACACATTGAGCGTGAAGCCGACCTTGCCGGTGTGCAGTCCGGTGGTCAAAAACAGGATATCCGGCGCGGCGGCACCGCAAATGCCGTTCCGCTGTCCACGAAAACACTCTTCCATCGCGCCATCGAATGGCCCGGCCAGCTCGAGATAGGCCTGGCCGTAGCAGACATTGATGTCCTGCGCGAAGAGCACCGTCATGCGCCACCCGATCAGTTCACGCCGACGGCGCGGCTCATGGTGGGGCCGATCTCGTCGTGGATCACGAGGTCGGCGGTATCGTCCTGGTCGGTGGGATCGCGGTTGAGGATCACCAGCCCGGCGCCGTTGCGCTTGGCCATCATCGGGAACGCCGCCGCCGGGTAGACCACGAGGGAACTGCCCAGCACGATGAAGAGATCGCAGGCCATGGTCTCCTCGCGCGCGCGCTCCATCTCGATCTCGGGCATCGACTGGCCGAAGGAGATGGTGGCGGTCTTGATGATGCCATCGCACTTCTCGCACTCGGGCAAGGTCTCGTCCTTGTCGAACAGCGCGCGCACCCATTCCAGCGTGTAGCGCTCGCCGCAGTCCAGGCAGGCGGCGTAGGTGGCATTGCCGTGCAGCTCGATGATCTTGGCCTCGGGCACGCCCGAGGCCTGGTGCAGACCATCGACGTTCTGGGTGACGATGGCGGTCATGCGGCCCTGCTCGACCAGGCGCGCCAGCGCCCGGTGGCCGGCATTGGGCGTCGCCTGGCGCATGACCGAGTCGGTGGCGAACTTGCGGCGCCAGGACTCACGACGTGCCTCCTCCGAGGCCATGAAGTCGCCGAACTCGATCGGCCGGTAGCGGCTCCAGATGCCGCCGGGCGAGCGGAAATCGGGAATCCCCGACTCGGTCGAAATGCCGGCGCCGGTGAAGCCGACGATGCGCGTGGCATCGGCGATCATGCGCTTGAGGTCGTCGGCAGCCGCCATGGTGGCCTCCTGTGCGAGATGGGCAGTGTAGTTCCTTCGGACCGCGCGCGTCCACGCGCGCTCATGATCCGGCGCTGCCGCGCCGGAGGTGCGCGCGTGGACGCGCGCGGTCCGAAAGTCAATGCAGCACGATCGACAGCAGCAGGAGGATCGCCGCGGCGAGCGTGGCCTGGACCCCGGTGGCGAGCGAAAAGACCCGCAGCGCGCGGCCCGGAGTGAGTCGCGCGGCATGCGCCGTCAGCCAGAACTGGGCGTCGTTGATGTGGCTGACCGCCATCGCGCCGGCGCCGATCGCCAGCACCGCCAGCACGCGGTCGCCGTCGCCGGCCAGTCCCAGCGACGGCAGCAGCGGTTCGACCATGCCGGCGGCGGTCAAGGTCGCGACCAGCGACGAGCCCATCAGCGTCTTGACCACCAGCGCCACCACGAACGGCGCCAGCACGCCCAGCCGCAGGCCCGAGACGTCTTCCGCCAGCAGGGTGGGAATGCCGGTCTCGTCGATCACGCGGCCGAAGCCGCCGGCGGTGCCCACCACCAGCAAGGTCGCGGCAATGCCGCGCAGCGCCTCGCCCGTCCAGCCGCGCTCCGACAGTGCCTTGTCATCCCAGCGCCAGGTCAGCAGCAGCACCAGGCCGATCGCGATCACCATCAGCATCAGCGGCCGGCTGATGCCGGTGTAGAACTCGCGCGCGCCGCCGCGGCCCAGCGGCTCGCTGGGGATCTGGGCCACCGACTGCACCACGAGCAGCACCAGCGGCACCAGCACCGGCAAGGCGAGCGCCAGCCCGTCGCGCAAGGTCGGGCGGCCGACGGCCTCCACCGATGCCTCAGGCTCGGCCGGCAGCGCGCGGCGCACGGCGAGCCAGCCGGCGACGGCCACGATGATCGCCAGCGGCGCGCCGACGACGAAGACGGATGTGGCGTCGGCCTTCAGCACCGCGGCACCGGCGATGGCGATGGGCGACGGCGGCACCAGCGCATAGGACGCCAGCAGCGCCAGCGACAGCGGTACCGCCGCGCGCGTACCCGACAGGCGCACGACCGGCAGGGCCAGCGCCAGGGCCGCGGCGGGCGATCCGCCGACGCCGGCCAGGAGGCCCAGCGGCAGCGCGACGCCGCGGCCGCGCAGGGCGGCGCCGACCCGCGCGGCGGCACCCGAGCCCTCGACAAAAGCCGCCGCGACGGCGCCGCCGACCAGCACCAGCCCGACCTGCTCCAGGGTGTTGACGAAGCCGATACCGAAGGCCCGACCGACCGAACTGGCGGTCATGCCGGCGGCGATCCCGAAGGCGACGACGAGGCCTGCCATCGCGATCACCGGGTGCAGCCGGAACCGGCCGGTCAGGACCACAAGGGCGGCCGTTGCCAGCGCAACCCACAAAACGGTGAACATGATCGACGTCATCTCCCGGCGACGGCGCAGCCGCAACGCCGGATGGCGCGCGTTTTGCAAGTATTTACTATCGCTCAACGCGCGTTGCGATCTACTCTATCCAGCAATCACAAAGCCGCGTCATGGTGTCCGTGCGTCGCCGTCTTCTTCTTGCCCTGCCCGTCATCGCCGCCCTGCCGCCGCCGGCCACTGCCCGGCCCAGCGAGGGGTTTGTGCGCATCGAGGGCCGCCGCTTCGTGGCGCCCGACGGCACGACCTTGCTGCTCAAAGGCATCAACCTCGGCAACTGGCTGATGCCCGAAGGCTACATGTTCAAGTTCGAGCGGGCCAAGGCGCCGCGCCAGATCGAGGGCGCTCTCGAGCGCCTGGTCGGGCCATCGGCGGCGGCGCGCTTCTGGCGGACCTTCCGCGACACCTACATCACCGAGGACGACCTGCGCTTCATCGCCATGGTCGGCTTCAACATGGTGCGCATCCCGCTGCACTACCGGCACTTCGTGACGGCGACCACGCCGGCGCGCTTCGAGGGCGAAGGCTACGCCCTGCTCGACCGCGTCATCGGCTGGGCGCGCACGCACGGTCTGCGGGTCGTGCTCGATATCCACGCCGCGCCCGGCGGCCAGACCGGCATCAACCACGACGACGGGCCGGGCTATCCGCTGATGTTTTACGTGCCGGCGTACCGGCAGCTCACCATCGACCTGTGGCGTCACATCGCGGCGCGCTATCGCTATGATCCGACGATCCTCGGCTACGACCTGCTCAACGAGCCGATCGCGCCCTACCACGATGTCGCCTACCTCAACGGCAAGCTCGAGGCGTTCTACCGCGAGGCGACGGCGGCCATCCGGTCGGTCGACCCGCACCGCATCATCTTCCTTGGCGGCGGCCAGTGGAGCTCGAGCTTCGACATGTTCGGGCCGCCGTTCGCGCCCAATCTCGCCTACACGTTCCACAGCTTCTGGGCCAGCACGCGCCGCGATTCGATCCAGCGCCATCTCGATTTCAGCTACCGCCACAATGTGCCGCTGTTCCTGGGCGAGACCGGCGAACTGACCGACGAGTGGAATGCGCGGTTCCGCACGCTGCAGGAGCGCCACGGCATCGGCTGGAGCTTCTGGACGTACAAGAACCTCGATACGCCCTCGACCGTGGTGTCGATCCCGCGCCCGGCCGACTGGGATACCATCGTCGCCGTCGCCGACCGGCCGCCGGCCCGCTGGGACGATCCGCTGCCGCTGCCGAAAGAGCGCATCGCGGCGGCGCTGGCGCGGTACCTCGAGGGCGCCCGCTTCGCCAACGGCACGGTCCGCTGGAGCTACATCGCCTCGCTCGGCCTGAAGCCGGGGCTGTAAATACGCCTTAGCCGCCCTACCTTCCCCCGCCCCGCGGGGGAAGGTGCCCGAAGGGCGGATGGGGGTGCCGTACGCTCACAGGTGACGATTCCCACATACACACTATAGTAGAAATACTATAGGTCTACGCTATCATCATCTATGATCCCGAGACACCCGCACGCTGACCGAGCGCGGCATCTCAGGCAAGAGTCTACTCCCGCTGAGCGCGATCTTTGGAAGCGGCTGCGCTTCCGCCAAGCGCGCCACGCCAAGTTTCGCCGCCAGCGTCCGATCGGTCGCTACATTGTCGACTTCGTGTGTCTGGAGGCGAAGCTGATCGTCGAGCTCGACGGCAGTCAGCACGCCAATCAGATGCAATACGATGAAGAGAGAACGCGGTTTCTCGAATCGATGGATTACCGCGTCTTGCGATTCTGGAATGGCGAACTTCTGACACGTCCAAAGGACGTCATGGAGCAGATATTCACTGCTGTATCGGAGCGACTTCCGAAACAGCCAGACTGATCGCAGCAACCCCCATCCGCCCTTCGGGCACCTTCCCCCGCAAGCGGGGGAAGGTATAGTTGTCACGACAGCCAGCGTTTGCGGCGTTTGTAGTGTTTGACGTCGCGGTAGGATTTGCGTGAGCCGACCTCGTTGAGGCCGAGGTAGAACTCCTTGATGTCGGAGTTCTCGCGCAGGCTGGCGGCGGCGCCCTCGAGCACGATGCGGCCGTTCTCCATCACGTAGCCGTGGTCGGCGATCTCCAGCGCCACCGCGGCGTTCTGCTCGACCAGCAGCACCGTGAGGCCCTCGTTCTTCACCAGCTTCTGCACGATGCCGAAGATCTCCTCCACCAGCATCGGCGCCAGGCCCAGCGACGGCTCGTCGAGCAGGACGACCTTGGGCCGGCACATCAGCGCCCGCCCGATCGCCAGCATCTGCTGCTCGCCGCCCGAGAGGTAGCCGGATTGCTGCGTCCGGCGCTCCTTCAGGCGCGGGAAATAGCCGTACACCAGCTCCATGCTCTGGCGGATCTCGCGCATATCAGGGCGGATATGGCCGCCCGCGATCAGGTTCTCCTCAGTGGTCAGGTGTTCAAAGACACGCCGGCCCTCGAACACCTGCGCCAGTCCCAGTCGCGTGACGTCGAACGGCTGCATGCCATCGATGCGCTGCCCTTCGAGCGCCACCGTGCCCTTGGTCACCTCGCCGCGCTCGCTGCGCAGCACGCCCGAGATCGCCTTCAAGGTCGTCGTCTTGCCGGCGCCGTTGGCGCCCAGCAAGGTCGTGATCCTGCCCTGGCCGGCCGTGATCGACACGCCCTTCAGCACCAGGATCACGCCGTCGTAGACGACTTCGACGTTGTTCAGGCTCAGCATGCGGACGCAGACTCCTGTCGGTCCGGTCTTCCCCTGCGCGCGGGGGAGGACCGAGGGATTCAGCCGCCGGCCTTCTTGGATTCGGCGTCGAGATGCTTCTTCAGCACATCGCGGTAGGCCTGCTCCCACTCGGTGGCCTTGACGAGCTTGCCGCCCTTGGCCTGGAAGACCTGGACCCAGCCGCCGCCCTCGTGATCCTCGGGCGTGATGGCCAGCGGCGGCGCCACGCCGCCCAGCGATTCCAGATCCTTGGCAGTGATCGACTCGAAGCCCTTCTTCACGTCCTCGCCGGTCGGCATCGCACCGCCCTTGGCCTTGATGGCGTTGCGCATGGCCACGACATGCATGGCGGCCCAGACGACACCGCGATTGTAGTAGACGGTCGACGCCATCTCCTTGGACGGCTCCCTGCCCTGCGCCTTGTACATCGCGGCGATGTCCTTGTGCACGGCGTAGTCCGTGCCGACACCGGCAAACTGCATGGTGTAGTAGCCCTCGGCAACGCCGAAGCCGCCGGCCGCGTCGATATCGGCCTCGGCCGATCCCCAGACGAAGGCGATCACCTTGCTGAGCGGGAAGCCGACCCGCTTGAACTCCTTGATCGACACCGACGGCGAGCGGCCGAACAGGTGCGCGATCACGAAATCGGCCCGGTAGCGCTGGGCGATGTCGAGCACCTGGGCGCCCATCTCGACGCCTGGTGCCGGCACCGCGAAGATCTTGAGCTCGAAGCCCTCGCTCTTGGCCAGGTCCTCGAGGATCGGCAGCGGTTCCTTGCCGGCGGGATTGTCGTACATCAGATAGGCGATCTTCTTGCCCTTCAGGCTGCCGCCCAGCTTGTCCTTGGCGAACTTGACGCCCATCGCACCCTGCGACCAGTAGCTGGCGGCGATCGGGAACGAATATGGATAGCGCTTGCCGTCAGCGCCGGCCGCGGTGCCGAAGCCGGGCGACGTGCCGGGGATCTTGTCTTCCATCAGACGCTGGGTGACGGCCGCCACGATGGGCGTGCCGTAGAGCGCGACCGACACGGCGCCTTCCTTCTTCTGGCGCTCGTAGCCCTCGACGCCGGGCGGCACCTTGTACTCGTTGTCGACCTCGACGACGCGGATCTTGTAGCCCTCGACTCCCCCCTTGGCGTTGATCAGCGCCACGTAATCATGGAACGCCGTGGCCATGACGGTGCCGACATTCTGCGTCGGGCCGACACGATCGGTCTGCATGCCGACCACGATCTCTTTCTGCGCCAACGCTGGTGTGCCGGCCAGCAGGGCGCCGGCCGCCAGCAGCGTCGTGATTGCCCGACGACTTGCCATCTTCGACATTGTACCCTCCCTATCCTCTGCCCACGCCGCAGGCCGCTCAGTAGGAGAACGGCCAGACTCTGAAATAGCTACGGATGTTACGCCACAGGCGGTTGAGCCCCTCGGGCTCGAGAATGAGAAACACGATGATCAGCAGCCCGAACGTGATGACCCGCGCGTTCGAGACGACATGCTGGATCTGCTGCATCTCGAACAACATCGAGCCAATGCCCTCGACGATCCAGGTGATCGCGATCGGCAGCAACGTCACGAAAATGGCCCCCAGGATCGAGCCCAGCACCGATCCCAGGCCGCCGATGATGATCATCGCCAGATAGTCGATCGACACGCCGATCTGGAACTGCTCGTAGTTGGCGATGCCCAGATAGTAGGTGTAGAGCACGCCCGTCACGCCGGCGTAGAACGAGGAGATCGCAAACGCCATGAGCTTGTAGCGGAAGATGCTGATGCCGATGATCTCGGCGGCGATGTCCTGATCGCGGATGGCGATGAAAGCGCGCCCGATACGGCTGCGCACCAGGTTGAGCGTCGCCACGATGGCCAGCACGACGAAGAACAGCAGGAAGAAATAGAGCTGGCCCTGAGTCTTGAACTCATAGCCGAACAGGCTGGGCTTGGGCACTTCGATCGACGCCTGGGCGCCGCCCGAGATCGCCGGCACGTGGTTGATGGTCCATTCGATGATCAGCTGCCCGGCCAGCGTGGCGATCGCCAGATAGAGCCCCTTGATGCGCAGGCTGGGAATACCGACGATGGCGCCGATCAGCGCCGCCATCAGGCCGCCGGCCGGCAACGTGATCCAGAACGGCAGGCCGAACTTCACGGCGAGATTGGCGGCCGTGTAGGCGCCGACCGACATGAAGGCGGCGTGGCCGATGGAGATCTGGCCGGTGTAGCCGACCAGGATGTTGAGCCCCAACGCGCCCACGATGGCGATGAAGATCAGGTTGATGATCGACAGGTAGTAGTTGGCGACCAGCGGCGGCGCGACGCTCAGCAGCACGATGGGCAGCAGGACGACGCCCGCGGCGATGGCGATCACCGCGGTCTTCGCCACCGGCAGCGGATAGAGCGCCATGTCGGCGCCGTAGCTCGTCTTGAAGATGCCCGACTCGCGATGGAACATGGGTCTCGCCTGCTACTACACGCGCTCGATCTTGCGTTTGCCGAAGATGCCGTAGGGCCTGATCATCAGCGCCAGGATCATCACCACGTAGGGCGCGAAATCCTTTGTGCCGCCGCCGACATAGGGGTCGATGTAGCCGGCCGCCAGGTTCTCGACGATCCCGATGATCAGACCACCGACGACGGCACCGATGATCGAGTCGAGGCCGCCCAGGATGACGACCGGAAACACCTTGAGCCCGACCAGCGCCAGATGCACGTCGGCGCCCAGCATCGAGCCCCACACCACGCCGCCCAGCGCCGACACGATACCGGCCATGGCCCACGCCATGGCGAAGTAGCGCTCGACATTGATGCCCATGGCCATGGCGACCTGCTGGTTGTCGGCCACCGCCCGCATGGCGATGCCCATGCGGCTCTTGAGGAAAAACCAGCTGAAGCCGGCCAGGAAGACGATCGAGACGCCGGCGCCCACCAGTTGGACTGGCTGCAGCATGACTGGTCCCAGGGGGATCGAGTCCTCGCCGATGAACTCCGGCAGGGGTATCGGCCGCACGCCGGGGCCGAACACCAGCGGCATCACGCCGCGCAGCAGCGCCGCCAGGCCAATAGTCGCCATGATGACGGCCACGATGGGCCGCCCCAGCAGCGGGCGCAGCATGGCGCGCTCGAGCAGGAAGCCGAACATGATCATGACGGCCAGCGCCACGATGGCGCCCAGGACGAAGCTCGTCGCGGCGGCGGCCACGACAGCGGCAATGATACCGGCCGCCATCACGAACTCGCCCTGGGCGAAATTGATGGCGTCGGTCGCCTTGTAGACCAGCACGAAGCCCAGCGCGATCAGGGTGTACATCAGCCCGATCAGGATGCCGTTGACCAGCAGCAGCAGCGTGAATTCCCATTCCATGGCGTGTCCGCTCCTACGCTGCCTGCCGGGCCGTCACCGGCGGCGCATCGCCGTGCAGCGCGATGATCGACTCCAGCGTGGCCTTGCGGCCGTCCTCGAACGTGATCTCCATCGACACCTCGACCTCGCGCTTGCCGCTGTAGAACGCCTCGATCACGGCGGCGTATTTTTCGGCGACGAACCGGCGGCGCACCTTGCGGGTGCGCGTCATCTCCGCGTCGTCGGCATCGAGCTCCTTGTTCAGCAGCAGGAAGCGCTGCACACGGGCCGCCACCGGTAGGGTGGCGTTGCACTTGGCGATCTCCTCGCCAACCAGCTGGGCCACTTCGGGTTTGCGGCTGAGGTCCATGAAGCTGGTGTAGGCCAGGTTGCGCCGCTCCGCCCAGGTGCCGACCGTGGTCATGTCGATGGCGATCATGGCGGCGACGAACGGCTGGTTGTCGCCGAACGCCACCGCCTCGCGGATATAGGGGCTGAACTTAAGCTTGTTCTCGACGAACTGCGGCGCAAACGGCGTGCCGTCCGACAGCTTGCCGACATCCTTGGCGCGATCGATGATGACGAGATGGCCGCGCGGATCGACGAAGCCGGCATCGCCGGTCTTCAGCCAGCCATCCGATGTGAAGGTCTCGCGCGTGATTTCGTCCTGTTTGAAATAGCCCTTGAAGACATTCGAGCCGTTGACCAGCACCTCGCCGCGATCATCGACCCGCACGTTGATGCCCGGCAGGGTGCGGCCGACCGAGTTGGGATCGGCCTCGCGGTCGGGCTGGCAGGCGATCAGCGCCGAGGCCTCGGTGGCACCATAGACCTGCTTGAGGTTGATGCCGAAGGAGCGGAAGAAGCGGAAATTGTCGGCCCCCAGCGGCGCGCCACCGGTGTAGCAGGTGCGCGCATGACGCAGGCCGAGCTGGTCGCGCACCGGGCCGTAGACCAGGAACTCGCCGATCGCGTACCAGAACCGCTGGCCGGCCGGCACCGGCCTGCCCTCCGAGCGTGCCAGCTCGACCTGCTCGGCGATGCGCCGGAAGCGCTCGTACACCCAGCGCTTCAGCGGGGTGGCGTCGTCGCCCTTGACCTGCACCGTGGTCAGCATGTTCTCCCAGATGCGTGGCGGCGCCACCAGACCGCTGGGCCCCAGCTCGCGCAGGTCACGCTGCACCGTCTCCGGACTCTCGGGGCAGTTCGCGGTCGTTCCCACCACCAGGCCAACGCCGACCGTGAAGGTGGCATCGCCGAGCCAGGCCATCGGCAGGTACGACAGCCAGTTGTCGCCGCGGCGAATGCCTTCGGACTGGGCGAATGCCTCGGCGATCGTGATCAGGTTACGGTGCGTCAGCATCGCGCCCTTGGGATTGCCGGTCGTGCCCGAGGTGTAGGCGATCATCGCCACGTCGTCGGCACCGCCCTTGCTCAGCTCGGCCTCGAAGAAGCCGGCCTGCCCACGGCCGAAGGCACGCCCCGCCTCCACGACGTCGGGGAAGGACTTGATGAACGGGTAGCGGGCATAGCTCGCCATGCCGCGCGGATCGTCGTAGATGATCCAGCGCAGGTTCGACAGCTGATCCTTCAGCGACAGGATCTTGTCGACCTGCTCCTGGTCCTCGGCGACAACGACGGACACCTCGGCATGGTTCAGCACGTAGACCAGCTCGGCGGCGATGGAGTCCTGATAGACCGGCACCGAGTAGCCACCCAGCGCCGAAGCGCTCATCTGGGCGGCGTAGAGCTGCGGGCGGTTGTCGCCGATGACAGACAGCTTCTCACCGCGCGTGAAGCCGAGCGACGCCAGCCCGAGCGCGAAATCGCGCACCAGCGCATGGTAGTCGGCCCAGCTGTAGGTCTGCCAGATGCCGCGGTTCTTCTCGCGCAAGGCCGGCTCGGTCGACCATTGCCGTGCGTTGCGCGCCAGCAGCTTGGGCAAGGTACAGGTGTCGGGCGAGTCGACGAGGCTCATGCTTGGCGGCTTCCCTTCGAGGTGCCGAGATAGGCCTGGATCACGGCGGGCGCACGCTGCACCTCCTCGGGCGTGCCGGCACCGATGCGCCGGCCGCGGTCGAGCACCACGACGCGATCGGAGATATCCATCACGACGCCCATGTCATGCTCGATCAGCACCACGGTGATGCCGCGCTCGATGTTCACGTCGAGCACGTAACGCGCCATGTCCTCCTTCTCGTCCTGGTTCATGCCGCCCATCGGCTCGTCGAGCAGCAGCACCTTGGGCTCCAGCGCCAGCGCGCGGCCCAGCTCGACTCGCTTGCGCAGGCCGTAGGACAAGGCACCCGTCTGCTGCTTGCGCAAATCCTGCAACTTGAGGAACTCGATGATCTCCTCGCAGCGCGCGCGGTGGGCGATCTCCTCCCGGCGCGCCGGCCCCCAATAGAGGGCGCTGGTCAACACGCCTGCCCGCATGTGCACGTGACGGCCCAGCATCAGGTTGTCGAGTACCGTAAGCCCGCTGAACAGCGCGATGTTCTGGAAGGTGCGCGCGATGCCGCGGGCGGCGATCTGGCTCGGCCGCAGCGTGGTGATGGCGTTGCCGTCCAGCGTGATGACGCCGGTGTCAGGCCGATAGAAACCTGACACCATGTTCAACAACGACGTCTTGCCGGCGCCGTTGGGACCGATCACCGAAACAATGGTGCCGCGCGGCACCTCCAGCGACACGTCCTGAACGGCGGTCACGCCGCCGAACTTCTTGGAAACACCTTCAACGGTCAGGATCGGCGCTGCGGCACCACGATCGGCGAGGGACTCGGCAGCCGACATGGGCTACCAGCCCCTCTCCGGTGATGGCGCAACACTTCGTCCCACGCCTATTGCGCGTGCGCTTCCATGTTCCTCCGGTACCAAGGGTCCCTCCCGTCCGCGGTCCACCGCATGGGCGCTCTTGCATTGGGGATCGTCGTCCCAGCGTCCGCATCCGGCGGCGCCGCGTGCTTGCGCGTCGCCTCCCTCATCATCATGAACGTCGGTTCACAGAAACGCAACAGCTTGCGCCGCACCGGAGGGGCGCCGACAATCGGCGCCAACGGGATGCCGTAGAGGGAACCATGCGCCGACACATCGCCTGTCTGACGTTCGACCACGACCACATGTCAGGCTTCATCGCCCGCGGCCTGACCACGCCGACGCCAATTTCGCGGGGCGAGTTCGATATCGTGGCCATTCCGCGCATCGTCGAACTGCTGGCGCGTTACAACGTGAAGGGGACGTTCTTCACACCGGGACATACGATCGAGAGCGCCTGGCGCAGCGTCGAGACTTATGTCGAGGCCGGCCATGAGCTGGCGCATCACGGCTGGACTCACCGGCCGCCGGCCACGGTCGAGCGCGCCGAGGAGGAAGAGGAAATCGTCCGCGGCAACGAGGCGATCAAGAAGATCAGCGGTCGGGGCGCGCGCGGCTACCGCTCGCCGTCATGGGACCTGAGCCCGCACACCATCGAGCTGCTGCTCAAGCACGGCATCCAGTACGACAGCTCGCTGATGGGCGACGACTATGACTGCTACTTCGCGCGCCAGGGCGACGTCGCCGATCTCAAGACGCCGTTCGTGCGCGGCCGCGAGACCACCCTGGTCGAGATGCCCATCAGCTGGTCGCTCGACGACTTCCCCTACTTTGAATACATGCGCAACCCCAACGGCTCGATCCAGCAGGGACTGTCCAACGCCACGCATGTGCTGGAGAACTTCGTCGACGACTTCGTCTACATGACGCGCATCCGCGAGCGCGGCATCCTGACCTACACGTTCCACCCGCACGTCATCGGCCGCGGCCATCGCATGATGATGCTGGAGCGACTGATCCTGAAGCTGCTGGAGCACGGCGCGGTGTTCATGACCATGGAACAGGCGCTGGCGGAATGGCGCACCTGGCGCGCCGAGGGCGAACGACGGGCGGCGGAGTAATTTGTCATCCCGAGCGTCAGCGAGGGATCTCCCGCGAATGGCGCACGGTGCGTCTCTCGCGGGAGATCCCTCGCTGACGCTCGGGATGACAGTTGCGCCACATCACGCCCGCAGCCCTTGTGCCAGGACCTGCGTGAAGGTCCGGGCAATGGCGCCGTCGGCGTCGAGCTTGGGATTGAAGATCGTGACATTGATGCCCACGGCACGGCCGCTGCCGACGCTCGCCCGCAGGACAGTCGCCACCTCGTCCCACGAGAGACCGCCCGGCATGCGGTAGTCGACCGCCGGCATGATCGCGTCGTCGAGCACATCGGCATCGAGGTGGATCCAGAATCCCTCGAGGTCAGGGCGCGCGAGGTGGCCGACGGCGTCGGCCGCAGCGGCAGCAGCCCCCGCTGCGCGCACAGCGTCCAGGTCGATCAAGCGGATCGGTGTATCCTCGACGCGTTGGCTGCCGTATTGCGCGGCGACGGCGGCGTCGCGGCGGCCCCAGACGACCACGTCCTCGTCACGCACCAGCGGCCGCCGACCTTCGATATCGGTCACGACGAGCGGCCCCCGCCCGGTGGCGAGTGCCAGGTCCATCGACGCCGCTTCGCCGTTGGGCTCCGCCTCGGGCTGGTAGAAGTCGGCGTGGCCATCGAGGAAGAGCAGCCCGTAGCGCCCTTCCCGGCGCAGTGCCAGCAGGTTGCCCAGCAGGATCGAACAATCGCCGCCCAGCACGATCGGAAACCCGCCATCCTTCACGACAGCGCTGACGGTATCCGCCAGCGCCACCGCGTAGTGCGCGAGGCCCTGCGGGTTGAGCAGCAGGGTGACGGGATCGCGTTGCGGATCGTAGGGCGGTGGCGGCACGCACCCGGCGCGCCGCGCATCCAGCCGTTCGGCCAGGCCCGCGGCCAGCAGCGCATCGGGTAGCGTTTCGACACCCTTGGGAAACAGGCCCAGTACCGAGGGTGCCTCGACGATCACGCGTGGCTTGCCAGCCATTCGTCGTCCTCCCGCGCCCGATCGCCATGAAGCGACGCGCTGCCCGGACAACCCGCCAGCGCGCGCGAGGTTCCACGAGATCGCTCAGGCGGTGTTCGCCGAGGCCTGGCCCTGCACCGTGAAGAACGACGCCGACTTGGGCTGCTGCGGCAACTCGACGAGGCCCTGGGTCAGGCGCGCCACGCGCGCCGGCTTGCCGCGTACGATCTCGCCCTCGTGCAGGCTGGGCATGGGGTTGCGCGCCAGTGGGACAGCGTCGGCCGCCGTGTAGACGCAGATATAGAGTCCGCGCGATGTGCTGCCGCGGTTGGCCGTCGAACCGTGCGCCAACCGCGTGTGCATCAGGCAGACGCTGCCGGCCGGCCCGTAGCACGGTATGCTTTTAGCCAGCAGCTCGGCCTCGACGGCCGGCGCCACGGCGCCGGTGAATGTGTCGCCATCGAACAGCGAATAGACCGGGCCCTTGTGCGAGCCCGGCGCCACGGTGAGCGCCCCGTTGGTCGCGTCGATATCGTCGAGGAACAGCAGCGCCGTCACGATGTCGTCATTGGTGTGCGGCGTGTAGGCGAAGTCCTGATGATAGAGCACCTCGGTCTTGGCACCGGTGAGCTTGAGGTTGATCTTGCAATGGTGGAACTTCACGTCGGGACCGATCAGATCGGCCACCATGTCGGTCATGCGGCTTTGACGCATGACGTCGAGATAGGCGACCGAAATGTCCGACGGGTTGTTGATGCGCCGCAGTGCCGGTTTCTCGGCACTGTGCTCGGCGCCCATGTCGAAGCGCGGCCGGCCATCGACGGTCGGCGGCCCGAACGGCGCGCGATGCGCCCGGCTCTCCTCGACCCAGGCGGCGATCTCGGCGCGCAGTGCGGCAAGCTGCGCCGGGCTCACGGCGTCGGGCACCACCAGACAGCCGTCGCGCTCGAAATCGTCGATCTGCGCTTGCGTAAGAACCGTCATGGCGTGCACTCCCCAGGTCAGGCAGTTTTGGCCGCAAATCGTCTCGACGCAAGGGGCCACGACGGTCCTGAGCGACTGCCTTCACTCCTCGCTTGCCGCCACAACCGGCCGCGGCATAGGTTGCGGCGTTTTGATTTAACGGGAGACAGTTGATGGCAGAGAAAGAGACGCTGACGGCCGCCGATTTCCGGGCGCTGAAGGCGCTGGACACGCCGACAGTGTGCAACGCCCTGGAACTGGTGGCACCGCAGCGCCGCCTGCACGGCTACAACACCCAGCCGCTGCGTTGTCTCTACCCTGACCTGCCGCCCATCGTCGGATACGCCCGCACCGGCACGATCCGCGCCGCCGAACCGTCGTTCCGCAAGCCCGAGGACGACCGCGCCATGCGGCTGCGCTGGTACGAGTATGTCGACAAGGGCCCCAAGCCGTCGGTGATCCTGCTGCAAGACCTCGATGCGCTGCCCGGCTACGGCTCGTTCTGGGGCGAGGTCAACAGCCACGTGCACCGCGGCCTGGGTGCACTGGGCGTGATCACCAACGGCTCGGTGCGCGACATCCCGATGAACGCCAAGGGCTTCCAGATGCTGGCCGGCACGGTGATGCCCAGCCACGCCTACGTGCATGTCGTCGATGTCGGCGTGCCGGTGAGCATCAGCGGCATGTCGGCCCAGTCGGGCGACCTGATCCATGCCGACATGCACGGCGCCGTGGTGATTCCCATCGACGTCGCCAAGAAGATCGCCGACGCCGCCAAGCTGCTGGCGCGCCGCGAAGCGGTGATCATCGGCGCCTCGAAGAAGAAGGGCTTCAGCTTCGAGACGCTGGCGAAGGCGATGAAGGACTCGGCGGACATTCATTGATGTCTTTACCTCTCCCGCGAACGGGAGAGGTCGACGAGCGCGCAGCGCTCGGCGGGTGAGGGTTACACACGCGGCGCCTTGTCCTTAGCCCCTCACCTCCCCATCGCTTCGCGATGGGCCCCTTCCTCTCCCGTCAAGCGCTACGGGATTCATGGATTTTCCTCTGTCCCGCGGGACCCAGTTGCTTGCGGCTATGGCCTGGAAAGTTGACCTCCGTCGTGTCCTGCGCCACCACGACCCGCCGAGCCTTCGCTGCACGCGCCGTCCGCTGCGCCAAGCACTCGACTATTCCTCCTGCC
>Ga0187894_10001746_pt1 | contig 27275 bp, 25 predicted proteins | sample GBC1701081metaG_FD_136650 | JGI IMG/M metagenome (GOLD analysis project Ga0187894, IMG submission 136650) | White microbial mat communities from a lava cave in the Kipuka Kanohina Cave System on the Island of Hawaii, USA - GBC170108-1 metaG ... | reverse complement strand
CTTGTCCTTGACCTCGCCCATGAGGGGCTTGACGTAGACGATGCGCTCGCCCTTCTTGCCGGCGATCTTGGCCCAGTCATCGGGGTTGGTGGTGTTGGGGAGGTCTTCGTTTTCCTTGAACTCCTCGCGGACGGCGTTCAGGAGGTCGTCGACCGTGATGCCCTTTTCGCTGGTCTGGATGTAGCGCTTGAGGGCGAGCTTCTTGGCGCGGCGGACGACGGACTCGATCATGGCGCCGGAGGAGAAATCCTTGAAGTAGAGGACCTCTTTGTCGCCGTTGGCGTAGGTGACCTCGAGGAAGCGGTTCTCCTCGCCGAGGCTGTACATCTCGTCGATGGAAGCGCCGATCATGCGCGCGACGGTGGCGTCGAGGCTGCCGTCCTGGCGGATCTCGGACTCGTGGATCGGCAGCGCGGTGGTCAGGTACTTGTTGAAGATGTCGCTGGCGGCGTCGCGGTCGGGGCGCTCGATCTTGATTTTCACGTCGAGGCGGCCGGGGCGCAGGATGGCGGGGTCGATGAGGTCCTGGCGGTTGCTGGCGCCGATGACGATGACGTTCTTGACGGCCTCGACGCCGTCGAGCTCGGCAAGCAGCTGCGGGACGATGGTGGTCTCGACGTCGGAGGAGATGCCGGAGCCGCGGGTGCGGAAGAGGGCGTCCATCTCGTCGAAGAAGATGACGACGGGGACGTCCTCGGCGGCTTTCTCGCGGGCCTTGACGAAGATCTCGCGGATCTTGCGCTCGGTCTCGCCGACGTACTTGTTGAGCAGCTCGGGGCCCTTGATGGAGAGGAAGTAGCCCTTGACCTTTTCGCCCTTTTTCTCGGAGATGCGGGCGGCGAGGTTGTTGGCGACGGCCTTGGCGATCATGGTTTTGCCGCAGCCGGGAGGGCCGTAGAGGAGCACGCCCTTGGGCGGGGCGAGGTGGTGTTCCTTGTAGTAGTCGCTGTAGAGGTAGGGGAGCTCGACGGCGTCCTTGATGGACTCGATCTGGGTGGTGAGGCCGCCGATGTCCTCGTAGCTGATGTCGGGGACTTCCTCGAGGGTGAGGTCCTCGACCTCGCTCTTGGGGAGCTTTTCGAGGAGGTAGCCGCTCTTGCCGTCCATGAGCAGGTGATCGCCGATCTTGAGCTTCAGCTCGCGCAGGGGCTCGGCGATGATGCCGACGCGGTCCTCGTCGGCGCGCTGGGTGACGATGGCGCGCTCGAAGTCGAGCAGCTCCTTGAGGACGACGACCTCGCCCTGGATCTCGTAGGTGGCGGTCTCGACGACGTTCAACCCCTCGTTGAGGATGAGCTCCTGGCCGGGCTTCAGGGCGTCAGCCTTGATCGCGGGGTGCAGGTTGACCTTGACCTTGCGCCCCTGCGACAGGATCGTCACGGTGCCGTCCCCGTTGGCCGCCAAGTAGACACCGTACGTGGAGGGCGGGGCGCAGAGCTTGTCGACCTCCTCCTTCAGAGAGGTGATCTGCTCGCGCGCTTCGTAGAGCGCGTTCACCAGCTTCTCGTTCTGGTTGAAGGCCTGGACCAGCTGCCGATTCGCCTCGCGCAGCTTGTTCTCCAGGACCATGAACTCCCTGGGCGCTTCTTCAGTCTTCTTGCGCAACCGCCCCGTCTCCGCCTCGAGCGAGCGGACGTAGGCCTGGAGGTCCTGGACCTGCACTTCGTATTCAGTGAGCCGGCGGCGATAGTTGGAGTCGGTCATCGGTAGGAACTTGGACAGCCCTTTCATTCCTTCGGAAGCGGGTTCCCGGCCAGGATTGCCCTTCTTCTCGAACTCCTTCATGTCCACCCGTTCCTTTCTCGGTGAACCATCGGGCAACTTCCGAGCGCAAAATCGTTCGCGCTCGCTCCACGAAGCCGAAGGCGGCTTCAGTATAGGAGCCCGTTTCGAGTCAAGTCAAGCGAATTGGCTTGAAATCGCTCTCATGAGCCATTGAATTCATTCACTTTTCCCGAGTCGAGGTCGCGCGGGCCCCGCCGCGTGCTCACCTTGTGGAACACCCTGCCTACCAGCGGAGTTCCGTTTCCGCCATTCCCTCCATTCGAGTGATTCCCCTACGTGTTTTGTCGGTCACCGGGCGAGCCAACCGGAGGACTTTCGTTCGTCTTCCGCCGATCTCTCGGATTCGCCCTCATCGCATCGCGTGCCCGACGGTTCCGTCGTATAACTGAAGCATGTCGCGTGCCGTTCTCGGGGCGCTCCTGCTCGCGCTGGTTGCGGGAGCGCCGGCCGGAACACTCGCGGAGCCCGGCGTGCTCCGCGTTGGCCTCGTCTCCGTGCCCGCGAACCTCGATCCCGCCTCCGCCCTCGACGGTCCAGTTCCCCTTATTGCTCGGCAGGCGTTCGACACGCTCGTCCGCTATGTCGACGCGGGAAGTGACGTGGAGCCCGCGCTGGCGATGTCGTGGTCCGTGTCGAAGGATGGCCTCGTCTGGAGTTTTCGCTTGCGAGAGGGCGTTCGATTTCACGACGGCAGTCCGCTCACCGCTCAGCACGTCGTGGAGAGCCTCGAGCGCCTCACTCGCCCTGGCCATCCGCAAGCGCCCCCGGTGAACGAAGCGGCGCCGCGACTGCTGCGCGGCGTGCCCGGCGTCGTCAAGGAAGTCCGCGCTCCGGATGCGCGGACCGTCCAGATCGCGCTGGTGCTGCCTTACGCGCCACTGCTCACGGTGCTGGCACATCCCGCGCTCTCGATCGTGGCGCCGGCGTCCGGAGGAGACGGCCGCTCCGCGCTCGTCGGCACGGGCCCGTTCGCATTCGCCGAGACGAGCCCCGGGCGCGTCGTACTCGAAGCGCGTCCGGGGCACTGGGCAGGCGGTCCGCGCGTCGGGCGATTGGTGTTCACCGAGATCGCCGATGACTCCCAGGCGATGGCGGCGCTCGACTCCCAGGCGCTCGACGTCTACTTCCCTGTCGGAGCGCCACCGCGGCAGACCGGCGCGGTGTCCGTCCCGAGCTGGCGGATCGGATACCTTGCGCTCCAGACGGAAAAGGAGCCGTTCAGCCGCGTGAAGGTCCGACGGGCAGTGGCCACCGCCCTCGAACCCGCGTCGATCTCGCTCGCCGTCGGCGCAGCCGCCGTTCCCCTTCAGTCCTTTCTGCCGGCGGGTGTCTGGAGCCGGCGCGATGGTCCGATCGTCACGGACGGCGGTGCGGAGCGCGCGAAGAAGGTGCTCGCGGAGAGCGGACTCCGGAAGGGCGCGGCGCTGCCGCTGCTCGTCGCCGACGCCGACAAGCACCCGACGATGGCGCGTGTGGCCGAGGCCGTGCGCTCGGCGCTTGGCGCCGTCGGTCTCATGGTCACCGTCCAGAGCGAACCCGCCCAGACCGCGCAACCGCTGATCCAATCCGGCGAGCATGCGCTCGCCCTGCTCGAGGCGCGCGCGGAAGCGGGCGATCCCCATCTGCTGCTGTACCCGTTGTCCACGAGCGAGGGCGCTGCCAAGGGCCCGCACGCGTCGAACGTTTCCTTCTATCGCAATCACCGGCTGGACGACCTTCTGATTCGCGCCAGCCAGCTGTCCTTTCGGCCCGAGCGCCAGCGGTTGTACGTGCGGGCCCAGACGATGCTCGCTGAGGAGCTGCCCTGGATTCCGATCTACGCGCGCTTGCACTGGGCCGTCGTCCGTCCAGAGGTGCGCAACCTCCGCCTTCATGCGAGCGGCAATCCACGGCTCGACCGGGTGACGCTCGACGGTGTGCCCGGGCCTGCCGCACCGAGTCGCTGATGGCGGGCCGTCGCTGGACTTGGCGGATACCGCGTGGTAGAAACGCGGATGCATCTGAAGGCTGACCGATGCCATCCATTTCCGACACGGCTACCGAGATGGTGAACTGGGTCTTCCCGGAGCACGCGGGCGCGCCGGGGCAGATTCACGGCGGCCGCATGATGCAGTGGATTGCGACCTGCGGGGCTCGAGGTGGGCGTGAAGGTGCTGGCGAGGTCCCGCTCACGGGCCAGCTGCGGCGCGCGTGCACGGGTCGGACGTCAAGGAAGGAAGGTGAGGGCGCTATGTCCGGACATTCACGGTGGTCGCAGATCAAGCGGAAGAAGGGAAAGACCGACGTCCAACGAGGGAAGCTCTTCTCGAAGATCCTCCGCGAGATCACGGTGGCGGCGCGACACGGCGGCGGCGATCCCAAGGGCAACCTGCGGCTCAAGGCGGCGATCGAGTCGGCAAAGGCGGCGAACATGCCGGCCGACAACGTCAAGCGCGCCATCCAGAAGGGGACGGGCGAGTTGCCGGGAGAGCAGTACGAGGAGGTGACCTACGAGGGTTATGGCCCGGGTGGGGTCGCCGTGCTCGTCAAGGTGCTCACCGACAACAAGAACCGCACGGGTCCGGAGCTCAGGCACATCTTCGAGAAGAACACGGGCCGCATGGGCACGGCCGGATGCGTCGCGTACATGTTCGAGCGCCGCGGCCTGATCCAGGCCGACGCGACCCGGATCAAAGAGGATGATCTGCTCGAGAAGGCGCTCGAGGCGGGCGCGTCCGACGTGAAGCAGGTGGACAACGTGTTCGAGATCGCCACCGCGTCGGAGGACGTCGAGGCAGTCCGCCAGGGGCTGGAGCGGGCTGGCGTCCCGGTGCTCGAGGCCCAGGTCGACATGGTGCCGCAGTCCACGGTGCGGGTGGAGGGCAAGGACGCGGCGGCCGTCTTGCGGCTCATCGAGGCGCTCGAAGAGCAGGACGACGTCCAGTCCGTCTACTCGAACTACGACATCGCCGACGAGGTCATCGACGCGATCACCGCGGCCTGAGTTCGAAGGGGGGCTCCGCCCCGCTGCGTTCGAAGGGGGGCTCCGCCCCCCTATCGAGCATCCCCCCGAGATGGCGCGGGCCAAGCCCGCGCCCGGCGCGGAACTCTCCTCAGTTGATGGTCAACGCAAACGGGATTCCGATGCCTCCCGGTCTCTTCGGATCATGGGGATCGATCCTGGTCTCGTTGCGACCGGGTACGGCGTGCTCGAAGCGGGGCCTGGCGCCGTTACTGTTGTCGATGCCGGCGTCATCGCCACTGGGGCGGGGCAGGCGCTCGAGGCTCGGCTCAATGCCATTCATCGCGCTGTCCATCGCATCATCGAGACGCACTTGCCCGGGCTGCTCATCGTCGAGGACCTTTACACCGAGTACAAGTTTCCTCGGACGGCTGTTCTCATGGGGCACGCGCGCGGTGTCATTTACCTGGCGGCCCGGCAGCTCGACGTGCCTGTGCTGGCGCTGACTCCCTCGGAGGTGAAACGCGCCGTGACCGGCAACGGCGCAGCCGGGAAGCCACAGGTCCAGCGCGCGGTGCAGACGTTGCTGGGCCTCAAGAGCCTCCCGCATCCGTCTCACGTGGCCGACGCGCTCGGCCTCGCGATGACCGGCATGGCGCGCATCACCGGCCGGTTGCCGGGGCGCTCGTCCGGGAGCGCACGGTGATCGCATCGGTGCGGGGCCGGCTCCGGCGAAAGCTCGAGGACCGCGTGGTGGTCGAGGCGGCCGGCGTGGGCTACGAGGTCTTCGTCCCCCCGATGGTGCAGAAGGCGCTCGTCGACGCGAGCGCGGCCGATGGCGACGACGCCGACGAGATCACGCTGATGGTCCACTACCACGCGACTCAGAATCAGCCCCGGCCGGTCCTGATCGGCTTCACGACCGAGCTGGACAAGGAGTTCTTCGAGAAGCTGATCACGGTCAAGGACGTGGGGCCCATGGTGGCGGCCAGGGCGCTGGCTGCTCCCGTGGGCGAGATCGCGGCGGCCATCGCTCGACAGGACGAGGCCTACCTCCGGCGGTTGCCGGGTGTCGGACCCCAGAAGGCCAAGAACATCGTCGCCCAGCTGCAGGCCAAGGTGGCCAAGTTCGCCCTGGTCCAGGCGGAGGTCGAGGCGGCGCCGGCGAAGCCCGCGGCCGTCGCGCCGGCGGCCGACGACGACGGTCTGCGAAACATGGTCTTCGAGGTGCTCGTGAAGCAGCTCGGCCACCGCCCGAGCGAGGCGGCGCAGCTGATCAGCTCCGCGCTCGCGCGCCGGCCGGCGATCGCCACGCCGGAGGAGCTGTTCGACGAGATCTACCGCGGCGCCTCGCGTCCGTAGCCGAGGCGCGTCGGTCGAGACGGACGGAGCGCAGATGAGCGACGAGGCGCGGGTGACGAGCCGGACAGCGCTGGCCGAGGAGACGCAGGTCGAGCGACAGCTCAGGCCGCAGCGCCTCGACGAGTACGTGGGTCAACCGGCCGCGGTGGAGAGCCTGCGCGTGTCGGTGGAGGCGGCCCGCCAGCGAGGCGAGGCGCTCGACCACGTCCTCCTGTCCGGACCACCCGGGCTCGGCAAGACGACGCTCGCCGCGATCATGGCCAACGAGATGGGCGCCACCATGGCCACGACCGCAGGTCCCTCGCTCGAGCGCGGGGCCGATCTCATGGGCATCCTCACCAACATCAACGAGCGCGACGTGCTCTTCATCGACGAGATTCACCGGCTGCCCCGCGCCGTGGAGGAGCTGCTCTACCCGGCCATGGAGGACTTCTCGATCCACTTCGTCATGGACAAGGGCTTGAACGCGCGGACCATGCGCATTCCGCTCCGGCCATTCACGCTGGTCGGCGCGACGACGCGGCCAGGCATGCTCAGCTCGCCGCTGCGCGAGCGCTTCGGCATCTTCCATCATCTCGACTTCTACTCGGACGAGGATCTCGGCCGGATCGTCATGCGTTCGGCCTCCATCCTTGGCGCCGCCATCGAGCCGGCGGGCGCCGCGGCCATTGCGCGGCGCTCGCGCGGTACGCCCCGCATCGCCAACCGGCTGCTTCGGCGCGTGCGCGACTATTGCCAGGTGAAGGGCGACGGAGTCATCACGGCTGGCGCGGCCGGTGACGCGCTCGATCGCGAAGGCGTCGACGCGGCGGGCCTCGACCGGCTGGATCGACGCTTCCTCGGCGCGATCATCGACCAGTATCGCGGTGGGCCCGTCGGCCTCGAGGCGATCGCCGCGACGATCAACGACGAAGCGGAAACGCTCGCCGAGGTGGTCGAGCCCTTCCTCCTCAAGATCGGCTACATCGTCCGCAGCCCGAGCGGACGCAAGGCGACGCCCGCCGCGTACGCGCACCTGGGCCACGCGCTTCCACCCTCCGCGCAAAGTGCGCAGGGACAGCTCCCGCTCTAGCGGAACCGATCTCGACGGTGGGTGGCGATGAAAGACCTCGGCAAAATGCTTGTGGGTCTGGGCCTCGTCATGCTTATCCTGGGATCTATCCTGCTCGTCGCGGGAAATCTCTCAGGAAAGGTGCCATGGCTCGGGCGACTGCCGGGCGACATCTACGTCGAGCGCGACGGGTGGAAGTTCTACGCTCCTCTCGGCACGTCCCTGCTCCTCTCGATCGTCCTGAGCCTCGTCCTCGCGCTGCTCTTCCGGCGCTGATCGCCGGCGCCGTCGCGCTCCTCGTCGTCGTGGTGTGCGGACCAGCCTTTGCCGCCGCGGCGTGGAATATCCGCGTGGCCGTGCTCGACGGTGCGCAGACGGTGGAGATCGGCGGGGGGCCGATGATCGCGAGCGAGCCCCGCGCCGGCGAGCTGCTCGATATCGATCCGCCGACGTGGGTCCGCGCGACGCGGAAGCGAGGGGCGATCGAGGTGCTGGGGCGGACAGTGCGCGCCGTACGGCTCGTGCCCGTGCACGGCTTCCTGCGGGTCAACAAGCGCGACTATCCGGGCGCCATCGAGATCCTGCCGAGCGGGGACGGGCTCGTCGTCATCAACGAGCTGCCGCTCGAGCAGTACATCGCCGGCGCGGTGAAGGCCGAGGCGGGCGACCGGATGCCGATGGAGATGCTCAAGGCCCAGGCGATCGTCGCGCGGACGTACGCGGCCTACCACCGGCGACTGAACGAGGCGAAGCCCTATCACCTGGTGGCGTCGAACTCGCACCAGCAGTTCCTGGGTCGCGTGCCGCCCGACTCGCCGGTGTGGACGGCCGTGACGGAGACGGAGGGCAGGGTGATGCTCCTCGGAGGCGCCCTGTTTCCCGCCTTCTATCACACGGACAGCGGCGGCCACACGGAAGATCCACGCGTGGTCTTCGGGACCGCGAGCATGCCGCCGCTCAAGCCGGTGCGGGTCGACTTCCCGTCCGACTCCCCGCATCACGAATGGCGCCTCGACATGCCGCTGTCCGAGCTCGGAGCGCTCCTGTTGAAGCAGGGCATCTCGGTGGGCCGCGTCGTCGCTCTCGAGGTGATCGAGCGCTCCACCTCGTTGCGCGTGACCTCCATCGCGATCCGGGGGCTCAAGGGCACGGCCACGCTGCGCGGCAACGACCTGCGCCGGCTGCTGGGCTACGACACGCTCAAGAGCACGCTGTTCGCCGTCGCCGTGATCGGACCGACGGCCCGCTTCGTCGGCCGCGGGTATGGGCACGGCGTCGGGCTCGACCAGTGGCGCGCCAAGACCATGGCCGATCTCGGCTACGACGCGCGCCAGATCCTCGAGTTCTACTACCCGGGCGCCGTTCTCACGTCCCTGCCGTAGCGCGCCCGTGGAGATCGGCTGGGACGATTTCGCGCGCGTCGACATGCGCGTGGGCGTGGTCGTGGACGCCCAGGAATTTCCCGAGGCCCGCCGTCCGGCGTACAAGCTCTGGATCGACTTCGGCTCGCTGGGCGTCAAGCGCTCGAGCGCGCAGATCACCGACCGCTACACGGCGCGCGAACTGGTCGGCCGGCGCGTCATCGGCGTCGTCAACTTTCCCCCCAAGCGGATCGGCCCGTTCGTCTCGGAGGTCCTCGTCCTCGGCGCCTACGCGGAGGACGGGCACGTGATCCTGCTGCGCCCGGACGAGGACGTCGCGCCGGGATCGAAGATCGGATAGATCCGTCGGAGTCGGTGGCGCTCGCCGGTGCGACAGTGCCCGCGTGCTAGACTCCGACGCACATGGAGCTGAGTCTTTTCGACTACCCGCTGCCACCCGAGTTGATCGCGCAGGAGCCCGTCGAGCCACGCGATGCCTCGCGGCTCCTCGTCCTGGATCGGCAGCGAGGCTCCTGGCGAGACGACGTGTTCCGATCGCTGCCCTCGCTGTTGCGGCGGGGCGACTGTCTCGTCGTCAACGAGAGCCGCGTGATCCCGGCCCGGCTCCTCGGCGTCCTCGATCCTGGCGGACACGCTGCGGAAATCCTGATGCTTCGCCCGCTCGCGAACGGCCGATGGGAAGCGCTGGTGCGTCCCGGCCGTCGGTGCCGCGTGGGCGCCATCGTGAGCGTGGCCGCGGGCGCTGCGCGCGTCCGCATCCTCGATCAGCGAGAGGAGGGGATTCGGGAGGTCGCCGTGGACGCGCCGTGGCCCGTCGGCGACCTGCTCGATCGATACGGCCTGCCGCCGTTGCCGCCGTACATCGACCGCCACGACGCGCCGAAGCCCGAGGATCGCGAGCGCTACCAGACGATCTACGCGACTTGCGACGGCTCGGTGGCGGCGCCCACGGCGGGCCTGCACTTCACGCCGGAATTGTTCGGGCGCCTCGCCGACACCGGCGTGGGTATCCATCGGCTCGTCCTGCACGTGGGAATCGGGACCTTCCGGCCTGTCAGGACGGAGCGCGTCGAGGAGCATCGGATCGCTCCCGAGGACGTGGAGATTCCCGAAGAGACGGCCGAGGCCGTCGATCGGGCGCGCGCCGAGGGCCGGCGAGTCATCGCCGTCGGCACCACGACGACCCGCGCGCTCGAATGGGCGGCCAGCGACGACGGCCGCGTGCGCCCGGGACGGGGCGCCGCTGACCTGTTCATCTATCCCGGCCATCGGTTCAGGGTCGTCGACGGGCTCGTCACGAACTTTCACCTGCCGCGCTCGACGTTGCTCGTGCTGGTCTCGGCGTTCCTCGGGAGGGAGCTACTGCTGGAGGCCTATCGCCACGCCGTCGCTCAGCGCTATCGCTTCTACTCCTACGGCGACGCCATGCTGATCGCCTGAGCGATGCGCGCGGTCCGATTCGAGCTGCTGAAGCGCGACGGCGGGGCGCGCGCGGGACGCCTCACCACGGCGCACGGCGCCGTCGACACCCCCGCCTTCATGCCCGTGGCGACGCAGGGCACGGTCAAGAGCCTGTCGCCCGGGGATCTGCGCGCCGCGGGCACCCAGATCGTCCTCGCCAACACGTACCATCTGTTCCTGCGCCCGGGGCCCGACGTCGTTCGGACACTGGGCGGGCTGCACCACTTCATGGCCTGGCCCGGGCCCATTCTGACCGACTCCGGCGGATTTCAGGTGTGGAGCCTGGCCAAGCTCAGAAAGATCAGCGAGGACGGCGTCGAGTTCCGTTCCCACGTCGATGGCTCCCTCCGCACGCTCACGCCCGAGCGCTGCGTCGAGATCCAGGAGGCGCTCGGCGTGGACATCCTGCATCCCCTCGACGAGTGCCTCGCCTATCCCGCGACGCGCGATGCCGCCCTACGCTCGCTCGCGCTCACGCACGAGTGGCTCCGGCGCTCCGTCGATGCGCACGCAGGTGGGACCGGCGCGCTGTTCGGGATCGTGCAGGGCGGCGCTCACCCGGACTTGCGGCGCCGGGCGGTGGAGGAGGTCGCGGCGTTCGATCTCGACGGGCATTCCATCGGCGGCCTGGCCGTCGGAGAGCCCAAGGACGAGATGTACGACATCACGGAGCTGTGTGCCGGGCTCCTGCCGGCCGACCGGCCGCGCTACCTGATGGGCGTGGGCAAACCGCCCGACCTCGTCGAGTCCGTGGCGCGGGGCGTGGACATGTTCGACTGCGTGATGCCGACGCGCAACGCGCGCAACGGCCAGGCCTTCACCAGCGACGGCCCGCTCACGATCAGCAATGCACGGTTCACGGGCGATCCGGCGCCGCTCGACGCCGAGTGCTCGTGCGAGACGTGCCGCCTGTTCTCCCGCGCGTACCTCCGCCACCTCTACACGACGCGCGAGCTGCTGGTCTACCGCCTCCTCACGCTCCACAATCTGACCTTCTATCTCGGGTTGATGGCCGACATGCGCGAGGCGATCCTCGACGGCCGCTTCGAGTCGTTCCGCGCTCGGTTCCTCGCGCGATACGGGGCAGCGGCCTGCCGCGAAGAGGTCGGGGGCGGCGGCGCCGAGGCGCCTCTGCACTAGAGCCGCCGGCGGCCACGACACCGCGCGACGGTCTTCGGCGACCAGCACTGCGACGCGCCGCTTCGCTGGTCAGAGCGCGCCGAGCGTCCCGCCGAGGCCGCGGTTACTCGTCGTCCTGGCAGTGGCACCAGGACTCATCCGGCTCGAGCGGTGGTCGCTGGGGCTCTGCCGGCCGGCCACCTTCCCGGCTCCACGTCGTGCTGACGCTGGTGTGCTGGACGCGCTTGCCGCAGTGCGGGCAGATCTCGTCCATGTCGGCCTCCTTGCCCCAGCAGTACCGCGCCGGGAGGGGCCGGTCAAGGCGGTCATCGCCGACCGAGATCAACAGGACAACGCCCTCCTGCGCGAGCGACTCGTCGTAGCCAATGGGTCGCCGCTCGTCGTGCTCCAGGCGTTCGAGCAAGACGGCGCGAGACTCCGGGTTGTACCAGGCCCAGGCGGGCACGCGGGTGCGGTAGACGAACACGGGACGGGGTCTCCTTTCGTGCAGCAATGCTCCATGAGACCGCGCCCGGGGCTCGATGGACGCCCCCTCTTTCTGATGGGGTTCCCTCACGATGACGCCGAACGTGGTGATTCTTCGCAATCACGGAAGTCTGGGGTAGAATCCGTGGGCGGCTCCAACCACTGGTCGAGCAATCCGGAGGGCTGATTCTCATGGTGGACTTCGCGTACGCGGCGGCGCAGGCGCCGAACGGTGGTGGTCCTGGCGCCGTGATGACGCAGGTGCTGTTCTTCGCCGCCATCTTCGCCATCTTCTACTTCCTGCTCATCCGGCCCCAGCAGCGGCAGAAGCGCGAGAGGGAGGCGACGCTCAGCGCGGTCAAGAAGGGCGATCGGGTGGTCACCACGAGCGGCTTGCACGGCACCGTGGTCAGCCTCGGAGAGACCACCATGACGCTCAAGGTCGCCGATCAGGTCCGGGTCGACTTCGACCGGAGTGCGCTCGGCCGTATCGTCCCCGCCCAGGGGGACAAGGACTCCGGCACCTGATGCCGAGGAAACTCTGGCTGCGCATCGGCATCGTCGTGGCCGCCATCGCGGTCTCCGTCTGGCTGCTCTACCCGCCGAAGCGCACGATCAACCTGGGGCTGGATCTGCAGGGCGGCCTGCACCTGGTGCTCGGCGTCGATGTGGACAAGGCGCTCGAAGCGCAGGTGGACCGGGCGGGCGACACCATCAAGGCTGATCTCGAGAAGAAGGGCATCGGCGTCACGCGGATCGAACGCCGCGGGCCGACGGAGCTGGTGCTGCAACTCGCCCAGCCGGGGCAGTGGAAGGACGCGCAGCCGGTGTGGACGGACCTCGGGACCTTCGATGCCAAGGACGTCGACGAGGCGGCAGGCCGCCTGGTGCTCGCGCTCAAGCCGCGCGAGGTCGCTCAGCTCCGCGACCTCGCGGTGCGCCAGGGCCTCGAGACGATCCGCAACCGCATCGACCAGTTCGGCGTCGCGGAGCCCGCGATTCAGCAACAGGGTGACAACCGCATCCTGGTCCAGCTCCCCGGCGTCCAGGACCCTCAACGGGCGAAGGATCTGATCGGAAAGACTGCGCTCCTCGAGTTCAAGCTCGTGGACGAGAAGGTCGACCCCGAGGCCGCGCAGAGGGGCACGGTGCCGGCCGGCGACGAGATCCTCTACCAGCGCCGGATCGACAAGGAGACCAAGCAGGAGCGGAAGGTCCCGTTCGTCGTGCAGAAGAAGGCCCTGATCACGGGTCGGGACCTCGCGACGGCGCGGGTCTCGATCGATCAGAACACGAGCGAACCCTACGTGTCCGTCGAGTTCAACAACGCCGGCGCCAAGGCCTTCGGCGACCTCACCGACGCCAACGTGGGCAAGCGTCTCGCGATCGTCCTCGACGGCAACGTCCACTCCGCGCCGCAGATCCGCGAGAAGATCCCATCCGGCCGCGCCCAGATCACCGGCGGCTTCACCACCGAGGAGGCCACGGATCTCGCCATCGTCCTCCGCGCGGGCGCGCTCCCCGCGCCGGTCCAGATCCTGGAAGAGCGGACGGTGGGGCCGTCGCTCGGCGCCGACTCCATCAGGAAGGGGCTCCTGTCCACGCTCGCGGCCGCCCTCGCGGTCGTGGCCTTCATGCTGATCTACTACCGGCTCTCGGGGTTGATCGCCGACGTCGCGCTCGCCCTGAACCTCTTGATCCTGATGGCGGCGATGGCGGGCTTTCACGCGACGCTCACGCTGCCCGGCATCGCGGGCATCGTGCTCACCATCGGCATGGCCGTGGACACGAACATCCTGATCTTCGAGCGCATCCGCGAGGAGCTGCGCGGGGGCAAGACCGTGCGCGCTGCGATCGACTCCGGCTTCGCCCGCGCGTTCCGCACCGTCATCGACACTCACGTCACCGTGCTCGTGTCGGCGGCCATCCTCTACCAGTTCGGGACGGGTCCCGTGAAGGGCTTTGCCGTGTCCCTCGCCATCGGCATCCTGGCCAGCCTGTTCACGGCCGTCTTCTTCACCCGGCTCATCTTCGACCTCGTCTACATGCGGTCGAGGCGCGTCGAGTCGATCTCGATCTAGGTCGCCATGCATCAGATCTTCGTCAACGCCAACTACGATTTCGTGGGCAAGCGCCGCTGGTTCTACATCGCCTCGGCCGCCTTGATCGCCATCAGCCTCCTGTCGATCCTGGTCCACGGGGGGCTCCACTATGGCATCGATTTCACCGGCGGCACGCTGATCCAGGTCCGCTACGGCAAGCCGGTGACGGTCGGCGACGTCCGGCGAGGCCTCGACGACATCAAGCTGGGCAGCGCGGTCATCCAGCAGTTCGGGGATCCGCAGGAGTACCTGATCCGCCTGCCTCAGGGGGATCAGAAACCCGATCAAATCACGCCGCAAATCCAGGCCGCGCTGGCCAAGGCGTCGGGAGGGGCTGTCGAGATCCGGCGCGTGGAGTTCGTGGGGCCGCAGGTCGGACGCGATCTCCAGATGCAGGCCCTGTACGCCGTGCTGGCTGGCATGGCGGGCATCTTGATCTATGTCGCCATCCGGTTCGACTTCAGGGGAGGCGTGATCTCGGTCGCGGCCATCGCGCACGACGTCACGGTGACGCTCGGGGCGCTGTCGATCTTCAACCTCGAGATGTCGTTGCCCGTGCTGGCGGCGCTCCTCACCATCGTGGGCTATTCCATCAACGACACCATCGTCATCTTCGATCGGATTCGCGAGAGTCGAGGGCGGGGGCTGCGCAAGGGACAAACCCTGGCCGATATGGTGAACACCTCGATCAACCAGACCCTGTCGCGCACGATCCTCACCTCGTTCACCACGTTCATGGCCGCGTTCGTCCTCTTCCTCTTCGGGGGGGAAGTGCTCCGGGACTTCGCCTTCGCGCTCGTCATCGGCATCATCATGGGCACGTATTCCACGGTCGCCGCCGCCTCGCTCTTGGTCGACTGGGAGACGTGGAGCCGGAGCCGGCAGCGCGCCCCGCGCAAGGTGCCCGCCAAGGCCTAGGAAGATCGAACGGGGCCCCCTAGGCCTGGAAGGGGTGGCGCAACAAAGGCGTAGCATCCCCCTGTGTTCGTGGCACAATTGATGGTCAACCCCCGAGGAGGCGAGGTTGACCCAGCTGCAGACCTTGATCGAGGAGATTCCGAAGTACCAGCCTGGCGCCGATCTGGACCTCCTTGCCCGGGCCTACCGGTTCTCGGCGCTCTCGCACGAGGGGCAACAGCGCGCCTCGGGCGAACCGTACCTCTCCCACCCCCTCGAGGTCGCGCATCTCCTCGTCGACTTCAAGATGGACGTGACCACGGTGACCGCCGGCCTCCTCCACGACGTGCTGGAGGACACGGCGGCGACCAAGGGCGACCTCCAGCGCGAGTTCGGCAACGAAATCGCGGATCTGGTGGACGGCGTCACCAAGATCGGCAAGCTCGCCTTCTCCTCCCGCGAGGAGCGGCAGGCCGAGAACTTCCGCAAGATGCTGGTCGCCATGGCCCGCGACCTGCGGGTCTTGATGATCAAGCTGGCGGACCGGCTCCACAACATGCGGACGCTCGACTTCTTGCCCCCTGACAAGGGCAAGAAGATCGCCCAGGAGACGCTCGACATCTACGCGCCGCTCGCCCATCGGCTCGGTATGGCCAAGGTCAAGGCCGAGCTGGAGGACCTGGCGCTCCGGGTCCTCGCGCCCGAGGACTACCAGGACCTCATGCGCCGCGTCGCGAAGCGGCGGCTCGAGCGCGAGACCGAGATCAATCAGCTCATCGCCATCCTGCAGGACAAGCTGGGTGAGGTCGGCATCGAGTCCAAGATCGCCGGCCGGCCCAAGCACTTCTACTCGATCTGGAAGAAGATGCACGAAGGCGGGCGCGAGTTCGACGAGATCTACGACCTCACCGCGGTCCGCGTGCTGACCAATACGGTGCGCGACTGCTATGGCGCTCTCGGCGTCATCCATTCGCTCTGGAAGCCCGTGCCCGGCCGGTTCAAGGACTTCATCGCGATGCCCAAGGTCAACATGTACCAGTCGCTCCACACGACGGTCATCGGGCCGAAGGGCGATCCGGTGGAGATCCAGATCCGCACCTCCGAGATGCACCGGATCGCCGAGGAGGGCATCGCCGCGCACTGGCTCTACAAGGAGAAGAAGAGCGAGCGGGACAAGTTCGACGACGCCTTCAGGTGGCTCCGTCAGCTCCTCGAGTCGCAGAAGGAGATGAACGACCCGCGCGAGTTCCTCGACACCGTCCGCCTCGACCTCTTCCCCGACGAGGTCTACGTCTTCACCCCCAAGGGGGACGTCAAATCGCTGCCCGAGGGGTCGACGCCGATCGACTTCGCCTACACCGTCCACACCGACGTGGGCCACCATTGCGTGGGCGCCAAGGTCAACGGCAAGCTCGTCCCCCTGCGGTACACCCTGCGCCAGGGCGACATCGTCGAGGTCGTCACCTCCCCGACCCAGCATCCGAGCCGGGACTGGCTCAAGATCATCAAGTCCACCCGCGCGCGCTCCAAGATCAACCAGTGGCTCAAGGTCGAGGAGCGGGAGCGCTCGCTCGCGCTGGGGCGCGAGCTGTTCGATCGCGAGGCGAAGAAGTACCGGCTGTCGCCGACCACGCTCATTGCCTCCGACGAGATGAAGAAGCTCCTCACGGAGCTGGGCTTCCCGACCGCCGACGACCTGCTGGCCTCCGTGGGCTACGGCAAGACGTCGGTCCAGCAGGTGCTGGGGAAGCTCGCGCCCTCCGTCGTGCACGAGGCGGAAGCGGCGCCGGAGCCGCGCACGCAGAAGGCGTCCAGAAAAGCCGACGCGGCCGTCAAGATTCGCGGCGTCGAGGATCTGCTGGTGCGGTTCGGCAAGTGCTGCTCGCCGGTGCCCGGCGACGGCATCGTCGGCTTCATCACGCGGGGGCGCGGCCTCACCGTGCACGCGCGCGATTGCCTCACGGTGGTCCAGAACGTCCTCGACAAGGAGCGCTTCGTCGCGGTCGAGTGGGACGGCGGGGAGCCCACCAGGCGGCCGGTGAAGATCGCGGTGTACATCGGGCGGGACCGGCCAGGGCTCCTGGCCGAGATCACCGGGGCGATCTCCTCGCGCAACGGCAACATCACGAAGGCGGAGGTGACCGTCACCGAGGACCGGCGCGGGCTCAACCACTTCGTCGTCGAGGTCGATGACCTGCGCCAGCTCCAGGAGATCATTCAGGCCATCCGCGACGTGAAGGACGTCATGAGCGTCGAGCGCCTCCGCGGCCAGTAGCGGGTTCGGCAGCACCTCCCCCTATGACTCGCACGCAATTCGAGGCCCTGGTCGACCGGGCCCTTGGCAAGCTCCCCCGAGACTTCAAGGAGAAGCTCGGCAACATCGCGGTCGTGGTCGAAGATTGGGCCGACGCGGCGACGCTCGAGGAGATGGGGATCGAGCCGCCCGACACGCTCTACGGGCTCTACCGGGGCATCGACATCACCCGGCGCGATTCGTCGTACGGCAACGTCCTGCCCGACACGATCCACATCTACCAGGGGCCCATCGAAGAAGATTGCGCGGACCCCGAAGAGATGGCCGAGCTGGTTCGGGACGTCGTCATCCACGAGGTGGGGCACTACTTCGGGCTCGACGACGAGACGATGGAAGGCATCGAGCAGGGGGACTGAGTCCTCCCCGCCTCCGTAACGCCACCAACAGAACAGTTCAGCGGGTGTTCTAGGGGTCGAGTTATCCACAACGCGGAAAGTTTTTTTCTTGACAGCACTTTCAATTGTTCCTAATGTTTCAGCATACGCTGAAAATTATGGAACAAGTGAAATGCGCTAGAAGATGGCCAAGACAGAGGACATCGGTCGATCGGCAGCGCAGAAGCTGCGCGAGCTGTTCTCGAGAGCGACCGACTGGCAGGAGTTCCCTCACGCGAAGGTTGGGATGCAAACCGCTGATCTCCTGTTGAAATTCAATATCGGCGAGACCCCGCACAAGCTCGCCGTCGAAATCACTTCGCTCGGTCAACCGCGTGAGATCAGGGAGGCCATTGCCCGTCTCGTCGACATTCGACGGGAGATCCCGGACGCCTATCCCATGGCGGTCTCCCCGTATATCAGCCCGCAGAGCGCCGCCATGCTGAGGGGCAACGGGGTCGGCTACCTCGATCTGTCGGGCAATTGCTATCTGTCGTTCGAGAACGTGCTGATCGAGAAAGAGGGCAAGCCGAATCTTCGGCCCTCGACCCGGCCGCTCAAATCGCTCTTCGCCCCGCGCGCGACTCGCGTCGTGCGCGTCCTGCTCGTCGATCCTCAGCACGTGTGGCGGCTCGAGGAGCTGGCGAAGACCTCCGAGGTGAGCCTTGGCCACGCCCACAACGTCGTCAAGCGCCTCGAGGATCTCTCCTGGGTGCAGCGCGGCGAGCATCAGCGCATCGAGCTCGTGCGCGCCGGCGAGCTCCTCGACGCCTGGGTGGATTCGTATTCCTACCGACTCAATCCGATGGGGACGTACTTTTCGCCCGAGCGCGTGACGCGGAAGCTGGTGGGAGATGTCGCCCGCGTCGCGCATGCCGAGAACCGTCGATATGCCTTCACGCTGCACTCCGGGGCGGCGCTCGTCGCGCCCAACGTTCGGTTGCCCGCGATCCACTGCTATCTCGAGGGGGATCCGGAGCCAATCGCGCGGGCGCTCGGGCTTCGGCCGGGAGAGGGTGAAGGGAATGTGTACCTGATGAGCCCGTACGACCAGGGCGTGTTTCACGCGCCGATCGCCAAGGGGGGCGTGCCGGTGGTATCGCTCCCTCAGCTCTATGCCGATCTCTATCACTACGAGCGGCGGGGCCGCGAGCAGGCCGCACATCTGCGGCGCGAGGCGATGGGGTACTGAGGCGACCTCCGGGCCGCTCCGAGAGCGGCCTCAGAGATCAGGTGCCGTGCAGACGAAAGGAGGTGACAACCGAATGGCGAAGAAGAAGGCGACCAAGAAGAAGAAGAAGAAGTAGTGCCGGTGCCGCCGGGTGGGGGGTGGCGGCCTCCCACGCGGCAACTTCACCGTCTTCTCGCTTCACAGCAGGGTCGGCGGGGGGTGGAGACACTCCCCGCCGTCATCACGTCTCTAGCCGACCTTGACCACCTTTCCGGCCTTGAGGCATCGGGTACAGACTCGCAGGCGCTTGACCGTCCCCCCGACCATGCCGCGCAGCGAGACGAGATTGGGCATCCAGCGCCGTTTCGTCACGTTGTGGGCGTGGCTGATCTTGTGGCCGACGGACGGCCCTTTGCCACACAAGTCGCACCGCTGAGCCATGCTGACTCCCTCGAGGGTGATGTGGTCTGCTGGAGACGGCCCTCTTTATAGCATGATGGCCAGAACGAGGCAATTGATTGCCCGCATCGCGATCCGGCAGTCCACGCGCTGAGTTGACCGGGGGCCCGCCGTCTCGTCAGGGCCTGGACACGCCGCTCAGGTTCCTCTCGGGGATCGGACCCCAGCGCGCGAAGCTGCTCGCCAAGCTCGGGCTCGAGACGATCGAGGACGCGCTCTTCCACCTGCCGACCCGGCACGAGGACCGCAGCCTGTTCGTCCCGCTCTCCAAGATCGCCCCGGGCGATGCCGTCACCTGCGCGGGTGTGATCCGGGGCGTGAGCCCGCCGCCTCCGGGGCGATCGCGCGCCCCCCTCTCCGTGCTGCTCGGAGACGGCACGGGGTTCCTTCCGGCGGTGTGGTTCAACCAGCCCTATCTGGAGCGGGTCTTCAAGCGTGGACAACGGCTCATCGTGCACGGCAAGGTGGGGCGCTACCGCGACGGCCCTCTGCAGATCCAGGTGAAGGACTACGAGGTCGTCGAGGAGGGCCCGGACGAGACGCTCCACACGGGGCGCCTCGTGCCCGTGTACCGCCTCACGCAGGGGCTCACGCAGCGTCCGCTCCGCGTGCTCATCAAGCGACTCCTCGACGAGTGCGGCTCCCTCGTCGCCGAGCCGCTTCCCGACGCGCTCCTCGCCCGACGTCAGCTCCTCGGAATCGCACCGGCGCTCCTGACCGGGCACTTCCCGAAGACGACGGCCGAGCAGGCCGCCGCGCGGCGGCGCCTCGTCTTCGACGACTTCTTCCTCCTCCAGCTCGGCCTCGCCATTCGCCGCCAGCGTCAGGGGCGGCAGCGCGGGCTCGCCATGAATCCTCCCGGTGCGCTCGCCCGACGACTGCTCCAGTCCCTGCCGTTCGCGCTGACCGCCGCCCAGGAGCGTGTGTGGCGCGAGATCCGGACCGACATGGCGTTGCCGTATCCGCTGAACCGCCTCCTCCAGGGCGACGTCGGATCGGGCAAGACCGTGGTCGCCGCGCTCGCGGTCCTCACCGCGATCGAGGCGGGCTACCAGGCGGCCGTGATGGCGCCGACCGAGATCCTCGCCGAGCAGCACCTGCTCACGTTCCGGCGGCTGCTCGAGCCGCTCGGCGTCGACGTCGCGCTCCTCACGAACTCCGTCAAGGGCAAGCCGCGCGAGGCGCTGATCGGAGCCGCCGCCGCCGGCGAGCTCCGCTGCGTGGTCGGCACCCACGCGCTGGTCCAGGAGGGCGTGAAGTTTCGCCGCCTGGGCCTCGTGGTGGTCGACGAGCAGCATCGATTCGGCGTCGCCCAGCGCGCCACGCTCCGGGGGAAGGGCGAGAGCCCCGACGTGCTCGTGATGACCGCGACGCCCATCCCGCGAACGCTGGCCCTCACGCTCTACGGTGACCTCGAGCTTTCGGTGCTCGATGAGTTGCCGCCCGGCCGAAAGCCGGTGGTGACGGTCGCGCGGCCCGAGGCGAAGCGCCGGCGGATCTACGACTTCCTGCGCGACGAGGTGAAGTCGGGGCGCCAGGTGTACGTCGTCTGCCCGCTGGTGGAGGAGTCGGAAGTGTCGGATCTGCGCGCGGCCACCGAGATGGCCGAGCGACTCGGCCAGTCGGTGTTCCCCGAGCTCAACGTGGGCCTGCTCCACGGGCGGATGAACTTCGCAGAGAAAGAACGGGTCATGGGCGCGTTCAAGGAGGGCGCGATCCAGATCCTCGTGTCCACGACGGTGATCGAGGTCGGCATCGACGTCCCCAACGCCTCGGTCATGCTGATCGAGCACGCCGAGCGCTTTGGCCTCGCCCAGCTCCATCAACTGCGCGGCCGCGTGGGCCGCGGTCCGTGGAAGAGCTACTGCATCCTGCTGAGCGCGGCGCGCTCCGACGACGCCAGGCGGCGCATCGAGGCCATGACCCGGAGCCACGACGGCTTTCACATCGCCGAGGTGGACCTGTCGGTGCGGGGCCCCGGCGACTTCTTCGGAACGCGGCAGTCGGGGCTGCCCGAGTTCCGGGTGGCCGATCTCGTGCGCGACGGCGCGATGCTCGAGGAGGCGCGGGTGGAGGCGCAGGCCATCGTGCAGAGCGATCCGCGTCTCGTGGCGCCGGAGCATCGCGCGCTGCGCGAGGCGCTGCTGGCTCGCTGGCGCGGCAAGCTGGATCTGGCGAGCGTCGGATGATGGGAGCGCGGCGGGTCTCGGCCCGCTCGAGGGCGCGAGCATGAGGGTGCTGGCCGGTGAGCTGAAGGGACAGCGGCTCAGCGCACCGCGCGGCTCCGTCACACGCCCGACGGCCGACCGTGTGCGCATCGCCTGTCTCGACACCCTCATGCCCGTGCTTCCGGCCGGGCCCTTCCTCGATCTCTTCGCCGGCGCGGGCGGCGTCGGGATCGAAGCCCTGTCCCGCGGCGCGCCGTCGGCCGTGTTCGTCGAGCAGGACGCCCTCGCGTTGCGCGCGCTGCGCGACAATGTCGAGCGCCTGAAGCTCGGCGCCCGGGCGCGCATCGTCCGAGCCGATGCGGCGCGCGCCGTCGAGGACCTCGCACGCCGCGGCGAGCGCTTCGCCGTCGTGTTTCTCGATCCGCCCTACGCGTCGCCGCGCGCGGCGCCCGCGCTCGCGGCCGTCGCCACCGGCGAGGTCCTGCTCGCGGGCGCGATCATCGTGCTGCAGCACGGGAGCAAGGCGCCCCCGCCGGAGTCGCTCGGCGTCGTGCGCGTCGCGCGGGCGAAGAAGTTCGGCGAGACGACCTTGACTTTCTTTTCTGCGCCTGCGTAGACTGGCGCGGGTCATCGAAGCCCTGAGTCGTCGACGGAGGATCTCGTGGGCAAGCGCGCCGTGTATCCCGGGATGTTCGATCCCATGCACAACGGCCACCTGGACCTCATCGAGCGCAGCCTCCGCGTCTTCGACGAGCTGATCGTCGCCGTCGTGGCCAACCCGTCCAAGGAGCCGCTGTTCTCGATGAAGGAGCGCCTCGAGCTGATCGACGAGTGCACGTCGCAGATGTCGCGGCTGCGCATCACGTCGTTCGACGGCCTCACCATCGACCTGGTCGAGCGCGAGCAGGCCCACTGCATCGTGCGCGGACTGCGCGCCGTCTCGGACTTCGAGTACGAGTTCCAGATGGCGCTGATGAACCGAAAGCTCCGCGGGACGGTCGAGACCGTGTTCATGATGCCGCACGAGCGGTACACGTACATCTCGTCTCGCCTCATCAAGGAGGTCGCCTCGCTCGGCGCGCCCGTGACCGGCATGGTGCCGCCGGCCGTGGAGGCGCGGCTCAAGCAGAAGTTCGCGGGAAGGCCCGCACTCCACTAGGGCGCATCCCATGCTCGCCGATCGCCTGAAGACCCTCGCCCCGTCCCCCACGCTCGCCATGCAGGCCCGCGCCAAGGCCATGCGCGCGCAGGGCATCGACGTGATCTCGTTCGGCGCGGGCGAGCCGGATTTCGACACGCCGAAGCGCATCAAGGACGCCGCGATCCGGGCGCTCGAGGGCGGCCAGACCAAGTACACGGAAGTCAGCGGCATCCCCGAGCTGCGCGCGGCCATGTGCGGCAAGCTGAAGCGCGACCAGGGCCTCGAGTACACGCCCGACGAGGTCACGGTGTCGTGCGGCGCCAAGCACACGCTCTACAACATCTTCATGGCGCTGGTGAACCCGGGCGACGAGGTGGTGATCCCGAGCCCGTACTGGGTCTCGTATCCGGAACAGGTTCGCCTGCTCGGTGGCGTGCCGGTGCCCGTCGTCACGCCGGAGTCGACCGGATTCGACCTCGATCCAGCCGAGGTGCGACGGGCGGTCACTCCCCGCACCAGGATGATCGTCCTCGACAGCCCCGGCAATCCGACCGGCGCGGTCTTCTCGGCGGCCGCCCTCGCCGAGGTGGCAGCGCTCGCGGTCGAGCGCGATCTCTGGATCGTGTCGGACGAGTGCTACGAGGTGCTCACCTACGAGGGACGTCACGTCTCGATCGCGAGCCTCGGGCCCGAGGTGAAGGCGCGCACCATCGTGGTCAACACCTGCTCGAAGGCCTATGCGATGACGGGCTGGCGCATCGGGTATGCCGCCGGCCCGAAGCCGGTGATCAAGGCGATGACCGACGTGCAGAGCCAGGTGACGTCGAACCCGACGTCGATCTCGCAGTGGGCCGCGATCGAGGCGCTGTCCGGACCTCAGGACGACGTCGCCAAGATGGTGGGCGAGTTCGACCGGCGCCGCCGTGTCATCGTCGCCGCGCTCAACGCCGTCCCCGGCGTGCGGTGCGTGATGCCGCGGGGCGCGTTCTACGCGTTCCCGAACGTCTCGGGTCTCTTCGGCAAGCGCGCACAGGGGGGAGTCCTCCGAGGTTCGGCCGACGTCTCTGCGTTCCTCCTCGACGAGGCGCGCATCGCGACGGTCGCCGGCGTGGACTTCGGGTCCGACGACCACATCCGCCTCTCGTACGCCACGGGCCTCGAGACGATCGAGAAGGGCCTCGGCCGCATGGACGCGGCGGTGCGGACGCTCGACGCATGAGGACACCATGAAGATCGAAGGCGCGACCGACATCGCCGCTCCTCGTCAGCGCGTCTGGGACGCGTTCCTCGACCCCGCGACCCTCGCGACGGCCATTCCGGGGTGCGAGGGGCTCGAAGCCGTGGGACCCGGCGAGTTCAAGGCCACGATGAAGGTGGGCGTCGGGCCGATCAAGGGCACGTTCGAGGGCAAGGTGCGGCTGTCCGACCTGGAACCGCCGAACAGCTACCGGATGGCGGTGGAGGGAACCGGCGGACCCGGATTCGTGCGAGGCGACGCCGCGATGCGGCTCTCCGACAGCGACGGCGGGGGCACGCGCGTGACCTACAGCGCCGACGTGCAGGTCGGCGGACTGATCGCCTCGGTGGGGCAGCGCATGCTCGGCGGCGTGTCCAAGATGATGCTCGAGCAGTTCTTCACGCGCATGACCGAGGCGCTCGGCGCGAAGTAGCTCGGAGGGGGGCTTCGCCAGTTCTCTGAGGGAGGAGGCTACGCCCCCTCGGACTCCCCGGCCGACGGCCCGGCGAGCCTGGCGGCTCGCTCGTGCCTGCCTCCCGCCGAAAAGTCAGATTGCGCCGGCGAAGCCGGCGCTCGAACCTCGAGTATTGACGTGTTTGGCGCCTACGGTCCCACGACGAGATGTTCGGGACGCTTCTTGCTGGCCCTCAGTGTCTTTGGCGCCGCGCTGCTCGCTCCCGGCCGAGCTGACGCCGAGTGCTCGACCGACGCGGCCGGAGGCAGCTGGTGTCTGTTCCGATCGATCGTGCCGAGCTCCGGCATCGTCGCCTCGTGCCGCACCGATCGCGATTGCCGCGTCGGCTACTACTACGGCGATCCTGCGAGCGCCGCCGTGTGGTTCTCGCTCCCGCAGGGCTGGTCGGCGTTTCCCAAGCCCGACGTGACATGGATTGCGGGCACCCTCGCTCAGGTCCGCTTCGACTGTGGCTGGCCCTGCTCGGTCAGCTATTTCTTCGAGGTCCGGCGGCGTCGCCTCTCGGGTCCCCGGAAATCGGTGCTCGCCGTCGACGCTCGCCGGTTGCTCCTGGCCATGGTGGAGGACCGCGCGCTCGTGGTCCGGCAGATGTTCTCCGGACGTGAAGTCACGCGCATCGAGCGGGACTGGGCGCCGTCGGCGTGGGTCGGCGACGCGATCACGCAGATTCGCTTCGATCCCGACGGCCGGCTCGCCTTCACGTGGCTTGGCGGCGCCGACCGCGCGCCGGTGACGGAGCGCCTGTCGGTTCCGACCGTAGCGCGCTGACGGGACCCTGCATCGGAAGTGGCTGACGCGTCCTGACGCGTGGCTGACCCGTCACGACGACGCGGCGGTCACGAGCGCCCGGAGGCTGTGGTAGAGGCGTCGATGGGCGTCCAGCCGTCGCACGTAGCCGGCCTCGCTCGGCCCGCCTTTCGCGCGCATCGCGAGCAGGAGGCGCCGTCGATCGGCGGCGGGCCACCGGTCGAGATCCGGGATGAGCGAGACCAGCATCGCGAGCTGATCGAAGGCGCGGCGCTCGTCGGCGGACCAGCGTCTCGAGTCGGTCGCGCCGAGGAGCCGCCTGACGTCCGCGCTCGCGTGCTCGCGCGCGGCCACGCGATCCCCCTCGAAGCGACGCGACACGTGGTCGGTCACCAGCGCGGCGAGCGCGCTGGCCGTGACCACCCGGTCCGCCGCCCGATGGTCGCCGTCGAGCGAGAGGACGAGCTCCGAGCGGGCGAGCTGCCGCAGGACGGGCAGGGTGGAACGGTAGCCGGTTCGGGCTCTGATCTTCGCCTTCTCGGCACGCGCGAGGCGACCGACGGCCGCGTCGCGCGGGTGGAATCCCAGGCGGTCGTAGAAGTAGAAGGCGCCGGCCGCGAGCGCCTCGGGATTGTCGTGGCCGATCTGGTACGGATCGACGACGACCGCGCGCATGCCGAACGCCTGGCGATACGCGCGGAGCACCTCGGCCACGATCAGGGCCGACTCGCCGCGTCTGAACGATTCGAAGACGTTGAAGGCGGCCTCGAGCACGCCGAAGAGCTGCCACGCGGCGCCGTAGCTCACCGGCACGCCATTCTGGAGCGCGAGGAATGCGTAGTAGCCGTGAAGGGGGAGGCGGTGCCGCGGCGCGATGCCGATGAGCGCGACGCGCAGCCCGCGTCCCGGATCGGCCACGAGGACGTCGTCTGGATTCGCGTGCGAGAAGGCGAACAGCTCCCTGAGGCGCGTCGCCATGGCCGCGCGAGCCGACTCGACGAGCGCGGTCGCGAGCGCCGGCGGCGCCCGGCGCAGCGAGGGCAGCGGTCGCGTGATCTCCCGGAGGAATCGCGCGCCATCGAGACGCCGCGACGCGCGCCGGCGGAAGTACGGCTCGGGCCAGGGCAGCTTCGCCTGCGTCCGCGACCCTCCCACGCCCGACGTGCGCCACCGGATCGGCAGGGCGAGGCTCTCGAACAGACGTTCCCGCGTCTCCTCCGACAGCGGCGAGCGATCGAACAGGTCGACGAGCACGTTGAGGTCGCTGATGTGCCGACCGCCCTTCGCCAGGTCGAGCCATCGCCGCCAGCCGAGCCCGCCCTCGTCGCTCAGCGCGTCGTCTTCGGTCGGGTCGGTGAGGAGCGGCAGTGTCTCCTGAAGCGGCTCCGGCTGCACGAACTGGTCCCACGCGATGTCCACCGCGTCCGGGAAGCGGCCGACGAGCCAGGCGGCCATCGGCAACCCGAACGGGTATTCGAGCACCGCGCCCGCGATGCCGGAATCGTCCAGGGCCCGTACGGCCGGACCCAGGAGGCGGACGCGCTCGGCGAACCGTCCGAGATCCTCCTCCACCCGCGCGAGGATCTCGGCGTCGTCCGGATAGGCCTCGAGATAGCACAACGCCTCGTGCAGCGCGCGGAGCGCGCGTGGCTGTCGGATCCGCGTGCGCGCGAGCGCATCGAGCAGCCGGAGCTTGTCGCGTCGGGCCGCGGCGGTGAAACGGGGCGCTGTGATCTCGAAGGCCCGGACCAGCCCGGCGGCGTTCACCGAGGGTCGCGCCCGAGGCGGCGTCAGGCGGGACGCGCGGCCGCCGCCGCTTCGATCGGAGCGCGGAGAATCCGGGCGAGCGGCACTGCGAGGAACACGACCCCTCCGATCACGGCCAGCGTGGGACGAACGCCCGTCGCATCGCTCAGGAGGCCGTACAGGAAGGGGGCCAGCGCCGATGCGGCGACGCCGACCGTGTAGAAGAGCGCGTAGCTGCGCGCGCGGCGGTCGCTCGCGACCAGATCCGCGACGGTGCCGTAGAGCACCGACGAGGTGCCGTTGAGCGCGATGCCGACGAGGGGAAGCAAGACCAGGCAGCCGCCGAGGGGCAGCCCCAGGAGGAGCAGGATGCCGGCCGCCGTGGCGGCCTCCGTGATCACGACGGTCCGGATCACGCCCAGGCGCTCGGCGAGCGCGCCGCACGCGAACTTGCCGGCCGCTCCGCCGGCGAACACCAGCATGAGCGCGAGTCCCACCGAGCGGACCGTCGATCCCTTGGCGATCAGCAGGAACGGCAGGAGCGTGAGAAATGCAGAGCGCGTCGAGTTGTCGATGACGTGGACGGCGGAGAGAGCGGCATAGGCGCGCCCGTGCACGATGCCCCAGCCGGCGAACCCGCGCGAGGCCCGATCGGCCCGGGCGGATCGGACGGCGTGACCCACGTCGAGGTGGGCGAGGATGAGCAGGAGCATCACGGCCGCCACGAGACCGATGACGGCGTAGGCCTCGACGGCGCCGCGCCAGCCCACCCACGGCATCACGAACGCCACGGCTGCGGGCACGGCGACCTTGCCGAGATCGCCGGCGAAGTTGTAGGTGCCGAGGGCCATGCGCCG
>Ga0187894_10001745_pt1 | contig 27297 bp, 23 predicted proteins | sample GBC1701081metaG_FD_136650 | JGI IMG/M metagenome (GOLD analysis project Ga0187894, IMG submission 136650) | White microbial mat communities from a lava cave in the Kipuka Kanohina Cave System on the Island of Hawaii, USA - GBC170108-1 metaG ... | reverse complement strand
TCTCTTACACGAAAGACGGCGAGGGCAGGGCGCGAGTCCATTTCACCCTCTCGCCCGAGCACTTCGTTACCGTGAGCGGGCACATAGACGGTGTGAGAGGGTTATACGAGCGTGAGGGGGAGAAACTCGAAGTCGGTTACTCTGTGCAGAAACCTTCAACAGACACTATAGCGGTCGATATGGAAAACAGGCCGTTCATAGGGGACGACGGAAAGCCGGTGTTCAGGCCTGCCGGGCACGGGGCGCTCATCGAGAACCTGAACGAGCTAGGATGCGATATCGCCTTCATAAAAAACATAGACAACGTCGTGCCCGACAGGATGAAAGAGGAGACCTGCCTATGGAAGAAGGCGCTCGGCGGCTATCTGTTAAGGCTCGAAGGCCTCGTATTCGGTGCGCTCGTAAAGCTCGAGCGCGGCGGGCGTGAAGACGTCTCCCGGGAGCTCGGAGAGCTAGAAAGGATGGGGCTCGGAATCGTACTCCCCGGCGGAGCGGAAAAGGCTTCACGGAAGAAGGCGTCCGCTCTTCTTGTATCCGCTCTCAGGAGGCCGCTCAGGGTGTGCGGAGTGGTGAGGAACGAAGGGGAGCCGGGGGGCGGGCCGTTCTGGGTGAGGGGGAGGGACGGGGGACTCTCGAAGCAGATAGTGGAATCGGCTGAGGTGGATATGGGTGCGCCCGGACAAAAGGCAGTATGGGAATCCTCGACCCATTTCAACCCCGTGGACATCGTCTGCGGGCTCCGGGACCACAGGGGAAATCCCTACGACCTGCACGCGTTCATAGACAGGGACGCTGGGTTCATATCCGTCAAATCGAAGGACGGGAGGGACTTGAAGGCCCTCGAGCTCCCGGGTCTTTGGAACGGGGCGATGGCCTTCTGGAACACCGTTTTCGTCGAAGTCCCCCTCATGACGTTCAATCCCGTCAAGACCGTATTCGACCTGCTCAAGCCCGAGCACCAGCCCAAACCCAAACCCTGACCCCGCACATACATGCAATGTTTACCCGGAATCCCTACCGGGTGTATTATTATCCGGGAAGCGCGCCGGGAGGCGTAATTGCACATGCCTGAAAAACGATACGGGAAAGAGATAGTTTACGTGGACCCGGATTTTATGGACCTCATACCATTTTTTCTGGAAAGCAGGCATAACGACATCTTGAACATCAGGGAATGCATTAAACGAGCCGACCTGAAAGAGGCAGAGAGGCTCGGGCACGGTATGAAGGGCGCGGGCGGCGGTTACGGTTTCCAGGAGATAAGCAGGATAGGCAAGAATATAGAGGAAGCCGCGAAGGCCGGCAATACCGCGGAGATAGAACAAGCGCTCGGGATGCTGGACGAATACCTGTCGGTGGTCGAAGTCGTACCGGGCAAGAGCGAAATTCTCGACTGAAGATTCTCTCAATTCACCGCTTATATCCGCATTCATTACCTGTTAAAATACCGGGTCATGGCATACACCAGGAAGACCGTAACCGAGGACGTTCGCGTGACGGTGCCACGGGAATTGAAAGGCGCGGCCGATGTCTTTTTAGAAACGCTCGGGCTCGTAGAAGGCATGTATAAGGGTCAGCTCTCGAAAGAGCTCACGCTCTCGCTCGAAAAACACCTCTGGAACGAGGTTGCCGAGAATCTGAAAAGGGGCGCGGCCTGTCTGACAGGCGGGGCGCGCATTACATATGAAGCCGGCGCGGGATCGCTCGGCAGGGGGATATTCGACTTGTTTCCCCTGGACGCCCGGAGCAGGGACGGGAAGGACGGAATCCAGATCATAATCGGCAAGGTGTTCTCCCCGGACGGGGACAGAGAAAGCTGCTACTCGGGCGCGGCCGGCGCTGAGAGCCGGGAATACGATCGTCTGATCCTCGAATACGACGAGAGCATGGGGCTCTTCACGGAAGCGCTCATGGTGTCGCGCGGGTACAAGGGGAAGGTCTTCCAGGGCGACCTCCCGCAGATAAAATGCCTGGACGTCTTCTCCCTCGCGGGCGGACTCAACACCCGGCACAAACCCATATGTGTTTTCTTCTCCGGGGGAACGAAGGAGAACGTGTCGTCCCTTTCCCATATGACCGTGTTCATAAACCTCTACGCGGCCAGGTTCAAGGCGCTCACGGAAAAGATCGCGCTCCGGTACCTTGCGGGCTCAGAAGAGCTTACGGAGCTGTCGTTCGAAGAGACGGCGCGGCTTCTCCTGATATGGCTCAGGGGTCACGACGCGGGGCACTTCATAGGAACGGACAGGCTCGGCAGGGTGATGTCCGAGTTCGACAGCAATTATATGGTGCTCCACGAGCTGAAATCGGACATGATCGCGCTATACAACATGAAGCACCTCTCGGGCGGTTTGTTGAAGGGAGGACTCCTCCGTAAGGCATACCTTCTCACGGTAGCCGAGATGCTGAGATACATGAGGAGGGAGGGTTTCGTCAAGCACCCGGACACCGGGTCCGCCTATCTCGCCTACAGGCATTTCAGGGACATGGGTGCTATCAGGCACGACCCCTGGGGCGGGAAATTCATAGTGGACGTGGACAGGCTCGAGAAGGTCGTCGATCAGTTCGCCTGGGACCTCGTCAGGCTCTTCGCAGACGGGAACGAGACGAGGGCGAGGGGTTTCGTCAACAGCTGGGGGTGGCTCGGGGTGGAGGACACGGACGACCTGCCGCGCGGATGCCCGGAGGAGCTCAGGAAGATGATCGCCGATACTGACATACCGCACGAGGTCGATTACAACTTCGTAACCGACTTCGGGTGAGTCTCTTAGTCAATATCCGCTCCCGTCCCTTCGCCGGAATCGACGAGCTTCCCGAGCTCCCGCGAATACTCGGAATCGTCTCCGAATATGTATATGCGGAGTGACGCGCATTGCCTTATTAGCTCTCTCGCGAATATCCTGTCCCGGTTCTCCTCGAGAAACCTTTCTATGGTGTCTACGCCGGGCTGCTGGTCTTTACGGAAGAGGCCGGCGCATATCCTCATCAGCTCATCGGGGATCGTGTTCGTGTATTCGGGAGCGCCCGCTTCCGTGAGGAGGGACAGATGCCTCACCGCGTTCACGTATATCCACATATAAAGTCCGTAAAGCGCGGTCGTATACGAGAGTTCTTCCCCGGTTCCGGCGCTTTCCAAAACGCCCCCCTCCCTTCCCTCGGCTGCTATCCTCACCCTGTCCGCCTCTCTCTTTCTTCTCCTCAGGGCGGACGACCACAGGGCGTAAATATTCTCGCCGAACTCGCGCGGTATAGAGTACCGGCCCTCGGCCGGCTGCCCCGTGAGCACTCCGGACGAGATCCGGAGGAGCGCGTCTATGAACATCGACCTCCGCGACGAGACGAAGGCGGCGGCTTCCTTCCTCCTCCTGACCCTGATGTCCGCGCCGTTCGTGCGGAACCCTATCGGCTGTCTTGGGCGCCGCTCCGCCTCAGGCAGGTACTCGGCCCTTATCTCCCTCAGCTTCCTGTCTTTGTCGATGAGTTTTTCGAGATCCCTCAGGAGCTCGTCGAGGTAAGGCTCCTCATCTTCTCTGCTGTAGGGCTCTTCGGAGGCCGCGGCGTATTCGACGTTGCGCGCGATCTGCTCCAGCAGGAAAGGGTCCGCCGACAGGTGCGTGAGGTAGAGCATTATGCCGGCGCATTCTTCTTCGTCGAGCCTCCCGGAAAGCCTTTTCACCTCTTCCTTTACACGCTCCTCGTGGAGTTTCCGGGAGAGGTAAAGGGCGGCGAAGTAGTGGTACGCGTAGCCGTGCCTGAATTCGTAGCCCGACTCCCTACCGGCGAGCGTTCCGGATTCGAGGAGGGCCGTTATCACTGTGCCCGGCCCTTCGGGAGGGTTCGGGAAATCAGCCGAGACCTCTCCGGCCAGGGTTTCGAAGTTCTCCTCCGATATCCATCTGCTCCTCCTCGAGAACATGCTGTATGCGAGCTCTGACAGGAGACGGATAAAAAAGGGCAGGCTTTCCCTGTCCAGTGCGTCCTTGAGAGATTTCGTTATCAAGTATTCGTAGTATTGTCCGTAGGAGCTCGCGCTCGGCCCTGACGGGCCCTCCGAATCGGCCATCTGGAGTATCGTCAGCACGAAGACCGGGTACGAGGGGACGAGGTTTCTTCCGAGGACCGTATCGACTGCGCCCCTGAGCCTGTCTTTCCTCTGAGCGGCCGCTTTTTCATCCTCCGCCTGAACGCTCCCCGTCCATTTCGAGATGAGATTCTCCCTGAGCTCGTGTCCGATTTCCGCGATCCCGAAGACGGCGTATCCTTCGGGCGCCCCGAAAACGGATACCCCCTCGGGCAGGTCGGCGAATTCAGGCGTATTAGCCGCCGTGAGGATTGCCGTACCGAATATGGCTTTCAGGCCGAGGAGGAAAGAGCCGAGCTCGGCCGATCCGGTCTTTATCCTGTCTGCGTTGTCGAGAAGGAGTATCCTCTTCTCCGCGGGCTCTTTTTCTATGATACCGTAACTCTCCGCCGTGTACTGCGATCTGTATTTCCCGAGGAAGAATTCATAGGTTCCTTCCGGGCGCGGGATGCGCAGGACCTTACCGTCGGCATACACGGGCAGGAACCCCGCATCGAGGTAGCCGCGGGCGAGGACCTTGAGAAGGGACGTTTTTCCGGAATCCCCGGGGCCGCATATGAGCGCCCCGCCGCCGGCCGCCGCGGGGTCAAGCAGTACGGACGAGTTGATCCGCCCGCCGCGGGCTCCCGCCCCCGTCAGGCGTCCGGGGCTCAGTACGTCGAGGTCGGGGAACACATAGATATCCCGGAGTGTGAGAGATCCCCTGCCGGCGGGCTTAATCTGTATGCCCGCGTCGTTAATAAATTCGTTGAAATATTCGTTGAAGACGGCATTCCCTGTCATGAAATCCCCGACTCTCCCGGGACGCGCTTCTCCCGCGGCCCCGGCTCCACGAAACGCGAGCGCGTTTTCTCGTCAAAATTATTTAAATTATACAGGTATATAGAATGGGAGAGCAAATGAAGTAAAATATGAATTCCGCTCTATACGGGGTCCCCGGCGTGCTGCAATCGGTGACCGTTACCGGGAGGAGGCGCTTTTTTCAGGAGCGCGCCGGGCTGTATTTTCAATCGGGTATATCGGGTATATAATATAGATGTTCGGGGGAGGAGGAGCGGCTATCCCGAATACGGGATGAACTTTTAATCTACGGAAGGAGGATGATATGAGGACATTCTTTGCGGCACTTCTACTTTTTCTTTCATTCGCGGGTACCTCAGGCGCGTGGGAGAATCTCCGCGAGTTCATATTCATAGAGGAGATGGGCGCTCCTGACGAGATCGAGCAGTACGACTCGGTCGAATACGTCACCGGCAAGAGCCAGCGGCACTTCAGGGAGGCGTGGGAGTTCGAGTATAACGAAGAGATGTACGTAGGCCAGTGCATAGACGTGCTCAGGGACCAGGCCATACTCGTCGGGGCGAATTCGGTCCTCAATATGAGCTGGAACCTCGAGAGGGAATACCCGCAGAACTGGTTTACCGTCGTCTGCCAGGGACTTGCCGCCTGGAAACATTGACGACCCGGTGCGCTCATTCCCCGGCCGCATGGAACGGGATGTGTTTTTCTTACCGGAGAAATATCCCTACCGCTATATCCTGAATTTACACACTTTCCGATCCGGGTGTTTTCTTCGCCGGCTTTATCCGGAGCTTAATTTTCCGGTATTATGAAATTCAGTCCGCTGATATGTATGCGGGCGCTCCCGGGAGCCCGGAGATATAGGTGATTCTCAATATTATCCGGCGCACTATACCGGGCGGGATAATGTATATATAATTTCACATGGTTCGGTATAACGTTCCGTCGCGGGCCTTTTCCGCATTTGCTCTAAATTCGTACGGGCGTTAAAATAAGGCCCTGGAATCAAAGCGGTTACTCGGAGTTAAGGGAGGGTCGGGTTTGGAGAAGGGTAGTGAAAAGCCGCTTTACGAGCTGTTGGGGGGCGATACGCAGTGGAGGTTGATCCTCGACCTCGTAAGGGCTATAGTTACCGACAGGATCAAGATTTCGGCACTTGAAAAGCTGCTGACCGACAAGGGGGTCGTCAGCCGTGAGGAGTTGCTGGATCATTACGACGAGCTTCTCAGGACCACCTCGGAAGAAGTTATAAACGAGGTGCTTCAGGAATTCGGAAAGGGTAATTCGGACTTCTGAAGTCCGGGAAAAGCGTCTAACCGGCCGGGACGGCATATCCATAACTGTACGCGCAGCGTACCGGAGGGTAATCCGCATTACACGCTCCGGAGCCGGACGCCGCCCCCGGCACATACGTATAAAAAATCGTGTAATATTTCATAGGCAAATTTCATGGTCTGCAAAATTCATGTGCGGTATATCCGCATTATACGCGGGACGCTTTTAATGTCTCTCGCGCCTGGGCCTGCAGGGACGGCGCCGGGCGCAATCCGGGGCCGACCGTGAGGAGGGGATTTGAAGGATGAAAAAGTTTTTGCTTTTGGCGATTGCGGCGGGGCTCGGGCTAGCGGCTGTCTCATGCAGGGACGGCAAGGATTCGAAGACTAAAGAGGGCGGGGAATTCAGCTTCAGGAAAACTACGTGGGGTATGAGCAGAGAGCAGGTCAAGGCGTCCGAGGACAGTGTCCCGACCGGGGAGATGCCGGAAGTGATTACGTACAGGGGGGAGGTCGAAGGAATACCCGTGATCGTGGGATATCTGTTCGACGGGGATAAGCTTACCAAAGCAGGATACCTTATGCAGGGCTCATACGAGGACCCGAATTCCTACATAAGCGACTACAACAAGGTCAAGGATTTTCTCATCATCGGGCACGGCACGCCGGCTCAGGACGAGGTGGTCTGGGGAGAGGGGGAGAAAGTGGAGGACCCGGGGAAATTGGGCGAGTCCGTCTGCGGCGGCAAGCTCAGGTATTCGACTATCTGGGCCGACGGCGTGACCGCGATAAGGCATAGCCTCGACGGCGAGGCCGGGAAATGCAAGCACGGCGTGATGTTCGAAAGCATGGAGTACCACATTAACAAGCCGATTGAGAATAACGATGCGGCGCTGCCCTCGCCCGGTCTGTAACCACATTCCTCCGGCGGCGGTCTAACCTCCCGCTTCCTTGTCTGACTTCATGCGCTCTTCTATCAATGCCAGGTAGGATTCCTCTTCCTGCGCGAAATGGAGGGTAAGTATAGCATAGAGGCCGTATAGTACCCTTCTCAGCTCGCGCATGTCTTCGGGGCCCGGACCCCCGGCCGGCAACCCGTCAAGCAACTGGCCGAACACCTTGATGAGGCGGCTTATTTCGATGTGGGCCCTGCTCATCGTGGCAGTCGGGTCTTCTCCCCCGATTATGTCCGCCACGAGCGGGTACACGACCGCGTCCTCGGCTTTCTCGTGCGGGAGGAGCCGCTCGGCCAGGAATGTATGGATATCCCTGAGCTCTCTCAAAGCCGTATCGGGCTGCATCGTGTCGAGCCTGTCTGTAACGTTTCTTATGCGCCTTACCTCCGGCATCAGCTTCTCGTGCTCGTCCCGGAACTTGAGCCCCAGCCTGGCCGCCTCTGCGTCCATGTGACTCCTCTTCTTCCCGTCCCTGAGCGCGCGGAGCGCGTTCAGGATGACGATCGTATCTATTACCTCCTGCAATATGGCGCCCGTGACCGGCGCGAGGAACCCCGCTGCGGCAGCCAGCATCGCCGCTATAGAAAGGCCCATGCCTATGGCTATGCTCTCGAACGCTATCGACCTCGACCTCCGGGCAATGCGCACGGCTTCTATCAGGCGGTCGAGCTTGTCGACGATCAGAACTACGTCCGCGGCCTGAGAGGACGCGGTCGCCCCCCTCGCCCCCATCGCCACGCCCACGTCGGCTGACGCGAGTGCGGCCGCGTCGTTGATGCCGTCCCCCACCATTACGGTCACTCCTTCCGTGCGCTCCGCGAGTACCGCGTCCACCTTCTCCCGGGGCGAGCGTTCGGCGAGCACTTTGTCTATGCCTATAGCCGCGCCCACCGACAGGGCGACGTCCTTGTGGTCGCCGGTGAGCATGACTATTTTCTGAAACCCGACACGCTTGAGCGCGCGGATAGTAAGTGGCGCGTCGGGCCTCACCGGGTCGTCCAGTATCAGCGCGCCTTCCGGCACGCCGTCGACCGACACGAATATGCACGAGGAGCCGTCGAGCAGCGACCTCATGTGGAGCCGGTCCGCCCTCGGGTCGGGAGGCGTGCCGTTCAGCACCCAGTTCATACTGCCGAGCTTCACTCTTTTGCCGTTGACTATGCCGGTGATTCCCGAGCCGAACTCCTCCGCGGCGTCCTCGGGGAATCTCAGGTAGAGCCCTCGGTCGATCGCAGCTTTGACTATGGGACGCGCGAGCACGTGCGGAGACACCTGATCGAGGGACGCCGAGAGCTTGAGTAATTCGTCGGGTTCGTAATCTCCAAGGCTTTCCACGCCGCTCAGGATCGGCTCGCCCTTGGTTATGGTCCCGGTTTTATCTAGTACCAGTATCTTGCCGCGGGCGAGCGTTTCGAGCGCTCCGCCGCCTTTTATGATGATGCCGCGGCGCGCGGCGCGCGAGAGCCCCGAAACTATCGCGACGGGGACCGCGAGTATGAGAGGGCAGGGGGTAGCGACCACGAGGACGGCGAGGGCGCGCACGGGGTCGCCCGATATTATCCACGCGATCGCGGAAACGGCGAGCGTCAAGGGGAGGAAGTATACCGCGTACCTGTCGGCCATGCGGACGATGGGCGCCCTGGCCGCCTGCGCCTGCTCGACGAGCCTGATTATCCCCGCGTAAACGCTCTCCCCGGCGCTGACGGTCGCCCTCATCTTGAACGGGGTCCGGGAGGCGTTCACAGTGCCGCTCAGGACCTGATCCCTGTCCCTGTGCTCGACCGGCTTCGACTCGCCCGTGAGGGCCGATTCGTCGAGCACGGCTGTGCCGCCGATTACGACGCCGTCGACAGGGACGATCTCGCCCGGCCTGACCATGAGAAAGTTTCCCGGCCTTACGTCCTCGATCGGAGTAGTGGTTACCGTATCGCCGTCGAGCCTGTTCACAGTCCGCGGAGTGCGCCCGATGAGCGCCGACAGCTCCTTCCGCGCCCTCGATTCCGCATACTCCTCCAGCACCTGACCGCCCGAGAGCATGAGCGCGATCACGGCCCCGGCGAGGTATTCGCCCAGGACGGGGGACCCGGCCATCGCTATGAGGGCGATCACGTCCACGCCCAGCTTGCCGGAATAGAGTGTCCGCGCGACGATGAGCGTGAGAGGCACGAGCGCAGCGGCGGTGGCTCCCGCCCAGGCCCAGTCCGCTATCTGCGGCATTTGCAGGAAGCGCGCCGCTAGCCCCGCTGATATGCCTGTGAGTGTGAGGACGAGGACTACGCGGTTAACGAATCGGGTATCACGCATAGAGGGATCGATGCTCCGAATTTTTTTTCGTCGAGAATTTTAAGGTTCACGCTGTGCCGGGGACGAGGTGTTAGCGATCCTCCTCAAGAATAATACACCACTCGATATGCAGAACAAAAAAAGGGTGCATTTTGCGCCGCGGCGGGGTGTTCTACCGCCGGCATGTCACCGCGTTGGGGGCTTTATCGAGATTTTACGGGGAGTAAATTGAAAATTTATCAATAGCCTTATATAATCATGAGAGCAGGGGGTGTTATTGATCGCGAGTACCCGGAAACCCTGACGTCGTTATACGGGTTTCTCACTTTGATTGCCTCATTGTCGAATATAATGAACGGAACGGACGCGATCCTTCTATGATTCAATATAAGGTTGAGAACATTACGCTCACGGACGACGAACAGGCGTTCCTCATAGATTTGACTATAGAGCTCGAGGATTTTGAGACGGACTCGGACACGGTTTTCATCTCGCTTTCTTTCCCGCTCGCGAATGAATCGAGCGACCTCGAGGAGATAAAGGAGAAGGCCATCATCCACGCAAAGAGCCTGCTCAGGAAAGTCCTGCTCGAAGACGCCCAGAGGGATTTGTTTTAGAGAATGGATTTCATTGATTCAAGAATTGTTATCTTCTCGATTCTCATCTGCTAATTTCTTTTGATGTCTGCTTTGAATCCCATTATAACCTACCGAGAAGCAATATTCGCTTGCAGGCACGAAAATTATTTCTGTATTTTTATGGGTGACGATTTTTCTTTCTGTTTTTGTTGTAATACATATCGATGGAAGATTATTATCGAGGCAAAAATTAATAACATTGTTCAACTTTGACAAATTATTTACGTAAGAATCAGTCCATTTAACTTCAACACCCCATGATATTTCCCCGCTACGAGAAATATGAACCATATCGACTTCTCCGTTGTCCCACCGAGCGTAGTTTAATGTAACATCATCGTTAGAGAACCATTGAGAAAAAACGGCCGTTTCTACGAGATGCCCGAAAACCGCTTCATGTTCGGTTACGGGTGAGAATAAGGCGGCTCTTATGGAGGGATTTGTAAGGTAAACCTTGAAAGAGCTCGCTCGTCTAAACCTTCTGCCCGAACGGTCTATTCTGTGGATTATCTTTATCAGGAACGCCGCTTCCAAATATTCTATGTACTTCTTAATCGTATTTTTCGCCACACCTGAATTTTTAGAGAGCTGCTCAAGTGAAATCTCGTTTGCTGTATTGTACGCCAGGGCTGTGAATAGAGAATTTAGTTCTTGGATGTCCTGGATTCCATATAAGCTCGGGAGGTCACGTAGAAGAACCTTGTCAATAATATCACTCTTAAGAAAACGTGCAGGGTCATTTCGTATCTCTTGTGAGAATAAGACTTCGGGATAGCCTCCAAAGTTTATATAATCTGTGAATTTTTGGTTCAGTGAAACGATGTCTTTTGATTTATAAAAAGGAATGATCTCGTTCTCATCAATCTCAAAATCGATAAGGTCTAAATCTTCCAGAAGTGCCAAGTATTCGTAAAATGTTAAAGGAGGCAAAAGAAAATCGGTAAAGCGACCCGCTCCAGATTCGGTGCTCTTTAATTTTAAAGCGGCGGCCGCGGAGCCGGAGGCGATGGCTTTTATATTTGGATAATCGTCCACTATTTTCTTTAAATGTATCTCCCAATTTTTGAGGTATTGAATTTCGTCGAAAAATATATAGGTGGGAGTTGTACTAACATTTAACCCATTTGACTCCGAATATAACTTTATAAATTCCTCAAGGCTTAAACCATTGTATAGTGGATGATCGACTGAAAAATATGCGATTTGTGCGGGCGGATAGCCGCTTTTAATCAGTCTCTCTATTGTGTGGTGTATCATTACAGTTTTTCCTACACGTCGCGGCCCCATCAGCACAACCGCTCTCCTGACAGAACGATTTTCCGCGAGCGGGAAAAACAACTCCAGATATGCCCTGGGCTTCAGGTCCTTGAGATATAGTGGAAGGACTCCGGGCGATTTCCACCATGGATTCTCGGCTTCCATTCTTTCTGCAAGCTGTTCTCTTTCAACTTTTTTCATTTTGTGACAATAAGATTATTATTGTGATATTAGTATAATCATATGGCAAGTAATGTCAATAGATTAATCTTATCAGGAAATATAATGTAATTTGCTGTCTAAATTGATAATATTTGGGTCCGAATGAGTTGCTATAGGCAAAATAGTGGCTTTAGTCCCGAGACCTAGGGCCTGGCCTTGAACCAGAGGCAGGGCGGAATAAAAGCCGCTAGCTCTTCTCGACAACCCTCACTGCGCTAAAAAGATGCCCGTGTCCTGGATCGAATACGTGTGGTTCGCGTTCATGAGACCCGCCAGGAAAAATGCGAGCCCGCTGTCGTTCGGACCCTGGAACCTGTTCTCGATCGTACGGAAGAGCTTCGAGCCGTCTGGCGGTGCCGGCTGGAATACCTGCGCGAGCGCGGCCACGCTCGAGCCGGGACCTACGCGGTAGAGGCCCTCGACCGAGCTTTTGTTCTGAAAGAGCCTCGACCTGAATATCACCTGCCCCGAGTCGTTGAGCCCTCCGAGCAGGAACCCTTGAAACCGCCCGACTCCTCCGGGTCCGGAATCGCCTACGCGGATAAGTTTCGTAATACCTGAAGGGCCCGCGAGGAATATGCCCGAGTCGACGGGAAGGCCTTCGTCACCGCCTTCTATCGACGCGTCGAACGCTACGTCTCCGCTCTCGTTGGGATTCGTGGGTATCAGGATGCTGCTTATGATCCCGCCCCCTCCGCCCGGCGCGGGCTCGCCGTTCCTGGCGAGCTCGGTTATGCCCGCTTCGCTCGCGATGAATAACGCCTCGTTATCGCTCTCGCCGCCGGACGTGCCGTCGAGTATGGCGTTAAACGCGGCCTGGCCGCTGTCGTTGATCCCGGTAAGGAAGATGAAGTCCCCGAATGAGCCGTTACCGCTCGGTACAGATTCACCCTCGCGCGCGAGCTCTATCACGCCGCTCTCGTCCGCGAGGTAAATGCCCTCGTTGTCGTCCTCGCCGCCGGATGATCCCGATATGCGTCCGACGAATGCGACCTGGCCGTTTACATTCGGACCCGCCGGATCGAAGAAGTCTGCGAATACGCCGTTTCCTCCGGGCACGGGGTCGCCCTTGCGCGCGAGCTCGGTGATGCCTGACGAATCGGCGATGAACAGCGCCCTGTTATCGCTATCGCCTCCGGGTGTGTCTTCGAGCGCGGCAACATAAGTGATCTGACTGCTCTCGTTAAGCCCGCCGTATCTGTACGAGCAGTCGAGCCCGCCCGGAATGCAGAGCTTGAAGATAGAGCCACCGCCGGGGAGGGCGTCGCCTTCGCGGACTAGGACTTCTATTCCTTCATCGCTGCCGAGATAATATCCGTCCGTGTCTCCGAATATGTCGTCAGGCGATTCGGCTATCCTGCCGACGAACGCGGCCTGCGCCTGGTCGTTTACTCCGATAAGCTGAAGAAAGCTCCTGAATATCCCCCCTCCGGGAGCTGATTCTCCGTTCCTCGCCACTTCCATGAGCCCGCCCGTGTCGGCTATATACAGGACCAGCCTTCTTGTGTCCTCCGCTATGTTCTCTAGCGATACGAAGGACACCAAACCGCTGCCGCTCGGGCCTGCCAGTCGAATGAAGCCGGTAAAAGTCGCCTGTCCGTCAGGCGTCGTCTGCCCCCTCTGGGCCAGCCTGGTTACGAGTGAGTTAGGGGGAGGGAAGGGGTCATCGCCCCCTCCGCCATTTTCGCACCCGCCTATTGTCATGATAAAAAGGAAACCAGAGATTAATACGACAAATGCCGGCTTGATGAACTTATACATTGAATATCTCCTCCGCCGAATGGAAACCGCTGGATTGGCTATACCTGAAGCCTGGTAAGCCCTCCATTCCACCTTTTTAAATTACATTAATTCTACGGCTGTTTTACGTCCGGCGGATTATATTTTTTGTCGAATGAGCCTGGAAATACGGGGAATATGGTAATAATCGCGGACAAATAGTTACAAAATCAGTAACACGTGAACTCAGGAGGCTATGTCGTTAGTTTCAATGAGACGGCCCTGCTCGTTTTGAGGACTGGAACGGGTTAACCGGAATGGTGTCAACAGTGAGGTTGTAAATGGTTATGCCGGACGTTATTAAGAGATATAACGTGAGCACGGCGGTTGCGATTACCTTCCGATGTTTAATTTTCCAGGGGTATACGTCCGCGAGGATGGACTCCGCTATGAGAAAGGACGAGAAGAGGACCGACTGCATCATTATGAAGCCCGCGGTGTAAGCGTTCCGCGCTATGAGGACGTAGAAAAAATAGACGGAGGAGAGGCAGAAGAACATAATGTTCCGGTCGCTCCTTTCCCTCGTGACAGTCCATGCCGATATACAGACGGAGAAGATCATGCCGGTGCTGAATAACTTGAATAAGACAACCGGCCACGGTGTATTAAAGAACTGCCTGGCTGCGTTCGAGCCGGACAGAAATCCGCTTACGCTCGAGAATCCGTCTATTATGCCGAGACACAATAGCGGTATCATGAACCCCGCGAGGGTTAACAGCATATCCTTCCATCTCCGCGTCACCAGGAGATAAGCGAAGAAACCAGTTACGTAGATGCCCGTCGAGAATTTGAACAGCAGCCCCAGGCTCATCACGAGCGCGCAGAGGATGGCGTTCCATCTGTAAACGTAGAGGAGAATGCCCAGGCTGAAGAATAAGGCGGCCATCATATCGTCCTGCTCACCGGCGGCGACGTTGAGGTTCGTCCCGGCGTAGAATGAAAATATAAAGAGCGCTGCGACGACTGTGCCGGGTTTATAGAGCTTCCGCCCGATGAGATACTGAACTGCGAACAAGAGGACGAAGGCCGCGATATTTATCGCCTTCAACCCGTAGAGTCCCGCGCGCTCATATATCTGATACCAGAGTACGGGACCCAGGTGGGTTTTGACTCCGGGAACAAACATAGTGCCGGGAATTCCGTTATTTTCGAAATATTCTCTCCCGTAGCTGAGCGCCGTATTTACGTCGTAGTAAACGTGATCGCCGATGAAAAATATCAGGACGAGCTTGAACGCCAGGGTAAATAAAAGGACGGATAATACGCAGTGCTTCCGGATGAGGTCGACCATGCTGTTATGCTGAGTCCGGTATCAGGCTCAGTCAACAGGATAAAGAAATAAAGAGGGGAGGGGAAGGGGGGAAGAAATGGGAGCGGAGTGCGGAAGAATTCCTTGAGAAAGGCGTCTTCATCGTTGATAGTTATAGAGAGAAAGACAAACGGGAGGCAGCGCATGTTTAAACGAGCATCTTACATAAAGACGTCCCCCGAGGCTATAAATGCATTTTCCGGTGGGGCCGGGTACCTTGAAACCTCTTCGATCGAGCCGAAGTTGCGGTATCTCGTCCAGCTCCGTGTCTCGCAGATAAACGGCTGCGCCTACTGCGTTGACCTGCATACGAACCAGCTGAGGAGGGAAGGGGAGACCGAGCAGCGGATAGACTGCCTCGTCGTGTGGAGGGAAGTCCCGTTCTATGACGAGAGGGAGCGCGCTGCGCTCGCGTGGGCGGAGACCGTGACGCTTATCAAGGACACTCACGCGCCCGATTCCGCTTACGAAGCCGTAAGCGCGGAGTTCCCGGAAAAGGAGCTCATCGACCTTACGCTCGTGGTCGCGGACATGAACTTCTGGAACAGGCTCGCTATAAGCTTCAGGAGGCTTCCGGGGAAGAGGGGGTGAGGGGAGGGGGGGATATGTAATGACTATCTTAGGGAATAAATTTAAGTGACACCTTGCGAGTCTTTAGTTTAGAATAAATGAGGAATAGTAATGCAAACCAAGTGTGAATTGTAGAATGAGGGGGAAATGAGAAATTAAAAAATTAAAGGCGACCCTTTTTTTATGCTCATTACTTGCTCTACAGTTTAGTGCATACGGCATCGGCGGTGAAGTCAGTAATCCCGAGCTCGCTGCCTGGTATGAGCAGGCATATGCATACTACAACGCTGTCGAGAGCGGAATCGAGCCCCGGCCCGACACCGCGGAATGGAATCAATTTCTCGACCAGATGAAGTGGGCGCACCAGCAGCTCGAAGGCTCGGGCGGGTCGTGGGCAAATCCGTTCGGCGGGACGGCGGGGCCGCAAGGCAACCTGGTATATAACGACGAGAAAGTCCGTATTGCCTTTACGGGTAATTCCGGAGTCCATGATATCTGGTCAAATAATTTTACCCTCGATGTGGCGCCCGCATCTGCAAAAGTTACCGTTGAAAAGACACGAGATACTCGTTTCAGCCCCCCTGAGGAAGTAATAAAAATTACAGTCAAGGACCAAGCCACCGGCAAAGAGAGTGTTTACTTCGTGCATAATATCGACAGTATCGAATCTATAAAAATTAACACCCCGAATGCTAAAGATGTTACCGATACGACGCAGTCCGTTAAAGTCGGAAAATTCACATACCGGAAACCTGCAGACCTAAAAAAGCTAAAAGCGGTTAAACCTACCCCAAGTCAAAGACTTTCAAATTAAGAATTATCATATGCCTGAGGATAATGGCGATCGGCAATTAGGTTTTTTTATTTCTATGCGGGGTTATAAAGGGTAGGGGGGATGACAGATTTTTTCAGGTCAAGAAAAAAGAGGCCGCGGGCATGTGGTCTGAGGTATCACTGCCCTGGCCTCTCTATGTCTAATGAATTCGCGTCGGCTTACGCTTCCGCGATTACTTCATGCGGCGGTTGTTACCTTGCCGCGGTCGATTTAAGTTTCCCGAATCGTCTGTGTCCTTTCTCCGGCAGCTCGACCCGATACGTCGGGACGAGCTCTTTAAGCCCGTGTATCAGGAGCTCGCGCGGCGCTCCCCGCTCCGCCTCGCGTATAAGCTCTTTCACGTCCTCTATGTACTCCCTTCCGAAATGGTTCCTGTCGTTCGCTATGAATATCTTCCTGCTGAGTGTGACGGTCGTGCCTTCCTCCGCCGTGAGTATCTCCTCGAAGAGCTTCTCTCCGGGTCTCAATCCGGTGTAAACGATAGGCACGTCCTTATCGGGCTCGAGGCCATGGCCGGAAACTCCCGCGAACAATAGCGGGGGCGCTTTGGAGAGAAAGGTGCATTTCAGGAGGTTGCAGCTTCGCGCCCCGGCTATAACTTATTGTTTCCTTCCGTTTTCGTTTTCACTTCCGGCGCCGCCCCCGCAGCTTTGGATACAAACCGCAAAAATCAGGATCAGAAGAAATCCGGGACGTCCGGTCCCCGAACCTGCGCTCGTGAATATCCCCATACTCGTTCCCCTTCTCTTGTCCGAAAGGCGGGGAAGACCGGACGCCTTCTACTCCGGGACCGCAATCAATGAAAGTTATTGACACGAGTCCGATATGAAATTAATTTTAGCCTTGAGTTATAACTCAATGCCGGTTCAGTTCCAATGTATCGGCGTCAAGTCCTCCGGGAGACCACCCTCTCGGGGGATTTTTTTTGATCCGTTTTGAGATTAACCGTGCGTATCAGCCTCAACAATTGGACGACGGTATAAATAATAGGCAGGACGAAGGTATTAAGAGGGGAGGGCGGATATGGAAAAAGACGTATGCCGGGGCGGGGCTAAAGTGCCGGGCGGCAGGGCCGTCACCGGCCGTACTTACGAGAGGCTATCTGTCCGATCAAATCGAAGTAAAGGCTCAGGTGGGATTCGGGGTTCCATTTCTTGAGGTAGGCCTCGTAGCCCTTCCCGCCGAGCTCATCCCTGTACGAAGGGTTCGCGAGCAGCAGGTCCATGGCTCCGACGAGCTCGGCTTCCGAGTTGTAAACGATGCCTCCGCCGCTGTACTCGATCAATTCCGGAGGCGCTCCTATGTTATTCACGATGACCGGGGTTTTCTCACGGAACGCTTCAAAAATAACGAGCGTCGAGATTTCATAGTTTATTGAGGGCACTATAAGAGCCACGGCCCTTTTATAGAGCTTCGTGAGACGGGCGCGGGACAGATGTCCCGGCATGTGAATGTTACCCGCGCCCGCTGCCGCTTTACGCAGCCGGGATTCATAATTTCCTTCCCCGGCTATAACGAGGTCCGCTTTCGCGTAACCCCTGAATACGGGCACGAGGTTTTGTACGCCCTTCAGGGTTTCTATACGCCCGGCGTAGAGGAAGAACGGTCTGTCCGGGATTTCGACGTCGTCCGGGTCCTCAGGGCCCTGAGCGCCGTAACCCTCCGGAGCGAAGTGAGGGATATGAGAGATGGGGACTTCGATGCCGGAGTCTTCGTGGATTTTCTTGGCGAACCTGCTCGGGCTGATTATCGCGTCCAGGTGCTTTAATGATTCTTTCAGAAGGCCCGTGTGACGCCAGAGCTGCGGCGGCCTCTTATAGACTATCTGGCATAACGTGCACGAGGGATTTACGCACGGGGCGCGGTCGTATTTCATGAGGACGTGGGTCGGGCATACGAGCCAGTATTCGTGGATGGTGTAGAGCTTGATCCCCTCTCCGTACCCGAGAATGCCGGGCCCGCCCATAAGTGAGATATTGTGGAAATGTATCACGTCGAAGCCGCGTGCCAGTATTTCCCTTATCCGTCCGGTTTTGAACAGCGGCAGCCCTGTCTGCTGGGTTGCGAGCGGCGAGAGCGGACCGTATCCGCTCCTGAGTCCGTGCACCTCGACGCCCGGGTGGTCGATGCACGGCAGGACACGGCGGTTCTTCGACAACATGTTGTACGAGTCTATGCAATGGACGACCGTGACATGATGGCCCCTTGCCGCCAGCTCGTTTGAAAGCTGTTGTACGTAAACGGCGTCGCCGCCGAACCCGTAGGGCGGATAGAATGTCGTTATCATGCAGAATCTGAGCTTCCTTTGCGCTGTATTCATCTGCCGGCGAGCCTGCGGAGTATCTTGCGGGGGACGTTCCTTAGCCTGACGTAATAGGGGAAGAGGCGTGATAACATCAGACCGGTGAGCCTTTCGTTTTTCAGGTAGTATGCGTCCACGCGCTCAAGCGCGAAACGATTGCTTTCGGGGGTTATTAGACCCAGCTCGTCCGAGCACGCGCAATCGAAGAAGCGCCCCGCGATCCCCATGCTCCTTTCGTCGTATCTGCCGTAGGGATAGGCGAAGGAGCGTACGGGCTCGCCGAGGACTCCCTCGATTATCTCTTTAGATTTTACAATTTCGTATTCGGTTTTCTCCTCCCCGAGCCGCGTGAGGTCGGGGTGAGTGAGGGTATGGGCCCCGAAGCTGATCCCCTCATCTCTCATCTCCAGAACCTCCGCCCAGCTCAGCATTTCGCTGCCGTCGAGCGGCGGCAATCGGCCGCCCGGGCCGGAGGGGTCTCCGACCGTGAGAAAAACCGTGGCCGTCAAGCCGTGTCTCTTCATGACGGGGAAGGCTTCGCGGAATACGCTCCTGTAACCGTCGTCGAAAGTGAGCACGAAGGCCTTCTCCGGAATGGGAGCCCCGCGGTGGAAAATTTCTACCGCGTCCGTCAGGTTCAGGGTCCGGTAACCGTTCCGGGTCAATTTCTCCATGAAGTTCCCAAATAGCTCCGGAGGAAAGGATATTACGGAAGGACTCTCATCTATTTTATGAAATGTCAAAACGGGTAGGCGGGGACTCATACGAGCCGGTTATCCTCACTTTGTCAATTCAGGAAAGGAAATTAGATCACGGACCTGAATTAACTTATTATTTCTACGGCATAATGACTTATTCTACATAATTTTTACTATATATGTCGGGCCCGGCCGGCGATAGAGCGCAGATGAAGGGCCTTTGGCCGAATTAACGCCTATACGGCGTTTGTGTATCTTTTTTTATTCATATCGAATACATTTTACCAAAGGGGATATGTTGTGGTCAAAACTCCGGCTGTCGTAATCAAGCTCGATTCCATAACCGGCTTACAGACAGCGAGGATTTTATCAGGCTATGGAATTCCCGTGATAGGCATCGTCGACGACCCGTCTCATTTCTGCAGCAGGACGAGCTGCTGCGAGGAAATCATAGTCGGCTCCACGACCGACGACGGGCTTCTCGAGACTTTATCGGTCATTGCCGGTAAATGGGGGGTATCCGCTCTCTTTCCCTGCAGCGACGAGAGCGTCCGCGTAATTTCCCGCAACAGGGAAAGGCTTACGGAGCATTTCAGGTTCGTGCTGCCGGACGAAGACGTCTTAGACCTTTTCATGAACAAGGTTAATTTTTATAAATACGCGCGGGACGGAGGGTTCACGATACCTTCCACGTTCTTTCCGGCGCGCAGGGAGGACATCGATGAGATCGCGGAAAAACTACGCCCGCCTTACATAGTCAAGCCCGCTGTAAAAACAAAGCGTTGGATCGATCGTGTTCAGAAAAAGGTGCTGAAGCTCGGCAGCATCGAGGAGTTGAGGGGCATCTACGACGACTGCCTCGGCGCGGCCGGGGTTATAATCGTCCAGGAGCGTATCGGGGGGAGACGACTCCTGCCTCCGCTCCAGCATCTTCTATTATAACTCCGTATGCGAGCAGGTCCTGACGTTCACTTCCCGGAAGCTCAGGCAGTGGCACATCGAGGAAGGGGACGCGAGCCTCGCGGAGGAGTGCAGGGACGACGAAGTCATAAAACTGACGGAGGAGCTGCTCGCGGGCATTAAGTTTAGAGGGATAGGCTCGATAGAATTCAAGAAGGACCCGTCGTCGGGACGGTATTTTATCATTGAGGCCAACATAGGGAGGCCGGTTTCGAGGATAAGCCTGCCTGAAAAGGCCGGCGTCCCGATTCTATATGCGATGTACAGGGATGCCCTGGGTATGTCTCTCCCGTCCGATGTAATGCAGCGTTATACGGGCGCTAAGTGGATATCCCTCGTTAACGACGTCCTCTCGTCCGCCGCCTATTACAGGAAGAAACAGTTAACCGCCCGCGAGTGGCTCGCTTCGCTCCGGGGAGTGAACGCGTTCGCCGTCCTCTCGCTTCGCGACCCGCTGCCATTTATATTCCAGCCGCTGTTTTATCTGAAGAATTATCTGAAAAGGCCGAAGCCGCAGGGAAATCCCCCGCTGACTCCATAACTCATAGGTCAGCACATCGGCATACTCTTCCGTCCGGAGTCAGACACTTCCCCGGGATCACCAGAACTTGCCGTAGAGCTTCTCGGCGTTGTTCCAGAATATGTCCTCTTTCAGCTTTTCGGATACGTCGGCGCCTTCTATCTTCCAGTACTCGGACGCGAAATCGCTCCACGGTATGTCCGAGCCGAACAGGAAACGGTCGCCGCCCACGCCCCTCCGCTCGATCTCCTCCAAGAGCCACGTCGAGCCGAACCCTACGGCCCACGACGAGTCCGTATAGACCTGATAACCCTCCTCGACGAGCTCGAAGAACCTGGGGACGAACTTTATATGACCGCTCACCCCGCCCCCCATGTGGACTACGTGTATTTTGGTCTTCTTTCCGAATTTCCTGATAAGCGCAAGCGCGCCGTCGATGTCGGACCCTCCGCCCGGGCTCGTGTGAATGTGGAACGGCATATCGTTCGCTGCGGCCGCGCCCAATATCATCTCCCAGAGCTCGGTCGAATCCTTGTCCCACTGCTCCGGGTTGAAGGTGCCGCCCAGGAGGCACGTCGTCTTGAGCGCGACTAACCCTTTCTCGCCTATGAGCTTGAGCGCCTCGGTCGTGCGCTCCTTGTCCTTGGGCAGGGCCGAGACCCATATGGCGCCCATGAGCCTGTCCGTTTTCTGCACGCTGTCCGCGACGAGAGGGTTAAGTGTAAAGGGCTGGGCCGAATCCGGGTAGCCGTAGTTCGACATGACCAGAGCGCGGTCCACACCGTGCTTGTCCATTCCCTTTATATAGTCATCCGTTTTATCGTAATCGGTCGTGGGTTTCACCGCCTGGGGCAGGCCGTAGTACGCGAACCCCGGCACCGGCCCGATGTGACTGTGGTTATCGAAAATCTTCTTTCTCTTTACTACGCTCATATGACTGCCTCCTTGAATCTTTTTGGTTATACGGCACGTTTTGATAAAATGACCCGGGTCTCAGCCGCTGATTAAATACACGCTAGGGAGTCTCCATCGGCTCGCCGACCCTCTTCCTCAGCGACCTCTCTATCGATTTCGACGGCTCGCCTTTCTCCAGACGGCCCGCAACTTCCCTGAACTGCTCTCCGTAGTCGGCCCCTGACTCCCGGCTCGACTCGCGCATCGCGCGGGCGAGCGAGGCCGTGTCCTCAGCTCCGGCGGCCGCATTCGGTACGGCAGTCCTATTGACGTCATCGGCTTTCGGGACGGAGGAGACATTGGACATGACCCGTCCGAGCTTTTTGCTTCCGCAATCCGGGCATACGGGTTTTTCTTCAAGCGCTTCCGATACGGTCAGGAAAAAAATACTTACTTCTTTGCGGCAACCGGGACAATGGTATTCATAGATGGGCATATTGTTTTCCTAAAGTTTACGCTTCGTACATTATAGGAAAATTATACGCGCTAGTCAAGGCGCTCGTAAACCGTTTAATCCTCATTAAACACGGTTCGATGAGCGGCCGCCGCACATCGTATTTTCCCGCCGAGAATATTCTTGACTTGATTTCATATAGTAGATATAGTGTCAAGTATAGTGGACGGTCGGGCGGCCTCGGGGGGGGCGCTAATTTATGGACCGCCGGTACACACATGCAAAAAGGTTTGGGGGAGCGCACATCCGAATGTCCGGGGAATACATATTCAAGGTCGCGGAGAGCGGGGAGGAGCTGGGTAATTATTTCAGGCTCCGTCACGCGGTCTTCGTCGAAGAGCAAAATATATTCAGCGGCACTGACGTGGACGAGCGTGACCGGGGTGCGGTGCACATAATCGCGCTCAAGGGGCCTGACAGAGGAACGGTGGGGGGAGTCAGGTGCTACACGACGGGTAACGACACCTGGTACGGCGGGCGCCTCACGGCGGCGAACGGTTACAGGAACGGCCGCGTGGGCTCGGGACTCGTCAGGTTCGCCGTAGAGACGGTGAAATCGAGGGGATGTAAAAAATTTCTCGCATACGTACAGCCTCAGAACGTGAATTTTTTCAAGAGGCTCGACTGGAAGCCCGTAGGCGGGCCGGTCGAATACGAGGGCATCACGCATCAGCTGATGGAAGCGGACCTGGACTCCGCATATAAAGAGTAAAGGGAGAGCGATTGCAGAATCTGATCCGAATACTCAAATCCTCGACCAGGCTCGTTCAAAAGCAGTACCTTTCCGGCCTATGGCGGTATTTCCCGCTCTCGCCCCGCATAGACGGTAACGACATACTTTTAGGCGACGACGCGGCGGCCATAAAATCCGGGGACGGATACCTCTTACTCGCGGCCGAAGGCGTGTACCAGCCTCTCCTCGATTCGAACCCATATCTCGCGGGCAGGACTTCCGTGCTCACGAACGTGAACGACATATACGCCATGGGCGGGAGGCCCGTCGCGCTCGTGGACGTGCTTTTCTCCAAGGACGAAGTGAGCGCGGGCGAGGTGCTCCGCGGAATAAGAGACAACGCGGAGCGCTACGGGGTCCCTGTCGTCGGCGGGCATACTACATTAGACGCGGAGAGCGGGTCTCTCTCGGTGTTCATACTCGGAAAGGCCGAAAGGCTCCTCTCGGGGTTCGGCGCCTGTCCGGGCGACGATATACTCCTGGCTGCCGATCTCGAAGGCAAGTTCTATCCTGCGTTTAATTTCTGGGACTCTTCGAGCGGGCTCGCCGAAGACGGGCTCAGGCGGCAGCTCGAGATCCTGCCTCAGCTCGCGGAGGGGGGCCTAGCCGACGCCGCAAGGGACGTCAGCATGGCGGGTCTCATAGGCTCTACGCTCATGCTGCTCGAAGGCTCGAAGGCGGGGGCGGAAATCCATCTCGACCGGATCCCGGCGCCTGAGGACGTGCCGCTTCAAAAGTGGCTCCTGACGTTCCCCAGCTACGGGTTCGTCATTTCTTCGAGGCCGGGAAAAACGCAATATATAAAGGAGAGGTTCAGGGACGGGGGCCTCATCTGCGAGTCTATAGGCAGGGTCATAGACGACAGCAGGGTTTTCTTTACTGACGGCGGCGAAAAGGCGGTATTCTGGAATTTTAACGAGGAGCCCCTTATCGGGGTAAACCCCTCCAAAACGGCACAGGTGGACAATGGCGACTGAGAAAAATCAGATCGATCACATAGTATCGAGGCTCGGCGAGAAGATAAAGAACATGCGCACCGAGAGGGGGCTTTCTCTTAAGGAGCTCGCGAATAAATCGGGTATTTCGGCGGCTGCGATCCACAAGATCGAGTCGAACGGGATTACGCCCACAATCACGACGATGATGAAGATCTCGGACGCGCTCGGGAAAAAGGTGAGCCATTTCATAGAGGAAAGAGTCGAGGACAGCGACGTCGTTTTCGTCCCTGCTAAGGAGAGGGAGCCGATACTCACGTTTAAAAAAGGGCTCGAGCTCCAGGGTATATCGGCCACGAAGTACGGGGATTTCATGATGACAGCAGCATATTCCGTGCTCGAGGTCGGCGCGTCGAGCGGCAAGAAGCCCATGAAGCACAGGGGAGAGGAGCTCGTCTACTGCATAAGCGGCAGGGTCGAGTTCCAGGTATACGACAAGACATACACGATTGGCCCCGGGGACAGCATACACTTCAGGACGCTGCTCGAACACAAATGGAGAAACGTGGGGCAGAGCAGGGCCAAATTACTCTGGATACTGGCGGTGCCGCCATCATAACCGGCGGAAGGAGCAGACGGACGAATGTCCATTAAAGGCGCTGAAAAACCCGGATTCAGGTACATGGGCGACCGCATAAGGGAGGCGAACTCGCGTTCGCTGGAAAGGCTCCTCTCGACTGAGCCCGTGCTGTCGGACGTCGATACCGCGCTCTCCGTCATTCCGGGGATGACCCCCGATACCGTTCTCCACGCGGGGCCTCCCGTCACGTGGCAGAGAATGTGCGACCCGATGAAGAGGGCGGTCATGGGCGCGCTCGTATTCGAGGGACTCGCGTCCGACGACAAGAGTGCGGGAGCGCTGATCAAATCGAAAAAAATAAAGCTCTCTCCCAATCACGATCACGACGCCGTGGGCCCGATGACGGGGATAATCTCGGCGTCGATGCCCGTCATAGTTACGAAAGACGCGGCGCGCGGAAAGACGGTTTATTCGACTTTCAACGAGGGCGGGGGGAAGGTGCTATGGTTCGGCTCGGTGGGGGAGGAGACGATAAAGCGTCTCGGGTGGATGAGGGACGTGTTCGCGCCCGTGATGAAAAGGGCTCTCGGTATGACGGGCGGGATACCGGTGTGGAGCGTTCTCGCGCAGGGCATCCAGATGGGGGACGAATGCCACAACAGGCACGCGGCGTCTACTAACCTCTTCCTAAAGATCATCGCCGAGAACCTTATCAGGCTCGGCCTGCCTTCGGAAACTGCGCTCGGTGTGTACAGGTTCGTGGCGGGGAACAGCCATTTTTTCCTCAACGTCACGATGACCGCCTGCAAGCTCGCGATGGACGCGGCGCACGGCATTGAGGATTCGACCATTGTCACGGCCATGACACGGAACGGCACTGACTTCGGCATAAGGGTGAGCGGCCTAGGGGACACCTGGTTCACGGCCCCCGCGCCGTATTTGCTCGACGCACTCTACAACCCGGGATACGCTGCTCAGGACGGCGCGCCCGATATTGGGGACAGCTCCATAATCGAGACCATGGGATTAGGAGGGTTCGCAATAGCGGCCGCCCCTTCAATGGCCGCGTTCGCGGGCGGGGGCGTCGCGGAATCCATAAGCATAACCAAGAGAATGCAGCTCATAACGACGCTCAAAAACCCCAAGTTCGGAATACCCGCTCTCGACTTCGAGGGCACGCCCACGGGGGTAGACATCAGGAAAGTCGCCGAGACGGGGATACTGCCAAGCATCAACAGCGCGGTAGTCCACAAGAGCACGGGCGCGGGGCAGATAGGCGCGGGGATCGTGAGGGCGCCTTACGAATGTTTCCTGAAGGCGGTGAGGGCGTACGGGGAGAGATACAAGCTCGCGGCCTGATAGCGGCATAGGGGGGCGCAGGAAGGATTAGAAACTAGTAAGGGAAATATTATGGCAATAGCCAGTGTCGTTAAAAAAAATCACTACCAGGACTCGCTCAAGCTCATGCAGCTGAGCCGGAAGCTCTCCGCTCTCCCCGGCATCAGGAAGGCCGCGGCGATAATGGCGACAGAGGCCAATCTGAAAATGCTCAGGGATGCTGGGCTCATCGGGGGAGCCCCGGAATCGGCGAACGCGAACGACCTCATAGTTGCGGTCGACGCGGAAACGGGATCAAGAGCGCGGGAGGTGATAGACATGCTCGATTCCCTCATTACGCCGGCGGTTAAACGGGCAGGTGAATCCGAGCCGGTAAAGAGCATGGACGCCGCCCTCGGCGTCTTTCCTGGCGCGAATATAGCCCTCATTTCGGTGCCGGGCGAATTCGCGAAGCTCGAGGTCTCAAAAGCCATAGAAAAGGGGCTTCACACTTTCCTTTTCAGTGATAACGTGACGATAGAAGAAGAAATAGAGATAAAGAGAAGGGCGTCCGGGCGCGGGCTTCTGGTCATGGGCCCGGGCTGCGGCACGGCGATAATAAACGGCACGGGGCTCGGTTTCGCGAACGTCGTCAACGGAGGGCCGATAGGCGTGATCGCGGCCGCCGGGACGGGCATGCAGGAGGTGACGAGCCTCTTGAGCAACTGGGGCTCGGGCATCACGCACGCGATCGGTGTCGGGGGAAGGGATATGTCGGAAGAAGTAGGCGGGATAATGACCCTCGACGCTCTCAGGATACTGGGCGGCGATAATAATACGAAGGTGCTGCTCATAGTCTCGAAGCCGCCCTCGAAAAAGGTAGCGGAAAAGATACTCGCCGCGATAGGCGAGACGGGCAAGCCAGCCGTCGTATGTTTCCTCGGGCATAGCATGCGCACGTCCGGCGACGAAAAGATAAAACTCGTATCGACATTGGAAGAGGCGGCGTATTCGGCGCTCGCCCTCGTAAACGGGAGCGGTAAGAAATACATACCCGTCCCGGAGAAGGGCTGGAAGAGGCAGGCCGGGAAATACGTACGCGCTCAGAAACGCGGCCAGCGTTACCTGAGGGGTATCTTCTCCGGGGGGACGCTCTGCTTTGAAGCGCAGCATATACTCACAGAGACGCTCGGGGATATCTATTCGAACGCGCCGCTCGACAAGAAAAACAGGCTAAAGGACTCGAACGTCAGCATAGGCAACACGTGCGTCGATCTCGGAGAGGAGGAATTCACGGTAGGCCGTCCGCACCCGATGATAGACGCGGCGCTCAGGAGCGAAAGGCTTATAAGCGAAGCCGCCAAGCCCGACGTAGCCGTAATACTCTTCGACGTCGTGCTCGGCTACGTGGCGAGCCCGGACCCGGCGGGGGACCTCCTCCCTGCGATAAGGTCGGCAAAGGCCTCTGCCCGGAAAAAGGGACGCTCTCTAGCATTTGTATCTCACGTATGCGGCACCGACAGCGACCCGCAGGGACTCCGGGACCAGGAAGAGAAGCTCACTAAAGAGGGCGTGATGGTCTTTCCGACGAACGCGTGGGCCTCGAGGGCCGCGGGCTTTATCGCATCCGGCGGAAGAGAGATAGAAACTGACAGGGGGAACAAATGAAAGCAGCGGTAGTAGCCTTCGGGGGCAACGCCCTGATGGACCATAAAGGCAAGAGTACTTACGTAGAGCAGATAATGAAGACCGACAAGATGTGCAGGAAGCTCATGGGCCTTTTCGATATGGGCTACAGGGTCGTAATTACGCACGGGAACGGCCCGCAGGTGGGGAATT
>Ga0187894_10001744_pt1 | contig 27305 bp, 18 predicted proteins | sample GBC1701081metaG_FD_136650 | JGI IMG/M metagenome (GOLD analysis project Ga0187894, IMG submission 136650) | White microbial mat communities from a lava cave in the Kipuka Kanohina Cave System on the Island of Hawaii, USA - GBC170108-1 metaG ... | reverse complement strand
GCGCGGCAGTCGCGACAGCACTGCGGGGCAGCGTATCGAAATCGCAAAACAAGTACAATGTCCTCAAATGTGATCACTCGCGGATTCCCGAGAGAATCCGTGGATCTGACAAAGTAGTACTAGAGTGCAGGGCGTCTTTACGCTTCGCATGAGAGTCGGACTCACATCTTACAAGGGGGTCACGTGGATCTTCGTCTTCGGCGCGGAGTTTCGCTGGCGGGAGTGTTGGTGATGACGGCGGTCTGGTTCTGGCCAGGCGATGCGCGCGCGCAGGCGTGGTCGTTGACGACGGTGCAGCGGAAAGCGTACTTGCAGCACTACGCACCGCTCATCCTGCAGCGGGCGGAAGAGGGCAGTGGCGCCTCGCGCGGCACCGACTGGATCTCGAACTACGATTTCGATCGCGACGGCATCTTTGCCAACAACCGCGACACCTGGCATCGCTTACTGCCGCAATACCTCGCCGCGGCGGCGGGAACGGGCGCGTATCAGCACTGGCGCATCCGGCCCACATTGTACACGGCGCTGGTGGAGTACATGGAAGGCAGCAGCAAGAATCTCATCCTGCTGTATCACATCTTCCACCCGACCGACAAAGAGGGAAGCGAGATCCATGACTGGGAACGGGTCGAGATCCATGTGCGCAGCGTGACGGGCACGCCTGGCGGGGCGGGCGAGTTCGTCGGCCACGTCACCGTGACGCGGCACAAGGATCACATCATGCGTTCGGCGGGCAGCCCTGACCTGAACTTCATGACGACCGCGACCGGTTCGCACGTCCTGCTCTGGCAGGCCGACCAGGACGGCACGGGGCTGGGCGCGCATGGCCACGAGGTCCGCTTCGTCCAGAACACCTGGGCCGCGCTGAGCGCGCGCATCGCGACCGGCACGGCCGATGCCGAGGTGAACATCTCCAACGCGGACAACAAGGACGTCCACTACGCCTGGGTGCCGGAAGCCTCGACCGCGGCGGTCAGCGCGTGGCAGGCCACGCCGATTTCCCCGGCCACGGCCAACGCGCTCACGAGCGGGCGCGATGACGAGATCAACTGGTCGGGCGTGAAGCGGATCACGTACGAGCTGCAGGACCTCGCCGACGTGTACGTGACGCACTGGCAGAACTCCGTCTGGTGGACCAACTGGACGAGCGATGTCGTCACGGACATCCTGCTGACGGAGCCCATGCTGAACGAGGCGCAGCAGATCGAGATTCCCGCCGGCCTGCACCGGTTCTATGTCGGCGGACGCGACACGCTCAGGTCCGGCTCCGACCGCGAGGGCATTCTCCCGAAACGGTGGTTCTGGGGCGGGTATTCGGCGGAACGCGACGCGGACGATTTTCCGGTGTCGTCGACCGACGACTTCGGCGCCTTCGCGGGTAATGGCCGGGACAGCTTCGGCCGGAACCGCGCCGACGCCAGCGGCGACTACGCGTCGCTCAACAGCTATTGGCGTCAGCATGACTTCTTCGTGCACAGCGGCACGGCGATCGACACGCGCGAGTTCTTTGAAGTCGGCATGTGGCTGACCGGCGCCTGGTACGACGCGGCCAACGGCGGCTTCGACGGCCGCTGGGTGCGTCTCTTCGAGGACCGCGTGAACGATGAGGCCTTGATTCCGCTGACGGTGAGCCTTGTGTCGCCGGGCAGCCGTTGTGTTGAGGCCGCGACCGTCACCGCCGTGCCGAGTGGCGGACGGGCGCCGTACACGTTCGAATGGACGAATGCCTTCCAGTTTTCGCCTGGCACCGCCACTGCTCGTGTCTTCGCGAACGACACCGCCACGGTGACGGTGCAATCGGCCGACGGTCAGCGCGCCGTCGCGAGCTACACGCATTTCATGTTCTGCGGCCCTGGCGAGCAGATCCCGTAGGGATCCATCGACCGTTCAGGCCGTGCGCGCCTCCTCTGGCAGGCGCGCACGGCCGCTCACACCCACAGAGCCCGAGCGCCTCGCGAGTGTCGTCCCAGCGGCGGACGGTTTTCTGCTGTGCCGTCTGCCGGCCGGCTATATAAAATGGAGGGACACGGGTTCCTTATCGTTCGTGGACGTGAGAATTGTGAGAGGTGATGATGCGCTCGATCCTTGCAGTCGCGGTGTTCGTGCCGCTGGTGGCCGGCTCTGTCGTCAATGCCGCGCCCCAGGCGTCGGGCGCGGCCCAGCCGTCCGCGAACCTGCCGTTCCAGGTACAGGTAGTGGCCGACTTCGAATCGCCCTGGGCGATGACGTTCCTGCCTGACGGCCGGATGTTGATCACCGAGAAAGCCGGCACGCTCTTCGTCGTCTCCGCGGACGGGCAGCAGCGAAAGCGCGTCGACGGCGTCCCCGCCGTGTCGAGCAAGGGCCAGGGCGGCCTGATGGACGTCGTGCTGCACCCAGGCTTCGCGAAGAACCGGCTCGTGTACTTCAGCTATTCCGAAGAAGGCCAGAGCGGCAAAGGTGTCGTCCTTGCCCGCGGCGCCTTCGTCGATGGCGAGCAGCCCGTCCTGGAGAAGATCGAGACGCTGTTCCGGGCCTCGCCCTATGTGGACGGCGACGGCCATTTTTCTGGCCGCATCGCGTTTTCACAGGACGGGTACCTGTTCTTCACCGCCGGCGAGCGTCAGAAGTTCGATCCGGCACAGGATCCGAAAGCGACGCTGGGGAAGGTGCTGCGGCTCAAGGACGATGGCTCGCCGGCGCCGGACAATCCGCTGGTCGCCAAGGGATTCCATCCCGCCATCTGGTCCTATGGTCATCGCAACCTGCTCGGCATCGCGTTCGATGCCAGCGGCAATCTCTGGGAACAGGAGATGGGACCCATGGGCGGTGACGAAGTGAATCTGATCCTGCCCGGCCGGAACTACGGCTACCCGATCGTGTCCGACGGCGATCACTACGATGGCAAGCCCATTCCCGATCACAACACGCGTCCCGAGTTCGAGAAGCCCAAGGTGAGCTGGAATCCTGTCATCTCGCCGGGAGGTCTGATGGTCTACTCCGGCAAGCTCTGGCCGCAATGGAAGGGCGATCTGTTCATTGGCGGCCTGTCCAGCCAGGCGCTCATTCGCGTGGACGTGGACGGCACGAACGCACGGAAAGGCGATCAGTGGCCGATGGGCGAGCGCATCCGCGAGACCGAAGAAGGTCCGGACGGCGCGATCTGGCTGCTCGAGGACGGACAGCGCCAGGGCAAGGGACGGCTCCTGAAACTGACGCCCCTCCGCTCGAGCTCGCGCTGAGTGGTGCGGCCGGACGTGTCGGATGTTGCGACAAGACGAGGACGCCATGCCTGGATCCGTGTTCGATCGACGTCACTTTCTCGGGAGTGCCGCGGCCACCGCCGCGTTCTTCGCCATGCACGACATCGGACCGCTGGCGGCGCGGACGGGCGTAGCGGCGTCGACGCGGGCGGCGGCAGACGAGACGGTGAAGCGGCCGCGCCTGCTGTCGATGGAACTGCGCGCGGGCGCGCCGCTGGATGCGATGAAGGCGTTCTACGGCAAGACGCTCGATCTGGGCATCAGCGGGAAGGGCGACCGCTTCACGGTCGAGGCCGGGGAGACGCGCATCACGTTCGTCGGCAGCGCCACGGACACGGTGGATGGCCGGCCGCCGTTCTATCACTTCGCGTTCAACATCCCGGAGAACAAAATCGTCAAAGCGCTCGAATGGCAGAAGGCGCGGACACCGATGCTCGCGATCCCCGAAGCCAACCGTGCCGCCGGCTACCCGCCAGAGGTGGTTGATTATCCCCACTGGAACGCGCACTCGATCTTCTTCCTCGATCCCGCCGGCAACATCGTCGAGTACATTGCCCGCCACGACCTGAAGAATGGCGACAACCACCCGTTCGGCTGGTCGGACATCCTCTATGCGAGCGAGATCGGTCTTGTCGTGGATGACGTCGCCGCGACGGCGGGCGCGCTGAAAGACCTCGCGGCGATCTCGCCCTACAAGGGCGAAAGCGATCAGTTCACCGCGATGGGCGACGAGTACGGCCTGCTCCTGGTGATGAAACGCGGACGGGTCGTCGACTTTACGGGGAACCAGGCGAGCGGCGTGCGCGTGTATCCCACGTTCGTCACGGTCCGCGGCGCCAAGGCCGCCAGACACCAGCTCGCCGCATATCCCTACCAGTTGGAGATCGAGGAACGGTGCTCCTGCGCCTAGCTGAGCGCCGGCCGTTTCGCCGCATCTGCCCCTCCCCCCGAACCACATCCACTCGGGACCGCATCCAGTCGGCCGCGTCGGCGCACGTGCGCGCCGAGCGGTGCGAACCTTGTGAGGCATCATGAACAACGACGAAGCGGAGATCCGCGCATTGATCGAGCGTTGGGCGAAGGCCGCGCATGCAGGCGATCTGGACGACGTGCTCGCCGATCATGCCGACGACATCGTGATGTTCGACGTGCCGCCACCGAACGAGGTGCGGGGCAAGGCCGCCTATCGCGAGACCTGGCCGCCCTTCTTCACGTGGCAGCAACAGGGCGCCTCGTTCGAGATCGTGTCACTCGACGTCACCGCCGGAACGGACGTCGCCTTCGCGCACGCGCTGCTCCGCTGCGGGACCGTCGAGGAGCTCGAGCAGGATCCCGACAATCGTCTTCGTCTCACCATCGGTCTTCGCAAGATGCATGGCCGGTGGACGGTCACGCACGAGCATCACTCGTTCCCCTCACGATCGTCGACATAGCCGGGCGGCGCGGACCACGCGCGACGCTGCTGTTCTTGCGACGCCGAACGACGTAGTCATGCGATGACATCGTTGCGCACGCTCGAGTCACGTCGACAGCTGTTCCCCACAGTCCTGTCACCGACGTTCGAAGATCAGAGGGGTGAGTCGACTCTCGGGGACGACGAGCAACTGAACATGAGGGAATCCGCTTCCTGACGTCTGCGCCGAGAGCCTGAATCAGAGCCATCCGTTCGAAATCTCAGGGCGTCACTCGATCTTAGCGAGAAACAACCGCGCAGACGCTCGATTCAGAGTTCGCAAGATAATAGTGACAGTCGCTTGTCACTCGCACCAATCACATAGATTCCATTTCAACCCTGGCAAACCGTTCGGACGCATCGACATGCGTGCCGCGCGACCTGTGGGAAGGCTGGCGAGATCGCGGCAATCGATCTGCGCGAAGCCTTCATTGACGCGATCTTCATCTGGACAAAAAAGACCCGTAGATATTGGTCGTACTCGATGTCGTCATGGAAGCCGTCTCGTGGCGATCTGCGACCGCGGTGGTCTCGCGTTCGCCGAGTACGTGGCCAACACGTCACCGTGCGATCGCGTCGAACGCTGCTCGTCGTGACGTCGTGCGTGCGCGACACTCGTCCCTTGTCTTGACTCCGGTCTATTTCGGGTGATAGAAAAGTTTCTACCGCCGCACGCCGATACCCCTCGGCAACCCAATCGCTGCGGTGCCTTCGTTGGATTCCGCAAAAATTGGTCGGACCATCGTGAGGGAACAGATGGCGCTTCCAGTACCTCAGCAGGCGAGCCATCCTCTGATCAGCCGTGAGGCTGGTGCGAAGCCGATCAGCATCCGCCCCGTTCTCGACAAAAACCCCGTCGTGCTCGTCGTCGACGATGACGAGACCATGTGTGAGACGTTCGAACGGGCTTTCGATCACGAGAAGATCGAGATCATCTCGGCCAGCAACGGCCTCCAGGGACTCAGGATCGCCCGACATCTCGACGTCGACGTGCTGATCGTCGACCATCGCCTCCCCGATCTCGGGGGGCTCGAACTTGTACGCCGGCTTCACGCCGCCGGCCGCCATCTGCCGTTCATCCTGATCAGCGGGTACGTGACGATTCCCGTCGCCGTCGAAGCGATGCAACTCGGCGCCGTCACCGTTCTCGAAAAGCCGGTCGATCTCGATGACGTGCTGGTCGCGATCCGGCGTGCGCTGCACGCACACGGTGCGCGGCGAGCGGCGCGTCCGCCAGCTCATGTCGACACGAGTATCGCGCCCGGCGGCGACGAGGCTCACAGCAGTCCTTCCTCGACAGCCGAACGATGGGCGATGCTGGTACTCCGCGCGCTCGCGTCACCGTCCGACTTTCGCACGCTGGATGCCTGGGCCCGGACGGTGCATATGAGCCGGTCGGCGCTCACGGAGTGTTGTCGTCTCGTGCATATCCTGCCGCGAGATGCCCGTGACTTCACCCGCCTCCTTCGCGCCATCATTCACGCAGACGAAGTCTGGTACCCGGAAGCCCTGATGGACTTCGCGGACTCGCGCACGCTTCGCAGAGTGCTCGGACGCGCGGGGTTGGCCGACGCGACAGAGGCTCCGACGATCGAAGACTTCCTGCAGCGCCAGCAGTGGATCTCCGCGGACAACCCGGCGCTGGCCGCGCTGCGTGCCGCCTGTCGTGACTGCGCACTCTCCAGGCCGCTTCATCAACCCGCGCCACGCTGATCCGTCGCAGTCCATTCATCGCAGTCCTGACCCATCGCCCGCGCGATCGTCCCCGTACTCGTCTGCTTCCATTTCTCAGTCACGTACCTCTTCTACTCGCGCTGTCTCTCGCGGGCTCGGGTGACTCGTGCAATCACAGCACGCACGACTTCACATCAAATGTGCTTCCACTGATTCTTCCGGTCGATTTTCCGGTCGATCCGATCTTCTCTGCGTTTGGATGAACGATGGAGAATGACCCATACCGAGGCCCGACTCACGGGCTCGGACGGTCATCCCTTCGACAGTGAGATCTGTCGTCGTTGCGACTCAGGCGGACGCTCGTTCGCCTGTGCGCGCCTGTCACGCGTTGGCGGAACGTGTGTCTCTTCACACCGCCGCGCGGCCTCGCGGAAGTCGCCGATGAAGACTTCAATGGCGGCAGTCTGCCGTCACGAGTGACTTTCCCCCTTTCGCATCACCGGGCTCGTGGCCGACGTGGCCGCCACCGTGTGGTTCGCGTCACACCGTTCGCTCATCGCGTTTCGCCTGACACTCATGACCACTCCACTCATTCAAGACGATTCGATGGTGTCCGCGGCGGCCTCCGTACCTGCCGGCTTCGCGGCGGCTCCGGCGGCGTTCGCGGGAGCTCGTCACGTTCCGCGTCCGCTGCACGAGCCCGTACGGACGTTTGCGCCCGGGACGCCGGAGCGGGCGAGTCTCAAGGCGCGTCTGACGGCGATGGCCGGTGAGCGTATCGAGATTCCGGTGATCGTGGGCGGGAAGGAATACCGGACCGGCGATGTGAGCCGCGTGGTGATGCCGCACGCGCACGGTCATGTGCTGGCGGAGTGGCACGCGGCGACGCCGGCGCTCGTGCAGCAGGCGATCGAGAGCGCGCGCGAGGCGCACGCGGAGTGGTCCCGCTGGGATCCGGCGGATCGGGCGTCCGTGTTCCTTCGTGCGGCCGAGCTGCTCGCGACGAGCTGGCGAGACACGCTCAATGCCGCGACCATGCTGGGCCAGTCGAAGACGGTCTTTCAAGCGGAGATCGACGCGGCCTGCGAGCTGATCGATCTCTATCGCTTCAACGCGTGGTACGCGCAGCAGATGCTCGCGGAGCAACCGAGCAGTGCCGCGGGCACCTGGAACGCGATGGAGTACCGGCCGCTCGAAGGGTTCGTCTACGCCATCTCGCCGTTCAATTTCACGGCCCTGGGCGGGAACCTGACGGGCGCCCCGGCGCTGATGGGCAATGTGGTGATCTGGAAGCCGGCGCCAGCCGCGATGCTCAGCGCGTGTTACACCTATCGGCTCCTGGAAGCGGCCGGGCTGCTGCCGGGCGTCATCAATTTCCTGCCCGGCGATCCAGGCATGATCTCGGCGGGCCTGCTGTCGGATGCCAGCCTGGCCGGCGTCCACTTCACGGGGAGCACGCAGGTCTTCAATACGATCTGGAAGACCGTGGCCGGCCAGACCTCGCGCTATCGCTCGTATCCACGTATCGTCGGAGAGACCGGCGGCAAGAACTTCGTGGTCCTGCACCGCTCCGCGGATCCGCAGGCGGCGGCGGTGGCGATCGTCCGCGGCGGCTTCGAGTACCAGGGACAGAAGTGCTCCGCCGTGGGCCGCGTCTACGTCCCCCGTTCGCTCTGGCCCGATCTCCGCGACCGCATCTTCGGGATGATCGAGACCATCCGCGTCGGAGACATCCAGGACTTCCAGCACTTCATGGGCGCCGTGATCGACGCGCGTGCCTTCGCGACGATCACCGGTCATCTCGCCGCCGCGACACAGCGCGCGACGATCATCGCGGGCGGCGGCGCGGACGACCGCGAGGGCTGGTTCATCCAGCCCACCCTCATCGAGGCGGACGATCCCGGCCATCCACTCATGTGCGACGAAATCTTCGGGCCGGTCGTGACCGCGTATGTCTATCCGGACGATCGCTATGACGAGATGCTGCGGGTCGTGGACCAGTCGTCGCCGTACGCCTTGACCGGATCGATCTTCGCGCGCGATCAGGAGGCGATCCGCACGGCTGCCAGCACCCTGCGCCACGCGGCGGGCAATTTCTACATCAACGACAAGCCGACTGGTGCGCTCGTCAACGAGCAGCCCTTCGGCGGCATGCGCGCGTCCGGCACCAACGACAAGGTCGGCTCGAAGTACAACCTGCTGCGCTGGGTCAGCCTGCGATCGATTAAACAGACGTTCGCCCCGCCGACCGACTATCGCTATCCGTTCATGCTGGAGCCCTAGCCACATCCGGGTGACGCCGGCACAGACACATCGAGCAACGGAGGATCGCACATGACTCAGCGCATGCCCGCGCACGCCCGCGGTGCTGATGCCCTCGACGCGCCGGCCGCCGGGACGTCGACGGTGACGAAACGGCTCGAGTGTCGCTGCGGAGAACAGTACCCGTCTTCGTTGATGCTCCGCGCCTGTCCCGCGTGCGGCGGAGTAAACCTGCGCTATACGGTGTCGGGCCAATGGACGCCGCCGGACGACTCGTCGGCGTTGCGGCGAAGCCAATGGCGATACGTCGATCTCCTGCCGCTCGATCGGCTGGAGGACGTCGTGTCGATGCAGGAAGGCGGCAGCGCCATCGTCGAGCTGCCCGACGTCGAGGCGCCGCTGCGCGGCGCGCGGCTGTTCCTGATGCTGGACGCCGTGCAGAATCCAACCGGTACGTTCAAGGATCGCGAAGCCTCGCTGATCATCAGCCGCTGCCGCGCGCTCGGTCTGGATCGGCTCGTCTTCTACTCGACCTGCAACACGGGGCGTGCCTACATGCACTACGCCGCCTCGATCGGATTGACGACCTATCTCTTCGTGCCGGCGGAGTGCCGGCACAAGCTGACGGCGTCCATCAACAAGGGGCCGAACCAGCACGTGATTGCGGTCGACGGGGAATATCCCCGGATCGCGCCGTACGCCAAGGCATTCGCGACGGCCAACGGGTTGACGCTGATCGCGCCGCTGCACGATCGCACCGAGGCGTACACGACGCTCGCCTACGAGCAGGCGGAACGGATGCCGGACTGCGACTTCTTCGCGCAGACGATCGCGAGCGGCATGGGGCCGATCGGGTTTCTGCGCGGCCACGAGCACCTGGCGCGGCTGGGCGTCCATCCACAGGGCCGGGTCCCGCGCATCCTCTGCGTGCAGTCGGGCGAGACGAACGCGATGAGCCGCGCCTATCAGGCGGGGAGGCCGGAGCTCACCGAGGCCGACCTGCCCGCGCAATGGCCCACCGGATTGTTCGAGCCGACCTTGAACTCGACGAATCCGGTGAACAACTATCCCGATCTCTCCGAATGCCTGCGCGCGTCGAACGGCCTCATCACGGACGTGCCGCCCGCGTTCGTCATGGCGGAGGCGCCGGCGCTGGTGCGGGCGCTCGAACGCCTCGGCGTCACCCTCGCCTTCGATCTGGAGAAATCGCTGCTCATCGGCTACGCGGGCCTCGTGCGCCTGGCGAACGAAGGCCGGTTCCTGCGCGGCGACCGCATCCTGCTGCTGGCCACGGGCCGCGGCGAAGGTTCGTCGCGCGAGCTGCTGCCTCCCGATCTCGTGATTCGACCCTCCGACCACGATCCCAAGGACGTCTACGCGCGGCTGATGTCTGCCACCGCGTGAACCCGGCCGGGCACGCCCGCCGGGGACGTCGACCATGCTGCGGGAGCTTCGTCCCCGGCAAGGCTCCGCCGACAGCCACGATTGGGACACCACGAGTGGGACACTATGGACGAGAAACCCCTGATTGTCGCGGCCCACAAACTGTTCGTGGGACTGCCCGAGGCCGTGAGCTTCTCGCGGCGCCTGCTCGACGCGCTGCAGACGCGCCGGCTCTCGCTGGATGTCGTCATCAGTCCGTCGCTGATCAATCTGGCGCACGTCGCGGAGGTGCTGCGGGATTCTCCCGTGGCCGTCGCCGCGCAGAACGTCCACCAGGAAGGCAGCGGCGCGTTCACCGGACAGGTCTCCCTCGAAGAGCTGCTCGCCCTTGGCGTCAAGTACGTGGTGATCGGGCACAGCGAAGTCCTCACGCACCAGCGCGACGGGACGGAGACGTTGTGCAACAAGATCCGCTGGTGCGTCGACCACGGCGTCCGGCCTTTCGTCTGCGTCTCGTCCCGGGACCTGGACGAAGCGCACGCACCGGGCGCGTCGATCGCCGACACGCTGGCCGAGTTGTTCACGGGCACGCTTGGCGGCGATTCGCTGCAGGCCGTGCCGCTCATCGTGTACGAGCCGCCGTCTTCGTCCATCTGCGACAGCCCGGAGGGACGCCTGCGCGTCCGCCGCGTCGTTCGGGACATCCGCGAACACGCGAGCGCGCTGCTCGCCTCCCGCACCACGGCCAGGCCGCGCGTGCTGTACGGCGGCGGCGTCACGCCGGGGAACATCACCACGCTGTCGCGCGAGCTGGATGCGGACGGGTTCTTCGTCGGCCGCGCGAGTGTCGAGGTCGCGTCCTTCCTCAGCATCATCGACGCGGCGCACGAAGCAATCACGTTCTCTCACCAGTGATCCGGAGATTCCTCTGGGCGCCCGTCATGCCGCCCAGTCGCAGCAGGAGAGCCTATGCCGCGCCCAGCGCGTTATGCCAGGGACATCATCGAGTCTCTCTCGGTCAAGTACAGCAACGCCGTGTACGACACGAAGGGCCGCGGCGACGATCTGATCGTGTTATCCGCGGGCGAGGCGAATTTCGACATCCCGCTCTTCGGGTTCGACGATCTGCCGATGCCGCTGCTGTATCACTACTCGCACACGCGCGGGATTCCCGAGTTCCGGGTGCTGCTGGCCGACCATTACCAGCGTCGTTTTGGCGTGACGATCGATCCGGAGACCGAGATCATCATCACCGCGGGGTCGAAGATCGCCATCCACATGACGTTCATGGCGATTCTCGAACCTGGCGACGAAGTGTTGATCCACGAACCCGCGTGGGCCAGCTATCCGGAACAGGTACGTCTGTGTCACGGACGTCCGGTCCGGATCCCGTACGATGCGACGATCGCCGACTACGGGCGCTACATCACGGATCGGACACGCGCGATCATCGTCAACAATCCGAACAATCCCACCGGACGGGTCGTCACGCGACGCGAATGGCAGGAGTTGCACAGGCTGGCCACGGCGCACGATTTCTACATCGTTTCCGACGAAGGCTATAGCGACTACGTCCTGCAGCCGGGCGATTTCATCTCCGCCGCCATAGACGATCCGGACAAGACGCATACGATTGTGTGCAACACGCTGTCGAAGAACTATGGCATGTCCGGCTGGCGGATCGGCTACGTCTTCACCAACGCCGACCTGCTCTTCAACATCCTGAAGATCAACCAGCACCTGATCACCTGTCCGGCCACGATTCTCGAACTGTACATGGCGCGGCACTTTCACGAGGTGCTGGCCATCACGGCGCCTCAGATACGCGACGTCGTGCTGAAGCGGAACGCGGTGGCGCGCATGCTCGAGGACCGGGGGCTTCGTGTGCTTCCGGGCGACGGCACGTTCTATCTGTTCGTGTCCATCGACGACAGCGAGTTGAGATCCGAGGAGTTCTGTACGCGGCTCTTCCAGGAGCGCGGCGTCAGCGTCGTGCCGGGCGTCGGGTACGGCACGTCCTGCGACCGGTTCATCCGCATCGGCGTCGGTTCCGAGAGCATCGAACGCATTGCCACCGGCATCGACCGCATCATGCAGCTCATTCAGGAAACGGCGGTACCGAAGGGCGCGACGCACCAGCCCGCCTTATGACGCGCGCGGCCGCGTGACGGCGTCAGGACCATTCGGAGGTTCGATTCCAGGGAGGAGACGCGCCTGCGGCGATTCGCCGACGCCAGCAACTTCACCCACGGACTTCAAAGCGACCTTCGGGGCGTCACCGCGCGCGTACCGCGCCAGTGCGCTCCAGGCCCGGTCGATGCAGGTCGATGACGTGGATCCCCCCGCGCCACGGGACGTGGACGATCACGCCAACATCACGGTGCTGGTGGCCGACAGCGACGCGAGTACCAGAGGCGTGTTTGAGCACGTTCCTCTCTCGTCCGGGCGTCTTCGTCACGACGGCCGCTTCCGGCGCGGAGGCGCTGAACATCGTCGCGCGCGTCCGTCCTCGGGTGCTGCTGCTCGATTCACATCTGCCGGACATGGATGCGATTGACTTCCTGGAGCAGTCGTCGAGCCTGTTACATCCGCGACCGGCAACAGCCGTTTTCACGGCCGATCTCGACATGCTCGACCGTCCGCATGAGATCGACACGTTTGGCGCAATCGTTCTGTCGAAGCTGTGTGATCTGGAGCAGATCCTCGAACCCGTGTTATATCTCTCGGACGCGAACAACGTCGACCACGCCAGCCCTTCGGTGCCCCCGCGGCGCGGTCTCGTGACCAGCCGAGCGCATGGCTGACGCATGACGGCACGAACACAGGCTGCCGCCATGACCGTTACAGGCGAGTAAGAGAAAAGGAAGAGCGAATCTGATGTCTTCGCAGCTCACGCTGTCGAAGCCTCCGCAGTATCGACCGGTGATCGCCGCGGCGCAAGCTCGGCGTTTGGGTTCGCGTTTCCATCTCCTGGTAAAAGATGTGGCAGTGAGATTCCGCGCGGGGAGGCAGATATGACGGACCTGGGTGAGCGGCCGTGTCAGGGAGAGCACAACGTGGAAATCGGACTGCGTCGCCGGGCCGACGGCCAACAGCAGCGACGCCGTAAGAACGTCGCACGACTCGTGGCTGGCGCCGCTGCGGTGTTTCTCGTCGGGCTGGCCGGTCCCGTCTTCGGACAGCCGGCGTCCACGCCGGCATTCGAGATGGCCGACGTGCGCGTCAGCGCTCCCAGAATGAGTCCGCTGTCGCCGATGAGCGGCGGCGCCATTCGCAACGGCGTCTACGAGCTGCGCAACGCCACGATGCTGGATCTGATCCGGACCGCGTACCGCGTCGAGTCCGACAAAGTGCTCGGCGGTCCGAGCTGGCTCGAGGTCGACAGGTTCGACGTCGTCGCCAAGGCGCCGGCCGCCACGACCGTCGAGACCGCCCGGCTGATGCTCCAGAAGCTGCTCGCCGATCGCTTCGGGCTCGCGGTCCGTCAGGACCAGCGGGAGATGACGACATGGGTCTTGTCGGAGGCGAGCAGCGGGGGAGCCAAGCTCCTGCGCGCCCAGAGCGCCGGCGTTGCGCCCTCGTGCCGGCCGCAGCCGGAGCCGCCCAACGTCAAGGCCGTCTGCCGCAGCATGACGATTGCCCGGTTCATGGAGTTGCTGCCGCGCATCGGCAGGACGTACCTGAGCGGCACGATCACGGACGCCACCGGTCTGGCGGGCGCGTGGGACTTCGACCTCGTATTCACCGTCGACCGCGCGAAGCTCGCGGACGCTGGTTCGCAGGGCATCGCTCTCTTCGACGCGCTGGAGAAGCAGCTCGGGCTGAAGCTCGAAGAGAAGACCATCGCGGCGACAGGCGTGCAGGTGGAGCACGTCAACCGGACGCCGTCCGCCAACGCGCCGGGCGTCGAGAAGCAGTTGCCGCGGCGGCCCGCGCCCGAGTTCGAGGTCGCGACCTTCAAACCCGCCGCGCCCGGCGCCAGTAACGCGCGCGCGCAGATCCTGCCGACGGGCGTGATCAATGTGTCCGCCCTTCCGTTGATCGATCTGATCACCTTCGCGTGGGGCTACAACGGCAACGATCTCGTAGTCGGGCCGAAGTGGATCGAGACCTCGCGGTTCGACATCGTCGGCAAGGCGTTCAGCGGCGCGGACGCGCAGTTCATCGATGACGAGTTCCTGCGGATGGCGCTGCGGAAGCTGCTCGTGGAGCGCTTCCAGATGACGTTCCACTACGAGGAGCGGCCGATCAAGGCGTATGGGCTGCTGGCGGAGAACGTGAAGATGACGAAGGCCGACCCGTCGACACGCACGCGCTGCTACGCCGGCGTGCCGCCAGGCGCCAAGGATCCGCGGCAGGGGAATCCGACGCGCGCCGGCGTCCTGACCTGCCAGAACGCCACGATGAAGTACTTCGCCGAGCGTCTGCGCGGGTTTGCGGGCGGCTACTTCGAGGCGCCGGTCGCCGAGATGACGGGGCTCGACGGTGGTTGGGACTTCACGCTCAACTGGAGCCCCATCGGCCTGTTCCCGGGCGGCGTCAACGGGATCGGCGGCCGCGCCCGCGCGCTGGACTCAGGATCCGCGAGTGCCGATGCAGGCCCCGCGTCCGCGGCCTCGCTGCCGACAGGCGCGATCACGCTGCCGGAAGCGATTGAGAGTCAGCTTGGCCTGAAGCTGGACATGGGCAAGCGGCCCATGAAGGTCCTCGTCATCGACAAGATCTCGGAGAAGCCGGTCGACTACTGACCGGCCCACGAGTATGTCGTTGCGTGACGACAAAGGATATTCCATGACGACGAGCGCCGCCGTTGTCGCCGCTGTGGTTCTCCTGCTGGGCGCCGCCCCTGCGGCGACAGCCGCCGAACAGGCCGGGCAGGTCCTCTTCGGCGGGCAGGGCGTTCCCGGCGCAACGATCACCGCCACGCAGGGCGAGAAGAAAGTCGTGACGGTCTCCGACCGGGAAGGCGTGTACCGGTTCGCGGATCTGCCGGACGGCGCCTGGCTGTTCCAGGTCGAGATGCTCGGCTTCAAACCGTTGACGCGGGAAGTGTCCGTCGGCGGTCCGGCCACGCCGCAGACGTGGGAGCTCGAGCTCCTCTCGTTCGACGAGATGGCGCAGCGGGCGCAGCGCGTGACGATTGCGGCCACGCCGGCGGACGCCCCCGGCAATCGCGACACCCCAGCGCCTGCGACCGGGGGAGGTGTCACCGCCGGCGCTGCCGCCGACGCGAACGCCAATCGCGGTTTCGAGCGTACCCCGGTGAACGCGGCTGCGCGGACGAATCCGGCGCTCTCGGCCGAGAACGCCACGCCGGCCGAAGCCGCGGAGGCGGCCGACTCGCTGGTGATCAACGGCAGCGTGAACAACAGCGCCGCGTCGCCTTTCGCGCAGCCGGCGGCGTTCGGCAACAACCGGCGGCGGCCGGGCGCGCTCTACAACGGCAGCGCCGGCCTGCTCATCGGCGATTCGGCGTGGGATTCACGGCCGCGGTCGGTCACGGGCGGTGCGCTCTCACGCCAGGACTACAGCGACGTCCACTTCTTCGGCACGTTCGGCGGCCCGCTGAAGATTCCGGGCGTGGAGGAGCGGCGGCCGACATTCTTCATCGGCTTCCAGCACGCGTCGATCTCGAACGCCTCGTCGCAATCGACGCTCATGCCGTCGATGCAGGAGCGCGCGGGTGACTTCTCGCAGTCGCGCGACGCGTTCGGCCGGCAGATACAGATCGTCGATCCACTGACCGGGCAGCCGTTCCCGAACAACACCATTCCGCAGGATCGGCTCAGCCCGCAGGCGCAGGCGCTGCTTCGCTACTATCCGGAGCCGAACGTGCCGGGCGCCGGCCGCAACTACCAGTCGCCGGTGTTCCTGGTGAGCAAGCAGGACAGCCTGCAATCGCGCATCCTGCAGCCGATCGACGACCGCAACCAGGTAGTCGGCACCGTCGCGTGGCAGCGGACGCTGACCGACTCGACGTCGATCTTCGGTTTCGAGGATGCGTCCGAGGCGGGCGTGATCGACGCGAGCCTCAGGTGGACACGGCGCTTTAACCAGTTCCTGTCGATGCGTCCGCGCTACCAGTTCACGCAGACGAACAACGAAACGCTCCCGCACTTCTCGGGCCGGACGAACGTCTCCGGCGAGGCGGGCATCCTCGGTAACGACCAGTCGCCCGTCAACTGGGGACCTCCGTCACTCTCGTTCCGCAGCGGCATCGAGGGACTGCGTGATGACACCTACTCGTCGCTGCGCCATCGCGCCCACACGGCGGGCGCGGAGGGCTACTGGACGCGGTCGCGGCACAACTTCACGTTCGGCGGCGAGCTGCGCGTCGCGGACATCGACATCCGGTCGCAGGAGGATCCGCGGGGCCGTTTCGGCTTCACCGGCGCGATCAGCGGCTACGACTTCGCCGACTTCCTCCTCGGCCTGCCGCAGACCGCGTCGCTCGCCAGCGGCAACGCCGACAAGGACTTTCGCTCGACGTCGTTCGCGCTCTACCTGACGGACGACCTGCGCCTGACGCCGTCGTTGACGGTCAATCTCGGCGTGCGCTGGGAATACGAGTCTCCGATCACCGAGGGGCTCGGCCGGCTGGTCAACCTCGATCTCGCCGACGACTTCTCGGCTGCCGCGCCGGTGCTCGCGTCGGCTCCGCGCGGATCGATCACCGGACGGAGCTACGACGCGTCGCTGCTGCGGCCGGACAGGGGCGGCATCCAGCCGCGTACGGCGCTGGCGTGGCGGCCGTGGGCCGACTCGTCGCTGATCGTGCGCGCAGGCTACGGCGTCTACCGCAACACCAACGTCTACCAGTCGCTCGCCACGCAGTTGGCGCAGCAGCCGCCGCTGTCGCGCACGTTCAGCGTCGAGTCCAGCGCGGCCGCGCCGCTGACGCTCGCCGCCGGATTCAGCGGCGTGACGCCGACGCAGGTCTTCAACACCTTCGCGATCGATCCGGCATTCCGCGTCGGCTACGCCCACAACTGGCAGGTGCTGGTGCAACGCGACCTGCCGGGATCGCTGACGATGGCCGCGACGTATCTGGGGACCAGGGGCAGTCATCTGATGCAGCAGGTGCTGCCCAACACGTACCCGCCGGGCGCGGGCAATCCGTGTCCGACATGTCCCGCCGGCTTCATCTACCTGACGTCGAGCGGTTCGCAGGTCCGCCACGCGGCGCAATTGCAGGTGCGGCGGCGCCTCCGCAACGGCTTGACGTGGAACGTGCAATACATGCTGGCGAAGTCGGAAGACGATGCGACGGCGTTCAGCGAGGCGGCGTCCGGCGGCGCGTTCATCGCGCAGAACTGGCTCGACCTCGATGCCGAGTGGGGCCCCTCGTCATTCGATCAGCGCCACAAGGTGACGGCGGAGGTGCAGTACTCGACCGGCGTCGGCGCCGCGGGCGGCGGCCTGCTCACGGGCTGGCGCGCGCGGCTGTTCGGCGGGTGGACGTTCACCGGCGCCTTCAGCGCCGGAAGCGGACTGCCGGTCACGCCGGTGTACTTGACGCAGGTGCCCGGCACCGGCGTCATCGGCAGCGTCCGTGCCAGCATCGTCGGTGACGTCAATGCCGTGCCCGACGGGTACTATCTGAATCCCGCGGCGTATGCGCCGCCCGCGGCCGGGACGTGGGGCACCGCGGGCCGGCACTCGGGACGCGGCCCGTCGCAGTTCCAGCTCGATGCCGGCATCACGCGGACGTTCTCGTGGGGCAACCGGCTGACTTTCGACTGGCGCGTCGACGCCACGAACATCCTCAACCGCGTCACCTACTCGGCGATCGGTACGGCCGTGGGCACGCCGCAGTTCGGCCTGCCGCTGGTCATCGAGCCGATGCGGAAGCTGACGACAAAATTCACGGTGAGATTCTGATCGTGACGGCCTCCTCACTCATCCGCCGGGTCGTGTTCGTGTCGCTCGCCGCCGTGATGGCGCCGACGTTCGCCGCGGCGCAGGCGCAGGAGCCGGAGCGGCGGCCCATGTTCCGTTCGACGACGCGTCTGGTCGTGCAGACGGTCACGGTGAAGGATCGCAACGGCAATGTCATCGAAGGGCTCACCGCGAAGGACTTCGTCGTCACCGAGGACGGCGAGCCGCAGGACGTCGCCATCGTCGAATTCCAGCGCATCGACGCGGCACGGCTCGCGCCGACCGCCAACGCGCCTGCACCGACGATCGACCCGCCGCGGCCGTTGCCTGGCATCTCCCCGGTCATCACCACGCCGCCGGAGGGCGGCATCCGGTATCAGAATCGCCGGCTCATCGTCTTCTACTTCGACGCGGCGTCGATGGTCGGCGGCGACCTCATTCGCGCCTACCTGAATGCGCGCAAGTACGTAGACGAGCTGATGACGCCCGCGGATGTCATCGCCATCATGGAATTCAAGAGCGCCGCGGTGCGCGTGCGGCAGGACTTCACCGACAACCGTGATCGCCTGCGCGAAACCATCCAGACGATGATGTACGGCGAGGACCAGAATGGTGACGGCTTCCCGGACAACACCGACCTTGGGACGGCGTTCGGCCAGAACGACGCGGAATTCGCCATCTTCAACACCGACCGCCAACTGTCCGCGCTGCAGACGGCGATCGCCATGCTGCGTCCGCTGCCGGAGCAGAAGACGCTGATCTACTTCGCCAGCGGCGTCCGCCTGAACGGCACCGATAACCAGGCGCAACTGCGCGCGACGATCAACGCCGCCGTCCGTGCCAACGTCACATTGAACCCGATCGACGCGCGCGGGCTTGTCGCGGTGGCGCCGCTCGGCGACGCCAGCCAGCGATCACCCGGCGGCATGGGGATGTTCAGCGGTCCGAGCGCGCAGGGGATGATCGCCAACTTCCAGCGGTCGCAGGACACGCTGTTCGCTCTCGCCAAGGACACGGGCGGCAAGGCGCTGTTCGATTCCAACGATCTCTCGATCGGCATCGTCCAGGCCGCCGGCGCGACGTCCAGCTACTACATCGTCGGCTTCCACAGCAGCCACTCGGCCACGGACGGCAAGTTCCGGCGCGTGAAGATCAGCGTCAAGGACAGGCCGGATGCGGAGCTGACCTACCGGCAAGGCTACTTCGCCGACAGGACGTGGACAAAGATGTCGGAGGCCGAAAAAGAGCGTCAGCTCGAAGATGCACTGATGCTGGAGAATCCCATCACCGATATCTCCATCGCGCTGGAGCTGAACTTCTTCCAGCTCAATCGCGCGGAGTATTTCGTACCCGTGTTCGTGAAGATTCCCGGCAGCGAGCTGCAACTGGCCCAGCGCCGCGGCGCCCAGCGCACGCGCATCGACTTCATCGGCGAAGTGAAGGACGACAACGGCTACACGCAGCAGAACGTCCGCGACAGGCTGGACATCCCGCTGAGCGACAGCGAGGCGACGGAGTTGTCCAGCCGACCGGTGCAGTACGAGACGGGCTTCACGCTGCTGCCGGGCAAGTACGTGATCAAGCTGCTGGCCCGCGACTCCGAAACCGGGCGGATCGGCACGTATCAGACGTCATTCACGATTCCAAACCTCGAACGCGAAGAGACGCGCGTGCCGATCAGCACCGTGGTCCTGAGCAGCCAACGCATGTCGCTCGGCGACGAGCTCTTCACGGTGAAGAAGGCGGACGCGGCGCAGGTGGCGAACCCGCTGGTGTTCGACGGCCAGAAGCTGATCCCGAGCGTGACGCGCGTCTTCAGCAAGGCGCGCGACCTCTACGTCTTCCTGCAGACGTATCAGCGGCGGTACCCCGCACAGCAGCCGGTGTTCGCCTTCGTCACCTTCTACCGCGGCGGCGAGAAGGCGTTCGAGACGCAGCCGATTGCGATCACGGATGGCATCGACGCGCGGAAGGCGATCCCGCTCCGCTTCCGCGTGCTGCTCCAGGATTTCGCCACCGGTCCCTATGACGTCCAGGTGACGATCCTCGAGCCCGAGGGGAAGAAAGCCGCCTTCTGGCGGGCGCCCATCGTCGTCGTGCCGTAGGGGCAGGCATATTCCGAGAGCTGGCATCAGCGTGAGCGATTCCTCTATGATCGACGCGTCGTCCGCCTGGGCGCGCGCCGACGCCGGCGATCGGATCGACACGAGTGAGGCCATTGATGATGTCGGGAACGACGATAGTCCTGATCCTGTGTGCGGTGGCATTGTCCGCGGCAGGACAGCTCCTGCTGAAGTCGGGCGCCCAGCAATTGATCGGGCTCGACCGCGTCGAGCTCCTGCTGGCCGTCCCCCGGAATCTGCAGGTCATGACGGGGCTCTCAGCCTGGACCGCGTCGACGCTGTGCTGGCTCGACGTGCTTCGCGTGGCGTCCTTGTCACGCGTGTACGGCGTGACCAGCCTCACCTATGTGATCGTGCCGATCGCGAGCGTCTACCTCTTCGGCGAACAGCTTCGCCGCGTGCAGGTCGTCGGCATCGCGCTGATCCTCATGGGTGTCGTCTGCGTGCTTTCCGGAGACTGAGGGGCCGTGCGAGAGCCGGCGGCGCGTCTCTCTTTCAGCCTGTGCCTGGTGCTGGGGTGGCTGGTCCGAGCCGCGAGGTACTCGAAGGTCCAGGTTGCCGATCGGCACGGCGAGCGTCTGGTGCGGAAGCACCGCGTGTTCTACGCGCCTCTCCTGATCTGGCTGGGTAATCTTCTCGTCACGGTTCTGAATGCCGGCGTACGTGTCCTCTCTCAGCAGGAGTGGGAGGAGCGGGAACGCGACATCTATCACACGCTTTACAACACGTCGATTCGGATCGATGCCGGCGGAGTGCTCGTCCTGCCGCGTCTCGCTGGAGAGACGCTCGCAGCCGTGCTGGAGAATCCGATCTGGACGAGTGCGTCCGGAAGAAGGCGATTGAACAGGCGGTCGTCGCCCTCGCCGCGTTCCATCGCCTGGGATTGACCCACGCGGATGCGATGGCGGAGAACGTGCTGGTCGACCGCGAGGCTGGCGTCGCGCGCTGGTTCGACTTCGAGACCGTTCATGAACAGAGTCGCACAGTGGCCTGGCGACGTGCCGACGATGTGCGAGCATTGCTCGTCACCTGTGTGATTCGCACCGTCCCCGAGCAGCGCGCCGGGATTCTTCAGCTCATCCTGGATGTCTACGCAGACGACAGCGTCACTCGTCTGCTGCTCATGAACTTCGCATCGGTCTTGCAGCGTCCGCTCATCATCCATCTCGCCCAGGCGGGATTGTCCTTCCAGGACTTTCGAGAGATCGCCCGCTTACTGAGATCGCGCCTCGGCGAATAGCGCGCATGACACCAACCGTCGAAATCCCAACCAGGCGTCTTTGGTTGTGATTGATATTGGCCAACGAGATACCGCACCTCTGCCCGGGCAGCCTTGGATACTCCAATGGCGGCAGCCTGTCTCGCGCCGCCGGCGTCGAGATTGATTTTCACAACCGTCCTGTCATTCCCATGATCCTTATCTGCGCCATCGTTCTGGCCGTATATGTGGCGGGTATCGGTCTCGCTCCATTTCCTCATTGGCGGACGTATCTGCTGCTCTGGAAACATACATTGACCGATCGCGAGCGCGCGGTCGATCGCGCGGCCCGTCTCGGTCAGATCCGGCTCCTCCTGAGATACCTGGTGCTCGTGCCGCTGTGGACGTGCCTCTGGTATCTGGACGAGTGCCTGTATCCCTCGTACCGGCGTCAGCCGGTCAGGCCGATCTTCATCTTCGGGCAGCCGCGCAGCGGGTCGACGCTCCTGCATCGCACGCTGGCGCGCGACATGTCGCGGTTCGTCGCGGTCCGCCATCTCGAGTGGCGGTATCCCTACATCACCGTTCAGAAGCTGTTCGCATGGCTGGGCGTGGACCGGTGGGCCGGGACGACGAGCTACTGGTCCGACGGCGAGGAGGGGCGCCGGGCGGCGCGCATGCATCCGAACACGCTCTACGACTTCGAGGAGGACGGGATCTTCTTCGAGGAGTGCCTGCTCTGTCATTACTTCGTGCTGTTCCGGTTTCCGTTCGTCGACCTGCTGTCATCGATCGACGATTTCTCCGTGCTCTCGCCACGCGATCGACGACACATCCTCGCGGTCCACAGGAAAGTCATCCAGAAGATGCTGTACCTGCGACACGCGGACGAGACGCAGTTCTATCTCTCGAAGGAAGTCGAGAGCATGACAAAGATGGCGGCGATCGCGGAGCTGTATCCGGACGCCACGTTCATCACGTCCGCTCGTCGGTCGGATGAGTTCCTGAACTCGCTGCTCGCGCTCATCGAGTCGTCCACGCGATCGAAGACCGGCGTCGCCACGCCGGCCATTCCGCGCTGGAGGACCGTCAACGTCACGAAGAAGCAGCGTGACTGCCGGCTGCAGCTCACGTTCCTGCACGAGCGCATTGCCGAGGATCAGCAGATTCGCGTGCCGTACCGCGAGCTCTGTCGCGATCTGCCAGGTGTCATCGCCCACATCCACGATCGGCTGAACATTCCACCGCCGCCGGTCGGCTCGCTGGGAGAAGCAGCCGGCGAGCCGGCACTCGAAGGCCGCGGCTACACGTATCACCGCTCCGTGTTCCCTGGCTTCGAGGCGTTCGACGCGTTTGTCGCGGCCGTCGAGCGTGAGTATGACGAAGGGCGATTGACGGTTGAACACATGGTGTCGATCGGTATCGAACGCGAGGAGGTCAAACATGCCCATCAATGACAACGAGGATACGCGCACCTACATCGTCCTGGTGAACCACGAGGAGCAGTACTCGCTCTGGCTGGCGGACAAGGAGATCCCGCGCGGCTGGACGCAAGTGGGAAAGCCAGGCGCCAAGGCCGAGTGTCTGGCGCTGGTCGAGGAGCTGTGGACGGACATGACTCCGCTCAGCCTGCGCCGGCCCGCGGCGTCGGCGCCGCAGGCGTAGCCGATCTCGTGGGTCGTTGATGGACGTGCGCGGGCGTCGTTAGCGGAGAAAAGACGAGTGGCGCGCGCGGCGGCGAGCGTCCTGACCGTGGGCTGAAGGAGACACATTGTCATGTCGTTCAGTGTCGACGAGACAAACCGGAAACCTGTCGGGACAGGTGCGCCTCTCGTGAGCGCGGCCGCGGCGGCGGAGGGCGAAGTCCTTCGGCAGCAGGCGGCCTGGTGGGCGCGGACGCTCGCGGGCGCTCCGGAGTTGTTGGCGCTGCCGACCGATCATCCGCGGCCGGCGGAGATGGACCACGCGGCAGCGCGGCTCGACGTCGTGCTGGACGAAGCGCTGACCGAGGGGCTGAAGGGGCTGTCGCGGCGGCAGGCGACGCCGTTGTTCATGACGCTGCTGACGGGATGGGCGGTGGTGCTGGGCCGGCTGTCGGGCCAGGACGACGTGGTGATCGGCACGCTGGGGGCCACTCGCGAGCGTCCAGCGATCGACGGGCCGAGCGGCGTCTTCGACGACGTCCTGGCGCTGCGTGTGGATCTCTCGGGCGCGCCCACGGTGTCGGAGCTGTTGGCGCGGGTGCGCGAGCGGGCGATCGAGGTCCAGACGCACCAGAATCTTCCCTTCGAGCAGGTGGTCGAGCGGGTCGATGTCGCTCGCAGCCTGTCGCATCATCCGATCTTCCAGGTGATGTTCGCGTGGCCGGACGGGGTCAATGGGCAGGACGAGCCGATGGGCGAGCCGGCGTCCGTGGACGCGCGGTGCGACCTGTCGCTCTCGTTGCGGGAGGCGGGCGATCGGATCGCCGGCAGCCTGACGTATGCGGCGGCGTTGTTCGAGCAGGCGACGGCGGAACGCTATGTGGACTACCTGCGGCGCGTGTTGCGGGAGATGGCCGCGGACGAGAGCCGATCCGTGGGGCGACTGGCGCTGCTGTCGGAGAGCGAGCGCGTCCAGATCCTGGAGACATGGAACCGGACGGGAGCCGCGTACCCGAGCGGATCGTATGTGCACGAGCTGTTCGAAGCGCAGGTCGCGCGCACACCGGGCGCGGTGGCGGTGGTTCATTCGGGCGTGGCGCTGACCTATGCGGAGCTGAATGCGCGGGCCAACCGTCTGGCGCACTACCTCCGCGCCCTGGGCGTGGGGCCGGATGCGCGGGCCGCGGTCTGCGTCGAGCGCGGTGCGGATCTGGTGATGGCGCTCCTGGCCGTGCTCAAGGCGGGAGGCGCCTACGTGCCGCTGGACCCCGATCACCCCGACGATCGCCTGCGCGCCATGCTCGAGGACAGCGCGCCGGCGGTGCTGCTGACGCGCGGCGCGGCCGCGGCGCGCGTCGGCGGACTCGGCATGGCTCATGTCGATCTTGCCGCTGACGCAGGGAAGTGGCGCCACCAGCCCGAGACGAATCCGGAGCGGGCGGGCGGCGGACCGGAGCGGCTGGCGTATGTCATCTACACCTCCGGTTCGACGGGGCGGCCCAAGGGTGTGATGGTTGCGCATCGCGGGGTCGTCAATATCCTGCAGGCCATGCGCGCGCTCACCGGGATCGGCCCGGACGACAGCGTGCTGTCGGTCACTACGGTCGCCTTCGACATCGCGGTCCTGGAGCTCTTCCTCCCGCTCGTCTGCGGAGCGCGCACGTTGCTGCTGGACCGCGCGACGGCGGCGGACGGAGAACGGCTCGCGGACGCGATCTCGTCGCTCGGCGTCACCTTCCTCCAGGTGACGCCGGCAACCTGGCGCCTGCTGATCGAAAGCGGCTGGACCGGCGCGCCCGGGCTGCGGGCGCTCTGCGGCGGCGAGGCCCTGCCGGCGACGCTCGCAGCGGCGATCGGCCAGCGCGTCGGCCGGCTGTGGAACATGTACGGGCCGACAGAGACGACAATCTGGTCATCCGCGCAGTCAATCGGCGCCGCGGTGCCCGGACCAGCGGCAGTGGTGCCGATCGGCGCGCCGCTCGCGAACACGCGGTTCTACGTCCTCGACGCGATGGGTGAACCGGTGCCCGTGGGTGTGGCGGGCGAGCTCTACATCGGCGGCGCGGGTGTGGCGCGAGGATATCTGGACCGCCCGGCGCTCACCGCCGAGCGCTTCCTTGCAGACCCGTTCGGCTCCGATGGGGGCGCGCGTCTGTATCGCACCGGCGACCGCGCGCGCTGGCGGCCGGACGGGACGATCGAATACCTGGGGAGGACCGATCACCAGGTGAAGATCCGCGGCTTCCGCATCGAGCTGGGCGAGATCGAAGCGCGACTCGCGATGCATCCAGCGGTGCGCGAGGCCGTGGTGCTGGCGCGCGAGGACGCCTCCGGGGATCGACGGCTGGTGGCCTACTGGGTGGGAACGGACGCGGCGCCGGAGGACTTCCGCGCGGATCTCTCGACGCAGTTGCCGGAGTACATGGTGCCGGCGGCCTATGTGCGGCTCGATGCGCTGCCGCTGACCCCCAACGGCAAGCTGGATCGCAAAGCGCTGCCCGTGCCCGAGGACGCGGCGTATGCCACCCGGGTGTACGAGGCGCCCGTGGGCGAGACCGAGCAGGCGCTGGCCGGGATCTGGTCGGAGCTGTTCGGCATGACGCGGGTGGGCCGTCACGACAACTTCTTCGAACTGGGCGGCGACTCGCTGCTGGCGGTGCGTGCCGTGTGGAAGATCCGGGCCGCGTTCGGACGCGATGTGACCGCGCACGCCATCCGGAATCATCCGTCCATCCAGGCGCTTGCGCAGACGATCGGCGGGGCCGGCATCGAGGCTGACGCTCAGGACGACATCGGCATCGGCCGTCCGACGCCGCTGCCGGCGACCGTGAGCCAGAAGGCGGCATTCTTCTTTCAGGAAGTCGCACCACAGAGTCCGGCGTATCAGTTCCAGGCCGCCATCGACATACGTGGACCGCTCGACGTCACCGCTCTCCAGGCCGCGCTGTCGGAGATCGTGCGACGTCACGAGATCTATCGAACGACGTTCCCCGTCGAGAACGGCGTGCTGGTTCAGCGGATCCACGATCCCTGGGAGGTTCATCTTGCGCCGATCAACCTGTCTCGTCGCAAGCACCCGCGACAGGAACTGCAGCGACTGCTGAACGAGGAATTTGCGACGTCGTTCAGCGTCGACCAGCTCCCGCTCATCCGATGGATGTTGTTCCGGTGTGGCCGTCATGAACACGTCCTCGTCCAGAAAGAGCATCACTTTGTTCATGATGGATGGTCGTTCGCGGTCTGCATGCGCGAACTGCTCTCGCTCTACGAGGACCTGCGGCAGGGTCGTCCGAGCAGCCTGCCCGCGCCCCGGCAGTTTGCGGACTACGCCGTCCGGGAGCAGCACTGGCTAGGCTCCCGTGAGGCGCAGGCGCAGCTTGCGTACTGGAAACACCGCCTTCAAGGGGCGTCTCCCATCCTCAACCTGCCGACGGATCGCCCGCGGCCGGAGCGGATGACCCTGCGCGGGAACATCCATCAGACGCTGCTCGGGCCCGATGTGGCCAATCCGTTGAGAGAGTTCTGCCGGAGGCACGCGGTCACGTCCTTTGTGACGATGATGTCGGCCTTTGAAGTGTTGATGTCGCGATATTCGCGGCAGGAGGACTTCTGCATCGGCACGGGCGTCTCGAATCGGCATGTCGAAGCGTTCGAGGACGTCATCGGGATGGTGGTGAACACCGTTCCGCTGCGCGTCGATGTCGGCGGCGATCCGGCGGCGGCGGCGCTCATCGCGCGAGTGCGCGCCACTTCGTCCGAGGCGTTCCAGCACGAGCAACTGCCGTTCAGTCTGGTCGCGGGTGCGCTCGCACCGCAGCGAAGTCTCAGTCATCTGCCGATCTATCAGGTCGCGTTCAGCTTCCACGACTCGCCCATGCCGGGCCCGGACGCGGGTGATCTGGAGGTGACCTTCAGGGAAGTGCTGTCGAACAGGACCGCTAAGGCCGACGTGTCGGTGATCGTCATTCCCCGCGATGAGCGAACACGGGACGAGAAGGGGAGTCTTGGCACGCTGCAGCCGAATTGGCGAATGCTGTGGGAATACAGCACCGACCTGTTCGATCCCGAGACGATCGAACGCATGGCCGCGCACTATGTGACGCTGCTGCGCGAGTTCCTGGCAGATCCGGATCGCAGGATTTCAGAGCTGCCGCTGCTTCCGGAGGCAGAGCGCTCGCGTGTGCTGGACGCGTGGAATCAAACGGACGCGGCATATCCGCGCGAGTCGTGCGTGCACGCGCTGTTCGAAGCGCAGGCGGCGCGCACGCCCGATGCGACGGCGGTGGTCTTCGAACGAGCACACGTCACGTACGCGGAGCTGAACCGGCGAGCGAACCGGCTGGCCCACTCCTTACGAGAACGGGGCGTGGGGCCGGACGTGCGAGTGGCGATCTGTGTCGAGCGGAGCCTGGAGATGGTGATCGGATTCCTCGCGGTGCTGAAGGCCCG
>Ga0187894_10001743_pt1 | contig 27308 bp, 30 predicted proteins | sample GBC1701081metaG_FD_136650 | JGI IMG/M metagenome (GOLD analysis project Ga0187894, IMG submission 136650) | White microbial mat communities from a lava cave in the Kipuka Kanohina Cave System on the Island of Hawaii, USA - GBC170108-1 metaG ... | reverse complement strand
GCGCTTTATCAATTTTTTGAAACACGCTTTGGAGCGCATCTATGGTACGGCCAATGAAATCACGGCGCCCGCAGCGGCGCCATCGTGACGGATTGGAGCCGGAATTTTGGGACTACTGAGACTGACAGCCCGACAACGGAAATGATGCTGCGCGCTTTTCGCGGCGTAACGCTCTCGCGATTGAGCGTGACTGGGGAAACATACTGGCACTTGTCAGAGCTCTCGGAAACACAAAAACGCATCTTGAAACTGTTGGGACTCTCTTCGCGAACATTCTCGAAGCTAATCCCAGCAATCTCGAAAACTGATTTTCAATCACGCGAACCGTGAGCCCCATCGCAAAAAAAATCCGCCGCGCGGAATAATCGCGCTGAAGCCGGATATACACCGGATGGCAGGAGGCGTTTCCCGCACCCTCTGTAGCAGAACTTACAGATAATCGCCGGATGAATATGAATCGAAATTCGCAACAACGGCTGACAGAGTTCGAGAACGCGGCTTTGGGCTATGCGGATCAGCTCTCCCGCGTCGCGCTTCGCACAGTCAGAGACCGCGCGCAAGCGGAAGACCTGGTGCAGGAGACTTACCTGCAGGCCTGGCGCTGCTTCGACCGCTTCGAACCAGGAACCAATATGAGAGCCTGGCTGTACAAAATTATGTTCAACACATACAGCAGCTAGCGGCGTCGCCTGCGATTGCAACTGGTTCAGTACGAGGAGACCATTGCTGAAACGGTAACCTACGATCCGCCGACGCCGCGGAGCTTGACCGATGATGAAGTGCTGGCGGCACTGGAGAAATTGCCCCGCGACTACCATCTCCCCGTCATGCTCGTGGACATTGAAGGGCTTTCTTACAGAGAACTCGCGGAAGCGCTCGGCATCCCCATCGGCACGGTGATGTCGCGCCTGCATCGCGGGCGCAAACTGCTGCGGATGGGGCTGGCGAGATACGCCCACGAAGCCGGTTACCAAACGACGGGCGAAGGAAACTACGGTGAGAATAGAGGCTATGGACTGCCGTAAATTCAAAGACGTGCTGGATTCTTACCTGTGCGGCGAACTGCTGGTGGAAACTGTCCACGAGATGTTGCGCCGCGTTGAAGCGCGCCGGAACGCAGAGCGGTCTCAGCGCTGAAGAACGGCAAAGGTTGCGTCTCAGGCTGCACAAAGAGGCTTTGACTTACGGCGAAGTCCCGGCCTCTGGGGCTTCTTTATTCAAGAGGATTTTCACTGCGCGTCTGCCGCAGGCGCTGGCCGCGAGTGCGCTGCTGATCGCCGGCTATCTTTATTTCGCTTTCCATCCCGCGCCGCCGGTTCAGGCAGCGGAGTTGAGCGAGTCGGTGATTGAAGAAGCCGCCCGGGAACACGGCGTCTGCACGTTTCACTACAAAGATAGCCCTGAACCGGAAACGATGACGCCGAGCGCGGTTGAATTCGACCCGATCTTCGCCGGGCTGGATCAGGTGGCGAAGAGACACGCGCGGGGGATGAAGCTGCGGCTGGCGCATTTCTGCGATCTTGTGGGACGCAGTTTTGTCCATCTGGGGTTCACGCAGGGAGACGAAATGATTTCGCTGCTGATCACTGAGCGTGACGCGAAGGCGTTGAAGAACGGCGTTGTTCCCGTGGACGACGGGCTGCGCGCCGGATTGCAGAACGCAATGCAGGGCGAATACCGCGTCGCCGCGTACCAAACGGCGAAGCACGTGGTGTTCGTGGTCAGCAAGCTCTCCGAAGCCGAGAACAAGGAGCTGGCCGAGAGTCTGGCCGCGCCTGTGAGCGCGCATCTGCGGCGCCTGGAAAACGCGAAGGCGCCGCCGGCCGCGACCGCGGCGGCGCGCTGAGAAACGCACAAACGAAAAGGAGCAAGAGATGAAACCCTGGCTGATTCTGGCGACCATGATTCTGGGATTGTTTGCGGCCGCCGCCGTCATTAGCAAACAAGAACAGGTAATGGTCGCGGCCCGCGCCGTCCGGCAAAACTCCGCGCGAAGCGATCAGCAACCTGCCGGCAAACGAACTCCGGTCATCGTCGGGTTGTTCACGTCGGAAGGCTGTTCGAGTTGCCCGGCGGCGGATGAGCTGTTGGCAAAGCTGGAACGCGCCCAGCCGGTGGAAGGCGCGGAGATCATCGCGCTCGGCGAACACGTTGATTACTGGGACTACATCGGTTGGTCCGATCCGTTCTCCTCGCCCGCCTTCAGCGAACGGCAAGGCGCGTACGCGGAAGCCTCCGGGCGCGACGGCGTTTACACGCCGCAGATGGTGGTGGACGGGAGCGCGGGGTTTGTCGGCAGCAATTGGAACAAAGCGGTGGCCGCCATCTCTCAAGCTGCGCGCGCGCCGAAAGCCGATGTGCTAATCACGCCGGTCAGGAAGACCGCTGGCGCAGTTTCGTTGCAGGCGCAGGTCGGCGCCTTTCCGTCAGTGACCGCGGGCGAGACGGTTGATCTGATCCTGGCGGTTACCGAGAGCGATCTGTCGTCGAACGTCTTGCGCGGCGAGAACGCCGGGCGCAGGCTCAATCACAGGACTGTGGTCAGGCAGCTCAGCCTGATCGGCAGCGCGGACGCCAAACAGGGCGCGTCATTTTCAGCGGAGTCAACCGTGACCTTGGCAAAAGGCTGGAAGCCGGAAAACCTGCGCGCGGTAGCGTTCGCGCAGGAACGCAAGAGCCGCCGGGTGATTGGCGCGGGAGTCGTGAAACTGGCGGGCGAGCCAGGGACTAATGCCCGCGAATGAGATTCGATATGCCCTCACCCGATCAATATACAAATCCGGCGGCGCCTCGGCGCCGCACATCCGAGGGCCTGTGCGATTTGCGCAGGCCATGAGCCTTAACCAGTAACCACTTCGGAGAAAAAAATGAACCGTAAAATGTTAGCCATACTATTCTTCACATGCACGCTGTCGGTGGCCGCTTACGCGCAGGGCGCCGGGTCGAGCGGGGCGCTCCGCGCGCGCACGGTGACCGGGATTGTCGCCGAGGTCAAAGACGACGGCATGATCCTGGTCGTCACAGACAAGAAAGGCGTGAAGCACGAATTCAAGGCGGACGCCAAAATGAAGATGAAGGGCGACAAGATGATGAAGGGCGACAAGATGATGAAGGACGATAAGATGAAGGATGACAAGATGAAGGATGACAAGATGATGAAGATGGGCGCTCCTTCCTTCAACGATTTGCAGGTGGGGCAGATGGTGAAGGTGATTTACCGCGAGGCGGATCACATAGTCACGCAGGTGGAGGTAATCGCGGCGAAAAAGTAGGGTTTGCCGGCGCTGATGCGACAGCGCCAGGTAATTTATAGCGGTCGCATCCAACTGCACACCGCTGTAAACTGGATGAGATTCTGAAAATCCTTTGCGCTCCGCAACCTTCATTGCGGGCGGCGAAGGTAAGGCGGGAAGCAGTGACGAAAAGGGAGGCGACAGTCGTTACTGCTTCCCGCGCGCTTTGTTTGGGCTGACGCCATACATCGGTTCATCAACGCATAGTGAGGCACGCGGCTTGCAGCGATTGGCCGAAGCATGATTAAACGTCCTGTCCGTACTCCCTCTATCCTCACATTGGCACACTCCCCTTTACCCGTGTTGGCAACCCGGCCATGAGAGAAGGCTGCCGATACACTTTAGGGAAGAGAAAGGCCGGCGGCGCAAATGACATCTTGCGCCATTGCAAAGGGGGGCAGGTTGCGAGGAAAGCCAGGCATTCTGACGGGCGCGCTGGTCGGCGCAATGTTGACGGCGGCGTTGCTTGCGGCCTTTTATTTGGGGTGGCGGCTCGCGGGATTGCCGTTCGTCGCCTTCGACGTCTTCGATTGGCTGGCGCGCATGCTGCCCGGCTCGGTCGTCACTTACGGCATTGACACGCTGGTGCGCATCGTTCGCGGTCTCAATCTCGGCGACACGGCGGAGGCGGCAAAGACGACAGAAAAAGCAACGGCGATTGCCGGGATGTTCTTCACTGGCGTCATGGCCGGGGCAGTGTTCTTTGCCCTCGCGCGCGCCTGTCGAAGGGAGCGGGTTGTCCCGCTCGGTCTGATCGCGGGCGCGGCGGTGGGCGCGCCGGCGCTGCTCATCAGCCGCAACGTTGGCCAAACGGCGACGACCGGCCAATGGCTCAGCGGTTTGTGGGTTCTCGGCGCGTTTCTGATCTGGGGGGCCGCGCTCGGTTGGGTTTATCGCAAGGTGAGCGCGGATGAAGCTCTGGTCGCACGGCTGAACCGCCGCCAGTTCCTGCTCAAGTTGGGCGGCGCGACCGCAATCGTTACCGTGGTTGGAGCGGTCGTGGGCAATCTCGTTGGCGACAGGCGCGGACGCAAAGTTGCGGAAGGCAAACTCTGGTCGGACAATCATCCATTGCCGAATGCAGGCGCGGAGGTCGAGCCCGCACGCGGCACGCGCCCGGAATTCACGCCACTGAAGGATCACTACCGCATTGACATCAACACGATTCCGCCCGCGGTCAATGGCGCGGACTGGCGGTTGCGAATCGGCGGCATGGTCGAAAACCCGTCCGCGCTGACCCTTGATGAGTTGCGGAACAAGTACCAGTCGCTCGATCAGTTCATTACGCTCGCGTGCATTTCGAACCCGGTGGCGGGCGATTTGATCGGAACGACGCGGTGGACGGGCGTGAGCTTGCAACGGCTGCTGCCCGATTTGAAATTGAGGCCCGGCGCCACGCACCTGAAGCTCCGCTCGGCGGACGGCTTCCACGAAATTGTTTCCCTGGAAACGATCAAAACCGACGAGCGCGTGATGCTGGCGTATGCCTGGGACGGCGCGCCGCTGCAGGCGGAGCATGGCTTTCCGCTGCGAATTTACATCCCGAATATTTACGGGATGAAGCAGCCGAAGTGGATCGAATCCATCGAGGCGCTTGACCACTGGGAGCCGGGTTACTGGGTCGAGCGCGGCTGGGATCGAGAGGCGCGGATGAAGGCGACTTCGGTGATTGACACCATCGCCGTTGACATGATGATCGCGCAGGCCAACGGGCGCACGCTCATCCCCGTCGGCGGCATCGCGCACGCTGGGGCGCGCGGCATCTCGAAGGTCGAAGTCCAGGTGGACAACGCGGAATGGCGCGAGGCGCGATTGCGCAAGCCGCTGTCGGGACTGACGTGGGTGATCTGGCGTTACGACTGGCCGTTTCAGCCGGGCAGACACACCTTCACAGCACGCTGTTACGACGGCGACGGCGCGTTGCAGACCGCGGAAGAGTCCCCGCCACATCCCGCCGGCGCGACGGGTTGGCACAGTAAAAGCATGAAGCTTTGAATGATCCCGAAGAAGTGACCCAACCTGCTTTTGCGAAAGCTATGAAGATTTAGCGCAAATGGACGTGTGCGGACGCCTGTTGCCAATAGCCGCCGTTTGGTGTTCAACTAGGCGACGTCACCGGAGAGTCTGGTCTCAATGTGAGGGGCAAGCAAAATGGCGGACGCAGCCACAAACCAGGAAGACAAAACCCGGGATCTGAAACTGATCGAGGAGCTCGATGTTTTGTGGATTACCGCGGGTCTGAGTTGTGATGGTGAGTCGGTCGCGCTCACGGCGGCCACGCAGCCTAGTATTGAGGACATCGTCCTGGGCGGCATCCCGGGCATCCCCAAAGTGAATTTCCACAACCCGTTTTATGCTTATGAAAACGGGGATGAGTTTATGCAATACCTCTATCTGGCTGCTGAAGGCCGGCGTTCGCCATTTATTCTCGTTATAGAAGGCTCGATCCCGAACGAAGAGATCAAGGATGAAGGCTGCTGGGCCGCCTTAGGCACGGATAAACAAACAGGCCAGCCCATCACTACCTGTGAGTGGATCGATCGTCTAGCGCCCAAAGCCTGGGCGATCGTCGCCGTCGGAACCTGCGCGACCTATGGGGGTATTCACGCGATGCAGGGGAATCCCACCGGCGCGATGGGGCTGCCGGATTATTTAGGATGGGAGTGGAAGTCTCAGGCGGGGATTCCGATTGTGTGTGTGCCCGGATGTCCGACTCAGCCGGACAATCTCACCGAGACCTTGCTCTATCTGCTCTACCAGGCGATGGGACGCGCGCCGATGATCCCGCTGGATGAAGCCCGGCGGCCGACGTGGCTATTTGGCGAGACGGTGCATGAAGGTTGTGATCGCGGAGGCTATTATGAACAGGGGCAGTTTGCCGAGGAGTACGGCTCACGCCACTGCATCGTGAAGCTGGGCTGCTGGGGGCCGGTCGTTCAATGCAACGTGGGCAAGCGGGGCTGGATGGCCGGGATTGGCGGCTGCCCGAATGTTGGCGGGATTTGCATCGGCTGTACAATGCCCGGCTTCCCGGACAAGTTCATGCCGTTTATGGATCAGCCGCCGGGTTCGCTGCTCTCTTCCCACGCAGTGATGACATATGGCCGGGCGATTCACGCTCTGCGGCGTTTCACTCAGGCCTCGCTCAATCAGGAACCGGCGTGGCGGCGGCGAGGGCGCGAACTGTATTCCGGCTATCCCGGAGGCGCCTACAGAAGCAAGAAGCGATGAGGACGCGGGACTGGACAGATGCGTTGTCGGCTTTTAATGGCGAGCGTGAAGGATCGCTTGTTAATACACCTCCGCCAATTGATTTATTTGAGGCCGAAACGGTGCTGACCGCGCTGGCCAGCGTCTTCTACCCGACTGAGCCCCCCCCCGGACAAAAGCCGCGCGCGCTGATCGAAGAGTTAGCGAAGGGTGAGAAGGAATGGCCGGACGTGAAGGACACCTATCGTATCCTCGTCGAGCAGATTCCGGCAGTCGTTTTCCTGGCTTTCTTTGACAAGGGCATTGGCGAAGCTTATGTCAGCCCGCAGATCGAACGCACGCTGGGCTTCACGCAAGCGGAATGGCTGGAAGACCCGGTGCGCTGGTATCACCTGATTCATCCGGATGACAAAGAGCGTTGGAGCATTGAGGCCGCGCGGATGTTTCTGACCGGCGAGCCATTGCGCTCGGTCTATCGCGTGCTGGCGCGCGACGGGCGCGTGGTCTGGTTCCATTGCGAAGTGAAGATGGCTCGCCATCCGGATGGCCGCCCCTGGTTTATTCACGGGGTCGGATTCGACATCACCGAACTCAAGCAGGCGGAAGTGGCGCTCTCGCGAAGCGAAGAACTGCTGCGGGGGATTTTTGAGTACGCACCCGACACCATGGTTGTGGTTGACTGCGATGGGCGTATCGAGCGCGTCAATGCGCAGGTCGAGAGGGCGTTTGGTTACCGCCGCGACGAACTACCGGGCAAACCTGTTGAACTGCTGTTGCCAGAACGTTTCAGGCAACAGCATGTGAAACATCGTGATGATTATCTTGCCGATCGGCGCCTGCTTCCGATGGGCATCGGACTGGAGCTCTATGGCAAGCGGAAAGACGGGAGCGAGTTTCCCGTGGAAATCATGCTCAGCCCGGTGGAATCCGAATCAGGCAACCTGGTGATTGCCGTCATCCGTGACATCACCAGACGCCGGCGTGATGAGGAGGCGCTGCGCGAATCCGCCGGCCGCCTGAAGACTCTCTCCCGCCGTCTGATCGCGGTGCAGGAGGCCGAGCGCCGCGGCATCGCGCTTGAACTGCACGACGAGATCGGCCAGATTCTGACCGGGCTGAAACTCAAACTGGAGATGGGCGCGCGCCTGCCTGCCGAAGCATCCCGCGCCAGCCTCGTCGAAGCGCAGACGCTGGTCAATGAACTGATGGCGCGAACCCGCAAGCTGTCGCTCGATCTGCGGCCCGCGACGCTCGATCATTTGGGGTTGCTGTCGGCGTTGCCGCGGCACATCCGGCAATACAGCTCGCAAACCGCGGTGCATGTGGACTTCCGGCACAGCGGTCTGGAGGGGCGGCGCTTCGCGCAGGAACTGGAGATCGCAGTCTTTCGCATCGTGCAGGAGGCGCTGACCAATGTCGCTCGCCACTCCAGTGCGACAGAAGCGATCGCGCGGATCTGGGCTGATCAGCATACACTGTCCGTGCAGATCGAAGATAACGGCAAAGGTTTCGATCCCGAATCAGCCCTTGCCGCCGGCCAATCCAGCGGATTGACCGGGATGCGCGAGCGGACGCTGCTGCTCGGCGGTCATTTCGCCATTGAATCCTCGCCCGGTGGCGGCGCGCGGTTGACTGCGGAATGGAACTTTGATGACAATCCCACTCTGCAATTTCACAACGCAAGCTGAGACCAGAATGTCATGCAAGCTAAGACTACGACTATCGTGCTGGCTGATGATCATCGGATCGTGCGCGAAGGTCTGCGCGCCCTGCTCAAGGCCGAGGCCGATTTCAGTGTGATCGGCGAGGCGGGCGATGGTCTGGAGGCGCTGGCGATGGTCAGAAATTCAAGCCCCGACGTGGTGGTGTTGGACTTGATGATGCCCAGCCTCAACGGCCTGGAAGTCGCGCGCCAGATCAGCAAACAGACGCCACTGACCAAAATCGTCATCCTCTCGATGCACGATGACGAAGGATTTGTGATCGAGGCGCTAACCAATGGCGTCTCCGCCTATGTGCTCAAAGATTCCAGTTCGTCCGATCTCGTGCAGGCCGTGCGCGAAGCGGCCGCGGGCCGCCGCTACTTGAGCCCGCCACTCTCCGACCGCGCCATCGAAGCCTATCAGCGCATTGCCAGAGCCGGCACACTCGACAAATATGAAACGCTCACCACCCGCGAGCGCGAAGTGTTGCAACTCTCCGCCGAAGGCCACACCAACAGTGAGATCGCCGCCCGCTTGGGGATCAGTGTCCGCACGGCTGAAACGCATCGTTCCAGACTGATGCACAAGCTCGGAGCGCATACGCAAGCCGACCTGATCCGTTATGCGCTGCGGCGCGGGATTATCCCGATGGAGAAAGCGGCGAACCAATGAGGTCCAATACGTAGTTTTTTTGTGAAAATTACGTAGGTTTTCGGATGGCTGCTGCGTAGGGTTGCGAATAGACAGTCCCGTGGCAGGAGCAGGATAATCCCCCTGCTGTAACTTCGTTTCAATCTCAATTCAGACAATCATCACATCACCAACCAACCTTCGGAATAAGAAGGCGGAAAGGAGGCACGTCAATGGCGACAGAGACGGTTCCCTACGGTCGGGTGACGCAGCGGGCGCCGGCGGTCAGCGAAGTTCACATCGTCTGGATCACAGCCGGTCTGGGCTGTGACGGCGATTCGGTCTCGATTACCGCCGCCACGCAACCGAGCGTTGAAGACGTCGTGCTGGGCGCGATCCCCGGACTTCCCAAAGTACATCTGCACAATCCGGTCCTGGCCTATGAAGTCGGCGATGACTTTATGAAATACTGGTATCAGGCGGAAAAGGGCGAGCTGGACCCGTTCGTCCTGGTGGTCGAAGGATCAATCCCGAATGAGAAGATCAAGAGTGAGGGCTATTGGGCGGCGCTCGGCACCGATCCGGCCACCGGTCAGCCCATCACGACCTGTGAATGGATTGATCGGCTGACGCCCAAAGCGCTGGCTGTCGTCGCCATCGGCACCTGCGCCACTTATGGTGGCCTGCATGCGATGGAAGGCAATCCCACAGGTTGTATGGGTCTGGCCGATTACCTCGGCTGGGACTGGCGTTCGCACGCGGGCATCCCGATTGTCAATGTGCCCGGCTGTCCAGTGCAGCCGGACAATTTCATGGAGACGGTGCTCTACCTGCTCTATCAGGCGGCGGGGCTGGCGCCGATGATTCCGCTCGACGAGGCGCTGCGGCCCCAATGGCTCTTCGGCGCCACGGTTCACGATGGCTGCGACCGCGCGGGTTACTACGAGCAGGGCGATTTCGCCACCGAATACGGCTCGCCCAAATGCATCGTCAAGCTCGGATGCTGGGGGCCGGTGGTCAATTGCAACGTGCCCAAGCGGGGCTGGATGGCCGGGATCGGCGGCTGCCCCAACGTCGGCGGCATTTGCATCGGCTGCACGATGCCCGGCTTCCCGGACAAGTTCATGCCGTTTATGGACGAGCCGCCTGGCGCGAAGCTCTCAACCTCCACCGTCGGCGTCTATGGCAAAGCGGTCAGCGCGCTGCGCCGGATGACCAACGCGACACTCAACAAAGAACCGAAGTGGCGGCACGCGCGCGCTGAACTGACCACTGGCTACCGGCCGCGAAGCTACTGAGCCGGAAAGGAGCAAAGATCATGGCAGTCATCACTGATACCAAGAAAGAGACGCCGACCAAAAAGCGGCAGTTAGTTGAGATGAATTGGGACCCGATCACCCGGATCGTCGGCTCCCTGGGCATCTTCACCAAGATTGATTTTGAAAACCGGCAGGTCGCCGAATGTCACAGCACCTCGTCAATCTTCCGCGGCTACAGCATTTTCATGAAGGGCAAAGACCCGCGCGACGCGCATTTCATCACCAGCCGCATCTGCGGCATCTGCGGCGACAATCACGCGACCTGCGCGACCTATGCCCAGAACATGGCCTTCGGCGTGCGTCCGCCCGCGCTCGGCGAAATGATCGTCAATCTCGGCGAAGCGGCGGAGTACATGTTCGATCACAACATCTTTCAGGACAATCTGGTCGGCGTGGACTTCTGCGAGCAGATGGTCAGAGAGACCAACCCCAGCGTCTGGGAGAAAGCAAAAAAGGCTGACGCCCCGCATGCCAGCCTGCACGGCTACCGCAAGATCTCCGACATTATGACGGCGCTCAATCCGTTCACCGGAGAGTTTTACCGCGAGACCCTGCAAGTCAGCCGGTACACCCGTGAGATGTTCTGCCTCATGGAAGGCCGCCACGTTCACCCGTCAACGCTCTATCCCGGCGGCGTGGGCACGGTGCCCACCGTCCAACTCTTTACCGATTACCTCGTCCGGCTGATGAAGTACGTGGAGTTCATGAAGAAGGTCGTGCCCTTGCACGATGACCTCTTCAATTTCTTCTACGAAGCGCTGCCCGGCTACGAGAAGGTCGGTCAACGCCGGGTGCTGCTCGGTTGCTGGGGATCATTCAACAACCCCGACGTCTGCGACTACACATACAAGAATATGGAAAACTGGGGACGCGCCATGTATGTCACGCCGGGCGTGGTGGTGGACGGCAAACTGGTCACGACCAGCCTGGTGGATATCAACCTGAACATCCGCATCCTGCTCGGCAGTTCTTACTACGAGGGTTGGGAGAACGCTGAAACCTTCGTCAAGACCGATCCGCTCGGCAATCCGGTGGATCAAAATCATCCCTGGAACCAGACGACGATCCCCAAGCCGCAGAAGCGCGACTTCGAGGGCAAATACACCTGGGTGATGTCGCCGCGCTGGCTCGACAAGCGGACGGGCGATCACCTGGCGCTCGACACCGGCGGAGGGCCGATTGCGCGCCTCTGGGCGACGGCGCTGGCCGGCCTGGTGGACATCGGTTACATCAAAGCGACCGGCAGCAGCGTCAAAATCTATCTGCCGAAAACGGCGATGCTCCCCGAAGTCGAGTTCGAGTGGAAAATCCCGAAGTGGTCGAACGCCATCGAACGCGACCGTGCCCGCACTTACTTCCAGGCGTACGCTGCGGCGGCGGCTCTCTACTTCATGGAGCAGGCGCTCGCCGAAGTGCATGCCGGAAGAACCAAGACCTGGAATGAGTTCAAGGCGCCGGATGAAGCGATTGGCTGCGGCTTCCACGAAGCGGTGCGCGGCGTGCTCTCGCATCACGTCGTGATCCGCGACGGCAAGATCGCCAACTATCATCCGTACCCGCCGACGCCGTGGAACGCCAACCCGCGCGACATCTACGGCACGCCGGGGCCGTATGAGGACGCGGTGCAGAACACGCCGATCTTCGAGGAGAACGGGCCGGACAAGTTCAAGGGCATCGACATCATGAGGGCGGTGCGGAGTTTCGATCCGTGCCTGCCCTGCGGCGTGCATATGTACCTAGGCAATGGCAAGGTGCTTGAAACGCGCCATTCACCGATGTTCGGCGCGATGCAGTGATTGCGGCTATGCTAGACAAGAAAGAATTTCAACAGCGGCTCCAAAAGATCGAAGGGCTGGTCCGCGCGATTGAATCGGCTGCCGATCCGAACGTGCGAGCCAGCGCCGTCGAACTGATGCAATCGCTGATGGAACTGCACGGCGCGGGCATCGAGCGGATGATGGAGGTCGTCTTCGATGCCGGGGCGGCGGGCGACGAGATCATTGACCGATTGGCGGATGATGATCTGGTGGCGAGCCTGCTGCTGCTTTACGGGCTGCACCCGCTGGACGTTGAGACGCGAGTGAAGCAGGCGCTCGATAAGGTGCGTCCGTATCTTCGTTCGCATGGCGGCAATGTCGAACTGCTCGGAATTGCGGACGGGGAGGCGCGCTTACAGCTTGTGGGGAGTTGTAATGGGTGCGCCTCGTCTGCAATGACACTCAAACTGGCGATTGAGGAAGCGATTTACGAAGCCGCGCCCGACGTGACTGCGCTGGAAGTCGAAGGCGTAGTCGCGCAACCCGCGCCGCCCGGTCTCGTGCAGTTGGAGAAAGCGCCAGGCAGGAACGGCTCCGCGGTCGGCGATGGCAATGGATGGGAAGACGTGAGCGGCCTGGCGGCGATGGCGAGCGGGGCGGTGCGAGCCATCGAAGTGTCCGGACGCCCGGTTCTCTTCTGCCGCTTGGGTGAGACGTTTTATGCCTACGGTGACAATTGCCCGGAATGCGGCCAGACGATGCGCGCGGCCTTGCTTGAAGCCACTGCGCTCGTCTGTCCTTCCTGCGGGCAGCGTTACGACGTGATGCGCGCCGGACGCGGGCTGGATAAACCGGGCCTACATCTTGACCCATTCCCATTGCTGGTAGAGCGGGGGCAGGCGAAGATCGCGCTGCCGGCTTTTCAGCATTGAGCATTGTACGGCAGGTGTGATGAGTTCGATCCGATTGCCACAACGCCATAACTCATTCACCGCGCTCCGCCGCTTCATCCGCGAGCGGGCGCCGGTGGAGCGTTGCGAGTTGTGCAGCGCCGAATTGGCCGAAGACCATCAGCACCTGATCGAACCGGCCAGCCGGAAACTGGCCTGCGCCTGCGATGCTTGCGCGATTTTGTTCAGTAATCAGGGCGATGGAAAGCATCGGCGCGTTCCCCGGCGGATTCGCTTTCTGCCGGATTTTCATTTGACTGATGGGCAATGGGAGAGCTTGATGATCCCGATCAATATGGCCTTTTTCTTTCACAGCGTTCCGGCGGGCAAGGTCGTCGCGCTTTATCCAAGTCCGGCCGGCCCGACTGAATCGTTGCTGATGTTTGAATCCTGGGAAGAAATCGTGGCCGAGAATGCCATCCTGAAAGAGATGGAGCCGGACGTTGAAGCGCTGCTCGTCAATCGTATCAAGCGCATGGGCGGCGCGCGTGAACAGACTGAGGCCGAATACTACGTTGCGCCGATTGATGAGTGTTACAAGCTGACGGGACTGATTCGCGCGCACTGGCGTGGTCTGTCGGGAGGCGCGGAAGTCTGGGAAAAGATCGAGGGGTTCTTCGCCGGGTTGAAGGAACGCTCCATTGCGATCAGAGAGGCCACTCGTGCCTGACTTGAATTTCCAGGTGTATGAGGCTGAAGCTGAGCCCTTTGCGGCGTCTCCGCTGTTGATCTTCAAGTTGGGGATCGCCAACGCGGATTTTGAAGAGCCGATCCACACCATCGCGCTGCGTTGCCAGATTCAGATCGAAGCGACGCGCCGCAACTATAGCGCGCAGGATCAGGAGCGGCTGCTCGATCTTTTTGGCGAGCCGTCGCGCTGGAGCCAGACGCTGCGCACGATGCTGTGGACGCATACTAGCGCCGTCGTCACGCCATTCACCGGCAGCACGGTCGTTGATCTGCCCGTGCCCTGCACGTTTGATTTCAACGTGGCGGCGACGAAATATTTCGCCGGACTGGAGGAGGGAGAAGTTCCGCTCTGCCTGCAGTTCAGCGGGACGGTTTTCTACGAGGCCGGCAACGGCGGTTTGCAGGCCGCGCAGATTCCCTGGAGCAAAGAGACGAAGTACCGGCTGCCGGTGCGGGTCTGGCAGGATATGATGGACAGCTACTACCCGAACAGCGCCTGGCTCTGTTTGCGCCGAGACGTGTTCGACCGATTGTCCCAACACAAGATGCGGCGCGGAATTCCGACGTGGGAACAAGCTTTGGAGAGCCTTCTTCGAGACGTTGAAGAGAAGTCGTAGCCATGAATTTCGAACTGGTCGAAAAGATCGCCAACGCCGTGCTCTACGAGGGCTACCTGCTCTATCCTTACCGGCCCTCGTCGGTGAAGAACCGGCAGCGGTTCAATTTCGGTGTGCTGACTCCGCAGGCTTACAGCGAAGCGCAGCGCGGCGCCGAAAACTGGAGTATGCAGACGCAGTGTTTGGTGTTGGGAAATCAACACACCACATTTGATGTTAAAGCGCGCTTCCTGCATTTGGTGATGCGCGAAGTGGGCGAGTTGATCGGCCCGCTGACTGAATGGCGGGAAGGCGCAGCGCCGGAGTTTCGTTTCGCCGGATCATTGGAAGTCGGCGGCCAGCTTTTTCGACCCTGGCAGGAAGCGGTCGAGCGTGAGGCAAATGCGCAAGGCCTGAAGTTGGACGAACTCATCACGCAGCCGCGCCGATTGACGTTCACCTTTCCGGCGAAGCAGGAGATCGAGCCATTGCGTGAGGCAAGCGGACAAGTCGTTGGAGTGATCGTCCGCCAACAGCAATCCATCGCAGGCGTAATTGAGATCGCCGCCGAGCAATTCGGCGAGCATTTGCGCAGGGTCACTGTTCGCATTCTCAACCTAACGCCGTTCGAGAATGCGGCTAGGAAGAACCGCGAGGAGGCGTTGTTGTATTCGCTGGCATCGGCTCACACGATTCTCGGCGCGCGCGACGGCGAATTCGTTTCGCTGCTCGACCCGCCGGAAGAGTTCAAAGAAGCTGCGGCGGCGTGCTCCAATGTTGGGACGTGGCCGGTTCTGGTTGGCGCCGAAGGAGAGCGTGATTTGATGCTCTCCTCGCCGATCATTCTTTACGATTATCCGCAAATCGCGCCGGAAAGCGCGGGAGATCTCTTCGACGGAACCGAGATTGATGAAATCCTGACGCTGCGGATTATGACGCTGACCGAGGAAGAGAAACGCGAGATGCGCGGCACGGACGGGCGCGCCAAGCAGATTCTCGATAGAACCGAGACGCTCCCCGCGGAGCAACTGATGAAGCTGCACGGCGCGTTGCGCGGTCTCCGTCCGCTGGAAGAGCAAGAGCGATGAACGAGTGGGAATGGCATTTGCTGGAAGACAGGACTCCGTTGGAGCACGTCAGCATCATGGGCGTCGAACTCAAAACAGGCGACCACGTCCGGCTGCGTCCGCGCGCGGGCGGCGACATCTTCGACCTGGCGCTGGCCGGGAAAATCGCCACCATCGAAGCCATCGAGCAGGACTACGAAAACAAGTTTCACCTGGCCGTCATCGTGGACGACGATCCGGGAAGAGATCTAGGCGCGCTGCGGCAGCCGGGCCATCGTTTCTTCTTCGCTCTCGAAGAGGTCGAGCCACTGCTTCCGGGCGAGATGGCGGGCGAGATGGCCGGCGAAACGGGAGGGACAGATTGATAGGGCGGCCACGCATTCTGATCGCATGCATCGGCAACATCTTTCTCGGCGATGACGCTTTCGGCGTCGAAGTGGCGAAGCGGCTGGCATCGCGCAAGCTGCCCGATGAAGCGCGCGTGGTTGATTATGGCATTCGAGGCTTCGATCTGGCCTACGCGCTGATGGATGGTTACGACGTGACCATCTTCGTTGACGCAACACAGCGCGGCGGAGAGCCGGGCACGCTCTATATCATCGAACCTGACCTGAATGAACTCGAAGCAGCGGACTCGCAGGCAATGATGGTTGAAACGCACGGCATGAACCCGGTGAAGGTTTTGCTGATGGCGCGGTCAATGGGCGCGCAGTTCAATCGCGTTCTGCTGGTCGGCTGCGAACCCGCGACGCTCGGCTCGGAGGAAGAATGGCAAATGGGTTTGAGTGAGCCGGTGCAGGCAGCCTTGAATAAGGCGGTCGAGATGATCGAGTCCCTCGTCACGGGCATTCTTAATGAGCATCTCAACGGGGCGATACCGTGAATCATTCTTTGAGGATGGGAGGGTATCTGACATGAGCCTGTTCTGGAAAGTTGTCGTAGGCGCAGCCTTGGTAGCCATTGCCGCTGTAGTGGTTATCAGCTTCGGGGACATCAAGCGATATATCAGGATCCGTACCATGTGATGCGCGTTGACCGACAGAGGGGAGCAGCGCCGCCGCACGACGGCGTCAATTACAATCTGGCACATTCTGAGAAAAAGGAGAGCAGCAATGGAACACAATGACGGCAATGGCAACAACAATTCTTCGGAAAACCGGGACGTCCTTTATTTGATGGGCGGCGTCGCCTTGATGGTCTTAGGCGCGGGTCTGGTCATGACTCACCCAGCGGTGCGCAAGACCGTGAGCGCGGGATTGTCCGCCGTCCTGCCGGAACTGCAAGGGAAGTTCGGGCCTGATCTGACGGCGCTGGGGCCGGACATCCAGCGATATATGAAGCTCAGGTCAATGTGACGGGAGTCCGGATTGTATGAGCGACAACGAACCATCAGCAGTTTGCTACAAGCTGGATGCCAGTCAGAGCAAGTTCACCGCGCAGGCGTTTGCTACGGGGCTGTTGGCCGGATTCGGGCACAATCCTCTGATTGGCATCCGCGACTTCATCGGCGAAGCGCGGTTCGTCCCCGGCGCGTTCACAGATGCCGCGCTACGGTTCGTGATCAAAGCAAAATCGCTCGCCGTGGTCGACGTAGAGAAAGAGCAGGATCGGCAGGAGATCGAGCGCGCCATGTTCAATGACGTGCTTGAGACATCCGCTTACCCTGAGATTATTTTCCAGAGCGCAAGCGTCGCGGTAACGAGGATCGTCGAAGGCCGGTACAAAGCGAGGATCGTTGGCGACCTGACGCTGCACGGCATCACCCGCAACAACATCTGGATTCAAGCGCAGTTGACAGTCAACGGAGACGACCTGCGCGCGCAGGGCGATTTCACGCTCAAGCAGACCGACTACAAGATCAAACTGGTCTCAGTCGCGGGGGGCGCGCTCAAACTCAAAGACGAATTGAAATTTTCATTCGATCTCGTGGGACATCGAGACCACTCAGGGTAACAAATTGAGCTTTTCCGAATTGGCTATTGGCCATTGGGTATTGACAATTGTTTGCATCGGGAGGATCTTGCTCGCATGCCCCCTGCGAGGCAATTGCCAATCTCCAATTGCCAATTCAATCGCTCGCTGCGGGAAAGCTCAAACCCCTCCCGTTTGAAGTATATGCATGAGCTTTCCATCGCCATGAGCATGGTGGAGATGGCCACGGAAGAGGCGGCGCGCAGAGGCGGCGCGCAGGTCAACGCGCTTCATCTCAAACTGGGGGCGCTTTCGGGCGTGGTCAAAGACGCGCTGCTCTTCTCCTGGGACGTGGCTTGCGAAGATACGCCGCTCGCCGGATCGCGGCTGGTCATTGAGGAGGTTCCAGTCATGGTCTACTGTCCGGCCTGCCAGGCAGAACGGACTCTCGCTTCCATTCGCCAATTCTTCTGCCCTGTCTGTGAGACTCCGACGCCTGAAATCTTGCGGGGCAAGGAACTCGAAGTCGTCGCTTTGGAGATTGAATGATGAGCACACCTCGTTTGGTTCAGGTCAGGGAGAAGGCGCTGAAGCAGAATGATCTGCTCGCCCGCGCGTTGCGAGAACGCTTCCGCGAAGCCAGCGTGTTTGCGGTCAGCCTGGTTTCAAGCCCCGGCGCAGGCAAGACAGCCTTTCTGGAAAAGACGTTGGCGCGATTACGCCCGCATTGTCGTGTGGCCGCGCTCGTCGGCGATCTCGCCACGGACAACGATGCCGCGCGACTTCAGCGCACTGAAGCTCCGGTCAGGCAGATCACGACCGGCACGGTCTGTCATCTGGAAGCCGCGATGGTCGAGAACGCGCTCGCAGGCTGGGACCTCAATGAGATTGATTGCCTGTTCATTGAAAACGTGGGCAATCTCGTCTGTCCTTCAAGTTACGATCTCGGCGAAGAGATGCGTCTGGTCTTGATGTCGGTGACCGAAGGCGAGGACAAGCCGCTCAAGTACCCGACCATCTTCAACACTGCGGACGTAGCGGTGATCACCAAGCTTGATCTGGCTGCCGCAGTCGAATTCGATTTGGCGGCGGCTCATCAAAGTATTCAATCAGTCCGCCCGGGCATGCGGGTCTTTGAAGTGTCAGCAAAGACTGGCCAGGGGATGGGCGAGTGGCAGCAGTTTCTTCAATTGCGGATTGCGGAATGGTGACACGAACTCAAATCCTGGTGTGCGGTATCGTGCAGGGCGTTGGCTTTCGTCCCTTCGTTTATTCGCTCGCCAGGCGACGCGCGCTCAAAGGCCAGGTCTTCAATAACACAACCGGCGTCATCATTGATGTCGAAGGCGAAGCTCGCGCGATCGAGCAGTTCATCAACGAGATCCGGCTGAACCCGCCGCCTCTCTCTCAAATTGAATCGATTGAGCGCTGCGGCGATTTAGCTCCGGCCAGCTACCGCGACTTTCGCATCGTCGAGAGCGCGTCCGCAGGGATGAAGTTCGTTCCGATCCCGGCTGACATCGCCACTTGCAAAGATTGCCTGAGAGAATTGTTGGATCCGAACGACCGGCGTTATCGCTATCCGTTCATCAACTGCGCTAACTGCGGCCCGCGCTTCACAATCATCGAGGGCATCCCGTATGACCGCGCGCGGACCACGATGCGCGATTTTCCGATGTGCGCCGCCTGCCGCGCCGAGTACGAGAATCCGCTTGATCGTCGCTTTCACGCCGAGCCGGCTGCTTGTCCGGCTTGCGGCCCGCGATTGGTTCTGACAGATACGCGCGGATGCGAGGTCATCATTGACTTGCGCAACCAAGAGGGGATCATCAGCCACGCGAAGCGCCTGCTGCTCGACGGTTCGATCCTCGCCATCAAGGGACTCGGCGGATTTCATCTGGCCTGCGATGCGCTCAATGCCGAGGCGGTCGCGCGAGTTCGCGGCAAAAAATACCGCGAAGACAAGCCGTTCGCGCTCATGGCAAATTCAGTTGAAGTCATCCGAGAACACTGCTTCGTCTCACAAGCCGAAGGAGAACTGCTACTCTCCGCGCGCCGCCCGATCGCGCTGCTTGAGAGAAAACCCGGCGCCGTCATCCCACGCGCGGTTGCGCCCGGCGTGAACACCCTGGGCTTCATGCTGCCCTACACGCCGCTGCATTATCTGCTGCTGGAAAACCTCGACCGCCCGCTGGTGATGACCAGCGGCAATATTTCCGATGAGCCGATTTGCTACGAGGACGGAGAAGCCACCACGCGGCTCGGCGCCATCGCCGATTACTTCCTGCTCCACAATCGGCGCATTCACATGCGGGCGGATGATTCGGTGGCGCGCGCGCAAGCGGGCAAGGAAATAATATTGCGGCGCTCGCGCGGTTACGCGCCGGCGCCGATCAAAACGTCATTCAGTTTCGGCAGACAGATTCTGGCGTGCGGCGCGGAGTTGAAAAATACCTTCTGCCTCGCGCGTGACAACTTTGCTTTTGTCAGCCACCACATTGGCGATCTGGAAAATCTGGAGACGCTGCGTTCTTTCACCGAAGGCATCGGGCATTTCAAGCGGCTCTTCGATCTTCAGCCCGAAGTCGTCGCTTACGATCTACATCCCGAATACCTCTCGACGAAGTACGCGATCGCGCTCGATGATATCTCAACAAAAGTCGGCGTCCAGCATCATCACGCGCACATCGCCAGTTGCATGGCCGACAACCACATCGAAGGAGAAGTGATCGGCGTGGCGATGGACGGCCTCGGCTTCGGCGAAGACGGCCGTTTCTGGGGCGGCGAATTCTTCGCCGCTGATTTTGTTCACGCGGAGCGCATCGCGCATCTCGACTACATCCCAATGCCCGGCGGCGCAAAAGCTATCCGCGAGCCGTGGCGGATGGCGGCGGTCTATCTGCAACGGGCGCTGGGCGATGACTTCCTGAATGTTCATCTGCCTTTCGTCGCCGGCATTGATCGCCGCGCGTGGGCGACGCTGCGGCGGATGGCGGCGAGTGGCGTGAACAGCCCTGAGACGTCGAGCATGGGACGGCTCTTCGATGCGATGTCGAGTCTGCTGGGACTGAGACAGACGATCAACTATGAAGGCCAGGCGGCCATCGAACTGGAAGCGATCGCTGATCGGAATGTGACGAACGGTTATGAGTTCAAGGTTGCGGCTGATGGCGTCATCAAAGCTGAAGCAGTTATTCAACGCGCCGTGGAAGATTTGCTCAACGGCTGCGCCCCGCCGGAAGTTTCCGCGAAGTTCCATTGGGCGGTAGCTCATCTGATTGCGGCTCTCGCGCTCAGTGTCAGAGACGAACGGCGCCTCAATCGCGTCGCGTTGTCAGGCGGCGTTTTTCAAAATATGTTTCTGCTGGATCGGACATGCCGGATGCTCAGGGCTGAGGGCTTCGAGCTCTTCACGCATAACCGTGTGCCGGCCAATGATGGCGGCATCTCACTCGGTCAGGCGGCAGTGGCGAATGCGCGCCTGGCGGCTTAGGGAGATTTAGGAGGGATTGAACTTTATGTGCTTGGCAATACCCGGAAAGATCGTCGAGATGGTGGACGCGGAGAATCAAATCGCCAAAGTCGAAGTCGGCGGCGTGCGGCGCAACGTCAACATCGGCATGCTCGACGACACGCAGCTCGGCGATTATGTGCTGGTTCACGTCGGCTTCGCGATGAGCAAGATTGACGAGAAGGAGGCCGAAGAGACGCTGCGGCTCCTGCGCGAGCTTGGCGCATACGCGGATGAGGTTGAACAATTCGAGAGTTCTGTCGCGTAGGAATAGTGTGATGTCCAAATCCTCAGATGATTTCTCTCGCGCTTTCTATCCGTTCCTGCATCCGGACGACCGGCAGCCGCGGGAGCTGATGGAAGAACTGCGCTTTTCGCTATTGGAGAAGGCGCGCGAGAGCGTTGAGGTGAAGAGCCGGTTCTTTGAAGAGAACAAAGACATGATTCTGGCCGCCTCGCTTCAGATGGCGAGGGCCTTTCATCGCGGGCGCAAGCTGCTCGTCTGCGGCAACGGCGGCTCGGCGACCGACGCGCAGCACGTCGCCGTCGAGTTTATGCATCCGATCACCGTGGGACGCAAAGCTCTCTCCGCGATCTGTCTGAGTAATGACATGGCGATGGTCACGGCGGTGGCGAATGACGTGGGCTTCGATGACGTCTTCTCGCGGCAGATCATCGCGCTGGGGCGTGAGGGCGACATCTTGTTAGCCATTTCGACCAGCGGCGCCTCCAAGAACCTGATCCACGCCATCGCGACTGCGCGCCAGATGAAGCTCGTCACCATTGGCTTCACTGGAGGCGACGGCGGCAAGATGGTCGAGATGTGCGCGAACGGACTCCTGGAATTCTGTCTGACCGTGCCTACTCCGAGCATCCACCGTATCCAGGAGACACAAGTCACGCTCTATCACGCGATATGGGACCTGGTTCACACTTTCCTGGAGCACAAGTCATTGGTTGAAGAAGTGTAGCGCAAACTGTCAGTTCGTCCGTGCTCTCGCAATTGGCCTGTGGTTGGAGACAAGGGCGCCCTGACAGTTTGCTCTGCATTTCAAGGGGGAGCAGAGTATGAAATTCATAGACGAATACCGGCAGCGCGAAATCGCGAGCAAGCTCGCTGAGGAAATTGCGCGGATGACGAGTCAGCCGCTCAAGCTGATGGAAGTGTGCGGCGGTCACACCCACACGATCTTCAAGTACGGCATCGAAGATCTGCTCCCGCCCAACATCACGATGATTCACGGTCCCGGTTGTCCGGTCTGTGTCATCCCGCTGGGCCGCGTTGATGATTCGATCTCCATCGCCTTGCAACCGGGCGTCATTTTCACCACCTTCGGCGATATGATGCGCGTGCCCGGCTCGAAGACCAGCTTGCTGCAAGCGAAAGCCGCCGGCGCCGACGTGCGCATGGTCTATTCGCCGCTCGACGCGTTGAAATTGGCAAAACAGAACCCCGGCCGGCATGTCGTCTTTCTCGCGCTCGGCTTTGAAACCACCGCGCCTTCGACCGCGATGACGATCTTGCAGGCGGCCAAAGACGGAGTCGAGAACTTCAGCGTCTTTTGCAACCACATCATGATCGTCCCGGCGCTGAAAGCCATGCTCGATTCGCCCGACCTGAAGCTCGATGGCTTCGTCGGCCCTGGCCACGTCAGCGCCGCCATTGGGACGCGGCCCTACGAATTTGCGCCGCGGGAATATGGCAAGCCGCTCGTCGTCTCGGGCTTTGAGCCGTTGGACATTTTGCAATCGGTCTACATGCTCGTCAAACAGATCGTCGAGGGGCGCGCTGAAGTCGAGAATCAGTATGCGCGTGTGATCCACCGCGACGGCAACCGACGGGCGATGGAAGTAATCTGCGAGGTCTTCGAAGCCCGCGATTATTTCGAATGGCGCGGCCTCGGCTCAATTGCGCGCAGCGGGATGAGACTGCGCCCGAAGTACGCCGAGTTCGATACGGAGTCGAAATTCGCCGTGCCGGGCCTGCGCATCGCCGACCCGAAAGCGTGTCAGTGCGGCGAGATTCTCAAAGGCGTGAAGAAACCGTGGGAATGTAAAGTGTTCGGAACCGCCTGCACGCCGGAGACGCCGATTGGCTCCTGCATGGTCTCTTCCGAAGGCGCGTGCGCGGCTTACTATAATTTCGGCCGGCTGTCGAAGATTGCCCAGCGCGCTTGATGAGCTTGTCCGGCCGGACCGAAAGACGTTGCGTCAATGAGCGAATTTACTCCATCATCGCTCTTCGAGCGTGTCGAGCGCGCTCGAAGAAGAAAACCGAGAGTCAAAGACGAGTTCATCACGCTCGCGCACGGCAGCGGCGGCAAAGCCATGCACGAGCTGGTCGAAGGACTGTTTCTTGACTACTTTCGTAACCCGCTGCTCGAAGCGCTTGAAGACCAGGCGGTCTTCGAAATCGAGAGTCATGGACGACCGTCTCGTCTTGCTTTCACAACCGACTCTTACGTCGTCTCGCCGATCTTTTTTCCTGGCGGCGACATCGGTCGCCTCGCTGTCGCCGGCACGGTCAACGATCTGGCGATGAGCGGCGCGCGCTCTCTCTATCTTTCCGCCGGCTTCATCCTCGAAGAAGGCTTTCCCGTCACCGACCTCAAACGCATTCTCGAATCAATGCGCGCGACCGCCGCGGAAGCCGGGGCGCAGATCGTCACCGGTGATACGAAGGTGGTTCAGCGCGGCGGAGCCGACAAGATCTTCATCAACACGGCGGGCATTGGCTTGATCGAGCATGACATGCGCCTCTCGGCTGGAGCGGCGCGCGCCGGCGACAAAATCATCCTGAGCGGGACGATGGGCGATCACGGCACGACGATTATGATCGCGCGCGGTGAACTCGACCTCGAAACCGTGATCGAGAGTGACGCCGCCCCGCTCTGGTCGCTCGTCCGGGCGATGCTCGAAGTGAGTAGTGAGATCCGCGCGCTCCGCGATCCGACGCGCGGCGGCGTGGCGACGACGCTGAACGAAATCGCGCTCGGTTCGGAGGTCTGTCTACAGATTGATGAGGAGCGGTTACCGGTGCGCGAGGAAGTCAGGGGCGCATGCGAAATCCTCGGTCTGGATCCGCTCTATATCGGCAACGAGGGCAAACTCATTGCGATTGTCGGAGCCGAAGCGGCGGAACCGCTCGTGGCGCGGATGAGGGAACACCCGCACGGACGCGAGGCCTGCATCATCGGCGAAGCGAGAACAGAGCCGCCGGGCATCGTCGTCATGAACACGACCTTTGGCGGGACGCGAATTGTGGACATGCTCGTCGGCGAGCAATTGCCGCGAATCTGCTGATGTCACTTGCCGGGTATGCTTAGCGGCTTTCCGCGCGAATACTTCTCCACGGCATCCATATCCAGGGTTAATCCCAGCCCCGGCGCGTCTGGAATCCGCAACATCCCGTCGGCATCCAAAGACCATCCACCGACAGCAATATCATCAACAAACGGCGATCCGATCAGATACTCGACCAGATCCGTATCCGGCAAAGCAGATGCCAGTTGCAGATCAGCAGCCAGGCCAACGGCGGTGTTCCAGCCATGAGGGATCAGACGCACGTGGTTCTCTCTGGCCATCCATCCAATCAGGCGAGCCTCGCTCAACCCACCGACTTTGGTGACATCAGGCTGAACGATGTCGAATGCGCCTGCCTGGAGCCAGGGTTGAAAGGTTTGACGACGGGTGAGAACTTCGCCACCGGCAATCGGAACCATGGCGGCCTGGCGCAGGAGTACATAATCCCGCAAATTATCAGGAGGCAGCGGTTCTTCAAACCATGTGACGTCATAATCAGCCAGCATCCGTGCGGTTCGTAGCGCCCACTTGAAACCCTGTTTCCAGAATGCGTCGCTGGCGCCGGCGTCTACCATCAGCAACGACTCCGGTCCCACTGCTTCCCGTGCCGCGCCTATCATGGCCTCGTCGAGTGCGTTGCTGACGCGCCCAAAAGATCCCCACCCAATCTTGAAAGCCCGGAAGCCGCTGGCTTTGATTTCCAGAAGATGCTCCGTCAACGGTTCCGGCTCCTGCATCAATAACGACGCATAGGGGCGGACGCGCTCTCGATAACGCCCCCCCATCAGTCGTCCAACCGGTTGGGTCGTAGCTTTTCCAAGCACATCCCAAAGCGCTGTATTAATCCCACTGATGGTGTGAGTAATGGAACCGCCGCGACCCAGCCAGAACGTATGCTGATGCAGCTTTTCACTGACCCTCTCCGGTTCCAGTGCATTTTCGCCCTGATAGAGTGGCTCAAGTTCAGCCAGCGCGGCACTCACCAGTTGATCACTGGTAAAGACGCTTCCCCAACCCGTCACTCCTTCATCAGTAAGAACCGCAATCAATGTGTGGAGACAATGATCGGGGGTGATCTCATTACTCCAGCCGCCTTTTGGGGTTTGGCCTTGCAGCCCTAATGCGCGAATTTCAAGTATCTTCATCGGTCCAGGCTCCTGAAGCGCGCCTACAGGTTACCGCGACGGAGTTCTTCAACCACGTAATCGCAAGCCCGTACGGTCAGCGCCATAATCGTCAGCGTCGGGTTCTCTTGTCCCTGTGAAGGAAACGAGCTGCCGTCGGTCACAAAAAGATTCTTCGCCTCGTGACATTGATTGAAACGATTGAGCACGCTTTTTTTCGGATCAACGCCCATCCGGCACGTGCCCATTTCGTGGATGTAGAGGCCGGGCGTAGTGAGAACCTTCTCCATGCGGTAATCTTCCACCTTCTGCAGATGAACCATCTCCTCGATGTTGGCCGCCATATCTTTGACCATCGCAAATTCGTTCTCGCCGTTGGCGAACGAGACGTGGAGCGTTGGGATGCCCCAGGCGTCCTGCTGATCGCGATTCAGTTCGACCTTATTCTCGAAATTCGGCAAGCGCTCGCCGACCGCCCACATCGAAAATCCATAGGGCGGCTCGTCGCGCACCTTCTGCTTGAAAGCGCCGCCGAATCCGGGGATCCTAAAAGCATGCCCCCCCAACTGCTGTTGGCGCGCTGAAATTCGCACATTGTAACCGCGCAAATACCGGTTATTCTGTTGATCGAGGTTCTGCCAACGCGGAATGAATGCGTAGTTCGGTCGTCCATCCTGCTCGCGCTCGCTCCGTTTGAGGATGGGTAAGGAGCCGGTGGCCCTCATGCCGATGAAATGGTCCATCAGGTAATGGCCGAGCACGCCGCTTGAGTTGGCCATGCCGTTGGGCCAGTGACGCGAAGTAGAGTTCAGCATAATGCGCGTGCTTTCGAGCGCCGAGGCGCACAGCATGATGACCCGGCCCTCGACCTCATAATGCTTGTGCGTCAGACGGTCTATAAAGTGGATCCCCTTCGGACGGCCTTCGCCGTCCACCGTGACGTGAGAGACAACCGCGTTGGGCCGCAGTGTCAATCTTCCGGTCTTGAGCGCGGCCGGAAGAGTCACCATCAAGCTGCTGAAGTACGAGGCGGTTGTGCAGCCGCGATTGCAATGGTCGCAATAATGGCACTGCGCGCGTCCGTGATGCCGGCGCGTTAGTACCGCCACGCGACCGATCGTCACCCGGCGTTCGGGGAACCGCGCCTCAATCGCCTTTTTGAATAACCGTTCGCCGCAAGTCATGTTCATCGGCGGCAGGAACTTTCCATCCGGACAATAGGCGATGCCTTCCCGCGCGCCGGTCACCCCGATGAACTCTTCGACTCTATCGTAATAAGGCGCCATCTCCTCATAAGTCAGCGGCCAATCCTCCCCATGTCCGTCGCGGCTCGCGGCTTTGAAATCATAGTCGGAAAGGCGCAGGCTCCAGCGCGCCCAGGCAATGGTTTTACCGCCGACCTGGCGAATACGGATCCAATTGAAAGGTTTGTCCGGCGGCGTCGTGTAAGGCAGTTCGTGATCCTTGATGAAAAAATGGCGATTGTACTCGGTGCAGGCGTAGCAAAGGCTTTGGATCGGCTGCTCGCGCTCAAACGCGCGCCGGTCTCCCTTGCCGCGAAACGGCAGTTCATAGGGCCAGGCGTGCTCGGCAAAATCCCGTTCGGGAATCACCGGAGGGCCAGCTTCAAGTACCATGACGCGCAGACCGCGCTCGGTCAACTCCTTCGCCGCCCAACCTCCGCTCGCCCCCGAACCCACAATCACTACATCGAACTTTCTTGCCGACATCGTAATCCTCCTCAAGTTACTAACTTTCTCCCTCTGGGGCGCGGGATGATTTGGCCTGATCGTCACTAAACACATAAGCCCGTGTCTGATCTTGCCATTCAGTCAAGGCATGCAGGTAAGCTGCGCGCGCGGCTTCAGCGTCGCGCGCGCCGATGGCCTTCACGAAGGCCAGATGATGCTCGGCATCCTCGACCAGATCAAAGGAATCACCGGCCCCATAGCGGATGTCCGTGAAAGCGAAAAACGGCCGGACGACTCTTCTCAAGGCGATCTCAAAATACTCGTTATTCGACATCCGCCAGATGAGTTCGTGCAGCGCCAAATCTTTTTGCAAATACAAGCGCGTGTCCTGGCGATGAGCCGCGGTCAGTAATTCCTGATGCGCCTGCCACAGGCGATCCAAGTCTTCCGGCGAAGCCGCGCGACAGGCCTCTTCCACGGTGTAGGTTTCGACAATCCGGCGAAAGTCGAACATTTTCCCTACTGCATCGGGGGAAAATTTGATGACGTAGGT
>Ga0187894_10001742_pt1 | contig 27315 bp, 30 predicted proteins | sample GBC1701081metaG_FD_136650 | JGI IMG/M metagenome (GOLD analysis project Ga0187894, IMG submission 136650) | White microbial mat communities from a lava cave in the Kipuka Kanohina Cave System on the Island of Hawaii, USA - GBC170108-1 metaG ... | reverse complement strand
CCCCCCGGCAATTAGGGATCTCCTTCAACGATAACGACAATCAGCCACCGTCTACCAGTACCGCGGCAAAACTCACAACGATCTTCAGCAAATTTTGCCAGGTTTGGGGGGATTAATGGGTTCTTAGCTTGTGTGGCCAGGGTTCGTCACGCATGCGTGACGAACCCTGGCCACACAAGCACGGTGGGGGTCAGCGCTCGGTGCGGGCGATGGTGGCGGAGCCGAGGACGCGAGTGCCGCTGTAGAGGACGACGGCCTGACCGGGGGCGATGCCACGGACGGGCTCATGCAGCTGGACACGCAGCTCGTCGGCGAGGAGCTCGGCGGTTACCGGCACGACGGAACCGTGGGCGCGCAGCTGGGCGTGGCACTGAACTGGCCCGCTGGGCACAGGGCCGCACCAGCGCGGCGCGGTGCCGGTCAGCGCGGTGATGTCCAGCTCTTCGGCGGCGCCCACGGTGACGGTGTTGGTCACCGGCGAAATATCCAGCACGTAGCGGGGCTTGCCATCCGGGGCAGGCGTGCCAGTGCGTAAGCCCCGGCGCTGGCCCACGGTGAAGGCGTACGCGCCGTCGTGCTGGCCGACCACTGAACCATCTGTGGTGACGATGTCGCCGGGCGCTGATCCCAGCCGCTGGGCGAGAAAGGCCTGGGTGTTCCCATCCGCGATGAAGCAGATGTCATGGCTATCCGGCTTGTCCGCCACGGCGAGACCTCGGCGGGCTGCCTCGACCCGCACCTGCTGCTTGGTGGACCTCCCGAGCGGAAACATGGCGCAGGCAAGCTGATCAGTGGTGAGTACACCGAGCACGTACGACTGGTCCTTGGCGGGGTCTACCGAGCGGTGCAGCTCCCGGCCGTCCGGGCCGTCCACAATGCGGGCATGGTGGCCGGTACAGACCGCGTCAAAGCCCAGCGCGAGAGCTTTATCCAGCACGGCGGCGAACTTGATCTTTTCGTTGCACCGCAGGCAGGGGTTGGGTGTGCGTCCCGCGGCGTACTCGGCAACGAAGTCCTCCACTACATCGTCACGGAATTGCTCGGCCAGGTCCCAGATGTAAAACGGAATACCCAGCACGTCGGCGGCTCGCTGGGCATCGCGGGCATCCTCAAGCGTGCAGCAACCACGGGCCCCGGTTCGAAACGAGCGGGGGTTTTCCGCCAAGGCGAGATGGATGCCGGTTACCTCGTGCCCGACGTCCACCGCGCGGGCCGCGGCAACCGCGGAGTCCACCCCCCCAGACATGGCAGCCAGCACACGCATCAGGATCACCTCCCCGCCGTCACGAGGGCGCCGGCTCGCCGGGCCCGTTCCACCACGGGACTGATCGCGGTCGCCAGGACATCGACGTCGTGGGAGGTCGAGGTGTGGCCCAGCGTCAGCCGCAACGATCCACGGGCTTGCGGAGCGTCCACCCCCATCGCGAGCAGGACGTGACTGGCCTGAGCTACCCCTGCTGAGCATGCCGAGCCGGTGGAGCAGGCGATGCCGGCGTCGTCCAGCAGTAGCAGCAGCGCCTCGCCGTCACAACCGGGGAACGAGAAGTGGGCACTGCCAGGCAGCCGGCGATCCAGCCCTGGCCCGGGATCGCCGTTGAGCACAGCATCGGGCACTGCCTGCTGGACCCGGCGAATCAGCTCATCGCGCAAGGCGGCCAGTCGATGCACTTCGGAATCCCGCTGCGCCACAGCTGCCCGCGCGGCAGCCGCGAAGCCCGCGATGGCTGGCGTGTCCAGGGTGCCGGAGCGGATGTCGCGCTCCTGGCCACCCCCGTGCAGCACCGGGGTGGGGATCACACCACGCTGTAGCACCAGAGCGCCCACGCCGAGGGGTCCGCCCAGCTTGTGCCCACTCACTGCCATGGCATCCAGCCCACTGTCCGCGAAGTCCACCGGAAGCTGGCCTATGGCCTGAACCGCATCGGAATGGAAAGGTATGCCATGCTCGTGAGCGACGGCGGCCAGTTCGGCTATCGGCTGTACCGTGCCGACCTCGTTATTGGCCCACATCACCGCAACCACAGCGACCGAGCCCGGATCCTGTTCAAGAGCACGGCGCAGCGTGGCCGGCTGTACCCGGCCTACCGCGTCCACTGGCAGGTACTGCACATCCGCGCCCTGGTGCTCTCCCAGCCAGCCAGCGGAATCGAGCACCGCATGGTGCTCGGCCGCGCTGACCAGCACTCGACGGCGAGTGGGGTCTTCCGCCCGCCGGGACCAGTACAGCCCCTTGACAGCGAGATTGTCTGCCTCGGTGCCGCCGCTGGTGAAGATGATGGCGCGGGGCTCGGCGCCCAGCGCCTGGGCCAGGGTTTCCCGCGACTCTTCCGCCACGCGTCGCGCCCGGCGCCCAGCCGCGTGCAGCGACGACGGGTTGCCGAGCCGAGCCAGCTCAGCGGTCATCGCCTCGATCGCTTCCGGGCGCATCGGGGTAGTCGCGGCGTGGTCCAAGTACATTATGACCACTAGTTTATGCCAAACGGACAGGGCAATGGCCTTGGCGGAGGCACTGCTCCTCGTGCTACCGCTAAATCGCCGCTTCCCTTGTCATCACGAGCTCGTGATGCCATTCAGTGAATCGTTCCCGCAGTTCAGCGATAGCGGCCTCATCCAGCCCATAGTCAGCGAATTCTTGATCAGGGATGCGGTTTAGCTGGGAAAGCGCGTCAGCGAAATACCGTCGATCAAACCCGAGGTCATGGTCGGCTGCTAATCTCATTAGATCCTCACGGCTATAAAGACCGCTAAGAAGGGCAGCGTCAACATCCAAAAAATCTCTGGCAGCCCAACGACTGAATAACGCCACGACCTTATTCGCCACCGCATCATCCAGGTGCAGCACCGGACCGATCTCGAGCCTCACTGGGGAATGCGCGCGCCAGTCCACCCCCAACTCCACCTTGCTGGCATTTCCGTACTTATCGTTTACCCAAAGCCGGGCAAAAGTGTCGCTAGGCTGCTTAAGTGTCACGGTTAACCCGTCCCGGCGATAAGCCTCTGCAATGAGCTCAGCCGCACGAGCGGGTCCACCCATATCCGGGGTGAACAAATCCACGTCTTTGGAAGGCCGATCCCCTAGCCCATGTAGCTGCACGGCATATCCTCCGGCGAGCGCAAATCCGTATTCGGCGGCAACGGCAAGGGCCAGACGAGCAAGCCTGGCGTGAAAAGGGTCCATTACCCAGCCAGTTCGAAGAAGTGTTCTTCCCACAACTGCCGGACCCGCCGAGCTACCCGCACCTCAGGCCACAGCTGTCGCAGCATCGCGCCGTTAATATAGACGCGTAGATCATCTAGAAGCCCCTCCTCCAGCACCACTTTATACATGCGAGCCATCTGATCCGGGTCGGTGATGTCGAACTCTCGCCGCCCGGTCCAGGCAAGCATGATGGGCAGCGCGACCACCCCCCTGGTGGGGCCGGTCAGCTCCTCCAGTGTTTCTGGCACTGTGTATGGGCGCACCTGGGAATACAACACCCGCCCGTCAGGCAACGTACTCATACCCTTATTGTCTCGCGGATCGGCGATAAAGGCCACTCGGTTTCCACAGCGTGAAAGCTAAGAGCATCCGAATAGGTCGTTGAATCCGCGGCGCCAGCCATCTGCGCGATGCTGAGCCGAATGAAGGTGACCTTCATTCGAAACGCTTGCTGGCGGACGCTCTAGGTTGCTGGCCGGGTCAACCTTTGCGGTTGTGGATCTCCTCGATGGCTTGTGGGATGACCTGGAGCACATCCCCGATCACTCCGAAGTCGGCCAGCTTGAAAATAGGCGCCTGTGGGTCGTTGTTGACCACAACAATGGTCTTAGCGGTTTGCATGCCAGCCCGGTGCTGAATGGCGCCGGAGATGCCACACGCCAGGTAGAGCTGGGGGGATACGGTCCGGCCGGTCTGCCCGATCTGATACTGGTGCGGATACCAGCCGGCGTCGGTGACGGCCCGGGACGCGCCCACCGCAGCGCCTAGCGAATCGGCGAGCTTTTCGATCAGCGCGAAGTTCTCCGCACTGCCAAGCCCACGGCCACCCGCGACCACGACCGCGGCTTCAGTCAACTCCGGCCGGCCACCTTGGGGTTGACTGACCCGATCGACGATCCGCACGGCCTTATCCGCGTCAGACAGCTCAACAGTCACGTCAACACGCTCCGCGACGGTGGGCGCCGGCTCGGGTGGCGTGGCGTTGGGGCGCAGGGTGATGATGGGGGCGCCTTTCGTCACCGTGGAGTGGACCACGACAGCGCCGCCGAAGATGGATTGCTCGGCGATCAACTCTCCGTCAGAGCTCCAGGTGACATCGACCGCGTCGGTGATCACTCCTGACGCGCTCCTGAGAGCTAGCCGCCCAGCGATCTCCTTACCCTGCGCGGTGGCGGGGATGAGCACCGCGGCCGGAGCGACGCCACGGATCAGCTGAGCCAACACCGCCACCTGGGGCGCGACCACGTAACGGGTCAGCTCGGGGTCGGCAGCCACGTAGACCTTCGATGCGCCATAGGCCGCCAGCTTCTCACTGGCCTCTTCAAAACCTTCGCCGATGAACACAGCAGCCGGCTTCCCAAGCTGGCGGGCCTTGGTCAGCAGCTCGAGCGTGACCTTCTTCACCACGCCGTCTCGGTGGTCCACCACAACGAGAATCGGACCGATTGCCGGGGACATAGTGCTCCTTAGATGAACGTCCGCGCCGCGAGGAATTCAGCGAGCTTGCGCCCACCGTCACCCTCGTCGGTGATGATGGTCCCGGTCTGCCGCGGTGGGCTCGCCGCGAAGTCACGGACTGTGGTCCACGCGTGAGCCAGCCCTACTTCGCTGGCCGCAACACCGATATCAGCCAGGGATAATGTGGTCACCGGCTTTTTCTTGGCTGCCATGATCCCCTTGAACGAGGGATATCGCGGCTCATTGATCTTCTCCACTACGCTCACCACGGCTGGCAAGACTGCCTCCACCACGTCGTGGCCGTACTCGGTCTGCCGAGAAATCCGGACTGTGCTGCCCTCGACTGTGACCTGGACCGCGTACGTAAGCTGCGGTAGACCGAGCTGCTCGGCCACCATGGCCGGCACCACCGAGGTGCGCGCGTCAGTGGATTCCGACCCCAGGATCACGAGGTCAAACTCGGTCATGCGCAACGTCTGAGCCAGCACGGATGCGGTGGCTGGCGCGTCCGAGCCAGCCACCGCATCATCCAGGACATGGATGCCGGCGTCGGCGCCCATGGACAGGGCTTTGCGGATCGTCTGTTCCGTCCGGGACGGCCCCATGGACAGCACGGTGACTTCTCCGTCGTGCTGTCCAGCCAGCCGCAAGGCTTCTTCCACGGCATACTCGTCCAGCTCATTGAGAACGGCATCCACCGCGTCTCGGTCAAGGGTGGCGTCCTCGGGGCGAAGCATCCGTTCTGCCCAGGTGTCCGGAACCTGCTTCACACAGACGACGATCTTCATGGCCGGCACTTCCCTTTCACGCGTACGCTGCTGAAGATCACCGTACCGCCAAAGCTCATCCCGCCGCCTTTGGCAGGCCTGACATGCGGAGGAGCCCACCGCCAGCTAGCCGTGTTTTCGCTCCGTGCCCTTTGGGTGGCCCGGATGCACGGCTTCAATGATCACTCGCCGTTTGGGTTTCGGACCACGGCCCTTACCCGCAGTTTTACTCGTGCCACCCCCGGCGGGATCATCGACAAAGTAAAAGATCCGGCCACCGCCGGTTACTTCGTACTGCCAGCGGTCGAATGTTCGCCCCTCGTAGACTCCTGTGCCCCACGTTTTTCCTTCGAGCTTCTTCTGCCTGGAAGAGAACTCCGTGGGATTACCGGATAGCTGGTCATAGGCTACCGTCAGTGCGTTGGGCATCATCGCGGCGAAGCGTTCCCAGTCCTCGGCAACGCCTTTGTCCGCAGCCACGATCTCCCGCTCGTCCGTACGGCTCGGCCGAGCGATCCGCTGCTGACGCGCCACCTCAGCCGATCTTCGGGCGACTCAGCGGTACCGCAGGACCAGGATGTTCCTCTGACAGAAGCTGGACAAGATCGGGGTTGGCGTGCACCTCAGCGGCAGCTCGCCAGCCCTCGATGAGGCGAGCGAGGGGTTCGAAAGCATCGATATCAACGCATGCCGCGGCAGTGCGAATAAGGGCGGCAAAAAAGTCTTCACGCTCCTTGTCAGGCACAAACATGGCCCAGGGCAACGCTGTTGTTAGGCCACCAAAAATCTGCTGACGAAGCTTGTCATCGAGGGTTGCTATTAACAGAGCACGCGAGACCACGCCCAATGCCTCACGCAACGAGTCCTCCCGCGACCGGAGCCCCAGAAACAGGTCCTCCCCATCGCGGCGACGTAGCACGACGTCACCACGCTCCACCTCAGTAAGCACATCACCGGAGTTGCGCAGCATATGGGTAAAAGTGTGCTCGACCATGCTCATGTTCCCAATATACAAAGCTTTCTCTGATATTGCGAGCTAAGCATGGGACCAATCACGCCAGACCGGGCCGAGCCCGCAGTCGGTGGCACGGGTTCGGCCCGGTAACTGGCAGGAAGAGTTAGCTACTGCCGCGGCTGGTCTTGATGGGTCCGTTGACGCCCTAGGGCCGAACGCGTCCACTCCGATGTGACCACAATGAGTGGTATAGTGTCCTCATGAATGTTGGAGTTCGCGAGTTGAAGCAACGGCTGTCCGAATATTTGGAACGAGCGGCCCAAGGGGAGATCATTCAAATCACCGACCGGGGGCGTCCTACCGCCATTCTCGGTCCCTTACCTGGCATGCTGAATCTCGAGCGCGGGACTGCTGAGGGGTGGATTACTCCGCCCCTGGCCGACGAGCCTCCAGCGCTAGTACGCCGGTTCAGCAGTCCCCGCAGCGTTGCTCAGATGATTGCCGAGGACCGCGGCGAGTGAGCCTCTATGTGGACACAAGCGCTTTTTTGAAACGTTACTTCGACGAACCCGACAGTGAGCAGTTCGACAAGATTCTCCAAGCGGATTTCAGGTGGATCACCGCACGCATTACTTTCGTCGAGGTACGCCGCAATCTTACCCGCGACCTCCGTGGCTCTGCTCGCACTGCCGCCCGGGAGCAATTCTACCGAGACTGGAATCACTGTTACATCGTCGAACTCGACAAGGCGCTATGCGCAACCGCGAGTGAAATCGCTGAGCTTACCCTGGTCCGCAGCCTTGACGCACTCCATCTCGCCGCGATCCAGCGGACCGGCCCTATGGCATTGCCCCTTGTCACTGCTGATATCCGGCAAGCGCAAGCAGCTCGCTCACTGGGCTGGGCAGTGCTAGGCGCCTGATGTTGCTAGCTGGATATCACACCGTAGCAGAGCGGGCCGAGCCCGCGGTCGGTGGCACGGGTTCGGCCCGGTAACTGGCAGGAAGAGTTAGCTACTGCCGCCGCTGGTATTGATGGGTCCGTTGACGCCCTTGGGGAAAAAGCCTCCGGAAGTGGCTTTCTTGGGAGTCAGGTAAACGATGTTGAGCACACGGTCAGCGCCGCGGCCGAAGGCGATGCCGCTGCCATCCGCGGGCACGATGTTGGCGACCCCACCCCGCATGATTCCCTGATCCTTGTCACCGGGACCGTCCAGGCTGTCGCGGGCATCAGAGATCTTGCCGGCTTCCCGAGCCAAACCACGTTCGAATAGCGAGGCACGGATAGTGGCGGCATGGTAGGCCTCCACCGCGAGAATACCAGCCGCGGCGTCCAGATAAGTCTTATTGCTGATCAGGGGAGCAGCCCCCTTGTAAGCGGTGACCCCGACGTCTTCGAAGATGAACGCCGCCAGCAGGAAGTTGTTCTCGTTGGCGTAGGGGTCGAATGTCTGGCCCTGGCCGATCAAGCCCGCGGCACGCGCCGCGGCAGTGAAGCTGTTGCGGATGTCAATCTGTGGCATCGCCACTGCGGCCGATCCCAGCGCCTTACGCAGGAACTCTACGTGCGCGCACTCGTCACCGGCGATCTCCTCGGCGTACTCGCGCACCTCTCGACTGCGGAAACGTACCTCCCCGCTACCGATCACCGTGCCCAGGGCACCGGTCCCCGTGGTCAGCTTGTCCGGCAAACCATGCCCGGTGACCGCGTAGGAGTAGAACTGGGCTTCTAGATATTCCAGGTTCAACGCGAAGTTGAGCACCGCTGAGTCACTGGGCGCTTCCGCCGCGCTCGCCGTGGCCGCGAGGAAACTGGCCCCGGCGGCGCCGAGACCGGCCACACTGGCACTTTTGAAGAACCGGCGCCGATCCGCAGCGTTCTCAGCACTACGACTGATCAGATCCCTGACAAAAGGCTTACCGAACATCACGAAGTCCTTTCACTCGATCCTGCTTCAGCAATTCCGACTCGAACAATCCCAGCGCGGCCCGAGTCCGGTGACACCAGAGGCCGCGGAACATCCTCCTTCCCCACCCAATCGCGCAGATATCCCGGATGGCATTCCCATCCTGCCCACACATTCGTCACCTAAACAGCTCAGGCTTGGGGATTGACCAAGATTTTTGAAGGAACCGACGGTCGCACAGCAGGAAGATTATTTTGGCAACAGCTTCGCGGTGGCAGCACTTGTGCTAGACACCGAACGCGAGCCGGTATGATCCGACTCGATCCAGCGAGCTGTCCGCCCATACCCGCCACGGTTTTTAGGGGAGTCTCATGACAACAAACCAGGTCCAACCGTTGATCAACGCAGTCGAAGCCGGCGAACAATCTCGAGATCCGCACTGGTACAAACGTGCTGTCTTCTATGAGGTGCTGGTCCGCTCTTTCCACGACAGCAACGGGGACGGGGTGGGCGATCTGCGGGGACTCACCGAGAAGCTGGACTATCTGCAGTGGCTCGGGGTGGACTGCCTATGGCTGACCCCGTTCTACGTCTCGCCGCTGCGAGACGGTGGATATGACGTCAGCGACTACGTGAACATTCACCCGGATTTTGGCGACTTAGGTGACTTCGTCCAGTTCATCGAGGGTATTCACGCTCGGGGGATGCGAGTGATCATCGACTTCGTCATGAACCACACCAGCGATCAGCATCTATGGTTCCAGGAGTCACGCAAGGATCCACATGGCCCGTATGGGGATTTCTACGTCTGGTCGGACACGGACAAGCCGTATTCGGATGCCCGTATCATCTTCACGGACACCGAGACCTCCAATTGGGCCTTCGACCCGGTTCGCAAGCAGTACTACTGGCATCGATTCTTCAGCCACCAGCCGGACCTTAACTTCGAAAATCCTAAGGTTCAGGAGGCAGTCTTGGGCTCACTGCAGTTCTGGCTGGACCTCGGCATCGACGGTTTTCGACTGGACAGGGCGGACCTCCTCTACGAGCAGGAGGGCACCAGCTGCGAGAACCTGCCGGCTACCCATGCTTTCCTCAAGCGGGTGCGCACAGAGGTGGATCGGCTCTACCCGGACCGGGTGCTGCTCGCTGAGATCGACCAATGGCCGGCCGACGTGGTCGATTACTTCGGCGATAACGACGAGTGCCACATGGCCTTTCACTTCCCGGTGATGCCACGCATTTTCTTGGCGGTGCGGCAAGGGCAGCGCTACCCGATCTCCGAGACCCTGGCACAGACTCCTTCCATCCCGGATAGCTGCCAATGGGGAATCTTCCTGCGTAACCACGACGAGCTGACGCTGCAGATGGTGACCGATTCCGAGCGCGACTATATGTACACGGAGTACGCCAAGGATCCGGAGATGAAGGCCAACGTAGGCATCTGCCGGCGGCTGGCGCCCCTGCTGAATAACGACCGTCAGCAGATCGAGCTGCTTACCGCTTTGCTGCTGTCGCTTCCCGGTTCTCCGGTATTGTACTACGGCGATGAGATCGGCATGGGGGACAACGTCCAGCTCCATGACCGCGACGCGGTGCGCACTCCCATGCAGTGGAACGCGGATCGCAATGGCGGTTTCTCTACCTGTGATCCGGACCAGCTGTGCCTTCCAGTGATCACGGACGCTATCTATGGATACCAGGTTGTGAACGTGGAAGCGCAGATGCGCAACACCTCGTCGCTGTTGCACTGGACCAAGCGGATGATCGAGCTACGCAAGCAGAATCCAGCCTTCGGTCTAGGCAGCTTCACAGAGCTACACTCCACTAACCCACGTGTGCTGGCGTACGTCCGAGAATACGCGGACAACCTCGTGCTTTGTGTCATGAACCTGTCCGGTTCTGCCCAGCCGGTCGAGCTGGATCTGCGGCAGTTCGAAAATATCGAACCGATCGAGCTGCTCGGCGGCGTGCGGTCCCCCACAATCGGTGAGCTGCCGTATCTGATCACCTTAGTCGGTCACGGCTTCTACTGGTTCCGCCTCCCCCGCCTCGCATCCTGATCTTTAGAACAGGGCACTGGCCAGGGCGGTGCGGGCTTTGCTGACGCGTGGATCGTCCGGAGCGAGCAGCTCGAACAGCGTGACCAGATGCATCCGGGCCTGTTCCCGCTCCTCGCCCGCGGTGCTCCGGACCGTCTGAAGCAGCCGGCCGAAAGCGTCCTCGACCTGACCGCTGTGCATGTCCAGATCCGCCGCGTGGCACTGCGCCACGACATCCGCTGGCCGGCCCGCCGCCGCCTGGCGGACCGCTGAGGCGTCCAGAGACGCAATGCGGCGAAGTAGCTCAACCCGGGCCAATCCTGTCTTGGCCGCCAGTTCGTTGGGTGTCCGGTTGAGCACGGCTTGGTAGGCTGATGCCGCCGCGTCCAGATCATCGCCGGCAAGAGCTTTCTCGGCATTGACGAGGTCGGGGTCTGCTTCCTGTGATGGCGCCGCTGCGGGAATTTCGGCGCCAGTGCCCGATGAGGGTGGCAGGTGTTGGGAGGCCACCTGGAGTAGCCCATCCAGCCATTGACGGACCTGGGGCTCGGGCAGCGCGTCGGTGAACTCTCCCGCAATCTGGCCGCCCACCACCGCCTTGATGACGGGAATGCTCGCCACCCCCAGCGCGGCTGACAACTGCCGGTTGGCCTCCACATCCACCTTGGCCAAAATCCATCGTCCACCATCCGCGGCGGCTAACCGCTCCAGGATAGGACTGAGCTGCTTGCACGGGTCGCACCAATCCGCCCAGAAATCCAGCACCACTGGAGTGGCTGCCGATCGGTCCACCACCTCGGTTTGGAAAGTGGCTTCGGTGACGTTGACCACGAACGGGGAATCGTTTGATGCGCTGGTGGCGGACTTGTAGGCGCCGAGATCGACCGCACCACGTAGCGGAATGTTTGGTGGCTGCATACCAGCCATCTTCTCCCTTCCCAGGGTTTTCATGCCACGCCGGAACACATTGATGATGTCGCGGACCTCACATACTCAAAACCGCGCGGGTTCAGTGTAGCTCCCCCAACGGCCGCGTAAAGCATCGCACACCTCCCCCAGGCTGGCTTCAGCCCGAACTGCCGCCAGCATAGCGGGCACCAGATTCTCATCGGTACCCGCCACCTCGACCATCCGCCGCAACGCGGCATCCACAGCGTGCCGATTTCGCTGGGCTCGGCGATCCTCCAGCGCTTGGCACTGCTGGCGCTCAACCTCATGACCGATCCGAAGGATCTCCAACGGCTGTTCTGCTGACTGGGTGTGACAGTTCACGCCGACAATCTTTTTCTCCCTGTCCTCCAGCGCCTGCTGGTACGTGGATGCGGCCTCGGCGATCTGAGCGGAGAACCACCCGTCCTCGATGCCGCGCAGAATGCCGGAGGTCATGGGCCCGATCGAGTGCCGACCGCCCCCGCCCTTTTCCTTAATCCGGGTGAAAATGCGCTCCGCCTCTTGTTCGAGCCGGTCGGTGAGCGCCTCGACGTGCCAAGAGCCGCCGAGCGGATCGATCACGTTGGTCACGCCCGTCTCCGCCATAATCACGTGCTGAGTCCGAAGGGCGATGTCCGCGGCCTTCTCACTCGGCAGCGCGAGCACTTCATCTAGCGCGTTGGTGTGTAGCGAATTGGTGCCACCCAGCACGGCGGCCAGCGCTTCGATCGCGGTGCGCACAATGTTGTTGTCAGGTTGTTGAGCGGTGAGCGAGACTCCGGCGGTTTGAGTGTGAAACCGCAGCCATTGGGCCTTTTCGGTCGTCGCGCCGTACACATCACGCATCCAACGCGCCCAGATCCGGCGGGCCGCCCGGAATTTCGCGATCTCCTCGAAAAAATCAATGTGAGAGTCGAAGAAAAACGACAGGCTCGACGCGAAAACGTCGACATCCAGCCCGCGGGAAAGACCCAGTTCCACGTATCCGAATCCGTCGGCGAGCGTAAACGCCAGCTCTTGGGCTGCCGTGGCGCCCGCTTCCCGGATGTGGTAGCCGGACACTGACAGCGGCTTATACGCCGGGATCTCCCGGACGCAGAACTCCATCAAGTCGCCGATCAGGCGCAGATGCGGCTCCGGCGGAAATAGCCATTCTTTCTGCGCGATGTACTCCTTGAAAATGTCGGTCTGCAAAGTGCCATTCAGGGTGGCGATATCCACGCCCTGCCGCTCGGCTGCCACCAGGTACATGCAGAAAATCGGCACGGCCGGACCGCTGATCGTCATCGAGGTGGTGATCTCGTCCAGCGGGATATTCCGGAACAACAGCTCCATGTCGGCGGCCGAGTCGATGGCCACTCCGCAGTGTCCCACCTCGCCCAGGGAGCGCGGGTCGTCGGAGTCGCGGCCCATCAGGGTTGGCATGTCGAATGCCACGGATAATCCACCCGCGCCCGAGGCGAGGATCGTCTGGTAGCGCTCATTGGTTTGGGCCGCGTTGCCAAACCCGGCGAACTGCCGGATCGTCCAGGGACGGCCACGATAGCCAGTGCTGTAGAGCCCGCGGGTGAAGGGGTATTCCCCTGGCCAGCCGATCCGCTCGAAGCCGGGGTAATCCTGGCTTGAGGGCGGCCCATAGAGGGGATCGACTTCTACACCGGACAGGGTCGTGAAGTCCGCGTCCCGCTTTGCTGCCGCGTCATAGCGGCGCTGCCAGCGCTGCCGGCCCTCCTGGATCTGCTTCGCGTCCACGATGACCTCCTCGCCATCACCGCGCCGGCCATCCCGCGACGCGCCTTTACCCCATTATCGGGCCGTCCAGCTACCGTCGCTGGCGCGACGGGCGACAAAAAGCTAGAGCTCTTCAGAAGCGTCTCTAGAGTCAGGGCCCGTAATCTCGGGTCCGTGATCCCCCACATCGGAAGCCTCTTTCAGGCCAGAGCTAGCGAATATTGGACCGTAAAAAAGATACGATAACAGAATTCTGACTGGCTTCCTCTTTACCCATCTCACTAAATCTCTTTGCCAATCTTGTACGGTGACTTCTCGCTCTAGAAAAAAATTTCCATCTTCGTCTTGATTCAAAGAAAAATTAAAGCCTTCTTGATGTAAATTCTCCAGAATTTGAGAGACTGGTCCGATGAGAGAATCTATTGACGCATCTTCAGAGTTATAATAATCAGACAGCGAAACTCTATTAGGACCCGTAAATATGCTCTTTAAATCTCCCGCTTCTAACTGTAGTGCTAAAAAACAAGAATCTCTCCCAAGAGAACACCTAACGCCTAGCGCTCCTAGTGCTTCCAATGTTCCAAAGATCAGTCTCGACGGCACTGTCACATATTGGACTTCACCTTCGTTTGCCAGACGAGAAACGTTCAAATAGGTGATATTATTAGGCGTTACTTCTTCTTCTGTTAGAGATTCAAAACGATCAGGATAGATATTTCTATAGTCAGCAGCCGTAGCGGGATGAAACGAAGTTCGAAACCTGGATTCTGGATTCTGACCATTCCCCTCAGAAGAATTATCTTGCCGAGAAGTGCCTTCGGGAAGGTCGGACATAGGCTTGCTCTTTCTCGCGCCACAGCTATCGGCAAAGCAACAGCACAAAGTGGAATGAATCAAAACAAAGAGAACTATGTCTCATTCAGCAATCTTGCTCAAGCGTAGCACCAAGATCAAGAAACCCCGCGAGGCAGCCCCAGCAAGTTATCTAACTGTCGGCTAGGTGACGTTCGACTGATTCCACTTTGCCGTGAAGAGCGTCAGTCACGCCGTGACGGATGTCCGCCTTGAGGACCAAGCTCACCCGAGGAACCAGGTCGGCTATCGCCTGGGTCGCTCGTTAGACCACGTCCATAACCTCATCCCACTCGCCTTCAACGGTGGTGAACATGGCGTCGGTGCGATGAGGAAGGCCACTAGACCGAACAACCTGAACCGCCTCGGCAACCAGCTCACCCACGCTCTCCCCCGCGCCAACCGGAGTGACAGAAAACGCAACGATCATCGGAACTCCTTCTCCTGACGTCTGAAACGCAGCCCCGGACCTGTTCAGACGGCCACGGTCTCCTGCTGCCGCTGTGCCTCGCGGAGTCCTCGCTCGACGAAGAACGGCGCACACGGCAAGATCGCGGCGCCAATGACCAGGAGCATCTTCTTGATATCCCAGTGCAGCACAGCTCGCACGTCAAGGGCGAGCAGACAGTACGCAATGAACAGCACACCGTGGATAGGGCCGAGGATCTCCACCCCCACCGGCTGGTCCGCGCCGTACTTCACAGCCGTGGCTACCAATAAAAGCAAAAACGATGTGGCCTCAGCAAGGGAAACCAGACGGAATCTTGTAATCGAGTTACCGAACATGCAACCTCCACGATGGCAATCACTGGAAGAATCAGCATGTCAAAATCATGTGGACGCGCTTAGGCCGGGTCCTTGAAAAAGATCTCGATATCCTTGAGCAGACTCGGCACGCTATGTCTGGGTAAGTCCGGCGCTCAGCTGGTCGGCCGCGGTGTAGGGGTCAAGCTCACCGGCTGCTACCCGATCGGCAAGGGCATCCAGCTGGGTTTCGCCGGGCAGATCACCCATACGCTCACGAAGCCCGGCGAGCGCGATCCCAGCTACCTCGTCCCGGGCTCGTGCCCGACGCCGGCGCGCCAATGTACCGGTATCCGCCAGCCAGTTTCCATGCTTCGCCAACGCGTCAACGAGCTCAGGGACGCCGTCTCCCCGACTGGCCACCGTCTTGATGATGGGCGGACGCCAGTCCCCGGGCTGCCGGCGCTGGCCCAAAGCGAGCATCTGATTCAGCTCCCGAGCGGTGGCTTGCGCCTCGTCCCGGTCCGCCTTGTTCACCACGTAGATGTCACCGATTTCCAGAACCCCGGCCTTGGCGGTCTGAACGCCATCTCCCATACCGGGGGCCACCAACACCACGGTGGTATCCGCGGTCGAGGCGATCTCCACCTCGGCCTGGCCCACACCCACGGTTTCGATCATGATCACATCGCAGCCAGCCACGTCCAGCACCCGCAGCGCCTGTGAGGTGGCCCACGAGAGGCCGCCCAGCCGGCCGCGGTTGGCCATAGAGCGAATAAAGACCTCGGGATCCGTGGCGTGTTCCTGCATGCGCACCCGATCACCGAGCAGAGCGCCGCCAGAAAACGGCGAGGAGGGATCCACCGCGAGCACCCCCACCCGATCACCTGCCTTGCGGTACACAGCCAGCAACGCGGACGTCAGGGTGGATTTGCCGACCCCTGGCGCGCCGGTCAGACCGATCAACCGGGCCCGGCCGGTCAGCGGAGCGAGCTGTGCCATCACGTCGCGAAGTAAAGGTGAGGCATTCTCAATCAGCGAAATGAGACGGGCCACTGCCCGCGGATTCCCGGCGCGGGTTTGTTCAACCAAATCCGTGACGAGATCGCTGTCAGGGGCGGCTGAGGAGATCCGGGGTGTCCCGTTCGTAGCTGACACGATCAACCCTTTGGCGCCCGCAGAACGAGGGCCTCCCCTTGACCGCCACCCCCGCACAGCGCGGCTACCCCGGTTCCGCCGCCGCGGCGGCGCAACTCAAGGGCGAGATGCAAGGCAATCCGGGCGCCAGAAGCCCCGATTGGATGGCCTAGGGCAATGGCGCCTCCGTTGACGTTCACCTTATCCGGAGGAATATCCAGCTCCCGCATGGATTGGATCACCACGGAGGCGAACGCCTCGTTGATCTCCACCACATCCACATCCGACATGGCAAGACCTTGGCGAGCCAGCGCCTTGGCGATGGCATGCGCCGGTTGGGAGTGCAGCGAGGCATCTGGCCCAGCGACCACGCCGGACGCCCCGATCTGGGCTAACCATTCAAGCCCTAGCTGATCAGCCTTAGCCCGGCTCATCACCAGCACCGCGCAGGCGCCGTCCGAAATCTGAGACGAGGAACCGGCCGTGATGGCGCCGTCAGGAGCGAAAGCGGGAGGCAGCGCCGCCAGAGTGTGGACGGTGGCATTTCCGCGGATGCCTTCATCCGTAGTGATGACCAACGGGTCACCATTGCCTCGTGGCACTTCCACGGACACGATCTCGGCTTCGAACAGCCCGTTCTTGGTTGCTTGAGCGGCACGCTGATGAGACCGGGCGGAGTACTCATCTTGCTCCGCGCGGGTGATACCCAAGCGAGCGTTGTAGCGCTCCGTGGATTTCCCCATCGCGCATTGGTCGAAGGCACACCATAAGCCGTCGTAGGCCATCGAGTCGAGCAGCTCGATCGAGCCGTATTTCACGCCTTCCCGGGCGCGCGGCAACAAGTGCGGAGCGCCGGTCATCGACTCCATGCCCCCGGCCACCACAATATCGAGTTCACCAGCACGGATGAGCTGATCGGCCACGACGATGGCATCCAGCCCCGAAAGGCAGACCTTGTTGATCGCCATCGCCGGCACAGTCATGGGAATGCCAGCCCTCACCGCCGCTTGCCGAGCGGGCAACTGCCCAGAACCGGCCTGGAGCACCTGACCGAGGATCACGTACTGCACGTGATTTCCAGAAATTCCCGCCCGGGACAGGGTAGCGGAGATCGCAGAACTGCCAAGCTGGACCGCGGAAAAGCTCTTCAGCGACCCCAGCAGCCGACCTATGGGGGTTCGCGCACCCGCGACAAGAACGGAAGGCTCACCGAACATATAACGCCTCCTCCATGAGATCATATCCAGGTCATTGAAGAGCCCCCTCAGGAGATCGATGTGATCACCCACATTGCCCACATCGGCATTGCCTGTCACGATCTGGACGCAACGATTAACTTCTATCAGCGAACCTACGGACTTACCGTCACGTCCCGGGAAGTCAATCCGGAGCAGGGCGCGCAAGAAGCCATGCTGAAAATCAACGATGTCGACGGGGAGAACGCGAGCTATCTGCAGTTGCTGGCCCCTATCTCCGATGATTCCCCCGTAGCCAGATTCCTAGCCTGTCGTGGTGAGGGTGTGCACCACATCGCCTTCGGCACTGCCGATCTCCCGAGCGCAGCGGGCCATGCGCGCGCGCAGGGGGTACGCGTCCTCTACGACCCGCCCCGACGCGGCGCTATGGGCTCGCTTATCACCTTCCTGCACCCGAAAGACTGCGGCAGTGTCCTGACTGAGCTGGTCCAAACGCCGGTCGGTAAGAAAACTCTGAACACGTAGCGCTGATTTCTCGCGCCGTCGGTGGCAAAAAACCCTTCGCTGAGCGACAATTATGGGCACTACCACGTATACCAAGGAACTGCTCAAATCTGCCACCATGTTTCCGCATAGCACATATTTCTCCACGACACAGGGCGGCCACGCGAACAGACGCCGTTCGCCGCGCACCCAGGGAGAGCAGAGGTTCGACAGGGTGACATCGGAGAATAACCGCCATCTCCTCGAGCAACGCCTTGTCGAGCTCACAGCGGAACGAGACAAGGCGACTACCGAGCGGGATGACGCGCTCACGCGCACGGAGGACCTTGCCTATCAGGTCGAGGTGCTCCGTGCCAAGCTGCACGAAATCCGACGTCGACTGGCTCAGCCCCATGGACATGAGCGGATCGGCAGCCAGATCTCCCAGCTGCTGCGCGACGCCCAGGCGCAGGCGGCACGGATGCGCGCTGACGTCGAACGTGAACTCACCGAATCGCGAACGAAAACGGCCGAGCTGCTCCAGACAGCAACCGCTCGGTCCGCCCGACTCGAGGACGAGTGGCATACCGAGGTCACGGAGCGGCGGCATCAGCTGGAGCAAGAGCTCGCTACCGAACGCCAGCAGATCGAGAACCGGCTCGAAGAAACAGTTGCCTGGGCTGAGCGAACTCGCACTCAAACCGAACAGCAATGCGCCCAACTACTCGACACCACTCGCGCGGAGGCGGCTCAAACTTCCAGTAACGCTCGCCACGAGGCCGAGCGACTGGTCAACGACGCACGGACCACAGCGGAGCGCCTGCTCACCGAATCGACCGAACACGCCCAGCAGATCCAACGGAAGGCGGAACGGATACGAGCGGAGCTCGCGGAACAAGCCGAGACAAGCGGCACGAACGCGGCTTCGATCCTCGCCAAGGCTCGCGCCGAGGCTGACAAGCTGCTGATCGAGACCCGTGCCAAAGCCGACGCTTTGCGCACTGAGGCTGACCAGCTGCTGGCGTCAGCAACGGAAGAAGCGGAACGAGTGCGACAGCAGGCTCGCCAGGATGCTACCCGACAGGTGGAACTAGCCGCCGCCAGCGCCGAAAGGCTCCACCGCGACGCTACTACCGAGGTGGAACAACTCCGCGCCGGCACCGATGACCTGCGTACCCAAGCTCAACAGGAGGCTGACCAGTGGCGTGCGCAGGCCAGCGCGGACGCCGAGCAGCTACGCACGCAAGCTCAGGCCAAGGCGGATCAACTGCGCGGTAAAGCCCAGGCTGAGACCAAACGGCTGCGAGCCGAGGTACAGATCGAAGTCAAGCAACTCCGCGCTGGCGCGCAGGCCGAAGCGGAGCAGCTGCGTACCGAAGCTCGGGCGCAGGTCGAGCAATGGCGTGCCGAGGCTTTGGCCGAGGCAGAAGCACGGATGAGGGAGGCTAAGAGCGAAGCCGATGCCTTAAACGCCGCGGCCGCGAACCGGCTGGAGCAAGCCCAACGAGAGGCGGAAAGAGTCCGCAAGGCCGGCTACGATCATGCGGAATCTATCGGCGCTAATGCTGTGGCCGAGCTGAACTCCATGCTAGAGGAAGCGGCTAGCCACCTAGCGACCGTGCGACAAAAAGCGGAAGCTGATACCCAGGAGGCCGCCAAGCAGCTCGCTGAAGCGCGAGACGCTGCCGCTGCCCTGCGCGCCAAAGTCGCCAAACAGGTCGTGACGGCGCAACGCGAAGCCCAGACAATCCGCCGTGGCGTCACCGCGGAAGCTGAGAAAATTCTGGCATCGGCTCGGGTTGATGCCGATCGGATTCGCGAAGAAGGGCGACGGGAAGCGAGCCGGCTACGTTCCGAGTCACTGCGTAAGCTGGAGGAAATCGATGAGCGCAGAGACGAGATCTCCGCTGATCTAGTTCGGCTGCAGGCGGTACTCGACACCCTAAATATTTCGTGACAATTCCTGCTAATCACCGCATACCATGCGGTCAGCGTGAGTGTTTGTCTTCACCGGGTTCGCGGGCGGATACAATTCGTGCCAGGATTTGTCGCATCCCGTCCACTGCTCAACGACAGGAATCTGATGAATGAAATGTCTCCCCACGGCTTCGAATTCACACGCCGTGGCTACTCACCGCAACAGGTAGACGACCGAATCGCGAAACTGATCGCCGACCGCGACAGTGGCTTCCAGCGCATCGCCGCCTTAGAGAAGCGGATCGAAGAATTACATCTGGAAAACCGGAACGCCCAAGAGCAACTCGCCGAATCCGAGCCGTCGTATGCTGGACTAGGAGCTCGCGTCGAGAAGATCCTCCGCCTTGCCGAAGAGGAAGCCAAAGATCTGCGCGAAGAAGCTCGGCACGCCGCCGATCAACACCGCGAGTTAGCTGAGCAAGCAGCGGCCCAAGTGCGGGCAGATGCTGAAGGCTATGCCAAGGAGCGCAAGGCCAAAGGTGAAACCGAGGCAGCCCGCATCCACGAAAAGGCCAAGGATCAGGCGGCCCAAGTGCGCGCGGAGGCTGTGAAGGTGGCGTCCGCGAAACGAGAGGAAGCAGAGGCCCTCTTCGAGGAAACCCGCGCCAAAGCAGCTCAAGCCGCCGCTGACTTCGAGACCAACCTCGCCAAGCGGCGAGAACAGGCCGAGCGGGATCTGGCTGGCCGCCAGCAGAAAGCCGAGAAACGGCTGACTGAGGTGGAAAGCCGAGCCGAGCAGCTACGCATGGAATCCGAGAAGATGCGGTCCGACGCCGAACGTCGCTCTCAGCAAAGCATCGAAGCCGCACAGCGACAGTCGGACGACATTGTCGCCGACGCCCGGAGCAAAGCTGAACGGCTACGCTCGGAGGCGGAGCGCGAACTGGCGGCGCTCACTCACCGACGCGACAGCATCAACGCGCAGCTCACCAACGTCCGGGAAATGCTCGCCACACTCACTGGGGCAGCCGCGGCGGTGAGCTCCGAGGCAGACGAAGGCGAAACTCCGCCGCAGGAACGTCCCGTCCCAGCGCAATCGCGATGAGCGCCACTGGATGAGTCGGCGCCGCGAGAATGATGGTGACCTTCATACGATCTAGTGGTATGAAGGTCACCATTCTGTGAATTCTCTGGGGGAACGAAAGCCCGAAAGGTATGTAGTGGCTGACGAACGCTTTCCCTTTGGCCGGCCAGGCGAGCCGTTACGGCGGTCTTCGCCGTTCTATATCGGTTTTGTCGGCGCCCTCGGAGTATTAATGGCATGGGGGTTGATGCAGGCTATCGCCAGCGTCCGGCAAGTGCTGGTGTTGGTCGTGGTCGCCATGTTTCTCGCGGTGGGGCTCAATCCGCTGGTTGAGCGCTTGATGCGCTGGCGCGTCAAACGGCCGTACGCGGTCGGACTCGTCGCGCTCGGGGTGCTCGCGATTTTTGGGGGGTTCATCGCAGCCATCATCCCGCCGCTGATTACCCAAACCACCGAGCTAGTCAGCAGCATCCCGGGCCAGCTGGCCCGACTGCAGCAAAACCAGCGCGTGCAGCGCCTCGACGAGGAATACCACTTTATCGAAGGGCTCCGGAACGCTCTTGCCAGCAGAAACCTCGCGGAACAGGTCTTCGGGGGTGTGCTAGGGGTGGGCAGGTTCGTCTTCGGCTCGGTCTTTAGCACTATTACCGTACTGATTCTCACCCTGTACTTCCTGGGCTCATTTCCCCATATCAAGCAGTACGCCTATCGGCTGGCGCCACAATCCCGTCGGGAGCGGGTGCGTCTGCTGGGCGACGAAATCCTCGCCGGGGTGGGCGGCTACGTCAACGGTATCCTGCTGGTGGCCAGTATTGCGGGTCTGTCGACTTTCATCTTCGTGACGATCATTGGGCTGGACTACGCTGTGGCACTCGCGATCACTGTCGCGCTGTCCGCCTTGATTCCACTCGTCGGGGCTACCCTTGGCGCGGTGATCGTCACTGTCGTGGCGTTGTTCGATTCGCCGGGGAAAGCACTCGCCTGCCTCATCTTTTTCGTCATCTATCAGCAAATCGAGAACTATCTGATTTCGCCGAGGATCATGAAGCGGTCCATCAATGTGCCGCCCGGAGTGACGATCGTTGCGGCGCTCGCCGGCGGCACCATGCTGGGTTTCACCGGAGCTCTCATCGCCATACCGACGGCCGCGGCCCTTCTGCTGATCATCCGGGAAGTGGTGATACCCCGGCAGGAAGCCGCGTAGCCGTTAAGCGCCGGCAGTAGCAGGCGCCGGACGCTGTTAACCCGCTAACTCGTTCAGGAACCCACGTATCGCCGCGTTAAACTGAGTGGGGTTTTCCATCGCGGAATAGTGACCCGCGTCGGATATCCGCGCTAGCCTGGCGTCGGGCAGCGCATCGATCATAGTGTGAGCGTCAGCTTCTGAGGAACGCGTATCCTCATCACCCATCACAATGAGGGCGGGCGCCTTGGTCTTCTGTAACGTGCGGAAGGAATCCATTCGGTGTGCCACGGCCCGCTGCGCCCATGCCACGCTGGCTGGTCGCGCCTCCCATACCAGTGCCCGTACCGCTGCTAGAACATCTGGACGGTTTCCTGCCGTGGTGCGGCCGAGGAGAGAAGGAGTCATCTCTTCTAGCACTCGCGGGGTGCCCTCGGCCAGAATAGCGGCGGCGACCCGCTCCCGGTTCGCGCGCACCGGCTGAGGATCAGCAGTGGCTGTGGTATTGGCAAAAATCACCCCAGCGACTCGATCCGCATAGCGTCGCAGGAAAGCCATGAGCACATAACCCCCCATAGACAGCCCACCCAGAATCGCGCTCTCGATGCCCAACCGGTCCAGTAGTCGCGCCACGTCATCGGCGGAGTAGTCCAAGTCTGGCTCCTCATTGCCCAGCGGCGACTTCCCAAACCCACGCAGATCCGGGGTAATCACTCGACAGATATCTCGAAGACCCTCGTGCTGGGCTTCCCACATACCCGCGTGCAAGGGGAACGCGTGGAGCAGCACCAGAGGTGTGCCCGACCCGCTCTCACGTACCGCTAACTCAACGCTCATATCCGTACCATTCTGATCGCCGTCTCGAGGAGGAATCTGGCTGCCACATCAGTTTCAACATCGTGCTTGGCCACATCGCATCACGGACGTGCCCCCGCCCTCCCTGGGGGGCTGCCCCGACCCAATTTTAGTCGAGAATGACCTCACAAGGACGATCGAGGAAGGGCTTGTGGATAACACCCCGCGAAAATTCACTGGGGATAACTGGGCTTCGGAAACACCGCCCCGAGTCATTTCGTTAGCCGGCGCGGACCGTCCCAAGAGGTCGGCAACGGGTAGGCTTGCGGCGCGACGCGGCGAACGATCTCGTCATGGACCCGCCGCACGTACTGCTCCCCCACCCACAGGTGCTTGGCTTTGGGCACCCCGATGACCTCGGCCGTCGGTAGCCGGGCGAACCGGCGCGCCGCCTCCTCCGGGCGTAGGTAGTCGTCGAACTCAGGCGCCAGCACCAGCACGGGTTTGCCGGAAGTCGCCCAGGTGTCCAGGTCTTCGTCAGTGGCGGATCGCAACGGCGGGGAGAGCAACACCAATCCCACGACGCCCGGATCACAGCCGTAGCGCAGCGCCAAATCGGTGCCGAAGGACCAACCCACCAGCCAGGGAGCGGGCAACCCGGCGAACTCGGTGTATTCGAGAGCGGCTGCCACGTCGTAGCGCTCATTCACGCCGTCCGAGAATTCGCCCTCACTGCGGCCGGCTTCTGACGCGGCGCCGCGAGTGTTGAACCGCAGCACCGCCAGTCCCGCCAGAGCAGGCAATCGCCACGCTGCCTTGCGGAACAGGTGGCTGTCCATCATGCCGCCATGGGTAGGCCGCGGATGAAGGGTGATGAGTGTGGCCACCGGGTCGCGGTCTACCGGGATGGCCAGCTCTCCCACCAGCGACAGCCCGTCAGCGGTGCGCAGGGTAAGCGGGGTACGGCGAGCCGGCAGTACGGTATTGGCGCGAATCTCGAGCATTGAATAGTCAGCCTAGCGTTAAAAGCGGGGGACGTTCCGGCCACGATGGATCTTCGGCCGACGCCGGTCCCGAGCTGGCCAGCATGCCGTGTGCCAGTGACGGCGATCCGCAATACCCTCACTGTCAGCGGGCCAGACCACCAGATGCGGCGTAGCCGGACGGATCTGTTGATCACAGCCAGGACAGCGGTACGTTTTGGTGGTGGCCGAGCCAGTAATAGCGCGAACTGCCCAGTTGCCGTCCGGCCAGGATTCTACCTGATCGAGCCCGGCATTATTGCCTACCCGATCAGCTGACGGCAGCGCATTCCGCCGCTGTTGCTTCCGTCCAGAACCCATTCCTTTAGGGTACGGTAGCAGATCGGCTACGGTGGGGAATTGTGCGTCTTGTTATCGCCCAGTGCAGTGTGGACTATGTGGGCCGGCTCACCGCTCACCTGCCGTTGGCGACCCGGCTGATCCTCATCAAAGCGGACGGCTCGGTTTCCATCCATGCTGATGGTGGCGCTTATAAACCACTGAACTGGATGAGCCCGCCGTGCTCCCTGCGGGAAAACGGTGACACCTGGACAGTCGCCAACCGGAACGGAGAGCAGCTCGTCATCACGATCGAAGAGATCCAGCATGATTCCTCACATCAACTGGGTATCGACCCCGGTCTACATAAGGACGGAGTCGAGGCTCACCTGCAAGAGCTGCTGGCCGATCGACTGGAAGTCCTGGGTACGGGCTGGACCCTGATCCGCCGGGAATTCCCCACTGCTATCGGTCCGGTAGACATCCTCTGCCGGGACGAGGCGGGCAGCACCGTGGCGATCGAGATCAAACGCCGCGGCGAGATCGACGGGGTGGAGCAGCTCACCCGCTACCTAGAGTTGCTTAACCGCGACCCGCGTCTGACGCCGGTCCGCGGGATTTTCGCGGCTCAAGAAATCAAGCCCCAAGCTCGGGTACTAGCCCAAGATCGGGACATCAGCTGCGTCACTCTGGATTACGACGAGCTCCGCGACATCCAGGGCGACCGGCTCCGTCTGTTTTGATACTTATGGCCAGCTGTCAGTTCAGTCACGGTAGGTGTAGAAGCCGCGGCCGGTCTTGCGTCCCAAATCGCCGGCCGCGACCATCCGCCGCAACAGCTCCGGAGGGAAGAACTGCGCGTCCTGAGTGTCGGCATAGATATTGCGCGCGGCATTGACCATAACGTCCAGCCCGGTCAAGTCCATGGTGGCCAGCGGGCCCATGGCGTGGCCAAAACCCAGCCGGCAAGCCAGGTCCACATCCTCAGCGCTCGCCACACCAGCCTCCACCAGCCGGGCCGCTTCCATCATCAGCGTCGCGATCAGTCGTGTGGTCACAAACCCGGCGACATCCCGATTAACCACCAGACAGGTCTTGCCGATCTGCTCAGCGAATTCTCGGGCAGCCGCCAGTGTCTCGTCCGAGGTTCGGTAACCGCGCACCAGCTCACAGAGTTTCATGACCGGCGCCGGAGAAAAGAAATGAGTTCCCACCACGCGTTCTGGCCGCTGGGTGGCGGCCGCGATCTGGGTGATGGGAATGGCCGAAGTATTGGTGGCAAGCACCACGTCGTCAGCGCATATGGCGTCGAGGGCGCGGAACACCTCCTGCTTGGCCTCCAGTCGCTCGAAGACTGCCTCTACCACCATCTGGACTTCAGCCGCTTCCGCTAGCTCTGTGGTGAGGGTGATCCGGTTCAGCGCCGCTTGGGCCTGCTGTTCAGTCAGCTGCTGTTTGGCGACAAGCCGGTCAATGCCCCCGTGAATCGCATCAAGCCCGCCTTCTAATGCCTGCTCGGTGAGGTCGTGGAGAAGCACCCGGTATCCGGCTTGGGCCGCCACTTGGGCAATCCCCGAACCCATGACACCGGCGCCAATAACCGCGACGCGGGTGTCCGGTAGGTCTTCCGCCACTGTTTCCCTCTTCTCGGATGTCTTAGGCTAAGGCCATGGTCAACCTCACCCGCATCTATACCAGGACCGGCGACGACGGCGCCACCAACCTGGCCGATATGAGCCGCACCGCCAAGACCGATCCCCGCATCGCGGCCTACGCTGACGTCGACGAGACCAACTGCGCGATTGGGATCGCCATCGCCCTGGGCGGGCTGAACGAGGACGTGATCGGGCTACTCACCCGCATTCAAAACGACCTGTTCGACGTAGGGGCGGATCTCGCTACCCCGGTGGTGGAACATCCCAAACATCCGCCGCTGCGGGTGGAGCAATCGTATATCGACCAGCTGGAGAAAGCCTGTGATGCCTACAACGAACGGCTCACGAAGCTGAAGAGCTTCGTTCTGCCCGGCGGCACTCCGGGAGCGGCGCTGCTACATGCCGCCCGGGGGGTGGCGCGCCGCGCAGAGCGCCGCACCTGGGCTGCCCTTGCGGTCCACAGCGCCACCATGAACGCGCTGACCGCCAAGTACCTGAACCGGCTCTCCGACCTGCTCTTCATCCTGGCTCGTACCGCGAACGCCGATCGCGGCGACGTGCTATGGCAACCCGGCGCCAACCGGTAGGCCACGTGAAAAGATAATTTAGTTTCATGCAATGCGCAGCCAGGAGCGAAGCGCTTGGCGGATGACTTCGCTGGCATTGGTGTGCTCTGATTCCGCGCGTGCGGCAAGGGCTGCCCGTAGCTGTTCATCTAGCCGAACTGGGACGACTTCGGCTGAGCCGACGCCGAGCGGCCGTCGACCGCCACGACGACGAAGCGTGGAGACGTCATAACCGGCATCCGCCTCGCTTGCCAACTGCTTAACCAGGTTATCGGTGACAGGAACTCCGCCCGAGGTGGGAATCCTAGGATCCTTAGCGTTCATATCACTCCTTCGGTTGGCCAGGGCAGCAGTGACCGGTACTTAGGTCTCATCCGCATGGCATGGATGATCAACTGACGGCCATCGTCTAGAAACAGCACAACGACCTCCAACAAGTTGCCCGCTCGATCTGGTCCGAGGCGCAACTCGCGCCGCGGCCCCTTGTCATCCTCGTCAGTCAATGAATAGGCAACGACGAACTGGTCTGCCGCGTGAAGAATATCTTTGTCGCGCGTGCCATGCTTACGCGCCGACTGATGTATCTCCACCCGATAAATGTATTACGAAATACAGGTTACGGCAACACGGGCGTCAACCGCTAATCCCTCGTCATGGTTGGCGGAAACGCTTTTATCTGACATAATTACAAAGAGTCATATAATAAAAGTGTAGGAGGTATTATGGTCGCCTCATCATGGCAAACCGAGCAGAGCTATCCTCTAGCGACCTCGTGGAGACACCTGAGCGCTGAGCAGATCATCGCGGACAAGGATGTGGAACCAATCCGCTCGGTCACGGACCTGAACCGCTATGCCGTCGACATCTGGGAATCTGATGAAGAGTTAGCGGCGTTCTTGGCTGATGTGCGCGCTAACCGGAACGCTGACCTCAGTTAACGTCGCATGTCTATTGTCGTCCTCGACACCGACGTCGCATCGCATCTTCACAAACGTAAGCTGACAGCGGAGATCGTTCGAGCATTAATCGGGTCAACCTTCGTTCTGACATTCGTCACCATCGCTGAGCTGTACAAGTGGATGGAAATACGCTCGTGGGGTCAGCGCCGGCGGCAAGATCTTGAAGGCTGGCTCGACCGCGTGCCCGTCCTCCCCTATGATCCTGAAGTAGCCAAAATATGGGGACGACTTATAGCAGCCGCTGAAAAGCGGGGACGCCCACGTCCGATTAATGACACGTGGATTGCCGCATGCTGCTTGGCTTTTGAACTTCCACTCGTAACCCTGAACAGGGCAGGTTCAGCGGGTGGGAGCATTTTCCTCGAGGGGTTCGGTGAATAGTTCGGAGGGTTTCTTCCAGTTGTGGGTTTTACGGGGTCGGTCGTTGATTTCGGCAGCGACCATTGCCACATAGT
>Ga0187894_10001741_pt1 | contig 27316 bp, 30 predicted proteins | sample GBC1701081metaG_FD_136650 | JGI IMG/M metagenome (GOLD analysis project Ga0187894, IMG submission 136650) | White microbial mat communities from a lava cave in the Kipuka Kanohina Cave System on the Island of Hawaii, USA - GBC170108-1 metaG ... | reverse complement strand
GCGCTGCGCAACGGACTGCCTTCGATCGTCACGATCATCAGCGTTCTCTACGGCTTCCTGATCGGCGGCGCGGTTCTGGTCGAGATCGTGTTTTCCTGGGGCGGGGCCGGGCAGTATGCCGTGCAGGGCGTGCTGAACTCGGACATCTATCCGGTGCTCGGCTTCGTGCTGTTTTCCGCCGTCTTCTCCCTCATCGTCTATATCCTGGTCGATCTGGTTTATTTCCTGCTCGACCCGCGGATCAGCAATTAGCGAGAATGGCATTGGATGCGGCGGAAGTCATGGCGAAGGGACGCGACGCAGCCGAAAGGACCGATGCGGTGCCGCTGATCGATATCAGGAACCTGCGCGTTACGTTTCCGTCCGGCGCCGCCGAGCCCAAGGAAGTCCTGAAGGGCATCGACCTGGCCGTCCAGCCTGGCGAGATCCTGGGGCTGGTTGGGGAAAGCGGCGCCGGCAAGACCACGCTGGCGCGTTCGATCCTGGGCGTGCCGCCGGGGCCTGGCCGGATCGTCGCTGGCGAGGTGCACTTCGAAGGCCGGCAGATCCTCAGCCTGCCGGAAACTGAATTGCGCGGCCTGCGCGGCCGGAGGCTTTCTGTGGTCGTGCCCAACCCGCGCGCCGAGCTCAATCCGCTCCTCACGGTGGGCGATCAGATCGCCCTGATGGCGAAGATCCATCTCCGCGTGAGCGGCAGGGAAGCCCGGCGCATGACGTTGCAGATCCTGCGCGACGTGCAGATACCCGACCCGGAGCGGCGCATGAACGCCTATCCGCACGAATTGTCCGGCGGCATGGCGCAGCGTGTCGTCATCGCCATGGCGCTCATCTGCAGCCCGGCCTTCGTCATTTCGGACGATGCCACCAGCGGGCTCGACGTGACGGTGCAGGCGCAGATACTGGCGCTCTTGACGAGACTTGCCAGCGAGCATGGCAGCGCCATGCTCTTCATTACGCGCGATGTCGGCATAACCGCGCATTTCTGCGATCGCATTGCCGTGCTCTACTCCGGCGAGATCGTCGAGATGGCGCCGCGCGAGGCTCTCTTTCTCGAGCCGGCCCATCCCTACACGTTGATGCTGCTTGCGGCTTTCTCGCACAGCCCAAGGCTGCGCGACAGTTGGAGCGTGCCTGACACCGCCAGGCGACGAGAGCCGGCTGCCGGCTGCCAATATGCCGGCCGCTGTCCCATTGCGCAGCCCGTGTGCCGCACGCAAGCACCGCCCTTCGCCGAGATCGATCGCGGACATTTCGCCCGCTGCCATTTTCCGGTGCGGCACGCATGAGCGCGATTCTGACGATCGACGGTCTCTACAAGCGCTTTCCGATCGCCGGGTCGAAGCAGGTGGTGCAGGCGATCAACGGCGTCAGCCTTTCGATCGAGCCCGGCGAAACGCTGGGCCTCGTGGGGGAAAGCGGCTCGGGCAAGACCACAGTCGGGCGGTGCATCGTCGGCCTGGTCGCGCCCAGCGCCGGTGCGATCCGGTTTCGCGACATCGACCTGGCCGAACGTCGCCGGCATCGGCGTGAGTTGTCGGGCAAGATACAGTTCGTCTTCCAGGAGCCGAATGAATCGCTCGATCCACGCATGAAAATAGGCGATACGATCGGCGAGCCGCTCTTGCCGCTCAAGCTCGACCGCGACATGCGGCGGCGCAAGACGGCGGATGCCCTGAGCCTGGTGCGCCTCGATCCAGGCCTTCTCGATGCCTATCCATCCGAGCTTTCTTCCGGCCAGCAGCAGCGCATCGGCATAGCGCGCGCCATGGTGACGGAGCCGGAGCTCGTCATTCTGGATGAACCGACCTCCGCGCTCGACCCGACGGCGCGCGCCGAGATCATCGACCTCTTGCGGCGCATCCAGGGCGAGCGAAACACGGCCTATCTGTTCATCTCGCACGATCTGTCCACCGTGCGCTTCATCAGTCACCGCGTTGCCGTGATGTATCTCGGCATGATCGTGGAGCAAGGCGGCACCGAAACCGTCTTCAACCGTCCGCAGCATCCTTATTCGAGCGGCCTCTTGTCGTCGGTCATGCTGCCGCACCCGCATCTGAAGGTCGAAAGCAGCGTCAGCCTGAAAGGCGAGATACCGAGCCCCATCGATCTTCCCAAGGGCTGCTTTCTGGCGTCCCGCTGTCCGTTCGTCGTCGAGCGCTGCCGTGGCGAGATGCCGGCGGCGGAAATCGTGGGCGAACGCCACTCCGTCCACTGCTTCCGCCATGCGGATGTCGCCGCGACGGTGCCGGCATCGAATGCCTTCAACGAATTCATGCGGGAAGCCGAGCGCATACTCGGCCGGGCTGCGCCGAAAGGCCCGGCCTGATCGCTTCGGCAAACAGGACCAACCACAGGATCGGGAGCAACATATGTCAGGACGTCTTGCAGGAAAGAAAGCGCTGGTGACCGGCGGCGCTCGCGGCATCGGCGGAGCGATCGCCGCGGCGTTTGCGCGCGAAGGCGCCGATGTGGCCGTGCTCGATCTCAAGCTTGCGGCCGCGGAAGCCCGTGCATCGGCGCTCGCGGCATCCGGCGTGCGGACGTTCGCGGTGGCCGCCGATGTCAGCGACGAGGCGCAGGTCAAGGCCGCGATCGGGAAGGCCGAGGCCGCCCTCGGCCGCATCGACATACTGGTGAACAATGCCGGCATCGACACCACCTCGGTCGTCGCCGAGATGAGCACCGCCATGTGGGATCAGATGATGGCGGTGAACCTGCGGAGCGTCTTCTTGTGCACGCGCGCCGTGCTGAAGCCGATGATTGCGCGCAAATTCGGTCGCATCATCAACATCGCCTCGCAACTCGGTCACAAGGGTGCGCCCGAAATGGCGCACTACGCCGCCGCCAAGGCCGGCGTCATCGGTTTCACGCGTTCGCTGGCTTATGAGGTTGCCCGCGACGGCATAACCGTCAACGCGATCTGCCCCGGTCCGATCGAGACCGAGCTGTTCAAGGCGCTGCCGGAGGCGTGGAAGAAGCGCAAGCTCGCCGAGCTGCCGATCGGCAGGGCCGGTCAAGTGGACGAGATCGCTCCCACCGCGGTCCTGCTCGCCTCCGAGGAAGGCGCCTATTATGTGGGTGCGACGATGAATCCGAACGGTGGCGATGTGATGCTGTGATCCTGGCCGGTGTGATAGATGATTTCGGCGCGGCTGATCCGCCGCATCCGCCGGCGCGCCAAGCGGCGGCAACACGGGAGTTGATGACGCCATGACGAGACCCGATCCGCAGGATGGCCGGAGTGAGACGGCGGCATCTGCGCCGGCCGGGCGACGGGAACGCCGTGACCGGGGCGGGGGCGTGACCCAGGCGACCGTCGCCGCTTTGCAGGCGATGATCCGCGAGGGGCATCTGCGGCCTGGAGATGCCTTGCCGCCGCAGCGCGATCTCGCCCGCGACCTCAAGGTCAGCCGCGCGTCGCTGCGGGAAGCAATGTCCATCCTCGCCACGATCGGGGAGATCGTCGCGCGCGAAAGCGGCCGAGGTTTCGTGTGCGCCGACCCTGCGGGAGCTCCCGCCACGCCGTCCTGGCGGTTTGCCGCGCGTTATTCGCTTCGCGAGGTTTATCAGTTTCGCTATATCGTGGAGAGCTATGCCGCCGAGCTCGCGGCGCTGGAGCATAAGGAACAGGAAATCCTCGATCTCAGGGATTCGGCGCGTGCTTTCCGCGAGGCTGCCCGCGCCAATGATCTCGTGGCCTATGCCCAGGCCGACTTCGAATTCCACAACCTCATCATGCGCATTTCCCGCAACAAGCTGCTGGTCGATATGCATCAGACCTTCGCCAGCGTCCTGTTGGAGAGCCAGCGGTTGCCCACCGAAAGGCGCGGCAACCTGCTGATCGCCGTCCAGGAGCATGACCGCATCCTCGAAGCCATTGCCATGGGCGATCCCGATGGCGCCAACTACTATATGCGCAAGCATATCAACATGGCGGGAAGCCGGGCCGGCCTTCCGCCCTCGGAGCTGCCATAGCGCGTGATCCGAAGAGGGGACAGCCCTCCTGCGCTAAAGCTTCGGAGGGCATCCTGCTTCGAGCGAGAGAATCTGCCAGTCCTGCGAAGCGCCAAGCGCGAAGCAGGATGGTGCCCCTGGAGGGACTCGAACCCCCACGCCCTTGCGAGCAACAGATTTTGAGTCTGCCGCGTCTACCATTCCGCCACAGAGGCCAACCGGGGCAGGGTGTAGAGGCAGGCCGGCCCTCCCGTCAACCACTAAGCGTGTTCGGCGGCAGGCGACGGCCTCGGGCTCGGCCCTGGACCAAAGAGCCTGCTGCCAGCCCCCTTCGGCGAGTTTATACATGCCAGGACCGCAGGCCGGCCCAGGCCGGAAGGGAGACATCAGTCCATGGCGAGCCAGTCATTCGAGTTTCAAAGCCTTAAGGGATACCGGCTTTCCGGCCGTATCGAGCAGCCTGAGACGACGCCGCGCGGCTGGGCGATCCTTGCCCATTGCTTTACCTGCGGAAAGGAGAGCCTCGCGTCGGTGCGGGTGGCGCGCGCCCTCGCGCTCAACGGGATCGGTGTGCTGCGCTTCGACTTCGCCGGGCTCGGGACCAGCGGGGGCACGTTCGCCGATGCAACCTTCGCCGCCGATGTCGGCGACCTGGTCGCCGCGGGTACTGCGATGGCAGCTTCCGGCATGGCGCCGGCGCTGCTCATCGGGCACAGTCTCGGAGGTGCCGCCGTGCTGGCGGCGGCCGGCGAGATGCCGATGATAAAGGCGGTTGCCACGGTCGCGGCACCGTCCGACGTCGCGCATGTGCTGCATCATTTCGATCCGGACAGCCTCAGGCGCATAGAAGCCGAGGGCGAGGCCGAGGTGAGCCTGGCCAATCGTCCTTTCGTCTCGCGCAAGGGCTTCATCGACGATGTCCGCCAGCATGATCTCGAGGCGCATATCGCCAAACTCCACCGGCCTTTGCTGATCCTGCACGCCCCGCGCGATACGACGGTCGGCATCGAGAACGCAGGCCGCATATTCGCGGCCGCCAAGCATCCGAAGAGCTTCGTCTCGCTCGACGATGCCGACCACTTGCTGACGCGGCGCGCCGATGCCGACTATGCCGCCACGATCATCAGCGCCTGGGCATTGCGCTATCTTCCTCACCTGATGGAGGACCTGCCCCAGGTCGAAGAGGCTCACGGCGTCATTGCCGAGGAGACGGGAAAAGGCGCCTTTCAGCTGGCGATGCGCAGCGGCCGGCATCGCTTTCTTGCCGACGAGCCGGAGAGCGTCGGCGGAATGGGCAGCGGGCTGTCGCCCTATGAGCTGGTTTCCGCCGGCCTTGCCGCCTGCACGACGATGACGATGCGGATGTATGCCGAGCGCAAGGGCTACAGGCTGAAGCGAGCACGTACCGTGGTGACGCACGCCAAGCGCCCTGACGAGATGCGGGCCGATCTCTTCACCCGCACGATCACGCTCGAGGGTCCGCTCGACGACGAACAGCGCCGGAAGATCCTCGCCATCGCCGATCGGTGTCCTGTCGACCTGACACTGATCCGCGGCTCGGACATCGAGACCAGTCTCAACGAGAGCGAAGCGAGCACTGCTGCGCTGGAGTCCAACTGATCGCGCTCAAACAAGGGCGTGCAAGGCCCGGGCGGTTTCGGGATCGGCCGGGAAGAAGAAGGAGAGGACGCCCTCTCCGACCTTCAGCCTGAGCGGCACCACGACGCCGCCATAATCGGCATGCGGCCGGGCGCTCGCGGGATGCGGATAGGCGGCAAGCTCCGCGAGGAGGGCGATGAGGACCGGATCGCCGGTCACGTCGATCTGCCGGCGCAGGCGGTCGAGAAGATGCGCCCGCCATTCGCTCAAATTCTCGATGCGGGTGCTGAGGCCTTCGGGATGCAGGCTGAGGCGCAGGACGTTGACCGGCGGCGTAGCGAGGTGGGCCGCGACACCCCCCATCAGCTTCATTGCCGTGTCATTGGCCGCGATGAGGGTCCAGTGCCGGTCGATGGCGAGCGCCGGATAGGGCGCGTGGCCCTTGAGGATGAGGTCGATCGCCTGGCGCGCCGCGGCGAGCGAAGGGTCGTCGAGCTTCCTTTCGGCATAGGCCGGCGCATAGCCCGCGGCGAGCAGCAGCACATTGCGCTCGCGCAAGGGCAGGTCGATGACCTCGGCGAGCTTCAGCACCATGCCGCGCGAGGGCACCGAGCGGCCGGTCTCGATGAAGCTCAGATGGCGGGTCGAGATCTCCGCCTCGCCGGCGAGATCGAGCTGGCTCATCCGCCGCCTGGACCGCCAGTCGCGCAACTGCTCGCCGAAGGTCTTTGCCGCTTCGCCCATACCCCGGACGATAGCCCATGGATAAAGGCATCTCCATGACCTCCGGGGTAATCGACTTGCCTCTCCGCGCTTCCCATCATGGGCGCATTGAAGAAGGAGACGACCATGTCGACCAGCCATCCCCAATTCCTGTGCTATGTCCTGATCGCCGATGCCATTGCCGGCGGCGCCACCGGCGCCCTGATGATCCTCGGCGCTGGCTTCCTTGCCGGTTTGCTCGCCATTCCGGGCGGCCTCATTTTCGAGGCCGGCCTCATCCTCGTGCCCTATGTCCTCTTCGTCGCCATCATCGCGAGCCGGCCCGTCATTCCGGTGAAGCCCGTATGGTTCATCATCGCCTGCAATGCGCTGTGGACCTTAAGCTCGCTGGTCCTGCTGGTGAGCGGCCTGATCGCGCCCAATGCGCTTGGCTATGCCTTCGTGATCCTGCAGGCCGCCGCGGTGGCGGTTCTGGGTGAGCTGCAATATGTCGCGCTGCGCCGGAAGGGCGTAGCGGCCTGAGTGCATCGAGACCTTCTCCCGACGCCGGCGGAGAAGGTCTCTCTTACCTGAAGGCGGAATCGCGCTAGATTGCCGCGATGATCCGCATCACGGCCACCCTATCCATCCCTGACGAGGCGCTCAGCGAGCGCTTCATCCGCGCTTCCGGCCCTGGCGGCCAGAATGTCAACAAGGTTTCGACCGCGGTCGAGTTGCGCTGCGATCTCAAGCGCGCCGACCTGCCGCTCGACATGATGCAGCGTTTGCAGCTTCTGGCCGGGCGCCAGCTCACCCTCGACAATGTCCTCGTCATCACCGCCGACACGCATCGCTCGCAGGAGCGCAATCGCGCCGAAGCCCTGGGCCGTCTCACCGCCCTTCTGAAGCGCGCGGCGGTCAGGCCCAAGAAGCGCATCGCCACCAGGCCGACCAAAGCTTCCAAGCAACGCCGCCTCGACGCCAAGGCGCGCACCTCCCGGGTCAAATCCCTGCGCCGCGTGCGTCCCGCCTTCGATTGAGGAGAGCATCCTTCGTGCATATCACCATGGCGCCAGATGAGTGGAAGACGTTCGACGGTTTCATCCGTTGTGCCGAGCGCTATGTGGAGTTCGGCTCGGGCGCCAGCACCGTGCAAGCGGCGGCGCAAGTGAAGAATTGGGTGATCGCTTTCGATTCATCGCAAAGCTGGCTCGATCGGGTGGCCGAGGCCTGCCGCGAAAGGAAGACGCGCCTCACGCCCACGCTCTCTTATGTCGACATCGGTGAGACCGGCGAATGGGGCTTTCCCAGGGACGAGACGTCACGCGACCGCTGGCCGCTCTATCATTCGAGCATGTGGGAAGATCCGCGTCTTGCCGAAGCCGATTTCTGTCTGATCGATGGGCGCTTCCGCCTTGCCTGTTTCGTGCAGGCGCTGCTCCATTGCGGCGACCGCGCCTTCATCGCGTTCCACGATTATGCCTCGCGGCCCTATTATCATGGCGCTGCCGGCGTGGCCCGCGAAGTGCTGCGCGTCAATGACCTGTCGATTTTCATGCGCCCCGCCGCTTTCGACCGCAAGCTGGCGCAGCGTCTGATCGAACATCACGCCCATGATCCGCGCTGAAAGATAGGTCTCGACGGAAAAGCCCAACGCCGCTACACACCTCCCCTTCATGCTTCGTGCCCTTTATGACTGGACCTTGTCGCTCGCCGCCCGCAAGACGGCGGAAGTGTGGCTTGCCGTCATCGCTTTCATCGAGAGCTCGGTCTTCCTCATTCCCGCCGATGTTCTTTATCTGCCCATGGCTTTGGCACGGCCCGAGCGCGCCTATCGCTACGCCATCGTGGCGACCGTGGCCTCGACCTTGGGCGGCATTGCCGGCTATTTTCTTGGGCTCTTCGCCTATGACGCGCTGGCGCGTCCGGTGCTCGATTTTTACGGCAAGCTCGACGAGTTCGAGCAATTGCGCCAATGCACCGGCGAAGACACGATCATGCTGCTCCTGGTGACGTCGGGTCTCGCCCATTTGCCGCCGATCAAGGTCGTCACCATCCTGGCGGGCGTCGTCCAGGTCAGCTTCGGCTTCTTCGTCCTCTCCTGCATCATCGCCAGGGGTGCGCGCTTCATGGCGCTGGCCTGGGCCATGCGCCGCTATGGCGAACCGATCCGCCATTTCATCGAGAAGCGCTTGGGACTGATCGCCGGCCTTGCCGCCGCCATACTCATCCTGCTCTATTTCGCCGCCAAATATCTCGGAGGAGGCGCGCTCGCCGCCTGTTGAAATAAGTGATGACGATCACCCAGCGCAGTGCCTTGCTGATCATCTTCATCGTCAGCCTGCTGACGATCATCGGCGCCTTCCTGTTCCAATGGGCGGGCTATGCGCCCTGCCCACTCTGCCTGCAGCAGCGCTGGGCCTATTATGTGGTGATCCCCTTGAGCCTCATTTTCGCCGGTATCGCGCGCAGCAATGCCGGCATCGCCCGCTTCGGGCTCCTGCTCATCGCCCTCATCCTCATCGCCAACAGCATCTTCGGCATTTATCACGCCGGTGCCGAATGGAAGTTCTGGCCGGGCCCCGACACCTGCGGCGGCGCCTTGGGCGATGGCCTGCCGACCCTCACCAACGAGCCGGTGGTGCGTTGCGATGAGGCGGCGCTCCGGATCCTCGGTCTGTCGCTTGCCGGCTGGAATGCGGTGATCTGTGCAGCACTCGCGGCCGTGGCCCTCAAAGGCGCATCACGCCGTAGCTGAGGACCGATTACGGCTCCAGCTCGGTATCCCAGTAGAGATAGTCCTGCCAGCTGTCATGCAAGAAATTGGGCGGAAACATCCGCCCATTGGCATGGAGCTGGCTGATGGTCGGCCGGATCGGTTTATGGGCCGGCCACATTTCCGCCTCGCGCGGCAATTGCCCGCCCTTCCTGAGATTGCAGGGCGAGCAGGCGGTCACGACATTGTCCCAGGTCGTATGGCCGCCTTTCGAGCGCGGGACGACATGGTCGAAGGTCAGGTCGCGGCGGTCGCCGCAATATTGGCAGGTGAAGCGGTCGCGCAGAAACAGATTGAACCGGGTGAAAGCGGGGTTGCGCGCCGGCTTCACATAGGTCTTGAGCGAGACGACGGAAGGGATGCGCATCTCGAAAGCGGGGCTGCGCACGACACGCTCATACTCCGAGACGATGTTCACACGATCGAGAAACACCGCCTTGATGGCGTCCTGCCAGCTCCAGAGCGACAGCGGATAATAGCTCAGAGGCCTGTAATCCGCATTCAGCACCAATGCGGGGCATGCTTCCGGAGATATGGTTGGATGGTGAGCTCCGGCACCTTCCTCCTGTAACATGGGTTCATATTCTACATCTTGTGTGTCAGGGCTGTGAAGGCCCTTTATGACAGTCCCTCTAGGACACCGCTTGCGGCAGGCCCTTCAGGCTGCGGTAATGAGCCCAGAGCAACCTCGCGGCAATCGACCGCCAGGGTCGCCAAGTCTCGGCTAAAGTCAGCATGGCACGGGAATCCGGCCTTTTCGTGAGCCCGAAGAGGTCGGCGGCCGAGGCCTGGAGCGCCAGATCCCCGGTTGGCCAGGCATCGGCCCGGCCGAGGCAGGAGAGCACATAGATATCGGCGGTCCAGGGCCCGATGCCGGGGAGGGCGACCAGGGCCGCGATTGCCTCTTCGTCGGAATGAAGATGGAGCGAATCGACCCTGAACTCGCCCCTATGGGCGGCCCGCGCCAGGGCATGGAAGGTGCGGCTCTTGGCGCCGGAGAGGCCGAGCTTCATGAGCGTCGCATGCCGCCGTCGCAGGATCGCCTGGGAGTCGAGCGGCGCCAACTCACGCTCGATCCTGCGCCAGATCGCATCCGCCGCCTGGAGCGAGATCATCTGCTCGGTGACGATGCGCAAGAGGCCGGGCAGCCCGCCCGGCGCCCGCCGCAGCGGCGGCAGGCCGGTTGCGCCGATGACGCGGGAGAAACGCGGCTCGTGGGTGAGAAGCCATTCCACCCCTTCGGCCAAGTCGGCTTCGCTCTCGATGGTCCTGTGCATGGCGCGTGTTATAGCGCATGATCCGGAAAAGTGGACGCCGGTTTTCCGAAGAGATCATGCGCAAAAAAACGATAAAGCGTGATGGCGATTCCTTATAAGCCATCACGCTTTACGGCATCCCGAAACCAAGAATAGTCATGAGCCCACCCGTTTTCCGTTTTGCGCCCAGCCCCAATGGCCGCCTGCATCTGGGCCATGCTTTTTCGGCCCTGCTCAATGAAAAGACGGCGCGCGCGGCGGAAGGCCGCTTCCTGTTGCGCATCGAGGATATCGACATCATCCGTTGCACGCCCGAGTTCACGTCGCTGATGCTGGCCGATCTCGCCTGGCTCGGCCTCCATTGGGAAGAGCCGGTCCTCAGCCAGAGCGCGCAACTCAGCGCTTATCACACGGCCCAGCAGACCTTGCGCGGTCTGGGCCTACTCTATCCCTGCTTCTGCTCGCGCCAGGACATCGCGCGGGCAGTTGGGGACGAGGCGCCGCGAGATCCCGAGGGCCAGCCGCTTTATCCCGGCACCTGCCGGCACATGACGAAGGAGGAGCGCGCCTTGCGCCTGGCGCGCGGCGATCCGGCGGCCTGGCGCATCGACATGAACCGGGCGCTCGGCGAGCTTCCGGCATCCCTCACCTTCAGCGAGGAAAGCTCAGGCTCAGCCGTAGATGAGATCGCTCGTCCGGAAAGCTGGGGCGATGTCGTGCTCGTGCGCAAGGACATCGGCACCAGCTATCACATCGCGGTCGTGATCGACGATGCGCGCCAGGGCGTCACCCATGTGGTGCGCGGCCGCGATCTCTTCCATGCGACATCGATCCACCGCCTGTTGCAGCATCTCCTGCGCTTGCCGGTGCCGCGCTATTTCCATCACGCGCTCATCAATGACGAGGCGGGGCGCAAATTGTCGAAGAGCCTCGGCAGCCGCTCCTTGAGCGATCTGCGGGCTCTGGGCGTCGCGCCGAAAGACATCCGGGCAGCGCTGGGCTTCTAGAAATAGTCGACGGAATATTCGCTGACGAAATGCGGCCAAGCACCGTCGGACGGCGCTTGCGGTGCGCCGGGCTGCGGCATGTCGCCGGGCTGTCTCGCCCAGCGCGCCAGATTGAGGATCATCGAAACCAGTTCGGTGCGGTTCTGCACATGGAAGCGCCGGCAGAGATTTGTGACATGCTCCTTCACCGTGTGATGCGATATGGCCATGGCGCGGGCGATCTCCTTGTTGGTCTCGCCCTGGCATAGACGCTTGGCGACCTCGGCGGAGCGCGGCGGCAGCATGGTGGACCATTGGGCAGCGAAAATCGCCTTGTCTGTCTCATCCTCACCAATATCGCGGTCCTGCCGGTCCGCGGCGGCGAGAATCGAGCGCAAGGCGAGAGAGGCCGAGCGGCAGACATAGTCCATCCGCTCGGTGATGACATCGTTCGCCTCCTGCGCGCGCTCGGCGCCCGCTGCGTAGATAATGCCGGCGATCCGGTTCTCGTGCAGGATCGGGCCGCACATATTGTGTCCGAAACCCCAGCGGCGCAGCAGGTCGACCATGATGCGCACATTGGCGGCTGGCGACGCGCTGAGCGTCTCGCCGCTCACCGCAGTCCGCGTCTCGCTGATGCGATCGAGCATGGGATCGACGGGCGCCAGCTCGCGCCGATATTCCTCGAGGAAGCCCCACGGCGCGCTGCGGCTGTAGATGAGGTTCGGCCGCCCGTCCTGCAGCAGATAGAGGCCGAAGGCGCTGGCGCCGGTGAGCGCGCTTGCGGCGTGGTGGCATGTTGCCCCCAGTTCGACCAATGTCCGGCTGGCGGCAATGGACATGACGCAATCGGCAATCTCGTTGCGCATCGCTTTACCCATTATTTTGGAGCGTTTCCTCGCCCGGACGATAGGCCCCTTTGCGTGGCCTGTTCAAGCGCTACCCCCCGATTGGGGGGATTGAGGCGCGTTGGGCCGGTTTTTAGGCTCGCGCATGATCCGGAAAGGTGAGGATATGGACCAGTCATCGACAAGCCAGCGCGCCACGGCCGCCGAGTTCCATCGCCGCCTCGATGCTCTTCTGCCTCTGATCGAGGAGAAGGCGGATGAAGCCGAGAACATGGGCCGGATGACCGACGAGGTCGTAAGCGCGTTACGCAAGGGCGGCTTCTATACCATGCTGTTCCCGGACGAGGTCGGCGGGGCGGAGCTCCTGCCCATCGACGTGCTCAAGCTCCTCGAGCGCATCTCCTATGCCCATGCCTCCGCCGGCTGGTGCGCCATGGTCAACAACATGGAAGGCACGACCATGGCGATCTATGTCGACCGCAAGGGGATCGACGAGGTCTTCAAGCACGGCCCCGACATCACCATTGCCGGCAATGGCGTGCCGCGCGGCTATGCCCGCCCCGTGGATGGCGGCTACATGATCAAGGGCCATTGGGCCTATGGCAGCGCCATCCATCACGCCGAATGGGTGCATTCGGGCTGCTTCGTCACCGATGCGGCGGGCAAGGACATGGTCATCCAGGCGAATGGCACGCCCAAGATCATCGTGGCGCATCACCCGCGCGCGACCATCAAGCTCCTCGGCAATTGGGACGTGCTGGGGCTCAGGGGGACCGGCAGCTTCGACTACACGCTGGCAAGCGACGCCGAGCTCTTCGTTCCCCATCACATGCTCTATGATTTCGACATCAGCGCGCCTTTGCGCGGTACAGCCCAGGGCAATCTCGGTCTTGCCGGCTACAGCGCTCTCGTCCATACGAGCTGGGCGGTCGGTGTCGGCCGCCGCATCCTCGATGAATTGATCAAGGTCATCCGCCAGCGTCAGGATGCCTTCGGCAAATCGGCCGAGAGCGCCAGCTTCAAGTTCCAGTTCGCCCAGGTCGAGGCCCGCTTCCGCGCGGCGAAGGCGCTCGTCTATGAGACATGGGAGGGGGTTTCGGCGGCGAATGCCAAAGGCGAGGCGCCGAGCCTCGACCAGATGACCATGGTCAAGCTCACCTTGCGCCATGTGCACGATGTCATATCGGATGTGGCGACCTTCTGCCATCGCGCCGCGCGCGGCGCTTCGCTCCACAACACGCCGATGCAGCGTGTCTATCGCGATATCCATTCGGGCACCCAGCATATCCTGCTCGCCGATCAGATCGTCGAGGAATGCGGCCGGGCGCTCTTGGGCTTGCCGGCGCCGGGCTCGAAGTGGACGGTCTTCGGCGTCGCCGGCTGAGCCCTGGCGCCGATGTCACGCCACGGCAAATCAGCACGGACCCTGCTGGGCCTGGTCGGAAGCCACAGGCGGCCGGCGAAAGCGCGCCTGCTCGTCGAGACGGTGATCGCGCGGCTCGCCGCCCGCCTGCCCATCGATGCGAGCATCGTCGATCTTCTCGATGCCGGCCCCGTCATAAGCGCGCTGTCACGGCCCGACCTCGATCATCGCGGCCAGGCCTTCATCGCCGCGATCGAAGAGGCTGATGGGCTGGTCATCGGCTGCCCGGTCTTCCAGGGCTCTTATCCCGGACTCTTCAAGCATGTCTTCGATCTCGTCCATCCCTTGGCCCTGCGCAACCGGCCGGTGCTCATCACCGCGGTCGGCGGCGGGCTCAGGCATTCGCTGGTGGTGGAGCACCAGTTGCGTCCGCTCTTCGGCTTCTTCGAGGCGGCAACCGTCTCGACCGCGCTCTATGCCTGCGCCGACGAGCTCGTCGGGGGCGATCTGCCGGAGCTGCTCGAGCGGCGCATGAGCAATGCCGTGGCGCAATTCGCAAGCGCGCTCGGCAATCCCGCCAATGCCGTGTCTTTCGCGGCGAGGAGAGACCATGAGGCCCATCATGCCTGGTTTTGAGCATCGCGACATCGAGGTCAATGGCGTGCGCATCGCGCTGCTTGTCGCAGGCCACGGGCCGGACCTCGTCTTCCTGCATGGCACCGGGACCTTTCCGGGCTTCGACGTGCCGCTCCGCTGGGCGAGCAGGCGTCGCGTCATCATTCCGTTCCATCCGAATTTCGGCGACTCGGCCGACAGCGAAGCGATCGCCGCCATCGACGACTATGTCCTCCATTACATGGATCTGTTCGACGCGCTCGGCCTCGATCGCGTCGATCTCGCGGGCTTCTCGCTCGGCGGCTGGATCGCGGCGGAATTCGCCATCCGGCAGCCTGAGCGGGTACGCAGGCTCGTCCTCATAGCACCCGCTGGTCTTGCGGTGGCGGAGGCTCCGCCGCCTGATCTCTTCGCGCTGCCGCCGCAGGAGATCCCGGCCTATCTGACGCATGATCCGCGCCTCGCGCTCGGGCTTTTCCCCAAGGCGCCGGACCCGGATTTCGCGGCGCGGCTCGGCCGCGAGATGCAGGCCTTGGCACGCATCCTCGCACCTCATCCGCAAGGCAGCCCGCGGCTTGCGCGCTGGCTGCACCGGCTCGTCATGCCGACGCTGCTCCTCTGGGGCGCCGAGGACCGGCTCATGCCGGCGGCGCAGGCGCGGCATTGGCAGAAGGCATTGCCTGATTGCCGGCTCGAATCCATCGCCGCCACCGGTCATCTCGTCTTCGAGGAGACGCCTGAAGCGGGAGAGCTGGTCACGTCTTTCCTCGATCGTTGAACGCCAACACGGAGCACATATCAATGCCGCCCATGACAGCAGGAGTGACCTTAGCCAGCGAGGCCGAGGGCGCAACGGTCTGGAGGATTCTCGGTCAGACCTACACGCTGAAGCAGCTGTCGCAGCATTCGATGGCCTGGCATGCGCTGCTGCCCCCCGGCACATTCGTGCCGCCGCATGTGCATCCGACCCAGGACGAGTTCGTCTATGTCCTGACCGGCCGCTATGATCTCTGGCTCGACGGCAAGGACTTCAGAGCCGGTCCCGGCGATCTCGTGCGTCTGCCGCAAGGTATTCCGCATGGCATCTTCAACAAAAGCGACGCCGACGCCACGAGCCTCTTCTGGGTGGCGCCGACGCGCGCCTTGGCGCAGCTCTTCGCGCGCATCCATCTGGTGCCGGATCCCGCCGAGGTGGTGCGCATCTCCGCCGAGCATGAAGTGAATTTCCTGCCGCCCGCCTGATCAGCACGCCCCGCCCGCAAAGGAAGATCCGCCATGACCGCCGTGACCTGGGATTCGATTTCAGACCCCGACCGTTCCTCGATCCGCTCCTATCAGCGCTACATCCTGATGCTGGCGTTGCTCTGCGAGTTGTTCCTCGCCGCCGACTGGTACGCCTTCGCCGCCGTCATCCCGTTCATCTCGCAGACGCTCAGCCTCGACGAGCAGCAGGCGGGTTTCGCGCAAGGCGTCTTCGCTTTGACCTACGGCATCGGCATGGTGGTATGGTCGCCGGTGAGTCGGCGGATGCCGGCCCGCGCGATGCTGCTGATCGGCCTTGCCGGCACCGGCATCGGCATGGTGCTGCAGATCTTCGTCCAGAGCTATGTCGAGCTGGTGGCGCTGCGCCTGCTGATCGGCTTCTTCGACGCCGCGATCTTCATCGGCAACATGAAGCTCATCTTCGGCTGGTTTCCGCAAAGCCGCCGCGGTTCGATCGTCGGCCTGATCCTCGCGGCCTATAGTCTCGCCATAACGCTCGATTTCGCGCTCGGCATTCCGCTCACTCTGGCGACGAGCTGGCGCGTCTTCTTCGCCGTGCTGGCCGCGGGGACGCTGATTTGCGCCGGCCTCGTGGCCCTGCTTGGCCGCAACAATCCGGCCGAGATCGGTCTGGCCGGATTTTCCTGGGGCGATCGTTCCGATGCGCATGCTTCTCTCAGTCCCCGCGAGATCTTCAGCTCGCGCTGGATCGCCATTGCAGCACTCGGCATCGGCGCCTGCACCTTCGCCATCGCCGGCACGGCAACCTGGGTCGTGCCGGGTTATATCGCCGTGCAGAAGATGCCGGTTGAGCTCGCCCCGGTGATCGGAACGCTGATGGGCCTGTCGCAGGTGCTGTTCCTCATCCTCGGCGGCTATCTGTCCGACAAGCTCGAAAAGACCTTCATGATCAAGCTCGGCGTCGTCTTCGCTCTTGTGGTCGCGATCCTGTTCACGCTCAGCATGACCTATGAGACGCCTTTCACCGTTCTGGTCGCGCTGGCGGCGGTGAGCGGTCTTGCGGTCTTCGGCGGCGGCGCCATCTTTGCGCTGATGAGCGAGAAATATCCGCCGTCGCTGGCGCCCGCCGCGGTCGGCTATGCCGAGGTCTGCGGCATCGTCTCGAGCTTCATCGGGCCCTGGATGATGGGCGCCATCATCAGCTGGCAGAACGGGTCTTTCGCGCCGGCCTTCTGGGCCTTTGCCGGCGTCGAGGTCCTCTTCCTCCTGGGGCTGGTGGCGCTGACCCGGCGGTTGCCGGCGGCTGCGAAATCCATCTCGCCCGCATGAGCTAGAAGTCGCTCGCTATGCCCTTCACTTCCCAGTCGCCGTAACGCGTCGGCTCGGGTCCCTGACGTCCGTTAACTTCCTTGGGAAGATCGAGCGTTTGCGCCGCCTTGCGCCGTGCTGCCGCCTCGGCCAGCGCACGTTTCGCCGCCGCGGGAAGCGTCTTTCCGCTCTTGTCCTGGGGGTCAGCCATACCCATCATATAGGGACTGAATTGCATCTGGTGCAAGGCAACGGAGACAGTTTGATGAATGTGATGCGGACCGGAATTTTGCTGGCGGGGCTCGTGGCCCTGTTCCTGGCTGTTGGCTATGCCATTGGCGGCCAGACCGGCATGCTGATCGCGCTCGTCTTCTCGGTCGGCATGAACGCCTTTGCCTATTGGAATTCCGACAAGATGGTGCTCTCGATGCATGGCGCGCGCCAGATCGACCGCGCCGCATCGCCGGAATTCTATGACATGATCGAGCGGCTTTCCCGCAATGCCGGGCTGCCCATGCCCAAGGTCTATGTCATGGACAATCCCCAGCCCAACGCCTTCGCCACCGGGCGCGATCCCGAGCATGCCGCGGTTGCCGCGACCACAGGCCTGCTGTCGAGCCTGAGCTATGACGAGATCGAGGGCGTGATGGCGCATGAGCTCGCCCACATCCGCAACCGCGACACGCTGATCATGACGGTGACGGCGACCATTGCCGGCGCCATTTCCATGCTCGGCAATTTCGCCTTCTTCTTCGGCGGCGACCGCGACCGCAATTCGGGCTTAGGGATCATCGGCACCTTGCTGATGATCATCGTCGCTCCGCTTGCCGCCATGCTGGTGCAAATGGCGATCAGCCGCACCCGCGAATATTCCGCCGACCGCGCCGGTGCTGAGATCTCCGGCAAGCCGATGGCGCTCGCCTCGGCGCTCGCCCGCATTTCCAATGCGGCGCACCATGTCGAGAACGACACGGCCGAGGCCAATCCGGCCACCGCCCATATGTTCATCATCAATCCGCTGTCGGGCCATCGCATGGACAATCTGTTCTCGACCCATCCCGCAACCGAGAACCGCATTGCCGCCCTGAAGCAGATCGCCGGTGAAATGGGTGGGGCGGCGCCGCAAGCGCAAGGCAGCGGTCCCTGGTCAGGCGGACCGGCGCGTCCTAATAAGGGCCCATGGGGCTGAGCGCGGCAAAGCATCGGAAGAACGACAAGGCAGGACTGGCGGCGCGCCGCGCCGCTCTTGCCATTCTGTCGGCCATTCTCGATGACGCACGGCCCTTCGACGATGCGTTGATGCAGCACCATGCGGCGGGTCTCGAGCCGCGCGACCGCGCTTTCGTCCTCGCTTTGGTGCAGACCTCTCTGCGCCGCAAGGGCGAGAGCGAGGCGATCATCGGCCGCTTCCTGACGAAGAAGCTGCCGCGCAAATCGGGCAATGCCGCGCTGGTCCTGCTGCTGGGGACGACGCAGCTGCTCTATCTCGAAACGCCGGCACATGCAGTGATCGATCTCGCCGTAACGCTGGCGCGCGAGGATCGCGATGCCCGCCACTTCGCCAATCTCATCAATGCGGTGCTGCGCAAGCTCGTCGATGTGAAGCCGATCGACCGGCCGCGCCTCAATGTGCCGGACTGGCTGTGGCGACGTTGGACGAAGACCTATGGCGACAACATCGCCGAAGCGATCGCACGCGCTCATCTCGCCCAGCCGGCGCTCGATCTCTCGGTCAAGTCGGATCCGGAAGGTTGGGCGAAAACCTTGAACGGCATCGTCCTGCCGACAGGCTCCGTGCGGCTCAAGGACAGATCGGGCTCCATCGAAAATCTCCCCGGCTTCGGCGACGGCGCCTGGTGGGTGCAGGATGCCGCCGCCGCTTTGCCGGTGCAGCTCCTGGGCGATGTCGTGGGCAAAACAGTGCTCGATCTCTGTGCAGCACCCGGCGGCAAGACGGCGCAGCTTGCCTCACGCGGCGCCAGGGTGACGGCTGTCGACCAGTCGGCGCCGCGCATGGCGCGCGTAAGTGAAAATCTCGATCGGCTGAAGCTTCAGGCCGAGCTTGTTGTCACCGACATCCTGGAATTTCCGTCGGACCGACTCTTCGATGCGGTGCTGCTCGATGCGCCGTGCTCGGCCACGGGCACGATCCGTCGCCATCCGGAACTGCCTTTCATCAAGCGTGCTGAGCAGATTATCGAGCTCGTGGAACTGCAGGCGCGCCTCATCGCGCAGGCGGCGAAATTCGTCAGGCCCGGCGGAAGCCTCATCTACTGCACATGCTCGCTCGAGCCTGAGGAAGGCGAGGACCAGGTCGAGCGCTTTCTTGGGGTCCATCCCGACTATCGCCGCGTGAAGCTGGCTGCGGAGGATGTCGCGGGCGAAAGCCGGTTCCTCACGCCAAAAGGTGATCTTCGCACCCTGCCGTCGATGAATATCGGGCCGGATCAAGGGCTTGACGGTTTTTACGCCGCCCGCCTGTCGCGCCTTGTGAATTCCCGTTAGCCAATCCTTAACCTTAAGCTCATCCAATGGCCGGACAGCCCCATCCGTCCACAGATCGAGCCGTTGACGCCCATGTTGCGTGCCCTTGAGTCCCGTTTCGAATTGTTCGGCGCCCTCAGGGCGGCGCTCGGCGCCACCTTGCAACCTATTGAAAGAGCCCAGGATTTTGGAAGTCGGCTGTTGCGGCGCTGGCGCCCGTCGAAGCTCGTCAGGCCGATCATTCCGCTCGTCCTCGGCAATCCCGATCTCGGCCAGCAGATCTATCGCAACCGTTTCGTCCTGGCCGGCCAGGCGATCTCCGGCGGAACCCTGAGCATCTTCGCAAAACCGGTGCTCGAGCCCGCCTGGCTGATCGAGCTCCATGGCTTCGCCTGGCTCGCCCATCTCGAGGCCGCAGGGACGGCCATGCATCGCGCCTATGCGCGCACCCTCGTTCTCGATTGGGTGAACGAGGCGCGCAACCTTCCCAAGGAAGCGAAGCACCCCGACGTGGCGGCGGTGCGGCTGATGGCCTTGGTGCGCCATGCCCCCTTCCTTCTCAAGGGTGCGAGCTCTTCCTTCGAGGACAAGTTCCTGCGCCTCATCGCGCGCGAGACGACGCAAATGGCGCATGAGCCCGGCCGCATCGAAGAGGCGCTGGCGCTCGCTTATGCGGTGACCGCCTTCGAATCTTCCGCCACTTTCCGCAGCCATGCCTATGAACGGCTGGAGACGGCGATCGCCGAGCAGATCCTGCCCGATGGCGGCCATGTCTCGCGCAATCCGGCGACGCTCTTGAAACTTCTTCTCGATCTCGTGCCCTTGCGTTCCGCCATCATCGCCGCGCGCGAGCCCCTGCCGCAGCGGCTCAATGCCGGGCTCGAGCGCATGCTGCCCATGCTGCGCTTCTTCTCGCATGGCGATGACGGGCTCGCCGTCATCGAGGGCGTCGCCGATCCGTCGGTGCGCGAGATGCGCGCCGTCTTTGGCCAAGACACGACGCTCGGCCGTCCTGTCTCGCTCGCCGCCTATTCGGGTTTCAGCCGCATGGCGCATGGCGGTGCCACCGTCATCACCGATTTCGGCCCGGACGCCGCCTGCTCCGGCCCGCTCGCTTTCGAATTCTCCGACGGGCCCTCACGCATCGTGGTCAATTGCGGGCTTCCTGCCGACGGCTCGAAGCGCTGGATCTATGCCGCTTCGGGACCCGCGGCGCATAACACGTTGAGCCTCGACTCTTATATTCTGGAGAGGTCGCAAGGACCTTTGAGCTGGCTGACCGGCGGCTTGCGCAAGACGCAAGTCGAGCGGCGCGGGGTGAGCGACAGCGGCAGCTTCGGCACTTTCTTTCGCGGCGGCAATGTGCTCAACGGCAATCTCCTGCATGAGCGCGATCTCTATCTGTCGGTGGCCGGCGATGATTTCCGCGGCGAGGACCGGCTTGTTCGCGACGGTGCCAGCGATCCCGCCTTGATGGGCTTGCCTTATGTCCTGCGCTTCCATCTCCATCCGTCGATCAAGGCGACCTTGTCCAAGGACGGCGAGACGGTGATGCTGATTCTCGCCAACCGTACCGCTTGGCGCTTTGCCGCCAAGGGCTGCGTCATCGATCTCGCCGACAGCGTCTATCTGGCGGGCCTGCCGCAGCCGAGGCGGACCCAGCAGATCGTGCTCAAGGGTGTGATCGGCCGTCACGACCGGGTGAATTGGGCCTTCCGGCGCCTCGCCAAGCGCGACAAGCGCGAAACGCCCGGAAATAGGGCGCCGGAACTGCCTTTCTGATGGCATGGAAGGCGGCCTGTGCTAGATCACGGGCCCTCTCATCCATAGCCAGGGCCCTTCGATGTCGCCACCCCTACGCCGCGCTTTGCTTTCCGTTTCCGACAAGACAGGCCTCGTCGATTTCGCCCGCGCGCTCGCCGGGCGCGGTGTCGAGCTCGTCTCGACCGGCGGCACCGCCAAGGCGCTGAAGGGTGAGGGCCTTAAGGTGACGGACGTCTCCTCGGTCACCGGCTTCCCCGAGATCATGGACGGCCGGGTCAAGACGCTGCATCCCAAGATCCATGGCGGGCTCCTGGCGGATCGCGGCAATCCCGATCATGTGGGCGCGCTCGAGGCCCAGGCGATCGCTCCTTTCGAGCTGCTCGTCGTCAATCTCTATCCCTTCGAGGCGGCGACGGCGAAGGGCGCCGCATGGGACGTGGCGATCGAGAATATCGACATTGGCGGGCCGGCGATGATCCGCGCTGCGGCCAAGAATCACGGCAGCCTCACCGTCATTGTCGATCCGGCCGACTACAATGATGTGCTCGAGGTGATCGACGCGAACCAGGGTGCGGTGAGTGAGAAGGTGCGCCGCTATTTGGCCGCCAAAGCCTTCGCTCGCACTGCTTCGTATGATGCTGCCATTGCGCAATGGTTTGCGCGCGAGCTTGAGGATGAAACACCGGACTACGCGGCACTTGGCGGAAAGCTCATCCAGAGCCTGCGCTATGGCGAGAACCCGCATCCATCGGCGGCCTTCTACAAGAGCCCGGAGAACCGTGAAGGCGTTGCCACCGCCGAGCAGCTCCAGGGCAAGGAGCTCTCCTACAACAACATCAACGACACCGATGCGGCCTTCGAATGCGTCGCCGAGTTCGAGGTCGGAACGGCGGCCTGCGTGATCGTGAAGCATGCCAATCCTTGCGGCGTGGCGATCGGCGCTTCGCTCGCTGATGCTTATCGCAAAGCGTTGGCGTGCGACCCGGTCTCGGCTTTTGGCGGCATCATCGCCTTCAATCGCCCGATCGACGGCGAGGCGGCGGAAGAGATCGTGAAGATCTTCACCGAGGTCATCATCGCGCCGGGGGCGAGTGCTGAAGCGCGCAAGATCATCGCCGAGAAGAAGAACCTCCGCTTGCTCATCACCAAGGGCCTGCCGGATCCACGAGCGCCAGGGGCATTGTTCAAGACCGTCGCCGGCGGATTCCTCCTGCAGTCGCGCGACCAAGGTCATGTCGAAGCGCAAGACCTCAAGGTGGTGACGAAGCGTGCGCCGACGGCGGAAGAACTCGCCGATCTGCAATTCGCCTTCACCGTGGCGAAGCATGTGAAATCGAATGCCATCGTCTATGCGAAGCAGGGGGCAAGCGTCGGCATCGGCGCCGGGCAGATGTCGCGTGTCGATTCGACCCGCATCGCCGCGGCGAAAAGCGCCGAAGCGGCGAAGGCCGCAGGTCAGGCGGAACCCTTGGCGAAAGGCGCCGTCGTCGCCTCCGACGCCTTCTTCCCCTTTGCCGACGGCCTTATCACCGCGGCGGAAGCGGGCGTCACCGCCGTCATCCAGCCCGGCGGCTCCATGCGCGATGCCGAGGTGATCAAGGCCGCTGACGAATTGGGGCTCGCCATGGTCTTCACCGGCATGCGCCACTTCCGGCACTAGCGCATGATCCGGAAAAGTTCATGGCCGGGCTTGACCCGGCCATCTCAACGGTTTTCCGAAGAGATCATGCGCAAACAAAAATCATTCAACTTCCCCGCACTTTGCTAGAACTTAGGCCATGGTGACGGATGTGAATTCAGCGCCGGCCGAGGAGAGTTCGAGCCTCGTGCCCGGCCTCCTGACCGGCGAACTAGGCTTGCGCTTGAAGACCCTGGTGCGGCTGCGCTGGCTCGCGGTCGCGGGCCAGACGGCGGCCGTCGCCATGGTGCATTGGGGCCTGGGCTTCGATCTCCCGGTCGGCTGGTGCCTGGCCGCGATCGCGCTTTCCGCCTGGCTCAACATTTTCCTCACCTTGCGCTGGCGCGGCAATCTCCTGACCGACCGCAATGCGGCGCTGCTCCTGGGCTACGACATCCTGCAATTGGCGCTGCTCCTTTATCTCACCGGCGGTCTGGAGAATCCTTTCGCCTTTCTCTTCCTGGTGCCGGTCACCGTCTCGGCGACCTCGCTGCCGATCAAATGGACCTTGGTTCTGAGCGGCATCGCCTTCGTCTGCGCAAGCTTCCTCGCTTTCGACCACTTTCCCTTGCCGTGGTTCGCCGAGGCGCCGCTCGAGCTGCCGACGATCTATATCGTCGGCATGTGGACGGCGCTGGTGTCGGGTGCCGTCTTCTCCGCCATCTATGCGCGCCGCATCGCCGAGGAAGCGCGCCAGATGTCGGCCGCCCTTTCCGCGACCGAGCTGGTGCTCGCCCGCGAGCAGCGCCTCTCGGCGCTCGATGGCCTCGCCGCCGCCGCCGCGCATGAACTCGGCACGCCGCTCGCCACCATCGCCCTCGTCGCCAAGGAGTTGAAGCGCGAACTGCCGGCGGGCGGCCATACGGCTGAGGATATCGATCTCCTGATCAGCCAGGCGGCGCGCTGCCGCGAGATCCTGTCCCGTCTCGCCAATCGCGACACGCCGGCCGATGCCATCATGGCCCGGGCAAAGCTGCTGGTGATGCTGGAAGACATCGTGGCGCCGTTGCGGGGTTCCGATGTCACGATCGAAGTCGATGCGAAGCCTGCCGATGACGGCAAGCCGCGGGTCGCCGACGAGCCCGTTTTCGACCGCAACCCCGCCATCACCTATGGGCTCGGCAATCTGATCGAGAATGCCGCCGATTTCGCCACCACCAGGGTCGATGTCGAGGCGCGCTGGTCGGGCTCCGAGATCACCATCACGGTGCGCGATGACGGCCCCGGCTTCTCGCAGGACATCATCGACCGCCTGGGCGATCCTTTCGTCACCTCGCGCAAAGGCTATGGTCCGGGCGATACCGGCGATGCGGCCGGGCGCCATGAGGGCATGGGTCTCGGCTTCTTCATCGCCAAGACCCTGCTCGAGCGTTCCGGCGCCCAGGTGGCGCTCGCCAACCGGACCTATCCCGATCACGGCGCCAGTGTGCGCATTTCCTGGCCGCGTCACAGGGTCGACATGGCGCTGCGTAACCCTGTCGCGAGCGGGGTTTGAGATACGGGAACTACGCCCTATAAGGGGGCGGAAAGGACGTGCATCTTGATGACCGACAGCAACCTGCCGCAGGATCTGACCCTTCTTCTGGTGGATGACGACAAGCCCTTCTTGACCAGGCTCGCTCGCGCCATGGAGACGCGTGGTTTTTCCGTGCGCATGGCGGAGACCGTGGCCGAGGGCGTGGAGCAGGTGAAGAAGGAGCCGCCGGGCTATGCCGTGGTCGACTTGCGGCTCGGCGACGGCAACGGCCTCGATGTCATCGAGGCGCTGCATCGCTCCAGGCCCGATGCCCGCGCCGTGGTCTTGACCGGTTACGGCAATATCGCGACCGCGGTGACGGCGGTGAAGCTCGGCGCCATCGACTATCTGGCCAAGCCCGCCGATGCCGATGCGGTCTATAGCGCGCTGACGGGGGCGGGCGGGGCGCGGGCGGCGCTGCCGGAGAACCCGATGTCGGCCGACCGCGTGCGCTGGGAACATATCCAGCGCGTCTATGAATTGTGCAACCGCAATGTCTCGGAGACGGCGCGCCGTCTCAACATGCACCGCCGCACCTTGCAGCGCATCCTCGCCAAGCGCGCGCCGAAATAATTACCCTCTCCTCCTTGGGGAGACGGTATGGACTCACACAAAGTTGTCCGGGTCATAGAGTCCGTGCAGCCGGAGGGCCGCGGCGCGGGCGAAGGAGAGCGTCATAGCCTTGCGCCGCGAGGCGTGGAGCAGGTGCTCGGCCGGATCGCGCTGGATCTCCGCCCCCCAGGCATCGGCGATGATGAGGCCGGCTTCCGCCGGCATGATCTCAGGGGTGAGCTCGGTGGTGATGGCGAAATAGAGCCGGTCGCAGAAATCGCGATATTCCGGCCATTTGAGATCGGCGCGGAAGTCCTCGAGCGACGACTTGATCTCGACGATCCAGATCAGGCCGGAAGGCGACAGCGCCATCACATCGACGCGCCGGCCGGAAGCGAGCGTGAATTCCGTCAGGGTAGCGAAGCCCGCGGCGCGCAGATGCCGGCACACGCCTTTCTGGATGGCGGCGGCGGTGGGCGACTGGCGCCCGTCTGGCTTAATCAAAGGTATCATGCGACGATTATAATTCAGGCTTGTTGCTGGCCAAACTTTGCATCTAATGTTCGCCTCAAATAGCCGAACCGGTCAACCGGGCAAGAGCGGGCTTATGCTCGCTGCTGACAAAAGGGGAGGAATGGGGTGGCAGCTCTGCTGGCCTTGAGCCGCGCCATAGACATCATCAACACCCGCATCGGGTACCTGGCGAGCCTTGCCATGCTGCTCGCCTGCACCGTCAGCGCCCTCAATGCCCTGTCGCGCTATACGATCGCCCGCAGCTCGAATTTCTGGCTCGAGATCCAATGGTATTTCTTCGGCGCCATGTTCATGCTGGGTGCCGCCTATGTGCTCAAGCTCAATGAGCATGTCCGCGTCGATCTCCTCTATGGCATGCTCGGCCACAGGAAACGCCTGTGGGTCGACATATTGGGCACGGTCCTCTTCCTCATGCCGGCCTGCCTGATCATGGGCTATCTGACCTTCGGCATGTTCTGGGTTTCCTTCATCTCGAACGAGCACTCGACCAATGCCGCGGATCTCGTCGTGTGGCCGGCCTGGCTCATGTTTCCGCTCGGTTTCACCATGTTGTTTTTCCAGGCCGTCTCCGAGCTCATCAAGCGCATCGAGGCGCTGCATGGCGATATCGAGCTCGACACCACCTATGAGAAGCCGGTGCAGTAGATGACACCCATCGACGTCGCCCCTTTCATGTTCGCGGGGCTCATCATCTTCCTGCTCATCGGCTATCCGGTCGCCTTCTCGCTCGCCGCCGTCGGCATCGGCTTCGCCGCCTTCGGCATCGCGACCGGCCTTCTCGATGCGCACTTCCTCAACACGGTTCCCTTGCGCCTGGCCGGCGTGATGTCGAACGATCTCCTGCTCGCCATTCCCTTCTTCACCTTCATGGGCGCCATTCTCGAACGCTCGCGTCTCGCCGAGGACATGCTGGAAGGCTTCGGCCAGCTTTTCGGTCCGGTGCGCGGCGGGCTCGCCTATGCGGTCATCTTCGTCGGCGCGATCCTCGGCGCCATCACCGGCACGGTCGCGGCCTCGGTGATCGCCATGGCGATGATCGCGCTGCCGGTGATGATGCGCTATGGCTATGACATGAAGCTCGGCACCGGTGTGATCGCGGCGTCGGGCACCATCACCCAGCTCATTCCGCCCGCCCTCGTGCTGATCGTCCTCGCCGACCAGCTCGGCAAGCCGGTGGGCGACATGTATCGGGGAGCGCTCGGGCCTTCGATCGTCCAGGTCGCCCTGTTCTGCCTCTATGTCCTGGCGATGAGCCTCCTCTTCCCCAAGATGATGCCGGCGCTGCCGGTCGAGGCGCGCACGCTGAAGGGCTGGAAGCTCGCCGAGAAACTCATCCGCGGCATGGTGCCCTCGCTCGGCCTCATCTTCATCGTGCTCGGCACCATCCTGATGGGACTGGCGACGCCGACCGAATCGGGCGCCATGGGCGTCTTCGGCTCGATCGCCTTGGCGTGGTTCAACCGCCGGCTCAACATTAAGATGTTCTGGCTCGCGATGGACGTGACGACGCGCATCTCGACCATGGTCGTGTTTATTCTTCTCGGCTCGACCATGTTCTCCTCGATCTTCCAGGGTTTTTACGGCGGCGTGTGGATCGAGCATCTGTTGACGGCGCTGCCGGGCGGGGTCATCGGCTTCCTCATCTTCGTCAATATCTTCATCTTCATCCTCGCCTTCTTCCTCGACTTCTTCGAGATCGCCTTCATCGTCATCCCGCTTCTGGCGCCGGTCGCGGCCAAGCTCGGCATCGATCTCGTCTGGTTCGGTGTGCTGATCGGCGCCAATCTGCAGACCTCCTTCATGCATCCGCCTTTCGGCTTCGCGCTGTTCTATCTGCGCGGTGTGGCGCCGCGCGAGGTCAAGACGAACGACATCTATCTGGGCGCCATCCCCTGGGTGGGGCTGCAGCTCGTGCTCGTCGGCATTCTCATCTTTTTCCCTGAGCTGGTGACGGCTTTCCTCGATCGCGGACCTGCCATCGATCCTTCGACGATCCAACAGCTCGATATCCCGCTCGACGATATGCCGCCGATCGAGATCGCCCCGCCGTCGAATTAGTCGTTCTTACCCTCGCCCCCAACGGGCTGTCGTATTCACACATCTTCCGGAGTCTTTTCAATGAGTTGGCGCAAGACTGTGGAAATTGGGCTCATTTTC
>Ga0187894_10001740_pt1 | contig 27319 bp, 23 predicted proteins | sample GBC1701081metaG_FD_136650 | JGI IMG/M metagenome (GOLD analysis project Ga0187894, IMG submission 136650) | White microbial mat communities from a lava cave in the Kipuka Kanohina Cave System on the Island of Hawaii, USA - GBC170108-1 metaG ... | reverse complement strand
TGCTTCGTCGGCCGGCGGCGCAGGGCCGGAATCGGGATGGCGAGGTCGTCGCGCAGATACTTTGCGGTCAGCGAGCGTGGCTCGTGGATCAACCCGTCGTATGTGCCGGCGTAGACGATGCGTCCGCCCTGTTCGCCGGCGCCGAGGCCGAGATCGATCACCTCGTCCGCGACCTTGATCATGTCGGCGTCGTGTTCGACGACGAGAACGGTGTTCCCTTGATCGCGGAGCTGGCGAAGGATCTCGATGAGGCGCAGGTTGTCGCGCGGGTGCAGGCCGATGGACGGCTCGTCCAGCACGTACAGCGTACCGACGAGCGCGGAGCCGAGCGCCGTCGCGAGGCTGATGCGCTGCGACTCGCCGCCCGACAGCGTGGACGAGAGGCGATCGAGCGTCAGATAGTCGAGGCCAACGTCCTGCAGGAACTGCAGCCGGCGGCGGATCTCCCGCAGCACCTTCTCGGCAATCGTCGACTCGCGCGGCGACAACGACAGATCGGTGAACACCGACGCGACGTCGCGCACGGTCAACGCGCAGACCCGATCGATCGTGCGTCCGCTCACCTGGACGTCGCGCGCTTCGCGGCGCAGCCGCGTGCCGCCGCAGTCGGGACACGTCTGATAGCCGCGATAGCGGCTCAGGAACACGCGGACGTGCACCTTGTACTTCTTCCGCTCCAGCCACTGGAAGAAGCCGTGGATGCCCTCGTAATCGCCGCCGTTGCCGTGCAGGACGAACTGGCGCTCGGCGTCGGTGAGGTCCTTCCAGGGCACGTCGAGCCGGATGCGGGCGCCCTTCGCGGCGCGCTTCAGCGAGGCGAGGTGCGACCGGTAATGCGGCTTGTTCCATGGCTCGATGGCGTTCTGCTGGATCGAGCGCTCCTGGTCGGGAACGACCAGCGCGAGGTCCAGTTCCATGACGTTGCCAAAGCCGTGGCACGTCGGGCAGGCGCCGAAGGGGTTGTTGAACGAGAACAGGCGCGGCTGCGGCAGCTCGTACACGATGCCGCACGTGCGGCACTCGAAGCGCTCGCTGAAGACGTGGCGGACGGACGCGCCGCCTTCGCGGGACGACAGCTCGATGGCAAACGCGGCGCCGCCGCCTTCGAGATAGGCGGTTTCAATCGAGTCGGTCAGGCGCGCGCGCAGATCGCCTTCGACCTTGACGCGGTCGACGATCACTTCGAGCGTCGAGCGCTCGCTCAGCGTCTTCGTGTCGACAGCGTCCAGGTTGACGGTCTGACCGTCGATCAGCAGGCGCGCGAAGCCCTTGCGGCGCAACGCCTCCAGCGTCGCGCGGACCGGATCCTGTGTCGCCGCGCCGTTCCCCCCGCCGTTCCCGCCCCCGTTTCCACCATTCGCGCCGCCGTGGCCGCCCGCGGACCTTGTCCGCGCCGCCGGCTCCGCGCCATTGGCGTGACCGTTGCCATTGCCCTCCTCGTCGTCGGCGTCGTCCCGTTCGAGGCCGTCGAGCGAGGCGACGGGCAGAATCGGCATCTCGAACCCGAGCAGGAGTCGCGTCCCGGCGGGCAGCAGTCCGAGGCGATCGGCGACGGCTTCCGCCGTCTCGCGCATGACGTCCTTGCCGCACTTCCGGCACACCGTCCGTCCGACGCGCGCGTAGAGCAGGCGCAGGTAGTCGTGGATCTCGGTCGTCGTGCCGACGGTGGACCGCGGATTCCGGACGCTGTTCTTCTGCCGGATGGCAATCGCGGGCGGGATGCCCTCGACGTGATCGACGTCCGGCCGCTCCATCCGTTCGAGGAACTGCCGCGCGTAGGCGGACAGCGACTCGACGTAGCGGCGCTGGCCTTCCGCGTAGATCGTGTCGAAAGCGAGCGACGACTTGCCGGAGCCGCTGACGCCGGTGACGACCGTCAACTGGCGCGGGGCCAGCGTCACGTCGACGTTCTTCAGGTTATGAGTGCGCGCGCCCCGGATGATGATCGGGCGAAGACGCGGATTGGGAGTGTCGTGCATAAACCGCCGCCGTCCTGGATGGTGGTCTTCTCGACCGGCGCTTGAACAGATCATCCTAGCAGGCGAACGGCCTCCGGACCAAGACTTCCCCGCGGGGCGGAGGGAATCCACCGGGCCCGCCGCGCACGTAGTGTCACAATCAGCCCGGATTTGTTGGACTTTTTCACGCCGCCCCGCCGATTTCCCGCCCGCGCGCGAATCTCCGGACGGGATGCCCCCGTAGAAGGACATAGCAGGAACGAGAGAGCACGGCCGCGCACCTCCCAAATCACGACACGGGGTGACCCGAATCCGGGTGCCCCCCAATCCGGGCGACTGAAATCGGCGCCAAGGAGTAAGCACAACGATGCGGTGGAGATCTGTACGACAGACACTCAGTTCAGGTTCGCTGCCCGCCACCACCACTCGCCCGCGCCTGCGGTTGATTGCCAGCCTCCTCCGACGTCTGATACCCTGACGCGGCGTTACCCGCCTGCGCCCCAGGTCACCGGACATTATCGAGTGAAGCTGTCCATCGTCATGCCCGTTTACAACGAACGGGCCACCATCCAGCAGATTGTCGACGCCATCCTCGTGATCCCGCTCGAGAAGGAATTGATCGCGGTCGACGACTGTTCGCAGGACGGCACCGGCGACGAACTGGAGCGCCTCGCGGCGCGGACACCCATCCGCGTCCTCCGGCACGACCGCAATCAGGGCAAGGGCGCGGCGCTGCGCACGGGCTTTGCCGCCGTCACCGGCGACATCGTCATCATCCAGGACGCCGACCTCGAATACGACCCGCGCGAGTATCTGAAACTCATCACTCCGATCCTCGAAGGCCGCGCCGACGTGGTGTACGGATCGCGATTCGTAGGCGGCGATTCCCATCGCGTCTTATACTTCTGGCATTCGTTGGGCAATCGGTTCCTGACGCTGTTGTCCAATATGTTCACCGACCTGAACTTGACGGACATGGAAACCTGCTACAAGGTGTTCCGGGCCGACGTGCTCAGGCGGCTGACGATCGAGGAAGACCGGTTCGGGTTCGAGCCGGAAATCACGGCCAAAGTGGCCAGGTTGCGGTGCCGGGTGTACGAGGTCGGCATTTCGTATTCGGGACGGACGTATGACGAGGGGAAGAAGATTGGTTGGAAAGACGGCGTACGCGCGATCTGGTGCATCCTCAAATACAACTTGCGGCGATCTTAGTCCTGCGGTCCACGCAGCGGGACAGCGCCCCGGCAACGCGAAGGGCCTTCCGTGGCTCGCGTTCGCGGCCGCGCTGCTGATGGCGGCCCTGCTGCCGGTCCGCGCGGACGCGCAGCAGCAACAGGAGGCGTCGATCTTCGCGCCGTACGTCGGCGTCACGACGGGCGGCCAGACGACGGCGACGGGCACGACGTACGGGTTTTCGACGGCCTACGTCGCTGGCAGTTCGTGGGGCGCGGAGTTCGACCTCGCGCACAGCACGAAGTTCAACGAGGACTATCAGTCGAGCGGCTTGACGACGGTCGTGATCAATCTGATGGTGGGACCACAGATCACGCCGCGGCTCCGGCTGTACGGCGTCGCGGGCGGCGGGCTGATCCGCGCGCGCGGCTGTCTCGTCAGCGATTGCGTGCGCGAGTTCAGCGTGACGGACTTCGGTTGGGATGCGGGCGGCGGCGCCTACGTCCTCGTGAATGATTTCGTCGGCGCGCGCGCGGACGTGCGATATTTCCGGTACGGCGCCGTGAAGGAAGAGCTCCCGCGCCAGGGCGAAGGCGCGTTCGACTTCTGGCGTATCAGCTTCGGCGGCTTCCTGCAGTGGTAGCGCCGCGCGGCCGGCGCGAGCGCGCGCCCGATCGGCAGTGGCCCGATCGGCGGTGGCCCCATCGGCGGTGCCTCTGTCAGCGGCGGCCGCTCTCATCCAGCCGGAAGCGCATCCAGGTCTCCGGCGCGAACGTCAGCCCCGCCGGGTTCCAGCCTTCGATCAGTTTCTCGTCGCGCACGCCATCGCTCACCGCCGCGGGCCACGCCACCATCGACCGCGTCTTCGCGTCCTCGCCGTCGTAGACGAGATACGCGAGCGCGACGGGCAGGGAGACGGCGCTGCCCGGCTGCGAGTCGGACGAGAGATCGAGCAGCCGCAGCGCAATCGCGAACTCGCGCGTGTTCGGCAGGCCGCGCGGCGCGACGTTCGCCATCCATCCCTCCTCGCGCACGATGCGATCCGCCGGCTTCCAGTCATACTTTTCGTTCTGCGGCGTCCACGTCTTCGCGTCCGGCGCACGCGTGTAGAGCGCCGATCCCAACTGCGCCGACGCGTGCAGCACGGTGATCCGCGACGGCTCCGCGATGTAGACGCAGCCCCAGCCCGGCCCGGCGCCCGGCGTCTTCGCGACGGCGATGTACGCGTACGTGCCGTCGTGCATCACGCGCAACTCGCGATTCGCGCCCACCTTGATGACGCGCGCGGCGCGCCATTCACGCGCGTCGATCGTGCCGTCCACCACCGGCGTGGCGCCGCGCGGCAGCACGACGACACGCGCCGGATCGGGCGACACAGTGCTCTGTCCAGGAGAGGCGCTCTGTCCAGGAGAGGCGGCTTGTCCGGGTGCGGCGCTCGCGAGGCCCGCGGCGGATGCGAGCGCGACGAGCCCCGTCACACCGGCCAGGCAGACGACGCGGACGATCGGAGGCATGTCGGGCACGATGGGAAGACTCCTCGCTTGGCGAACGCGGGATGGCCGCAAACCGCTGGACGGACCGGGTTGGCGATAGCCTAGCAGGCTCCCCGCGCCGGCGCCACGCCCGTCTGATGGGCCGACCGCCTCGGCCCGCCACTGCGCTCACGCCACGCGTCACGCGATCAGCGCGCGGATCGCGTCGACGACAAGCTGCGGCTCGTCCAGTTGGATCCAGTGTCCGCCCCGCGCGGCACGTCGATGCACGCCGCGCGGTGACAACGTCGCCACGGCCAGATGCCGCGCGATCTGCCGGTCCGAGCACTGCGCGCCCGACAACACCGTGACCGGCACGTTCCACACCGGGCTCGCCGCGCCAGCGGACGGCGTCTGCGTCAAAGTCGATGCGGCTGTCTGCGTCAGCCCCTTCTGTACGAGCATTGGCTGGACAAGCGTCGTCTGGACGTCGGCCGCGCTGCGCGGCAGCGCCGCCAGATAGCGTGCGAGCGTGCGGAAGCTACGCGCGCGGCTCCAGTGCGCGCGGACGGCCGGCCACACGTCCGCCGGCATCTTCACCACCTCGCCGACCAGCCGACGAACGACGCGGTCCGCCTGCCAGCCGAAGCGGCGCAACACCTGCTGCGGCAGGCCGGACTCGCCGCGCCGGACGCGATTCAGCAGGAACCGTAGGACGCCCACACTCGCGAGGCCCGCGCCGACGTACGAGAACAGACGTCCGCCGATCAGCATGCGGCGCTGCTCCGCGTCCGGCGCGATCCACTCGTCCGCGGTGATGGGATCGACGAACACGATGCCCTGGACTTCGTCCGGATGTGCGGCGGCGAAGAGCGAGACGACATACGCGCCGAAGGAGTGGCCGACGAGCACGTACGGCGGCGGCACGGCGGCAACTTGCAACAGGCGATGCAGGTCCTCCGCGGCGGCGCGTGCGGAGATGGGTCCGGGAGTGGGATCGCTCCAGCCGTAGCCGGCGCGATCGTACGAGCAGGCGCGGGCGAACGTCGACACGTCCTGCTGAATCGTCCGCCAGTTCAGCGAGGACGCGCCGATGCCGGCTTCGAAGACGACGGAGACCGGGCCGTCGCCAGTGCAGTAGAGATGCAGGCGGCGTCCGCCGATGTCGATCGTGCGTCCGGGCGGCGGCAGGATTCGCGCGTCCTCGCGGATGCCGCGGCGTTGATAGACGACACCGGCCACGACGAGCGCGAGGAACGCGACGAGCAGGAGGCCGGCCCAGACGGACATGCGCGCGTGTCTCGACGCGGCGTCAAGGCCGCGCGGCGCTCGGCGGCGTGCCGGCGCCCGACGCGAGCGCAGTGGCGCGGGCCACCTGCGCGGCGAGCCGATCGATGGCGGCCGCCGTCGCGATCGTCTGGCGATCGACCTCGGCCCACTCGCGCTGTTCGATCGCTTCGCGGATGCCGGGCAGCGTCTTGACGCCGTAGCCCGTATACAGGCCCGGCGCGTAGATCTGATGCCGGAACCACGGACGCCGCGGCAGGCCCTGCTCGCTCGTGAGCGTGCGTTCGGCCTGGATCAGCAGCGCGTCGACGGACTGGCGCACGGACGCCGGCGGCTCCGCGCCGCCGTTCATCAGCGCGCGCACCGCGTCATCGTACGCCCGCGCGCGGTCCTGCAGGCGCGCCAGCGCGTTCTGCACGGGCGCGAGACTGAGGAACGGGACCGGATCCTTCGGCGCGGGCGCGACGTAGACCTCGCCCGGCGACGTCACCAGCTTCTCGACGCCCGCCGCGAGGCGCCGGTTCTGTTCGTCCGTCTGCTCGCGCAGATCGTCCGCGAGGCGCGTCACGTCGCGGACGTAGGTGCCGATGGTGTCCGCGAGCGCGCCGAACTGGAACGGCAGCACGTCCGCGTTGGCGAGCCGCAGCACGGTGCGTCCGCCGACGCGCGCGAGCGCGAGGCCGTAGACGAAGCCCGGATCGCGGAAGCGCGTGTAGTAGTCGATCGAATCGAAGATCGAGTGATAGGAGCCGCCGAGGCGATCGCTGAAATTCAGGTCGAGCGAGGCGATGCCGAGGTGCTGCAGGAACGGCGTGTAGTCGGATCCGGACCCGAGCGCGGCGATGCGCAGATCGGCGCGCTCGCGGATCTCGCGCGCGGCGGCCGGCGTCGCGTCGGCGATCTGTTCCGCGCGGACCCGCTCCAGCACGGACACCTTCGATTCGGGATCGGCGACGTCGCGTGCGACTTCGTTGATGAACGGCTCCAGCGTGTGCGACCCGCTCGCGCGCAGGAAGCCGCGCGAGTTGGAGTCCGAGTTGATGTACGCGACGGCGTGCTTCGTCAGCTCCTCCGCGTGCGCTTCCACCCATTCCGTCGATCCGAGCAGGCCCGGCTCCTCCGCGTCCCACGCGGCATAGACGATGGTGCGGGCCGGACGCCAGCCGGTTTTCACCAGCTCGCCGACACCGCGCGCTTCTTCCAGCAGGGCGACGAGACCGCTGATGGGATCTTCGGCGCCATTCACCCACGCGTCGTGATGGTTGCCGCGGATGATCCACTCGTCCGGCCGCGCGGCGCCGCGCAGGCGCGCAATGACGTTGTATGCCGGCGCGAGATTCCAGTCGAACGCGAGCTTGAGATGGACCTTCGCGGGTCCGGGGCCGAGGCGGTACGTCACCGGCAGCGCTCCGCGCCAGCCGTCCGGCGCGAGCGGGCCGCCAAGCGCGCGCAGCAGCGGCAGCGCGTCGACGTAGGCGATCGGCAGGACCGGAATCTTCATCAGCGTCGGCGCGGTCTCGCGCGTCAGCCGCTTCGCGTCCTTCGTCGCGCCGATGTTCGGCGTCAGCGGATCGCCCGGATACACCGGCATGTCGAGCACGGACCCGCGCTGCGCGCTGTCTTCGCGCCGCCACTCACCCGCCGGATACACCTCACCCTGGAAAAACCCATCGTCGCGCGGGTCCGAATAGATGATGCAGCCCACCGCGCCGTGCTCCGCCGCGACCTTCGGCTTGATGCCGCGCCACGAGCCGCCGTACCGCGCGATGACGATCTTCCCCTTGACCGACACGCCGCGCGCCGCCAGCAACTCGTAGTCGCGCGGCACGCCGTAGTTGACGTAGACGAGCTCCGCGGTGACGTCGCCGTCGGCCGAGTAGGCGTTGTACGTCGGCAACTGCTCCGCCGTCTGGCCAGACGTCGCGTCTTCCTTCAGCACGGACTCGCGCAGGGACAAGGTGACCTTCTCCGGCGCGACGAGCTCCAGGACGCGCGTCTTCGGCGTCGGGAAGAGGACGTCGAACGTCTCGATCGTCGCCTCGTAGCCCCAGGACCGGAACAGGCCTGCAAGAAACTCCGCGTTTTCCTTGCCATAGGGCGACCCGACGTGGTGCGGCCGCGCGGCGAGGCGCGTCAGCCAGGTCCGCAGGTTCCCGACGTTCAGCGACGCGTCGAACCGCGCCTCGAGCGCACGCTGGCGCTGCGCACTGCTGGCCGTGAATCCCAGCGGAGGCTTCTCCTGCGCCGGCTTGTCTTGCGCCGGCATCTCCTGCGCCAGTGTCTTCTGCGCAGGGGGCGCGACCACCGCAAGCCCCATCACGAGTCCCATGACCGCCGCTCGAACCTGACTGGTACGCATCGCCATCCTTTCGCACGCCCGCATCGGCGCCTGGCACGCTCGCGGACACACTGGCCGAACGATATCATGTGTCCGCGCGGCGGGCGTGCGCCGGGCGCGCGCCGCGGTTACCAGCCACCATCGAACGCCAGCACTTGCCCTGACGTAGGCAACATTTGCCCTCGCGCGCCTTCCACACGTAATCGCCGCGCGTTCGCCGCGACGCGTCTGTCGACGTGCCGACACCTCGGATTTCCGAACGCCAGCTCTTCGCAGGATTAGTCTCAACAACGCGTCCCTTAGCGTTAGACGAGGTCCATCATCATGACGTACAGAGCCGGTATTATTGTTCTCGGCCTGGCCGTGGCCTGCGCGGTCGATGTCCGCGCCCAGCACGCGCCCACCGACATCGTCGCAACGATCGGCGGAACGCCTGTCACCGTCGCCGAGCTCGACGCCGCGCTGGGCGCGAAGTTGTTCAAGGAACAGACCGACGCCTATAACGTCCGGCGCGACGCGCTGAACGAGATCGTCTCTACGAAGCTGCTGGAGAAGACCGCGCGCGCCCGCGGCGTCTCCGTCGAGGCGCTGCTGCGCACGGAAGTCGAGGACAAGATCGCGCAGCCGAGCGTCGAGGAGCTCGATACCGTCTACGACAGCGCGCGCGATCGCTTCCCGAACCTGTCGAAGGACAACGCGGTGGCGCGGATCCGCGATGGCATGCTGCAGCAGCGGCGGAACAAGCGCCGCGAGGCGTTAATCGGCGAGCTGCGCAAGGCGTCCGACGTGACGGTGCGTCTGGCGCCGCCACGCATGGTGGTGTCCACTGGCGACAATCCGTCCATCGGGCCACCCGACGCGCCCGTCACGATCGTCGTCTTCTCGGACTTCCAGTGCCAGTTCTGCGCGCGCCTCGACGAGTCCCTGATCGCGATCACTGAGAAATACCAGCAGCGCGTCCGCCTCGTGATGCGCGACTTCCCGCTCCCCATCCACCCCGAAGCGCCAAAAGCGGCCGAGGCCGGGGAGTGCGCGCGCGACCAGGGCAAGTACTGGGAGATGCACCGAGTCATGCTCGCCAACCATCGCACGCTGGAGGCCTCGCGACTGCCGACGTACGCCAAGGACGCGGGACTCGACGTCGATCGCTTCAAGGCGTGCCTCGACTCCGGCGCGAAGGCGAAGCAGTGGCAGGACGATCATCGCGACGGCCTCGGATACGGCGTCTCCGTCACACCCGCCATCTTCATCAACGGCCGGCTGGTGCTCGGCGCCGTGCCGCCGGAGTTCCTGTCGGAGTTGATCGACGAGGAACTGGCGCTCGCGCTAAAGACGCCGATGAGCGCAGGCCGATAGCGACGGCGCCGGGGGCGGATCGGATCAATGCTGTCGGAGCATCTTTGTCGGATTGATAGCGGCTCGGATCATTCCGCGGTGCGGTGTTTGGCCTCAGTTATTCACAGGAGGGCGTATGCGTAGACTCCGTCTCTTGCTCAATCTCGCGGTGCTGGCTCTCGGGATCATCGCCGGGTCGGCGGACGCCAGCGTGCCGCCGTTCTGCGACAGCTTCTGTACGCCGTCGACGGACTGCAACGGGCGCTGCGTCGATCCGGTCTCCAACGTCTGGATGAGTTGTGCGGACTACGGCGGTCCCTGCGAATACCAGACGTGCGCGCCGGTGTGGGTGGTGACCCAGACCGTGGCGATTGCCGCATTCGAAGTCGATCAGCCGTTCCCGATGCCCGGCCATTGCGAGTACTGGACAAAGTATCGGCGGACCTGGCACGACGCGAACAACTGCGGCGAGCCCGACCACTACACGTGCTTCTACGATCACGTTCCCTGGGACGTCGAGCAACGCTTCACCTGCTGCTCGTTCTGGTTCTGCTTCGGGAATCCGAATTCCTGCGGATAGACCCGATACCCGCGCAGAGGCTCAACACCAGCGCACGGCGCGGCGGGTCCTCTCCCCCTGACGAGGACCCGCGTCTTGCGACGCGGGCGCGCGCTTACGGTGTCCGGCCGCCGATCGGACGCTGACTGAATTGCTGGAAGTATTTCAGGCATTTGTCGCGCCACGCGGCGGCGTCGAGCGTCTGCTGGCGCAGCTTCGCGGCGACGGCCTCGTGCCGCTCGACGTCCACTTTCCCGCGCAGCGACGTCCATCGCGCTTCGAGACTCGCGGCCTCCTCGGCGCCGCGCGTGTAATGGCGGACGATCGCGTCCCACAACGTCTCTCCCGATGCCAGTTTGTAGTCCCACGGCAGCCGGTGGAACCAGAGCAGCAGCGTGTCCGGTGTCGTCCTTGGATCGTTCCAGCGCTCTCGCAGCGGCGACCGATACTGCTCCACGGCGCGCGTACCGCGCGTCGATCGATCGACGCCGATGCCGGACGCGTCGGCGCGATGGTAGTAGATCGCCGACCAGTCCGCGCGCCGCGGGTCCGGATTCTCCGGCATCGGCGCATAGTGATCGCCGCCAATCAGATGGTGCAGGCCGAGCGGCATCGTGTAGCGCACGAACGCTTCGCGAGAATCGAGCATCATCGAGCGGACGACGGGGATGACGTCGGCCGCGCGGCTCCAGGTCATCGCAATCCATTCATCTGCGATCTCGGCGGCGCCCGCGTCCGGGTTCCAGGCGAGGCGTCCGTACGCGTACCAGTTCGCCTGCGCGAAGTGATGGCCGGACCAGTTCATGTCGCGTCCGGTGTTCGCCACGCCCGCGATGGCCGTCGCGCGGTAGCCGTGCGCCGATCCGTCGATCACCGTGGACACCGTCGACGCCGCCGTGCCCGGATGCGCCGTGAAGGTGTCGGCATCGAGGAGCTCCTTCCACATCGGCGCGAGATAGACCAGGTGCGTCGAGTGTCCGAGATACTCCTGCGTGATCTGCAGCTCCGCGGCGAGCGGCGTGCGCGGCATGGCGCCGAACAGCGGATGGAACGGCTCGCGCGGCTGGAAGTCGAGCGGACCGTTCTTGACCTGGACGAGGACGTTGTCGCGGAAGCGTCCGTCGAGCGGCTGGAGCTCGAGGTAGGCGCGCTTGATGCGATCCGGATCGACGTCCGCCGAGTACACGAACGCGCGCCACAGGACGATCCCGTTGTGCGGCTTGAGGGCGTCGGCCAGGACGTTGGCGCCGTCCGCGTGGGTGCGCTGGTAATCCTGCGGACCGGGCTGTCCTTCGCTGTTCGCCTTCACGACGAAGCCGCCGAAGTCCGGGATCAGGCGATAGATCTCGTCCGCCTTCTCGCGCCACCAGCGGACGACCGCGGCGTCGAGCGGATCCGCGGTCGGCAGGCCGCCGGTGCTCTTCGGCGTCGCGAAGTTCGCGGAGAGATAGATGCGGATGCCGTACGGCCGCAGCGCGCGTGCGATGGCCGCGGCCTTTTCGAGATACGGCCGCGTGAGCATGCGCGGGTCCGCGTTCACGTTGTTGAGGACCGTGCCGTTGAGGCCGAGCGACGCGTTCGCGCGCGCGTAGTCCGCGATACGCGGATCGACGCGCCCCGGCAGCTCGTCCCACGCCCAGAGCGACGCGCCGGCGTAGCCGCGCTCGATGCTGCCATCGAGATTGTCCCAGTGATTCAGCATCCGCCGCTCGATGCGCGGGCGCTCGACGATGTCGAGCGACGAGAGGGGCACGCCGGTCTGCATCAGGCGCAGCAGGTGGAAGACGCCGTACAGCGCGCCGATCTCGTCCTCGGACGCGACGACGATCGTCTGGCGGCCGCTCACGCGCGCGGAGCGGATCATGTAGCCCTCGGGTCCGACGTGGGTGAGCGTGTCCGCCCAGCGCAGCGACCCAATCCCTGGCGTGGTCGGCGTCCCGACGAGGATCGCGCCGTCGCGCTCCACTCTGTCCTCCATCTCCGGCGCGACGCCGGTCAGGCCGGTGAGGCCGCGGCGCAGTTCCGCGCGGATGATGTTTGCCGTCTCCGAGGTTGACGGCACGACGATCGTCTTCGTCACGCGCCGGTACGCCTCCAGCGCCGCCGCATCGGCTACGAGGCCGTAGCGCAGCCACAGGTCGTATCCCGTCTCCGCGGACGCGCGTGCGCCGACGCCGCACAGCGTGAATCCCAGGACGAGCATCGCCACGACGCGCGGCGCAAGACCTCGAACGCTCGAACGTCTGGATGTCGTGGTGCGTGTGGCTGGCGGCAAAGGCGAATCCCCGGCGATAGAGGCAGTAGACGGAACGGTCGATGAATGCGTGCCGGCGCACCATATCACCGAGCGACGGCTCCCGCAAAGAACCGGCGATCCCCGTTCGCCGCGCGCGGGCGTTCCCGCGCGTCCGCCTGTCGGGTGCATCCAATGACACACTTTTTTTGGGGTTTTATTTTGACGCCGGAGTCATGTACGCTTTGCGCATCCAACAACTGGAGAGGACCGCTCTGGTGGTCCTCGGCGCCGCGCACGCGCAAAGCGGCCTTGGCTCGGTCGGCGGCGCCATCGTCGATCAGACCGGCGGCAACCTGGCCGGCGCCACGATTTCGCCTGGTCGAAACGTCCACCGGCGCCACCCGCACCGGAACGAGCAATGAAGTCGGCCTGTTCACGATTCCGGCGGTGCCTCCCGGCATCTACACGCTCACCATCTCCCTTCCCAGCTTCAAGACGCACCAGGTCGAGAACTTCACAATCAACTCGTTCCAGCAGCTCTCGATCGGTCAGGTCACGATGGAGCTGTCCGTCGGGCCGTCGGACGTCGTCGAAGTCACGGCGTCGCGTCCTTTGCTGGACCTGGATTCCGGCGTGCGCTTCGAGACGATCCAATCGCAGCAGGTGCAGGACATGCCGCTGCAAGGCCGCAACTGGACCAGTCTCCTCAAAGTCATTCCCGGCTCCAACCCCACGAACAGCACCGCCATCAGCGGACGCGAATACTCGGCGGACGGCTACGGCGACTTCCGCATCAACGGCAAGAGCCCGCAGCAGACGCAGGTGAATCTGGACGGCGGCAGCCTCGTCGATCACGGCAGCGACAACAAGACCACCGTCGCGCGGAGCCTGGAGTCGATCCACGACGTCTCCGTCCTCACCAACAACTTCCAGGCCGAGTACGGCAACCGCGGCGGCACGGTCATCAACATCGTCACGAAATCGGGGACGAATGAATTTCGCGGCTCGGTGTTCGACTACATGCGCAACGAAGCGCTGAAGGCGAGAAACTGGGCGGACAATTACAACTTCCCCGATCAGGAGAAGCCACGCTACCGCTTCAATTACTTCGGCGGGAATCTCGGCGGCCCCATCCGGAAGAACAAGCTGTTCTTCTTCTACAACGTCGAGAACTTCAAGCAGGACATCCCCGGCGCGATCGTGCAGGGGCGCGTCCCGACCGAAGCGGAGCGGCGCGGGGATTTCTCACAGACGATCAATGCCGACGGCTCGCGTCCAGTGATCTTCTTCCCCGGCACGCAGTTCTCCGGCAACCCGGTCCCCATCCCGAACAACATCATCCCGCAGGAGCTGATCCATCCGCTCGGGCGCGCGCTGTTGAACGTGTTCCCGCTGCCGAACAATCCCGGGGCCGCAACAACAACTATGTGCTGCAGTACGAGACGACGAATCCGCGCTGGTCGAACACGTTCAAGATCGACTGGGACGTGCACGACCGCACGCACGCCTACGTCCGGTTCACGGCGGACGATGGCACGCGCGTGGATCGGAACATCTCGGCCACGTCGGGAATCCTGCCGTCGGGCGCCGTCCGCCGGCCGCGTCCCAATCGAGCGCTCGCCGTCAACGCGTCGCACACGTTCACGCCGGCGCTGGTGATGAACACGCTCTTTGCGTGGAGTTACGACTTCGTGCAATGGCTGCCGGCCGATCCGGAAGGGTTGAGCAAGACCGCGCAAGGCCTGGGCGGCTTGGCCACGGTGTTCCCCGTGAGCGATGACATCCTGCCGCAGGTGACGATAGGCACGTATCCGAACTGGACGTTCAACCGCATGCCGGCGTATGCGCGGGCGCACGAGTGGCAGATCGCGTCGACATTCACCTGGGCGCGCGGATCGCACGTCATCAAGTACGGCGGTCAATACATCCGCAACTTGAAGGCCGAAATCGATCAGTCCGTCAACAAAGGCGCCTACAACTTCTCGTCCGGCGGCGCGGCCGCGGGCAGTCCGTACGACACGGGCTATGCGCCCGCGAACGTTCTCTTCGGATCGCTCATGAGCTTCAATCAGATCCAGCAGCTCAATCGCAAGCACTCGATCTACAACGACATTCACGCCTTCGTGCAGGACACGTGGAAGGTGAACCGGAATCTGACGCTGGACTACGGTGTCCGCTTCTATCACATGCCGACGGAGCACAACCGCGATCCCAATGAGACGCTGGACGCCGTGTTCCTGCCGAGCCGATGGGATCCCGCGAAGGCGCCGCGCTTCTACGTTCCCGATCCGCGCAACCGCGGCCTGATCATCGATCCGGCGTTTCCGGATCAGCCGCTGCCCGCGAATCTCGCGAACGCCCTGCGCTACACGCTCGTGCCCGGCTCCGGCGATCCACTCAACGGCGTCGTCGCGCTCGGCCAGGACGGCTTGAGCAAGGCGGGCATCCAGAATCCGAAGTCGGTGCTCTTCGCACCGCGCGGCGGGTTCGCGTGGACGCCGTTCGGCAACGATCGGACGCTGCTCCGCGGCGGCTTCGGGTGGGCCTACAACCGCAACAACATCGTCGACACGGTCAATCGCTTCGAGAACGGCCTCGGCGGCGTGTCGAACCTGGCCTATACGACGTTCGATTCGCTGGCGGCGCCGTCGACGGTGCAGCCGATTCCGGCGCGCAGCTTCGGCGCGCGGGACGAGTCGAGCCGCAATGTGCCGACGACGAACGACTACTTGGTGACGATCGTTCCGTGCCGGTTGCGAGAGCCGCCAGAGTGAAAGCACTCACGCTGGTGATGGACGGCGGCGCGAGCGTGGGGCCGATGCCGTTCATGCGTGCCACAGCAGATAAGCTTGCCAAGGTGATTCCGAATGCTCAACGTCGTGTGGTTGAGGGCCAGGCCCACGATGTCAGCGCGAACGTCCTGGCGCCAATTCTGCTGAAGTTCTTCAACTAGTCCCTGAACAAGAGCGCGAAGCGCCAATTTCTTGAAAGCGTGCGCCGAGGTACGCCGACTCATCCTGGCAAGTCGTCGCTACTCTTGACGACCGGATCGCACGGGACAGGGTGAGCGCCGAGATGCGGCTTGGCGTTGCGAGGGGTCTGGCACTATAACTGAGGCAGACTGCGGAGGTTCTGACATGTTACGCAACTTCTTCGTGTTCGCCTGCGCCTTGACGCTTGCCGGGTGCTCGCAGGGTAACTCGACGCCGAAGCCCGCGGCCGACCAGCCCCCGGCGTCGACGTCCCAACCCGCAACGGCGCCGGCTCCCCAACCTCAGAGCACGCCGCCAGGGACCCCGGCTGCCAATCCACCGCTCGAAACGCCGGCGCAGCAGGCTGCGCCGGCGACGACCGCGGGCAATGCCGCGCAACCCGCCACGCCAACGCTCCCCTCCGGCGTCACGAGGGAGGAGCCGCGCACGCCAGCCGCGACGCCAACTACGACGCCGGCCGCGACGCCTGCAACACCGGCCGTCGAGAAGGCCGCGGCGGCCACGCCGGCGTTTCGTGAAGTCACCATCCCGGCCGGAACCGCGCTCGGCGTGACGCTCAGGACCTCGCTCGCGTCGGACACGAGCCACATCGAAGACGCGGTCCACGGAACGCTGAGCAAAGCGCTCGTCATCGGTGGCGTGACCGTGGTCCCCGCCGGCAGCGACGTCAGCGGCACGGTGCGTAGTGTCAAGCGATCGGGTCGCGTGAAGGGACGGGCGTCGATCGGGTTTCGATTCGAACGACTCAACGTGGGCGCCGAGTCGCACACGATCCAGACGGCGACGGTGTCACGCGAGGCCGCGGCGAATCGCAAGGAGGACGTCAAGAAGGGCGCTATCGGCGCCGCCGCGGGCGCGATCATTGGCGGGCTGGCCGGAGGCGGCAAAGGCGCGGTGATCGGCGCGGGCGCCGGCGGCACGGGCGCCGTGGTCGTGACACGCGGCGAGGAAGTGCGACTCGCGGCAGGCACCACGGTCCGCACGACACTGCAGAAACCGCTCAAGGTCGTCGTCCCTGGACGATAACCCTCTGCTCGCTCGTCGGGGCGGCGAAACACCCCGACGAGACCAGCAAGACCATCAGCGCCCTGGCTCACCGGGACGCGTTCCACTGGACGCACCGTAGTGCAGCGTCGTCACCGCGACGGCGGCGTCGGGACCTCGCGTCAGCATGAACAGGCGATCGTAATCGGCCTCTTCGAGCGGCTGGATGCGTCCGCCGCCGAGCTTTTCGATGATCGCGTGGATCGTGTTGCTGTGATGGACGACGACGGCGATGGCGCCAAGCGGCAGCGCCTTCAAGGTCTGGACGAGACCGTCGAGATCCTTCGCTGGAACGACGTCCATCCGTAGATCGCGCTCGCGCGCGAGCGGCGCGGCGGTGTCGCGCGCGCGGATCGTATCCGTCGCGAAGACGCGCGTGACGTCGGCGCTGCGCAGCGTCCACGCGAGCGCGGTCGCGCGACGCTGTCCCGCCTCGCTCAACGGCACATCTCCCTCCGGCCCCGACTTCTCCGCATGCCGCACGAGCACAATCGTCGTCGCCTGCCGCGACGGCGCGATGTTCGTCTTGTCCGCCGCCGGCACCGGCGCCATCTGCTGCGCTGACGCCACAAGCGCGGACACGCAGACGAGCGTCACCAGCAGACACACCACGGCGTACGAGCAGATCACGTTCATCACGGAATTGTTCATCCCAGGGATCTTCATCACGGGGATCGATGAGGAGAGCCAGGAAGCGCGATGTCGCATGACGTCAATGGTAACAGACGAGCCGCGCGATTCGTGGTGACATGGCCGCGCTCTTGCACTCTTACGGCGTCGAACATGGCTGCGCCGCTCCGGTCGGGCGCGCGCATCAGTGCAGTGCAGCGGACGCGGACACTCTGCATCCCTGCGCTGCACACATAGAGACGGAGGACGCTGTGGCAGAACTCAAACGACACGTCGACGTGGATGAGATCGAGGTCAAGGAAGAGGACGTGAAGGATCAGCCTGAACCGGCGCGGCTCGGTGACATCCTCGGCCTGGCCGACGCCTCGCCGGCCGTGACGATTCCCCAGGCCTCGTCCGATCACGGCGGCAATCCCGCCGGCATCGAAGTCCGCGATCACGCCACCGGCATCGGCGAGCTCGCACGCAGCAAGGGCGCGACCGGCATCGACATGGGCGGCGCCGGGCACGGCACGGACATCGATCCGACACCGCAACGCCCCGCCGCGGCGCGGCGCGATCTCAACGACTAGCGCGGCGAGCGGCGACGGACCGCCGCGGCAGTCGGCAGCTTGCGCGCGTGGATTCGCACGCGTCGCCGTGGTCAACTTCGTGGGCGAATCCGCGCGCGTGCGCGCAACGGCCGTCGATCGATGTCCCTCGGTCGACGTGCCGCGCGCGCGTCGCGATCCTCACGCTAAGACCGCTGGTGCCACAAGGCCATCGTCAGCAGGGCCGCCGCGGCGAGCGGCGCAATCGTGCGGACGGTGTTCCAGTTCGTCCAGCGGACCACGTAGTCGGCCCACACGCGCGCGCCTTCGGTGCTCGCGGGATCGACATTGGCCAGCGCGTTGTTCAGCGGGATGTTGAAGAGGAACGTCACTACGATCGTGCCGACGATGTAGAGGACGGCGCCCGTGAGCAGATAGCCGGACCCGGGGCGGTGCCAGCGCAGGAGCGACGCGATCGCCAGCAGCAGGCACGTCAATCCGGTGCCCATGAACGCCGTCAGGAACAGCGGGTTGATGACGACGATGTTGATGGACTGCATCGCGGCGATGCCCTGGGGCGCCGGGATGCGGGCGAGCGCGCCCATGATGAACGTCGAGAACCCGAAGAAGATCCCGGCGACGAGTCCGCTGGCGAGAGCGGAATACAGCGTCAACGCGAACAGCAAGCCGTCCATATCCGACACTCCACGAAAAAGTTGACGCGGACGGCCGCCTGCGCGCGGCGGCCGTTCGAGTGGCCGGTCAACGATACTGCCCCGACGTGCGGAACTCGACACGCACCCGTTCTAACAGATCCTCGTCGCTGCCGCCCGGCGGCAGACCAAGCCGGTCGCGGACGCGCGTAGCGATGTCCCGCGCGGCGCGCTCCCGCACTTCCCAATCGAGATCCGTCCTGCGCTGCAGGAAGCGCTCGACGACGGCGATCTCCTCCGCCGTCAGCCGCGACACCTGCAGGCGTTCGCCGGCGGGAGCTGGCTGCACGACGTGCTCGCCCGTGAACGACTTCTCCAGCACGACGACGGTGCCCGCGGCCAGATCGCCGAGGCGCTGCTGGCGCGACGTGAGCAGCATCGACAGGATGCCGACGGCGTACAGGCCGGGGATCATGTCGATGATGCGCAGCAGATTGCGCAGCAGCACGCGCGCCGGCGCCGCCGGACGGCCGGAGGCATCCATCACGCGCAGGCCGAGCAGGCGCTTGCCCGGCGTCTGTCCCTGCCACCAGATCTCGAAGATGGAGAAGTAGCCGTACGTGAGCAGGAACACGAACAGCGTCACGATCGCGGTCATCCACATCCCGAAATCGGGCATTGAGAACGGCGACCACAGCGCCATCCCGAAGCCAATCAACGCGGCGAGGCCGCCGGCGGTGACCTGGATGATCGTGTCGACGGCGAGCGCGAGGAAGCGGCTGCCCACGCCGGCGAGCGTGAACTCCAGCGCGATCTGCTCCGGCGTCTCGATGATAAGCTTCTCGGATGCCGTCACCGGCCCTCTCCGCGCAGTGGATGCGAAAACGTCAGGTCCATTGGGCTCGACTGGAAACGTTGCTGTCCGCGTGCGGCCGCCGCGGCGTGCGCGCGCTGGACCATCGTGAGCTGCAGGAGCTGGCGCTATTGTATCGGCAGACCGCCGCCGATCTGTCGACGGCCCGCGCCGATCCCACGAGCGCCGCGCTCGCGCAATATCTGAACGCGCTGCTGGGCCGCGCGCACAATCACCTCTATGCCGGCCGCTCGGGCGGCCTGCGCGCCGTCCTGCGCTTCTACGCGTCGGACTTCCCGCGCCTGGTCCGCGCGAACGCCGTCGCCATCGGCGCCGCGCTCGGCGTCTTCCTCTTCGGCGGCCTCGTCGGCCTGCTACTGTCCATTGCCGACCCTGGCTTCGATCGCTTCCTGCTCGGCGGCGACATGATCGACACCATCGAGCGCAAGGAAATGTGGACGCACGAAGTGCTCGCGATGAAGCCGCTCGCGTCCAGCGCGCTCATGCGCAACAACATCGCCGTCTCGCTCGCGGCCTGCGCCAGCGGCATCGCCGGCGGCCTGGGCACGCTCTACATGATGACGTTCAACGGGCTCCTGATCGGCGTCATCGGCGCCGCCTGCTTCCGCGCGGGCATGAGCGTGTCCCTCTGGAGCTTCGTCGCGCCGCACGGCGCGCTGGAACTGCCCGCGATCTTCCTGGCCGGCGGCGCCGGCTTCGTGCTCGCGCAGGGCATCCTCTTCCCCGGCCTCCGCTCCCGCCGCGATGCGTTGATGGCCGCCGGCGGCCAGGCGATCCGCCTCCTCTTCGGTGTCGTCCCGATGCTCGTCATCGCCGGCATCATCGAGGCCTACATCTCGCCGACACCGATGGCGCCCTCGCTCAAGTTCCTGCTCGGCGGCGGCTTGTTCACGCTGCTCTGCCTCTATCTCGCCTCCGCCGGCCGGCGGCCGCCCGTCACAGCAGACTCCGCGCCTTGACGCTCAAGTAGCGATCGATCAGCGTCGCGCTCAACTCGCCCGGCGGCGTCTCCATGGTCAACACCCCGCGCTGCCGCAGCGCGTGCAGCAGTTCCTCGCGGCGCTCGACGGTCTGCTGCGCCGCCATGACGCGATACATCTCCGCGTCGTTCGCCGGCCGCGCGGACGCCACCGCCGTCAGCTCCGGATGCCGCGTCACCGCGAGCAGGACGACATGACGCGGCGCCATGTGCTGGCTGCTGTCGATGACCTCGGGCACGCCGGTCGTCTCGGCGACGTCGGTCAGCCACACGATCAGCGCACGCCGCCGCTGCATCGACAGGATCGCGCTGACGGCCGCGGTGTGATCTGCCTCGACCGACTCCGCGCGGACGACCGCGAGCGCGTCGACCAGCGTACGCAAGTGCAGCGCGCCGCGGCCGGGGGCGACGCGCTGCTGCGGACGGCGTCCGTAGGCCAGCACGCCGACGCGATCGCCGGACAGCATCGCGACCTGCGCGAGCGCCAGCGCCGAGTTCACGCTGTAATCCAGCTTGGTGTGACGCTCGACGCGCGCGCGCAGCAGGCGTCCCGCGTCGATCAGGATCCAGACCACCTGACTGCGCTCGGGCTGATAGCGCTTCGTCACCAGCTTCGCGCGGCGCGCGGTGGCGGTCCAGCAGATGTCGCGCGGATCGTCGCCGTCCTGATACTCGCGCAGGCTCTCGAAATCGCGGCCCCAGCCGCGCTCGCGCGCGCGACGCTTCTCCAGCACGGTCTGACGGCTGCGCACGAGGAACATCGCCTGCCGCTGCGCGTCGTGCAGGTTCGGATAGACGCGGACGGCCTGCTCCAGCGGCACGCTCGCCCAACGCGTCGCGAGGCCCCACGGTCCCTGATAGCGCAGCAGGACGCCGCCCATCGCGCGATCACCACGCTCGCGCGGCAGGACGTCGTAATTCACCCGCACATCGTCCCGCAGGCCTCCGTCCGTTCGCGCTGGCAGGACGATGTCGAACCGCGGGAGATCGCGGCGAAGATCGCCCGCGACGAAGTCGATCGCGTGCGCCGCGATGGACGTCGGCCCATCGTTGCGCAGCGCCAGCGTCACGCGCTGCGGCGTGCCGAGGCCGAGCGGCCCGTCCCACGATCGCGTGACGCGGATCTGCGCCGGCGTCGACAGCCGCGTGACGTCGATGCCGCACGCCGCGAGCACGAGCGTGTCCCATGCGAGCATCGCCAGCAGCGCGCGGCTGTCGAACCAGGCCGGGATCATCCACAGCAGTCCCGCCGCAAGCAGCAGGAAGCCGCGCCGGCCGACGCCGAACGGCAGCCGGTGCCCCGCGCGCCCGGACGCCGTCACGGACGGCGGCGCCAGCGGCGGCTTCATCACGCCGGCACCTCGACCGACGCGAGCACCTGCTGTGTCACCTGTTCCGGCGTCACGCCTTCGAGGTCCGCCTCCGGCTTCAGCACGAGCCGATGGCGGAACACCGGCACCGCCGCGCGCTTCACATCGTCCGGCAGGACGAAATCTCGATCGTCGAGCGCGGCCATCGCCTTCGCCACCTGCATCAACCCGATCGTCGCGCGCGGACTCGCGCCCAGCGAGACGGCCGCCCAGTCGCGCGTGCGCCGCGCGATGTTCGCGATGTACGTCAGCAGCGCCGGCTCGACGCGCACCGCCGCCACGGCCCGACGCGCCTCCGCGAGCGCGCCGTCCGGCAGCGGCACCAGCTCCACGCGTTCCAGCTCGCGCGCGTCGAAGCCGTCCTGATAGCGCTGGAGGATCGCTTCCTCCTCACGCGCGGCCGCGTCCGGATAGCCGAACCGGATCATCACGAGAAAGCGATCGAGCTCCGCTTCGGGCAGCGGATACGTGCCTTCGAACTCGACGGGATTCTGCGTGGCGAACGCCGTGAACGACGGCGACAGCGCGTGCGTGGTCCCGTCCAGCGTCACCTGACGCTCTTCCATCGCTTCGAGCAGCGCGGACTGCGTCCGCGGCGGCATGCGGTTGATCTCGTCCACCAGCAGCAGATCCGTGAAGATCGGCCCGGGCCGCAGCGTGAACTGTCCCGACGACATATTCAACACACTGGCGCCGACGATGTCGGCGGGCATGAGATCGGAGGTGCACTGGACGCGGTGGAAGTCCAGCCGCAGCAGGCGCGCGACCGTGCGGACGGCGAGCGTCTTCGCGAGGCCGGGCACGCCTTCGATCAGGGCGTGGCCGCCGCACAGCATCGTGACCAGCAGCAGGTCCAGCGGCTCGCGCTGGCCGACGACCGTCCTGGCCAGCTCTCCGCGGACGTGGGCAATCACCTCGGTGACAATCGTCGACATCGCTCCCCTCTCTCGATCCTCAATCCGCGCGCGCGGACGCGTTCAGCACGCGCGCCGCCGTCGCCTGCAGACGCTGGACGATCGCCAGCGCCTTCGGTCCCGGCAGATTCGCCGTCTCCGCCGCGGTCGCGCTCTCGGCCAGCAGCGTCCGCACGTCCTCTTCGTCCAGCCCGTAGCGTGCCGCCGCCGCGCGCGCCACGACATCATCCGGCGTCCCGGACGGCAGATGCAGATGCGTGACGAGCAGCCGGCGCACGCGTCCGCGGACGATCTCCACGGCGCCCGACGCCGCGCGCGCCTTGCGGTAGAGACCGCCGACCGCGTCGACGAACTCCATCGCGGACGCGCGGGAGTCGACCGGCGCCGCAACGATGGGCCCGCGCCGCCGCGAGAACGTGAACAACGCCAGGACCGCGAGCAGCGCCAGATGCCCGAACGCCGCGGGCAGCGGCGTATCGCGGACGAACGACCCGAAGCCGCGGCCGTAGCCGTGATAGTACTCGTCCCACACGACCGTGCGCACACCGGGCGGACCGAGGATGTTCAACAGCAGATCGACGTGGCCCGGCTTCGCGATGGCGTCGTTCAGAAACGGACTCGATCCGATCAGCCAGATCGCGCGGCCGGTCCCGAGCGGCGTCAACGTCGCGCCGGTGCTCGCCTCGCCGTACAGCGTGAGGGACCACGTGCCCCCGCTAAAGACGTACGCTTCGGGCAGCATCTGCACGGACGCGACGCCCCTCGTCAACGGACTCACGATCGCGGCGGGATACGTCTGCAGCTTCTGATCGGGCAGCTTGAGCGCCATCGCGGCGTCGCCCTTTTCCTGCACGAAGTCGCCGCCCTTGCCCGTCGTCAGCAGGACGCCGCCGGCTTCGACGAAGCGGCGCAGCGCGCGGACGTCCTGCGCGGAACGCTTCAGCGCCGGACTCGCGATGATGTAGACGGTGCGCGCGGGATCGAGCCGGCCGGCGGCCACGACAGCGGGCTCGCTCGATCGCTCGACGCGATACCCGAGCCGTTCGAGCAGCAGCCAGGCCGCTTTCGCGCCGTCGGCCGTGTTCGAATAGCTCGACGCGCGCGCGCGATCATTGGCGGGCGGCTCCAGCAGGAAGCTCGCCGTCATGAAGACGACCATCGCCGCGGCCGCGGCGATCAGGATGCCGACGTCGCCTGTTCGGATCGTGCGGGGCATATCACCTCGAGGCGTTCCAGCACGTCGCGGCCGTCGGCCGGCCGCGAGCCGTACCACGTCTGCTCGAACGCGCGCGTGAGATCGGCCAGCGCGGTACGGCGGACGTCCTGCGCGGGCACGAGCGACAGATACTCGCGCGGCGTGCGGGCGTCGTCGACGCGCCACACACCCTGCTCTTCGAACCGGAACAGCGCGGCATGATACGCGCATCGGATCGCCTCGCGCGCGTCGCCCGTCCGCAGCGCGGCGCGCGCACGATCCGCCCACTCGCGCGACGTCGGACGCACGCCGTCGAACGCCATCGGCTGCGGCGCGCGACGCGCGATCCGCGCGCGCAGCAGCCACATCACCAGCGCGACCAGCGCGGCGCCGCTGGCCAGCCACGCGAGCGTCGTGCCCACGCCACCGACGACGCCATTCGCATCGAACCGCCGGAAGAAGTTCTCCAGACGCGATCCGATCCAGCGTCCAACGACGGTGCGCCAATCCTCGGCGCGGCGCTCGAACTCCTTCCGCCCGAGGATGTCCTTCAACGCCGCGCGCGCGCGATCACGATCGAGGGCGCGCTCGCCTGCGCGCTCGGCCGCGGGCGGCGCCGCGGCCTGCCGCAGCGCTTCCGCTTCGGCGAGAACGGCGTCCGTCTCCGCAAGGACATCCGGACGCTCCGACTGCCAGTGCGCGGCGTCTACCTCGGCTCCGTGCTCCAGCGCGTCGCCGATCCACCCGCTCGACATCGCGACCTCGTCGCCCGCATGCCGGACGCGCCAGCCGGCCGGGACGCGCTTCGCCAGATCGCTAATCGACGCGTGCCGCACGTCCGCGATGTCGCGCCGCAGCGCCTGCACGTCATCGATGAAGCCCTGCAGGTCGGTGGCCTTGAAGGATTCGACGGATCTGGGTTGAGGTTCGGAGGCCGGCGCGGGCGTGGACGCGGATGTCTTCGGCGTCTCGACCGTCGGCGACACCTGTGCGCGGGCGTCGACCGCCAGGAGGACGAAGGCGATCCACAGGAGCGCCGTGGGCAGGAGAGGCAGCGGACGCACGCGAGAGGATTCGCCGGATTAGTCGGACAGCGCGGGCAGCGCCGGCGCGGCGGGCGGAGTGTCGGCCCTGCCGGCGTCGAGCGCGCCCATCATCATCTGCAGGTCGAGCGCTTCCTTGCGGATGCGCAGGTCGTAGTACATCACGACGAATCCAATGATCATGATGGGCGCCACCAGCACACCGCCGATGCTGCCGGTGACGGTCCCGATCAGCGTCAGGATCAATCCCGCCATCGACTCGACGCCGGCCATGATGGCGCCGACCATGAACGGCATCTGGAAGAACGCGAGCGCGGCGTACGTCAACGCCAGCGTGCAGAGGACGACGAGGAACACGCGCCACAGATGGCCGCTCGTCAGAAAGATGCTGCGCAGGATCGCCGGACGGGCGGTCAGGTGTTCGAGCATCAGCGCCGGCACGCACATCGCGTAGCGCAGCGCGAGGAACGCCGCCAGCAGCATGCTCGTCATCATCCCGATGAATATCGCAATGCCACCCAGGACCGGCTGGATCGGCACCAGCAGGGCCGACGTCGCACCGGTCAAGAGGATGAGGCCGACCGAGATGCCGCCCAGGCGCAGGCCGGCGACGAGCGCCAGGAGCATCAGCGATCCGAACCGGCCGCGGACGTGGCGGAACGCCCCGCGGATGTCCGTCGTCCGGCCCGCGTACTCCTCGGACACCGCCAGCGTCGTCGCGCCCAGCGCCAGCATGTACGCGCAGAAATAGACGGCGCCGACGACCAGATACGCGGCAAAGAGACCGATCAACAGGGGGATGTTCTCTTCGAGCTGTTCCGGATTGTCGAACTGCGGACGATACAGGAACTGCAGCGTCTGGACGACGAGCGCCAGCGCGAGGCCGAAGGCCTGGGGGACGGCCATGATGCCGACATAGAGCGACAGGCGGCCGCGGTAGATCCTGAACGACCGATCCAGGACTTCGCCGATAGACAGGGGCCGAAGGTCGAGGGGCGTCACGGTCGATGTCTCCTGAGCTGAGATGGGCAAATCCTATCATGGATGCTTCCCGCCTTCGCCCGTCCGCACGCCACGCGGCCCGGAGGCGGCGCGACCGTGGCGCCCCGCGCGCGATCTCCGTCATCCGCCGAAAATACGGCCCGGCCGCGTCGCGCGAACCCGGACCGCATGTATGATCGCGGGCGTTTCCGTCGTTTCGTCGTCACGCGACGCGTGCGATGCCCGTCGCGTCGTCCGCATGACGAGCGTGACCAATCATCTTCCCTGCTTCTGGAGGACCTCGTGCCGCGAGCCTGGTTGCCGGCTGTTGTGTTCCTGATTGTCTGCGGCGCTGCCGCGACCCCGCGGGCGCAGACGCCTGCCGCGCGTGCGCCGAAACCCGCGACGCCGTTCAGCGTCGTCGAAGCCACGATCCCGGAGATGCGGCGCGCGCTGGACGAGGGACGCGTCACCTCGCGCGAGCTGGTCCTGCAATCGCTCGCGCGCATCGCGACGTACGACAAGCTGCTGAACGCGGTCATGACCGTCAACCGTCAGGCGCTCGCGGAGGCGGACGCCCGCGATCGCGAGCGGCGCGACGGACGTCCGCGCGGGCCGCTGCACGGCATCCCCATCGCGCTGAAGGACAACATCCACACGACGGACATGCCGACGACCGGCGGCGCGCTCGCGTTCCGCGGCTTCGTGCCGCCGTACGAGGCGACGCTGACGAAGCTGCTGCGCGAGGCGGGGGCGATCGTCATCGCCAAGACGACGCTGACGGAGCTGGCGAACTGGGTGGCGGGCGGACCGACGCCGATGCCGGGGAACTACAGCGCGCTGGGCGGGTTCGGCCTCAACCCGTACGATCCGCGGCCCGACCCGCGCGACGCCAGCGCGGACGGCCGGCCCGTGCTCGCCGCCAGCGGATCCAGCTCCGGCGTCGGCACCGCCGCGAGCTTCTGGGCCGCCAACGTCGGCACGGAGACGTCGGGGTCGATCCTGAGTCCGTCCAACCAGAACATGCTCGTCGGGATCAAACCGACGGTCGGCCGCGTCAGCCGCTACGGTGTCATCCCGATCACGGCGGATCAGGACACGCCCGGACCGATGGCGCGCACCGTGACGGACGCGGCGATCCTGCTCGGCGCGATCGAAGGCGCGGCGCCGGATCCCAACGACCCGGCGACGAAGACCTGCACGCCGCCGCCGAATCGCGACTACGCGCCGTTCCTGCGGCGCGGCGGACTGCGCGGCGCGCGCATCGGCATCCCGCGCGCGTTCTTCTACACCGAGACGAAGGTCCCCGGACGCGAGCGGCCTTCCGGCGGGTTGAACCCGCGTCAGGCGGCGGCGATGGATGAGGCGATCGCCGTCCTCAAAGCGGAAGGGGCGATCATCGTCGATCCCGCCGACATCCCGAGCGTCGTCGACCAGGACGCGGCCAGGAACGGACTCGGCTGGAGCATCTGCTCCGGCATCGACGGCGCGAAAGGCCGCGACGCGAACTGCTCCGTCATCCTGAAATACGGCATGAAGCGCGACTTCAACGCGTGGCTCGCGACACTCGGCGCGGCGGCGCCCGTGAAGACGCTGACCGAGCTGCGCACGTTCAACCTGACGCACACGCAAGGCAACGCGATCCGCTACGGCCAGTCGAACCTGGACATCTCGGACGAGATGGATGTCGCGGCAGATCGCGCGCGCTACACCGCGGACCGCGCGAAGGACGTCGCGCTGTCGGACACGAACGGC